>Ga0193706_1000032_pt1 | contig 155976 bp, 150 predicted proteins | sample U3c1metaG_FD_160130 | JGI IMG/M metagenome (GOLD analysis project Ga0193706, IMG submission 160130) | Soil microbial communities from a riparian zone of the East river system, Colorado, United States - U3c1 | ecosystem: Environmental > Terrestrial > Soil > Riparian zone | place: USA: East...
TTCAGGCACCACGGCTAGCATCTCGCTTCCCACGCTGCTGTCCATCCCATACCTCGCTCTCACGGTTGGGAGGAGGGGGGGATTTTTAGGTGATCCACGGGGGGGAATTTAGGACGATCGGTGACAACTTCCCGCGAGAAGGCCACAGCGGCGGGTCGGGAAGGTGAGATCCCCTTCAGCAAGGATGGCTGTCCGGCCCGCCCATATCCCATATCCGGCCTTGCCATCGGCAACGGTATGCCCTCCGACGGAGACGTCACGCGGTCCCCGTGGCCTTCCAAGGGTGTCGTTCAGGACCTTGTGACGTCTCTACCGCCTTCGCCGGAGAGATTCCTATGCCCCTGGGATGACGTAGAATCCTTCCATGCGAGTCACTACCGGAACCGTCGTCAACGGCAGGATCGAAATCCCTGGAGAAGACTTCGCCGAGGGTGTAGTGGTCACGATCCTGGATCCCGAAGACCGGGAGAGCTTCACCCTCGGACCCGAGGCGGAGGCCGAGCTTCTCCTCGCAATCGAGGATGCTGACAGGGTAGAGTTCGTCTCCGGAGACGAGTTGCTCCGGGAGCTTCGCAGAGGTTGAGTTCACATCTCCCGCTACGAATCACACCCCTCGCGCTGTCGCGAAATCCAAGAGGCCTCGTCCAGGGGCGATCTGAATCGGCCGGCTGCTCCCGATTCAAGACTATAGGGCAACTTGACAGTCCTTCCTGGATAGAACAAGACCGTCCATCCAGGCTGGCTTACCGAGTAACTGGGCCTTTGCGTCCCCGCCGAGGCCTAGAAGAACTACCAGCGCTCGATAACTTTGCGCAGCCATCTTCAACTAATCGGATGAAGTCCCGGGCGTCTGAAAAATAACTCCTGAATGCCAACCTCACTTCTTCACTGGTGTCAGCTCGGACCAGAACAATGTCGCGGTCAGGCATCTGCTTTTCTAGCTCAAACAACGCACGTAGCGCTTCGGTAGAATCCCGATAGGTTAATATTTCGAGATCTCGCGGTCCCGACAGAATAAGAATTGCATTTCTCTTCTCTGATACGGCCTGATCGGCAGCGTTCAAGCCTCGCAACGTTGTAAGCAAGGATAGTTCTCGGTCTAGTACTAGAAATTGCCTTACAACCTCAAGATCTTCGAGCTCTGGGAATGGACCCTTCGAATCCTCGAAAGCTCTTGCCAAAATTTCGCTAGAAAGAGCCATTACTTGCTCATAGCGCCTATCTCCCTTTTGGAACTTTGGCTGACTTTCACTAATATATCCGATAACCTCAACAGCTGTGGCCCAGGCATGCTGCACAAGAGTTCTATACTGAATTTCGACGTATAAACCGGCAAGCCTTCGTCCAACACGAGAATTTACATCGTATTCATACACGTCATGTACTCCCCTATAGCCGGTCGACTTGGGCCGCTTTATGTAGTCGTATTTATCTATTTCATTGCGGTGCCTATGGTAGAATCGGGCCTTGTGAAACTCAGACCGAAACGAATAAAGACCCCCAATGTCCTGAAAAATTAGGCGACACCCCGCAATATCATCCATGCGAGCCAACTGCATTCCGGACAATCTTCTCAGCTTATCAAAGATCGTTCGCCTGCGCTTATGCCGCTGAGCTACAGTTATACTTGTTCCACGAGTTCGGTTGCGTAAAATCGCCTGGAATGTATTAAGGACAGCACGGTGAGCGGCTCGCCACTCCTCGATAACTTGGAGATCTTCCGAGGTTAGCCTTCCAGCACGGACATTTTCACCGGCGCGATTTACTCGCGACTTAGAACCGCCCGGGAAGTCACCTCTCTCAATTTCCGGCATGTCTGTTCCCTTCTTCTTATTCTATCGTCTGGTAATTTGAACCCCCACCCCCGCCCCTTCTCTTCCCCATCCATCCGCAGCATCAACATCCCAATTCCCGCCGCACCCTGCATGTACCCCGTCTGAGCGTAGACATACTCCGGCTTCACGCGATGCTCTGCATGAACCCACTTCAAGCCGTCACCGGCGGTCGCGGTAGCGCGATCGAGTATGTTCCTAGCAACGCGACGGGCGAAGCCCGTATAGGCAGCATTGCCAGTAAGCTTTCCAAAATCCAGGAAGAAGTCGGCGACTCCGGCGGAGCCGCAGCACTGGCCGAGGTTGTTCCAGAAGCCGGGGGTCTGGTGCTCGGGGATGCCGCTCGCCAGGATGCCTTTCGCTCCCTTCTTCGCCCAGTTGAGCCAGCCGGCCTTGCCGTCGATCTGGTCGAGGCGGATCCAGAGGCGGGAGGTTCCCACCGGGCCGTGGCACCAGCCGAGGTAGTAGAGCTTCTTGTTGTCCGGCTCGTCGTGGAAGATGAGGCAGGTATCCCCCTCGGTGTTGGCGATGGCCTGGAGGTAGCGCGCTCCGGCGAGGGCGGCGTCGAGAAACTCCTGACGGCCGGTCTCGCGGTGGAGGGTGGCAAGGTAGTAGGCGACTCCCGCGGTGCCGTGGGAGAAGTTGGGCATGAGGCGCTCGAAGCTGGGGTCCATCCGCCACTTGCGACCGCCCCCCTCGGGGATGCCTAGCTCGATCAGCCGCAGCCCGGCCTTCACCGCCAGATCCCGGGAGGCGGAGTCGTCCATCGTTCGCGCCGTGTGCAGGAGGTAGAGGCCGGTCCCGGAGGCGCCGCCGATGATGTCCGTGACCCCGCCCCACTCGACACCTCTGCCGGCGGGCTGCGCGGCGGCGTGGATCAGGTCGCGGCAGCGGACGGCGGCCTTCCGGTATTTCTCGTCGCCGGTCTCCTTGAAGACCTGGCCGAGGGTGAAGCCGAGGCCGGCGACTCCGGTATAGAGGCCGCTCTCTTCCCGGTCCAGACGAATTTTCTCCGGCAGGGAGACGATCAGGGCGTCCGCGCCGGCCACGGCCTCCTCACGGTGCGCCTTGTCGCCGGTGGCCCGGGCGAGCTCCAGGAGGAAGAGAACGATGCCGGCGCTTCCCGTGTAGAGATTCGGGGTAATGTCGAAGCCTTCCGGCCGCTCGGGACCGCTCAGCCAGACGTACCCCTCGGGCGTCTCGATTCGGGCGGTGCGGATCCAGCGGGCCGCGCGGACGGCGGCGTCGAGGTAGCCGGGGGTCGCGGCGGGAGTCTTGGGCGTCTTCCTTTTATCCGTAGCAAGGCCGAGCGAAGAGGCGGCGCCGGCCGCGATCGAGAGACGGAGGAGGTCTCGGCGGGAGATGGGCATCTGAAATAGTGTACCGGGACTGAAGATGCCAGGACTGCTCCGTTTTTAACGGCCCGGCGCTCGTTTTAGCTTCCCCGCCCCAGTTTGAGCCTTCCCAACGCCTTTTTTCGCTTCCCCGATGGCTGGCGAAGAAAGATGGGCGCTTAGGAAACGATCCGTGCCGCCATCCAAGAAAGATGGCGGCTTGGATGACGATCCGGAGCGTTGTCCAAGGAAGATCGGCGCGCGGATCGTTATCTTGAGCGCCATCCAAGGAATTCGAGCGCTGGGATACGATCTGGAGCGTTTCCCAGGAAAGACGGACGCTGGGGTGGCGATTTTGGCGGTTGTCCTGGGATCCGGAAGACCGTCCGCCGGGATTTGGCAGTGGGATGGCGTTGGTGGCCTCGCCGCCCGGGATTGAAATCCCGGGCAGCGGTCGCAGGCTACCAACGCCCCGGCCCCGCCCCTCAGATCCGCGCCACCGTCTCCCGGTAGAACCCTTCCAGAATCTCCTGGTTCCGGCTCTCCACGACCTTGCGCTTGACGCTCATCTTCGGGGTCATCTCGCCCGACTCCACGGAGAGGTCGTGGTCGAGGAGGTGGAAGTCCTTGATCCGCTCGTAGGAGGCGAGGTTGGCGTTGACGGCGTCGATGCCGTCGCGAATGAGCTGCCTGACCTCGGGGCGGGAGGCGAGGTCGGCGTAATCCTTGGACTCGATGCCGTGCTCGCGAGCCCATTTGCCCGTGGTCTCCTCGTTGATCGCGACCAGGGCGACGCAGAAGGGGCGACGGTCGCCCAGCATCACGACCTGGGAGACGTAGGGGCAGCTCGCCTTGAGCTGGCCTTCGATGTTCTGCGGGGCGATGTTCTTGCCGCCGGCGGTGACCAGGATGTCCTTCTTGCGGTCGGTGATGGTGATGAAGCCGTCGGCGTCGATCTGGCCGACGTCGCCGGTGTGGAACCAGCCGTCCGGCTCCAGGGCCTCGGCGGTCGCCTCGGGAAGGTTGTAGTAGCCGCGCATGATGTTGCGCCCGCGCAGCATGATCTCGCCGTCCTCGGCGATGCGGGCCTCGACGCCCTTGAAGGTGCGGCCCACGGTGCCGAACTTGTAGCGCTCGGGGCGGTTGCCGGTGCTGCCGGCCGAGGTCTCGGTGAGGCCGTAGGCTTCGAGGATCAGGATGTCGCAGGAGTGGAAGAACTCGGCGATGGGGCGCGAGAGCGGCGCGCCGCCGGAGATCAGGAAGCGGAGCCGGCCGCCCAGGCGGGCCTTGAGCTTGGAGTAGACGAGCTTGTCGGCCAGCCGGTGCTGGAAGGCGAGCATGCCGGACGGCTGCTTCCCCTGCTGGCGCAGCCGGGAGACCCGGCCGCCCACGTCCAGGGCCCACTGGAAGATCTTGTACTTGACCCCGCCCCCCTCCCGCGCGCCGGTGACCACCCGGTTGTAGACCTTCTCGAAGACGCGGGGGACACCGGCCATGATCGTGGGCCGAACCACGGCGAGGTTGGCGACCAGGTCGTCGACGACGCCGTCGACGGCGGTGGCGACTCCCAGGCGGATGAAGGCCATCTCCAGCACCTTGCCGAAGGAGTGGGCGAGCGGCAGGAAGAGGAGCTGCTTGTCGGTGGGGCCGAGGATGTTCAGCTCGGCGATCGCCTCCCCCTCGAAGATCCAGTTGTCATGGGTGAGCATCACCCCCTTGGGCTTGCCGGTGGTGCCGGAGGTGTAGATGAGGGTCGCGAGGTCCCCGGGGCCGATCGATTCCGCCAGCTCGTCCAACTGGCCGGGGTTCGCGGCGTTCCAGGCCTTGCCCTGGTTCTCCAGCTCGGTGAGGGTGATGGTCCAGCCGTCCGCAACCATCGACTCGCCGTCGATCAGGATGAGATGAGCGACGCCGCTGAGCCGGTCGCGCACTTGGCGGAGCTTCGCCTCCTGCATCGCGTTCTCGACGAAGCAGACGCGCGACCCCGAGTCCTCCAGGATGTAGGCGCTCTCCTCGGCGGTGTTCGAGGTGTAGATCGTCGAAGTCGCCCCGCCGGCCGCGAGGATGCCGAGGTCGGCGATCACCCATTCGGGCCGGCTGGTGGCGAGGATCGCCCCACGCTCCTCTTTCTTGAACCCGAGGTTCAGCAGGCCGCCGGCGACGTTGCGCACGCGGCGGTCGGCGTCGCGCCAAGTCATGGAGTGCCATTGGCCGTCGCGCCGGCCGGACATGGCCTCGGCGTCCGGCGTGGAGGTCACCCGGTGCTGGAACATCTCGACGACGGAACGGAAGGTCGGCTCGTTCATGAGGTCTCCCGGGGAGAACGTGATCCGCGATGCGCTGGGTCGAAAGGATGATAGCGCGTCGGGCGGCCGGGCTACGGGCCGCCTATGGCCCAATCTTGTAAACAAACATCCCGCCACCCAGGTTCGCCACCCGGGGGTAGCGCGCGACCCAGGTGAAGGCCCCAGCCGGGACGGGCACCATCCGCCCGCCGGCGAAGGTCAGATAGCCGTAGCCATGGAGAAAGTTGGCGCTGATGGCGACCAGCCCGGGCTCGCCTGGACGCGGGAAGTACCCCTCGATCCCATAGAGGGCGGGATCGACGTGGCCGAAGTAGACGAGGCCGATGCGGTCGATCCCCTCGCGATCCATGTACTTGCGGAGGCGCTTCAGCCCCTGCCCCCAGTCGAGATTGGAATCGAGCAGGATCTCGTCCCCCCGGCCGCGGGCGAGGAGGTTGAAGTAGTCGATGGTGTCTGGCGTCGCGATTACGGCCGAGAGGGGGTAAATCAGCAGCCCGGCCAGGGCGGCGCGGCGGATGGCGAGGGTCCGTTCCAGGAAGAAGGGGGTCAGACGACTCGCGTAGATGAACAGCAGCGGGAACGCCGACAGGATGTGCCGGATGCCGTAGTTCACGTTGCCGGTGAGGGCCGAGTAGGAGACCAGCAGGATCGCCAAGGGGAGGGCGGCGTAGATCTCCCCTCTTGGGCGTGGCGACCGGAGGCGCACGAACGGGGCAAGCAGACAAGCGATCAGGAACGGCAGCGGCGTCTTGAACAGGAAGCAGACCAGGTAGTAGAGCGGCGTCCCCTGGCGCGACCAGCGGCCGAAGAGGTAGTTGGGGAACTCGCCCGACTCGGCGTCGAGCCGCACGCCGTCGAACCCCACGAGGTAGGGCGCCGGCAGCGGCATCGGGAGCCCGCCCGGAAGGTGGCCGGCGATCCCCTTCATGAAGCGGCTCTGGAACTCGAACGATCCCAGCGGCTTCCCCGTCCCCTGGAAGAGATAACCCGCGTTGAGCACGAGCAGGCTGACCAGGACGATCGCGGCGAGCCCCCCGAGGCGGCGGGCGACGGGGCGTTCTCCCCGCACGAGGGCGATCACCAGCAGCAGCAGCAGGATCGGATAGAGCAGCACGGCCGTGGCCTTGGCGAGCTGCGCGATCCCTAGCCCGAGGCCGGCCAGCAGCAACCGGCTGGGAGTCGGCTGGAGCATCCAGCGATGGAACAGGTAGAGCGCGAGCACCACGAACGTGGCCGTCCCCACGTCCGCGGTGACGATGTGGGAATGGCCGATCAGGGTCGGATTGAAGGCGAAAAAGGTGAGCGCCACGACGCCGGCCGCCGGGCCGTATAGATCCCGCGCCCAGAGATAGACGATCAACCCCATCAGCAGCCCGAGGAGGACGATCGGCAGCCGGCCGAGCAGGAAGAGGCGGTCGAAGACCGGCCGGTTCCGCTGCATGAAGTCGGTGCCCAGGATCCAGGGGTACCAAGCGCTCTCGCGGGCGGGCTTGACCGTGCGGATCTGGGGATCGAGCGGCAGCAGCGGCACCGCCGCCAGCGCCTTGATCAGCGGCGGCGTGCGGGCGGCGAGGTCGAAGTCGCCGGTCTTCAGGTAGAAGTAGCCGACCGGGAGATGGGTGAACTCGTCGACGGTGGGGGAGTCCCAGACCAGGCCGTGCAGACAGAGGATGGCAAAGGCGCCGAGGAGGAGGAGCTTGAGGGCTCGGGGGGTGAGGCCGCGCCGAGCATCACCATGCCCAACGACATCACGCCCAACAGCGTCCTTGGTCACTGGGGCGGCCTGCCCTTCGAGTCCTCACCCTCGGTCCCTCTCCACGAAGTGGAGAGGGAGGGCTTGGACGCACGGGGATTTCGTAGGGGCGGGGCTTGTCCCCGCCCAGCAACGTTGCGGGCGGGGACAAGCCCCGCCCCTACTCTCCTGCTGCCATCAAGGGATTCTCCCCTCTCCACTCCGTGGAGAGGGGCCGGGGGTGAGGTTTCGAAGGGCAGGGCGCCCCAGCCAGCAGGAGGCTTTGGGAGCAGGGGCATGAGCCCCCTACTCCATCTCGAACAGCGGATTGCCCTTGTCGACCGCCTGTCCCGGCTGCACGTGGATCTTGCTGACGGCCCCGTCGTGCTCGGCGCGGATCTCGTTCTCCATCTTCATCGCCTCGAGAACGATGATGCCCTGGCCGGCGGTGACCGTTTCGCCCTCCTGAACGAGGACGGCGACCACGCGGCCCGGCATATAGGCGTCCACCCGCTTGCGGCGCTTGCCTCCCTTGGCGCCGAGGGCCTGGTTGGCCAGATAGGTCAGGGGGTCGACGACCTCGACGGGGCCGGCGCCCTGGGCGGTGCTCACCCAGTAGGTGCCCTCCCCCTGGTTGCGGATGGCGACCTCGTGGTGGCTCCCCTCGATCCGCAGGCTGTGCAGGCCGGCGCGGGCCGGCAGGGAGTCCACATGGTAGGTGCGCTTGCCGAGGGTCACCTCGTAGCCGCCGTCGACGCGGCGCACCTGGACCTTCTCCTCGCGCTTTCCCTGGCGGACGACCAGATCCATGACCTACCCTCCCCCTCGCAGGGAGCCGCGGCGTCCGGCGGTACCCCAGCGCGAGCGCAGGGAGCCCGCGGGCGAGGCCGGGCCGGCGGCGCCCTGCCGGTGCGCCTGTTCGTAGTGGGCGAGCGCCGCGGCAATGAGTGGAAGATCGGCCGCTATGCCGTCTCCTTCCTGCGCCACCGGATGCAGCTCGCCCGAGGCGAGCTTGCGGTCGAGCATGCCGATGTCGAGGTTGCCGGAGCGGAAGTCCGCATCCGCCAACAGGGCGTGGAAGAGGGGGGCGGTGGTGCGGATCCCCTCGACGCGCAGCTCGAGGAGGGCGCGCTCCAGGCGGTTGAGGGCGTGCTCGCGATCGGCCGCCCAGACGATCAGCTTGGCCAGCATCGGATCGTAGTAGATCGAGACTTCCGATCCCTCATAGACGCCGGCGTCCACCCGCACGCCGGGGCCGTCGGGCCAGCGGAGCATCTCGATCTTGCCCGGCGAGGGGGCGAAGCCCTGCCAGGGGTCCTCGGCGTAGAGGCGTACCTCGATGGCGTGCCCGCGCGGCTGGACGTCGTCGAACTCGGGGCCGAGCGGCTCCCCTTCGGCGACCCGGATCTGCGCCTGCACGAGGTCGATGCCGGTGACCAGCTCGGTGACCGGGTGCTCCACCTGCAGGCGGGTGTTCATCTCCAGGAAGTAGAAGTTACCCTCGCGGTCGAGCAGGAACTCGCAGGTCCCGGCGTTGCTGTAGCCCACGGCGGAGGCGGCCTTGACGGCGGCCTCGCCCATCCGGCGGCGCAGCTCGGGGCCGACCACGGACGAGGGGGCCTCCTCCACCACTTTCTGATGCCGGCGCTGGAGGGAGCACTCGCGCTCGCCGAGGGAGACGACCTTGCCGTGGAGATCGCCCATCACCTGGATCTCGACGTGGCGGGGGTCGACGATGAACTTCTCGAGGTAGACGGAGTCGTCGCCGAAGCTCGCGCCGGCCTCGGAGCGGGCGGCGCGGTAGGCGCTCGGCAGCTCGGCGGCGGAGGGGATCATCCGCATCCCCTTGCCGCCGCCGCCGGCCGCGGCCTTGAGCATCACCGGATAGCCGATCGTCTCGGCGGCGGCCGCGGCGCTATCCAGGTCGGGCAGCGGGTCCTTGCCGCCCGGCACGACGGGCACCCCGGCGGCCATCATCAGCCGCCGGCTCTCGACCTTGGAGCCCATGGCGTCGATCGCCTCGGGCGACGGGCCGATGAAGGTGATCCCGGCGTCGCGGCAGAGGCGGGAGAAACTGGCTCGCTCGGAGAGGAAGCCGTAGCCTGGGTGGATGGCGTCGGCGCCGATCTTCACCGCCAGCTCGACGATCGCCTCCGCGCGCAGGTAGCTCTCGCGGGAAGGCGCCGGGCCGATCGGATACGCCTCGTCGGCGAGCAGAACGGGGAGCCCCAGGCGGTCGGGCTCGGAGTAGACGACCGCGCCGCGGATGCCCATCTCCTTCAGGCCGCGCAGGATACGCACGGCGATCTCGCCGCGGTTGGCGATCAGGACCTTGCGGATGCGTTTGCGTAGAATGTTGTCGGCCATGTGAGGGTGGGTATCTTATAGCAGGGCGGCGCGGAACGCTGGCCGCAGGGGCAACTCCGTCTAGACGGTGCCCAAGAGCACGGCTCGGATGTCGTTGACGATCCCGTCCGGGGGAAGGCCTCCCGTCAAGAACCACGAGAGGTATTCATCCACTATGCCGAGCGCCTCTTCATGCAGCTGAAAATCCGTCAGCTCATAAGCTGATCCATGACGCCCAACCGGCTGCAAGTGGTCCAGCCGCAAAATAGATTCATCCCGGCCGGACAAAGGCAGCTTGTCCCACATGTATTGTGGGTACTCACACCTCCTGATCCTTTCCACAAATTCAGGCTTCCAACCTCCGCTCGATCCACCTTGATCCGCACCGTAATAGGGCGCCGCGATGAGAGTAGCGTTGGTTTGGTACCGAGCGGCGCCGGCTCGAAGAGACTTCGGGACTTCCGATCCGCCGGTACTCAAAACCAGGACGGGACGCCTCTTCGCGCGCAGCACCAGCCGTACTTCACCCTGATAGTGAGGGAGTCCCGCCACGGGCAATCTGGCTCCCGCGGGAAGGCTAGCGCCTTGTAGCGGTTCAAACCGGTAGTTGGCGGATTTATGCTCGGTCGCCTCGGATCTCCCCTCAGCGACTAAAATGAAAGGGTGCTGATCCACGTGCGGGACGAATGCCCAGAGGAGACGCCCTCGCCGCACTTGCTGGTCTTGAGCGCGAATCCACCAAGGGCCGCAGTAATGCTGTAGGGAGTCCTCAGGGTATTTCTGGGTCACGGCGCCCCGGAGACTTCCAGACTTCGTCAGAGAAGTGGACCTGCCCCTTTTCCGCGGTCACAGGATCGCCCGCCAGCCCATCGAGCCAATCCTGTCCCATGGTGAAGACTTCGTCGTAACGAGGAGCTGGCTCTGGTGTGACAAGCGTCTTTAAACGACGCCTCTCCTCGAGTCGACCTTTAACCAGAGCCTGCAACTTCTTGACCTTCGTCTTCGACATTTCCGGCAGTTTCGTCTCCGCCGTAGTGACCTGCATCGCTTCTGACTCCACGGCTTCTTCTACCAAGAGATTCAGCGCTTCTCCTGGAGCAGCCCTCAGCATCGGAGGTGTCCGATACACAAAATGCAGGAGGCCCGTGGTATCGCTTCCGTATTGATGGACCGCATGTTTGACTTCTCGTGCTACCGACCAAGGTAGCTTGGGCTCGAGATCTCTCGACAGACACGCGTCCTTCACTCGCCAGCGGACTCCCTCTTCGTTAGCTGTGGCTGAAAATCTTCGTTCACTGGCGCCAATGAAATGGATGGCCGGCTGAATTCGCTGATAGACATCCACCGCCCACGGACCAAATTTATGGAATTTCCAACTTGCGCCGGTAAAGGACTCCCGTTCTGCCCGGGCATACGCAAGATCCGCAAGATAGACAAACTTGAGGAGATGGATCGGACCGAGCTCTCGGTCTCTAAAATCCTCGGCCTCGCCGGCTACCGCCAAGGCATACTGGATGACTAGGTCGACTTTCTTAGAATCCATGTGCCATGGAACCCGCAAGGGGCGTAAGTATGGCGAAACGAATGAGCGGAGTAAAGCCCCTTGGCACTTACTCTAACAGATCCTCCTCAAGGGCAGATTCCTGTTCGGGGCCGCGCTCCTGCCTCATCCGCCGCCCCCACCACCCCAGCCCCGGCACCAGCAGCAGCCCCACCAGCGCCGCCGCCAGCGACCGGTGCAGCGGCGCGCGGTCGACGTACAGCCGCACCCGGTGCTGTCCGGCGGGGACCTCGATGCCGATCCGGTAGGCGTTGGCGGTGCGGACGTCCGCCGGCTTGCCGTCGATGGTGGCGGCGAAGAGGAGGTTGGAACGCTGCACCACCAGGAGCGCGCCGCCTGGACCGGCGTCGATCGCGATGTCGTAGCTCTCGGGGCCGCGGCGGAGGAGCCGCGCGGTGCCCCCTCCCGTCACCGAGGGCGAGGGGCCGGTCCCGAAGACGACGGCGTCGGCGCGCGGATCGAATCCGGGAGCGGTCAGCCGCTTGTAGATGGCGGGGATGTCCTTCTCGCGGAAGACCCGGCGGGCGAGGCCGACCTCGGGGGCGCGATCGGTCACCTCGAAGACCAGCAGCTCGCGGCCGAAGCTGGGGATCCGGGTGAGCAGCCGGGCGTGCGGCGGCACCGGCTCGAGCGGGTGGTTGATCAGCAGCCGGCCCACCCCCCAGGCGGCGAGCAGCTTCAGCCGCTCGGGGTTTTTGGCGCGCTGGATCTCGGTCTGCGCCCGCCGGGCGAGGTAGGTGTCCAGCCCCTCGGGCGAGGTGTTCAGCTCGTAGCGCAGCCCCCAGACCGGACCGCTGAACGGGTAGAGCTCGTAGAACGAACGGCGCTCGAGCCAGCGGGTGTGGGTCTCGGGGAAATGCCCCTCGCGCAGGGTCGACGGGCCGAAGAGATAGTTGTAGTCCGGATGGACCACGAGAAGGTCGGCCGGCACCCAGGCCAGGGCCGGCGGCGGCACGAGATAGGGCTGCACCGCGTCCATCGGGTAGAGCGGGCGCAGGAGCCAGAGCTGCGTCGCGGCGTGGATCGCGATCAGCAGCGCGCCGCCTGCTGCCCACGAGCGCCGGGAGATCCGCAGGGCGATCGCCAGCGCGGCGAGGATGATCAGCGACAGGAAAGCGAGGCCGGCCCAGCGCAGGCGCTCGTTGGCGATGAACGCCGCCGGGCGCGGGATGAAGGAGTTGAGCCAGGCCTCCGCCGGCCGCGGCGCGAAGCTGAGGAAGCCCCAGAACCCGGCGAACGCCAGCGCCAGCGCGGCGAGCAGCCAGCGGAAGAGCCGGCGGGCTTTCTCGTCACGGCCCAGCCGCTCGAATCCCAAGCCGCAGAGGAGCGCCGCGCCGATCGCCACCGGCAGCCAGAACTTGATCGGGTAGCGGAGCGACTTCGCGTGCACGAAGAGCCACGCGGACACCGGGTTGAACCGGCCGAGCGAGAGGAAGGCGCCGAAGGCGATCCCGCCCCAGGCCCAGAGCGCCGGCCGGGTGCGGGGGAGGCCGGAGACGGCGATCAGCATCAGCGCCAGGAGCCCCGGGTAGAGGGAGAGGTAGTAGGGGGGAACGCCGGTGAAGAACTGCATCCCCCAGAAGGAGCCCTTGTCGATCACGTCCGGCCGGCCGAACAGGAAGGGGATCAGCCACTCGGCGGCCTGCCGCGGGTCCCAGCTCGACATGGTGACCGACTGTGGGCTGTAGCCCACGTAGCCGCGCAGCGACACCGGGAAGATGCGCAGGAACTCGACGATCTGCGGCAGGGCGATCAGCGAACCGCAGAAGATCGCCGCGCCGAGCAGGACGGGAACGCTCCATCCCGAGCCCGCCGGCCGCTGCCGCCAGGTCAGTGCCACGGCGGCGGCGGCCAGCAGCAGAGCGAGAGCGGCCGTCTGCGGGTCCCCGCCCAGGATCATCAGCGTCCAGAGCAGGGCGATCCCCGGCGCCAACCATGGGCGCCATTCGGGGCGGCGGACGAGGTCGAGGCAGGCGGCCACCAGTGCCGGCGCCAGGCTCACCCCGGCGATCAGGTTGTAGAAGTTGAGGTGCGAGAGGAGGAAGCCGGAGACCGTCCAGCAGACCGCCGCCGCCCAGGAGGACCGCCGCCCCAGACCCCAGGCGCGGGCCATCCAGTAGAAGGCGAACGGCGCCAGGAGCAGGTGGAGCCAGAAGTGGGCGTTGAACGCCCAGAAGGTGGAGCCCAGGAAGACGAGCAGGTTGTCCGGATAGAACGGCGCAGCGTTGAGATTGCCCGCCAGCGGCTGCCCGCCGGCCCGGTAGGGGTCGATGATCGGGAAGTGACCATGCCGCAGGGCCTCGGCCTGCGACCACTTCATGGGGAAGTGGGAGTTGAGCACGTCGCGCAGGATCAGGGTCTCCGTCCCCCGCACCAGCGGCAGCATGGCGACGAGGAGGAGGATCAGGAGCGGGCCGGCGTAGAGGAGGGCCGTGCGCCAGCGCGGGGGCTCGGCGGCGGGCGGGACCGGCGCTTCAGCCGGTGAGGTCTCCTCGGACATAGGCTCGGACATGGGGGGGAAGAGTAGCAAAGGCGCTCAGAATTGGCTTTTTCCTCCCCCTTCAGGGGGAGGTCAGGAGGGGGCGCCCCAGACAAGGAAACGTCCCGGACTCCGCAACGCCCCCCTCCTGACCTCCCCCCGTTCCGGGTGGAGGAAAAGGCTCCCGGGCGTCAAGCCTGATCCGTGGCCGAATCGCGGCGCCAAGCCATCCCCAAAGCCACCAGGAAAGCCGCCACCGCCACCCCGCCCGCCAACTTCTCCGGCCCGGCCCCGACCGCAACCCGCACGCGGTGGGTCCCCGGCGGCACCTCGACCCCCAGCAGGCTGAGGTTCACGGGGAGGGTCGGCAGGGGCTTCCCCTCGGCGGAGGCGGTGTAGAGCGGCTGAAAGGCGCGGCGGAGGACCAGCAGGCCACCCTGGCCCGCGACGTCGATCTCGATCTCGTCCGGAGTCTCAGCGCGGAGCGCCACCTGGGCGCCGGGGTGGTGGACGACCGGCCGGGCGGCGATGACGTCGGCGACCGGATCGGGCGCGCGGCTGACGAAGCGGAAGGCCTGGCCGGCGCTCCCGGCGGCGACGGCGGAGCGGGGCCACCAGACGGGAGGGGCCGGATCGCGCACCGCGAACAGGCGGCTGGCGCCTTCGGCGGCGCTGAGAGACTGGAGCTTCGTCGTCCCCGGTGCCTCGTTCAGCACCACCGCCTGGACCCCCAGCGCCCGCATCCAGTTGGCGCGGCCGTCGCCGTCCAGAGCCGGGAGATGGAGCAGCACCGAGGCGGAGAGGGGGGAGTAGAGGCCGTCGAGGTCGTGGGCCAGCGGATAGCGCAGGCCGTAGAGAACCCCCGGGGCGGCGCCGAGGTTGAACGCGCTGATGCGGACCAGCGTCAGATAGGAGGGGTCGGAGAGCGGACCGGAGGGGCCCGCGGGCAACACCTCCGCTCCCGGGCCGGCGAGCGGCAGCCAGGGGGACGGAGCGAAATCGGCGACCGGGGCCGTCATCACCAGCCCGGCGAGCGGCAGCAGGGCGGCGAGTTGGGCCGCGGCCAGCCCGGCGGCGCTCCGGCGGCGGGCGGCCAGGGCGGCGAGCCCGAGCAGCGCCGCCGCGAGGACCAGCGCGAGGATCCACGACCCCACCCGCGTCTGTGGGGAGTCGGCCACATGCTCCGGATCGACCCGCCCCGCCGCCAGCCAGTCGGCAATCCGAGATCCGCGCAGGAAGACGACGACCGCCAGGAACAGCGCGCCCCCGGCGCCGAGGGCGGCCCCGATCCAGGCCCGGGGCGCCTCGCGCACCCGTTCGAGCCCCCAGCCGGCGAGCAGGGAGGCAGCGAGCGCGAACCAGAAGAGGAGCTTCTCGGGATAGCGCACGAGCCCATGGGAGAGCAGGGCCAGGGCATCGCCGCCGAACGCGCCGGCCCAGGCGAGGACCAGCCCGGCGAGGGCCAGCAGCGCCCACCCCCGCGCCCGCCGTGCTCCCGCCAGGGCGAGCCAGAGGCCGACGATCCCGAGGTGCAGGGTGAGGATGTACGGCAGCCCCGGCTGCTCGTCCCACGGCCAGTACCCCCCCTTGCCGAGGTCCCAGGGGTGGCCGAAGGGGAAGGGGACGATCAGCTCGAGCAGCCGCGCCAGGCCGAGATGAAAGCGGCCGGCGCCCCCGACGCCGAGCGCTCCGCGCGAGGTGAAGCCGAGGATGCGGGCGGTCGCCACGAGTTGGGGGAGGGCGATCAGCAGCCCGGTGAGCCCGATTCCGAGCGTGGTCAGCGCGCCCCGGCGCGGCCCATGGCGCTGCAGGGCGACCAGCAGCAGCGGGACGATGCCTAGGGCGGCCGTCACCGGCTCCCCCGCCAGCAGGGCCAGGCCGCAAGCGATCCCGCCGAGAGCAACTCCCCGCCGGCCGCCGCGCGCCGCGCCGAGGAGCACGAACGGCCACCAGGCGGAGACGGCCAGCAGGTTGTAGAAACTCAAGGTCGTCAGGATCCACCCCGAGCCGGCGTAGGTGAGCCCGGCGACCAGCGCCGCCGCCCGCCCCTGCCCGAGGGCGCGGGCGAGGGCAGCCATGCCGAGCGCGGCGAGCAGCCAGTGCAGGACGTAGTGGAGATTGAAGGCGCTCCAGAAGGGGAGCGCGAGATAGAGCAGGTTCCCGGGGTAGAACGGCAGCGCGTTGGGGTTCCCCCGGAACGGCTGCCCCAATCCCCAGGTGGGATTGAAGGCAGGGATGCGCCCCTGGCGAAGCTCGGCCGCCCCGAACGCCTTCACCGGCAGATGGGTGGTGAAGACGTCGCGGAAGTAGAGCGTCCGCTCACCCCAAGCCAGGGGGACGGCCGCCCACAGCCAGAGCGCGAGGGCAGCGAAGGCCACGAGGGCGAGGCCGCGGGTCGCCTTCTTTTCCGTTGGGTTCTCCGTCGGGTTCAACGCCTCTCCCATAGAATAGGCCCCGTGATTCGACCACTCCTGCAATCCCTGCGGCCCGCACAGTGGGCCAAGAACGTCTTCGTCCTCGCGCCGCTCGTCTTCGGCGGGCTGCTGCTCAATCGGCAGGTCACCCTGCGGGCCGTCCTCGCCCTGGCCGCCTTCTGCTGCGCGTCGAGCGCCGTCTATCTGATCAACGATCTCCGCGACCGCGAGGAGGACCGCCGGCATCCGCTGAAGCGGCTGCGCCCGCTCGCCGCCGGCACGCTCGGGGTCCCCGCGGCGGTCGCCGCCATGGTCTTCCTGATCGCCGCGGCGGGCGCTCTCGCCGTCTGGCTCGGCCGCCCCTTCGGGACGATCCTGGTCGCCTACCTGGTTCTCAACGTGTTCTACACCCTCTGGTTCAAGCACATGGTGATCCTCGACGTCATGTGCATCGGCATCAGCTTCGTGCTCCGGGTCGAGGCCGGGGCCCAGGCGACGGGGATCGGGGTGTCGCGGTGGCTGTTCCTCTGCACCACCTTCCTCGCGCTCTTCCTCGCCTTCTCGAAGCGCCGCCACGAGATCACCCTGCTCGCCCATGAGGCCTCCGGGCAGCGGCCGGTGCTCGACCATTACAGCCCCGCCTTCCTCGACCAGATGATCAACGTGGTCACCGCCTCGGCCGTGGTCTCCTACGCGCTCTACTCGGTGGCTCCGGAAACGGTGCAGAAGTACCACACCCAGGACCTCGTCTTCACCATTCCGCTGGTGCTCTACGGGATTTTCCGCTATCTCTACCTGATGTACCAGCGCCCGGGGGAGCGCAATCCGACCGAGGCGATCCTGCGCGACGCGCCCTTTCTGATCAACATCGCGCTCTGGGGGCTGACGGTGGTCTGGATCGTCTATGGCCACGAGGCGGGCTTGAAGTAGGATTCCGCGTCATCTTTGCCGATCTACGAGGTCCGACTTGACTGAAAAACTCGCCTCAGCCCCGGTCGCCGTGGTCATCCCGTGCCACAACGAGGAGCTCACGGTGACCAAGGTGGTCGCCGATTTCCGGGCCACCCTGCCGGATGCCCTGATCCTGGTGGTGGACAACGCCTCGCGCGACCAGACCTCCCAGCGGGCGCGGGCGGCCGGGGCGGAGGTGATCCGCGAGCCGCGCCCCGGCAAGGGGTTCGCGCTGCTCTCCGGCTTCCGCCACGCCCACGCCGCCGGCGCCGAGTACTTCGTGATGGTCGACGGCGACGACACCTACCCGGCCGACGACGCGCCGAAGCTGATCGCCGCCGCCCAGGACGGCGCGGAGATGGTGATCGGCACCCGCCTCGCCACCTACGACGAGGGGGCCTTCCGCGCCGGCCACTCGTTCGGCAACTGGCTGTTCATCTTCCTGGTGCGCGTCCTCTTCGGCGTGCGCACGCGCGACCTCTTCTCCGGCTACCGGGTGATCACCCGCCGGTTCCTGGAGGCGACGCCGCTGATCGCCCAGGGGTTCGAGGTGGAGGCCGAGCTGTCGCTGCAGGCGGTGGTGCAGCGCTTCCCGGTGGCCGAGGTGCCGGTGCGCTACCGCGCCCGCCCGAAGGAGAACCCGAGCAAGCTCCACACCTACCGGGACGGCTACCGCATCCTGCTCGCCATCCTGACCTTCTTCCGCGACTACAAGCCGATGACCTGCTTCGGCCTGCTGGCGCTCTTCTTCCTCGCCCTGTCGCTCGCCGGCGGCGCCGTGGTGGTCGCCGAGTTCCTGCAAACCGGCTTGGTGCCGCGCCTCCCCCTGGCGGTGCTCTCGGCCGCGCTGTTCACCCTCGCCGCGCTGTCGTTCACCTGCGGAGTGCTGCTCTCCACGATCAACCGCCGGTCGGCCGAGATCGCGGCATTGATTCCCTGGAAGTAGCTTGAAGATCCTCCTCGTCTACGAGACGGTCTACCCGGATTTCATCGGCGGGGTCGAGAGCCGCAACCACGAGCTGGCGGCGGCGCTCCGGCGGCGGGGTCACGAGGTGACGCTCGCCGGCTTCCGCAAGCCGCGGACGGACAACTCGCCGAGCCCCGGCGTGCAGTCGCTCGGCGAGCTCGCCGGGCTCTACAACGCCGCCGGGCAGCGCAGCACGATGGGAGCGATCCGCTTCGCCCTCACCGTGCCGCGGATCGACGTCAGCGGCTACGACGTGGTCGAGACGGCGAACATGCCCTACCTCCACATCTTCCCGCTGGCGCTGAAGTGCGCGCTGGCCGGCAAGCCCCTGCTGGTCACCTGGTACGAGTACTGGGGAGACTACTGGAAGGGGTACGTCGGGCGGCTCAAGGCGCCGGTCTACAAGGCGATCGAGTGGTGCACGGGGCAGGTCGGCACGGCGGTGACGGCCACCAGCCGCCTCACCCAGGAGCGGCTCGCCGGCCAGCGGCGGGGGGGCGTCGAGCTCGTCCCCTGCGGCATCCACGTCGACGAGGTGCGGCGGGCCTCGGCGATGGACGGCCCGCGCGCCGGGCGCGTGCCGCCGCTGATCTACGCCGGCCGCCTGCTGCGCGCCAAGCGGGTGGACCTCCTCCTGCGCGCGGTCGCCCTGATCGCTCCCCGCCACCCCGGGACGCTGCTGACCGTCTTCGGCGACGGCCCCCACAAGGAGGAGCTGGTCATGCTGGCGGAGGAGTTGGGGATCGGGACCCAGGTCGACTTCCGCGGCCACGTCGAGACCAGCGAGGAGGTCTGGCGCAACCTCGGGCAGGCGCGGATCGCCGTCCAGCCCTCGGAGCGCGAGGGGTTCGGCCTCTTCCCCCTGGAGGCGATGGCGGCCGGGCTGCCGGTGGTCTACTGCGAATCTCCCGAGAGCGCCCTCCCCGAGTTGGTGCGCCACGGCGTCGAGGGGATCTGCACGCCACCGGAGCCCGCCTCTCTGGCCGCCGCCCTCGACCGGCTGCTGACCGACGACGAGGAGTGGCGGCGCCTGCAGCGCAACGCCCTGGAGCGGGCGGCGGGGTACGACTGGGACGAGGTGGCGCGTCAGGTCGAGGCGACGTGCGCGCGGCTAGTGAAGGCGGCGGCGCCCTAATCCTTCATAGGGCAGACCTGATGGTTGGGATCCCACCACAGAAGCACCAGGACACCATTGTCGAGATAGCCGAAGACGCGTTCTGCTCCGGATAGGCGCAGGGAAACGACCTCGTCCAAGCCAAGTCCGATCGCCTCGAGGCGCTGCTGAGCTTCTGGAGTAATGGCCGAGACGCTGATCGAGTGGTTCCGCTTTTTCCCGGTGACCAGGATCTCGCTCCAGGTCATGGTCTCAAAATGAGCCAGCTTCGCTCGAATGGAGAGGAGCGTTTCGGCGTCAACCTTGTGCCAGCCATAAAGATCGGCCAGCTCCATGCTGGCGACCCGCCAGGACGGACGGAGATGGTGATAGCTATGGGGGGCAACAGCGCGGGGGACTTTGCGGGGGTCTGGCTCCAGTGCCGTGATTGGAGCCTTGGGCGACGAAGGGAACTTCCGGTGGCTCGGCTTCTTTTTCCCCACAATCCGCGGGCTCAATACGGATTGCTGTAGTACTCAGCCATCGAGGCGTGAGAGATCTCCCGCTTGCACGGGTCTCCCGGCTCCAAGCCTTTCCGGGTCTGCATCCAGGGAGCCTCCCGATGAGTCAGATCACTGAGCCACTGCGAGGATTTGTCCCCGTAGTAACTCAAGACCGCGTCGATGGTCTCGCGCTGCTTGGGCGTCAGCGTCTCCGGATCACCCTGTGGCCACTCCGCAACTTTGAACATGCCACGGTGGAGCCGGTAGAGCGCCGGCACCACGGGGCCGTTGACCCAGGCCTGGATACTGTCCTTGAACATCGGTTCCTCATCCCAGACGAGAGACCATGCCTGCGAGTAGTAAACCAGCTTCTCCAGCTTCATGGCGGTCATCTCGCCCTTCCTGCGCAAGATGTAGGCTGCTACGTCGTGAGCCGTCGCCATTTCAATCTCCTGGGTTCTTCCATAGGCATAACGAGTATACAACAAGCGTAAGACCGGCGTAATGGGGCGTAAGACCCCTACGAAGCCCCCCGTCCCGACAGCACCACCGGCACCGTCTTCAGCAGGATCTTGAGGTCGAGCAGCGGCGACCAGGAGTCGATGTACTCCAGGTCGAGCTGCATCCAGCGGTCGAAGTCGAGGTCGTTGCGGCCGCTGATCTGCCAGAGGCAGGTGAGGCCGGGCTTCATGGCGAGACGGCGGCGCTGCCAGCGCTTGTACTGCGCCACCTCCTCGGGGATCGGCGGCCGCGGCCCCACCAGGCTCATGTCGCCGCGCAGCACGTTCCAGAGCTGCGGCAGCTCGTCGAGGCTGAAGCGGCGCAGCAGCCGGCCGAGCCGGGTCACCCGCGGATCGCTCCGCAGCTTGAACACCGGGCCGTTCATCTCGTTGAGATGCATCAGATCGCGGCGGCGCTCCTCAGCCCCCTCCACCATCGTGCGGAACTTGTAGAGGGTGAAGGAGCGGCCGTTCAGGCCGCAGCGGGTCTGCCGGAAGAGCACGCTGCCGCCGCCGGAGGTCAGCTTGATGGTCAGCGCGATCATCCCCGCGATCGGCAGCCCGATGAAGAGGAGGAACGAGGCCAGCGCCACGTCGAGCACCCGCTTGAGCATGAGCTGGAGCGGATTGGTCGGCGTGGTGGCGAAGGAGAGCAGGGGGACGCCGTCCAGCTCCTCCAGCTCCACCCGGGCGCGGGTGTGCGGGAAGAGGTCCATCGCGAAACGGGTGCGGATCCCCTGCTCCTGCAGACTGAGGAAGAGGTCCTCCAGCCGGTCCAGCTCGCGGCGGTGGACAGCGAAGATGACGTCGTCCACCACGTGGCTCTCGACGATCCGCGGCAGGTCCTCGATCTCGCCGAGGATCGGGTAGTAGGGGGGCCAGGACTCTTCCCAGGCGTTCTCGTTGCGGATGAAGCCGAGGATGCGGTACCCCCAGAAGCGGTGGCCGTGGATCGAGTCGGCGATCCGCAGCGCCGCGTCGCTGGTGCCGACGATCAGCACGGTGCGGTAGTTGAAGCCGTGCGCCCGCACGTAGCGCGAGGTCAGCCGCAGGCCCAGCTTCTCGCTGAGCAGGAAGACGCAGGAGAAGGCCGCGAAGAGCAGCGACCAGAAGCGGCTGATCCGGTCGTCGCCCAGCAGGCGCTCGTCCCACCGGCTCAGGTAGAGCGCGAGAGTGAAGAGGATCGCGCCGCTCACGCAGACGCGGACAATCGCCCACGCCTCGTCGAGCAGCGGCACCGTGCGGTGCGACCGGTAGCGCCCCGAGCTCAGCAGCAGGCCGCCCCAGATGGCGAGGGCCAGCGGCAGCAGCGGCAGGTAGTCCGCCAGCGCGCGCAGACGGCTGGGGAACGTCGTCGGCGCCACTTGCGGCAGCACGGCGTCGCGGAGCCCATAGGCACACAGGAAGGCGGCGGTGACTAAAAGCAGGTCGAGCGAGAAGATCGCGACCGCCAGAATGCGAGCTCGTTCTTTGAGCATAGGTTCTATTGGGAGAACACTGAGCGCCTCATTCGCTACTGATTCTAACGTGCGGGAGGTAACCTTCCGTCTATGCCTCCCCAGCATAGCTCTATGAAGACCGTCCTGCCAACTTTCTGAGCAACCCGGCGTACTGATCCGCCACCCTCTCCCAGGAGAAGAGGAGAGCCGCCCGCCGCGCCGCCGCCCGCCCTCGCGCCCTGGCCCGGCCGGGGTTGCCGCGCACCCAGTCCAACCGCTCCGCCAGCGTGGCCGGCTCGGCGGCACGGAAGTACAGACCTGTTCCCCCCGCTACCTCCCGGTTCTCCGGCGCGTCGTTCACTAAAATGCAATTTCCGTACCCCATCGCCTCCACCAGCGCCGGGTGGGTGCCCCCGACCTCGGTGGCGTGGATATAGGCGAGGGCGTTCGACAGCAGCTCGCGGTACCCCTCGCCATAGATGGCCCCTGGAAACAGAATGCGCGAATCGGCCCCGCGAGTGAACCCGTCGATGAATTTTCCCGCGTAGGGCGCCCCGCCGACCATCACTAGCGGGAGATCCCCGCCCGCCCGGCGGTAGGCCGCGGCGACCCGATGAGGGTTGTTCTCCGGCTCGAAACGGCTGACATAGAGAAAATATTGCCTAGGGGCAATACCCAATCTTTCAAGAACCCCGGTCGTGGCCGGCGGGCGAGGATCGACGCCGTAGGCGATCGGCACCGATTCCGCGCGGTAGCGCTCCACGTAGTGGCGGCGGATGACCTCGGCGTCGGTCACCAGGGCGTCCGGCACCACGCAGGCCAGCCGCTCGGAGAAGGCGTAGACGGCGCGGCCGAAGGCCCCCCACTTGGCCCGCCGCTTCTCGATGCCGTCGACGTTCAGTGCCACCGGGATGCCGCCCACTCCCAGCAGCGGCACGAACAGCGCGTTCGCCGAGTTCACCACCAGGGCGGCGTCGTAACCGGCCCCGGCGGCGTGCAGGCAGGAGAGGAAGGTGTGGACCGGCGTGTCCAGGTACTTGGTGCGGATCGTCGGCAGGACGACCAGGTCCACCCCCTTCCAGCTCTTCAGCTCCCGGGGCGTCGAGTGGGAGCGGCAGTAGACGGTCACCCGGAAGCCGCGGGCGACGAGCCGGGGCCCGAGCTCCTCCATCAGCGTCTCGTAGCCGCCGTAGCGCCCGGGGATGCCGCGGCTGCCGATCAGGGCGACGGAGAGGGATTTCACAGGGGCTCTCCCGAGATGGAAAACCAGCGGTCGATCGCCGCCGCCGGCACGGTGCGCCGCCCCTGGATCAGCCGCCGGCGGCGGAGGATCTCCCGGCGGTTGCGCCAGAGCCAGGCGTAGGCGGCGAGCGACGAGCGCTCCCGCAGCAGCACCCAGCCGAGGGCCGCCACGTCGCGGGCCAGGGTGGGGAAGAAGGTGCGGACGAGGTTTCCCGCCGTCTGGTGGTAGATCCGCAGCAGGTAGCGGTTCTTGAGCGAGTGGAGGTTGACCGCTGCCGGCATCGCCGACCGCCGCTCCGGGAGGTTGAACCGGCGGTGCTCGCAGACCGCCGCCGGCTCGTACGTCACCTCCCAGCCGCGCTCCCGCAAGCGGAAGCAGAGCTCGGCGTCCTCGCGGAAGGAGTGGAAGCGGGAGTCGAAGATCTCCCCCTCGACCGCCACGTCGTCGAGCGTGGCGCGGCGGAAGAGCGAGGCGGCCCCGGTGGCCCCGAAGACCCGCTCGGGCGCCGCCAACTGCCCGCGGTCCACCTCCCCCGAGCCGCGGTCGAGGTGGCGCCAGTTGCGGGTGAGCCGCATGCCGCAGGCGTCCAGCCGCCTGGGATCGGTAGGCCTCACCAGCCGGCCGGTGACCGCTCCGACGCGGATCCCGGGGTGCGCCGCGGCGGCGCCGTCGAGGAGCCGGGTCACGTAGTCCGGCGCCGGACGGGCATCGGCGTTGAGGGTCAGCACCCAGGAAGCCCGGGTATGGGCCATGGCCGCGTTCATCCCTCCCGCGAAACCCAGATTCTCCGCCAGCCCGACCGCCTGGAAGGGAATGCCTTCCGGAGCATGCGCCCGCGCCGTCTCCAGGCTGCCGTCGCGGCTCGCGCAGTCGACCACCACGATCTCCAGCGGCCGGTGGTGCAGCGCGGCGATCGCTTCGAAGCACCCCGGCAGGTCGGCCGCCGAGTTGTGGGTCACGATGCAGACCGCGACGTCGTTCAAAGATCTCCCTCCGCGAGCCGCCGTGGCCGTGTCCACCCCGAGAGAGCGCCCGCGAGCACGCCGAGGAGCCCGGCGAGCGCCTCCCTCCGCGACGCTGCCCGCCGGGGGCGCCGGAACGGCAGCGCCAGCAGCCGCGCGGCGATCCCGGGGATCAGCGCCGCCCGCGCCGCCAGCGCCCAGGCCCGCCCGTGGTGCTTGGCGAGATAGCGGGTGAGGTTCCGGTAATAGATGAAGAGGAAGAGGCCATATCCCAGCCGCGGCACCGTGCTCCCCAGCCGGTGCCGGAAGCGGGCCGCCGGCCAGTAGCGCAGGACCAGCCCGGCGCGCTGAAACCGCTTGGCGAGATCCACGTCCTCGAACCAGGCGGGGTGGAACCCCGCGTCGAACCCGCCAACCGCCGCCAGCGCCTGCCGCCGGAAGGCGAGCGCCGCCGCCGCCGGCTGCTCGACCGCCGCCCCGGCCGGCGGCTCGGGCGCGCCGCCGGAGAAACCGGGAACCGGCAGCGTGTGGAGCACGCATCCCAGAGCGGTCGGGAGCTTGCGGAGCTGCCACGCCGCCTGCGCCTCGCCCGCCGGCCCCACCAGCCGGGGAGCCAGCCCCGCCGCATCCGGCCAGGCGGCGAACCCCTCCAGCAGGTGGTCGAGCGCCCCCTCGTCCGGCACCACGTCCGGATTCAGGATCAGCACGATCTCCCCCCGCGCCGCCGCGATGCCGGCGTTGGCGCCGCCGGCGAAGCCGAGATTCTTCCCCGGCGCGAGCACCCGGACGCCAGCCGGCAGCGGCGCCGACGAGCCGTTGTCCACCACCAGCAGCTCGAAGCGGGGATCGCGCGGCCACGCCGCCGCCAGCTCGGCGAGGAGATCCTCGTTGCGCCAGTGGACGACGACGCCTGTGAGAAGAGGCTCCGGCATGCGCAGAGGTTATCGCGGACCGCGCAGCGCCCGCTTCCATCCGGCGACGATCCCCGCCGCGAGCTCGCCGTCGCCGCGCAGCAGAGCCCGCCCGAGGTCGATCCCATCGCGCGCCGCCAGGAGCGGGACCCGCGGCCAGAAACCGCCGCCGAGAAAGCGCTTCGCCACCCGCCAGCGGTTGCCGTAGATCAGCCGCCAGCGCTCGCGGCTCAGCGTCCTGCCGGTGAGCGAGCCGGCGTGGCGGGCCCGCGCCGCCGGGACGAGCAGCGCGCTGAACCCCGCCGCGCGCAGCCGGCCGGCGAGGTCGACGTCCTCGTAGTAGGACCCGAGCCGCGGATCGAACACCTCCCCCTCGGAAGCGACCGCGCGCAAGGACTCCCGGCGGTAGATAGCCGCCGTGGCCGACACCCCGAAGATCTCCTCGATCCTCGCGCCTGGAGCCGGAGCCGGTTTCCCATGCCCGATCTGGACCGCCTGCCACCAGCGGTTCCAGGCGATGCCGCAGCCGTCCGCGAGGTCTGGAGAATCGAGGACGAGATTGACCCCCTGCGCCGCCGCCGCCCGCGGGTCCGCCTCCAGGGCTGCGATCAGCGCCCCCGCCCACCCGGGCTCGACGATCGCGTCGTCGTTCACCGTCGCGATCCACTCCCCCCGGGCCTCGGCGATCCCCAGATTGCTCCCCGCCGCGAAACCGAGATTGCGCCCCGGACGCAGGACGCGGTCCGCGAGGCCGGCGGGGATCGCGGCCGGGGAATCCCCCTGATCGACGACGACGATTTCGGCCCCCTCGCGCCGGAGGGCTTCCAGGCAGGCGACGAGGAGGGGGCTGCGGCCCAGGGTGGGGATGACGGCGGTGAGGGTCACCGCCACTCCATCTCCACCCGATCCAGAATCACCCCGTTCAACTGCCCCGGCGGCGCCGGCCCGTGCGCGACGAGCACCAGCGGCGCGCCCGCCCGCCCATTCTCTGCATACCATTCCACCGGCCCCACCTCGACCGTCTCCCAGACCCGCTGCCGCCCCGGGGTCCAGGAGGTGAGCAGCCGGTCCCCCTGCTGGATGTCCAGGGTGAAGGGGACCGGCTGATTGCGGATGAGCTCCGCGGCAAGGCGGAGCTTCACCCGGCGGCTCCCAGGCGCCACCGGCGCTTCCAGCCGCTCGCCCACCCGCAGCACCCAGCCGCCCCGGTAGCGGGTCCGCTCCACCACCCAGCGCTCGGGGTGGAGGTGGCCGCCGCTCTTGCGGACCCCCGGGTCCTCGAGCTCCACGAGGCGCGTCGGCACCCGCGCCGCCGCCGAGGGGAGGAGCGCCAGGACCCCGAGCATCAGCGCGATCCCGGCCATCGCCGCCGCACCGGCCGGGTACCTTCGGCCGGGCTTACGCCCCCCGGGCCCCGGCAGCCACCAGAGCAGCGAGATCAGGGGGATCGACAGCACGGGCCAGAGCCAAGTGGCGGTCCGCGTCCGGATCGAGCTGGGGAAGAAGCGGGCGATGTCCATCCCCAGCCGGCCGCTCAGGGCGTCGAGGGCGTAGGTGCGGCCGTCGGCGAAGTTGTAGGTCCACCCCGGCATCGCCACCCAGACGAGCGTCAGCGCCAGGGTCAGCGCCGCGAGGCCGGCGAGCAGCGCCCGGGCTCCCGCGCGTTCCCGGCCGGCGGCGAGCAGCGGCACCAGGGCGATGCCGAGCAGGGGGATCGCGATCAGGGCGTAGCGGAATGGGGGGGACCAGCCGCCGTACCACTCGACGCGCGGCACCACGATCACCAGATAGGGGAGGCTCAGCGCCATCAGATGGAGCAGCAGCGGGCTGCGCCTCGCCAGGAGTAGCAGCAGCGCCGGCAGCAGGAGCAGCCAGACCGGCGCGCAGCCGAACAGGCCGAACGCCGCGTCGAAAAAGAGGCCGGAGAACCCCTTGAGGTACGAGGCCACACCGTAGTGGTGGGGATCGACCTCCTGCCAGGTGTGGATCTTCAGCGGGTTCGAGTAGAGGAGCTGGTTGTAGAGCAGCATCCCCGCCGCCAGACCGGCGAGCAGCCCGGCGAGGATCAGCAGCGGCCGGCGCTGGCGCCCCGCGTGCCACCAGCCGAGGACGAGCAGCGGTCCGGAGATCAGGATCAGCCGGATCTTCACCAGCGGCAGCAGCAGCACCGGCAAGCCCAACCCCAGCCACTCCTTGATTCCCCAGGGGCGGCCGCCGCCCGCTCCGCGATCGATCACCAGGATGCGGTCGAGGGCCGCCGCCAGGAGCAGCGCCGCCGGCACCTCCACCCAGACCTGATACGAGTAGAGCAGCAGCGGCGGCGCGAAGGCGGTCAGGGCCCAGGCCGCCAGCGATTCGCCGGGCAGGTCCGGAACGTAGTGGCGGGCGAGGCGCAACGTCAGCCAGGCGAGGGCTGCCGTCATCAGCGCCATCATGGCCAGCGCGCCCGTTTTCCCGGCCAGCCGATAGGCCGGCGCCAAGGCCATCGGCAGGAGCTCGTTGTGCCGCGAGTACCTCTCGCCGTGCGGCCCCACCGGATCGCCCGGCTGCGGCTCGATCGGGCGGTCCATGAAATGGCGCCAATCCCCTTGCGCGTAATTGTTCGTCAGGTCGGCGTCGAAGTCGTAGGCCAGACTGTGGGTGACCAGCAGATAGAACGGCTCGTCGCCGTCCGGCTGCCGGTGCCGGGCCGACCAGGGGAGGATGGCGATGTAGACGGTGAGCGGGAGCAGGAGGAAGAGGATGGACGGGCGCCGCGGCAGCCGGTCTCCCAGCAGCGGCCGGAGCGCGGCCGTCTGCCGCGCCACCCGGCAGCCGAGGACGAGCAGGAGCCCGCCGGCGAGGACCTCGTCCATCCCCGCCAGCGACAGATGCGGCCGGACGAGCACGAGCAGGATCAGGACCGCGAGTGCGCCCAGCTCCCCCGCCGTGGCCGCCACCCCGAGCGGGCGGCCGCCCAGCCGCGCCCCCCAGCGGTGGATCTCGCGCAGGGCGCCCAGGATCAGCGGCAGGACCACCAGCGTGCCGCGAAACGGATCGGCACCCTCCAAGGGGAGGAGCCTGGGCAGCAGCGCGGCGGCGGCGACGGCCGCGGCCAGGACCGCCGCGGTCCCGGCAAGCCCCTCCCGCCCCTCCCTCAACGCCGGATCTCCAACTGGTAGACGGCGACGGACAGATCCCGCGGCACGCCCGGAGCCCGCTCGATGCGCAGGAGCGAGGCGCGCTCCGGCCGCTCCAGGGTCCACAGCGAGCGGTAACGCTGAGCCAGGAAATTCCCCGCCACCCAGGAGATCCAGGGGGGCGGCGCCTTGACCCCGGCGCGGGCCACGTCCGGCCGCCGGGCCGCCCATTCGCCCGTCCCCTCGCCGGCGCGCAGGACCCAGTCCGACCCCGGTCCGCCGGCGTCCCGCAGGCGCACGATCGCCACCGGCGTGCCCGGCGCCAGCGCCGCGCCGTGCGACAGGCTGGATTCGACGACGACGCTGCCGATCCGCCGCGCGGAGACCTTCGCCTCCCAGGCCGGATGGCCGGCGTCGAGCACCACCGGGACCTCGGGCGCGAGCAGCGCCGTGCCGGCCGTGGGCAGCCCGGCCAGCAGCGCCAGCGCCACGCAGGCCGCCGCCAGACCCGCCAGCCGCGCCGACCGCAGCGGCTCGCCCCAGCCGCGGCCCATCCAGACCCCGAAGCCGGCGAGCGCCAGGAGCAGGCCGGCCGCCGCCGCCGCCAGCGCCGGGCCGGGGTGGAGCCCGAGCAGCGAGAGGTAGGCCGGCAGCGGCTCCTCGCGCAGCCAGGGATAGCCGGCGAGCAGCGCCGTACCGGCGAGCGCCGCGCCCGTCCAGACCGCCTGCGGCACCAGCAGGGCCGCGTCGCGCCGCAGCGAGAGGGCCGCCAAGGCCACCGGCGCCGCGAGAACGGCGGCGCCGAGGAACGGCGGCACCGTCCCCGCCATCAGCGCCGCCGCGATCACCGCCGGGAGCCGTTCCCGATCCGGGAGGACCGCCGCCGGCACCAGCAGGAAGAGCCAGACCGCCTGCAGCGCGATCCCGCCGGCCGATTCATGGAGATAGACGGCGAGACCGCCCGCGGCCAGCACGGCGATCCCCAGCCCGATCCTGGGCCGCCAGAGCGCCAGACCGCAGACCGCCGCCGCGATCCCCGGCCCGGGAGCCCAGGCGATCGGGGCCAGCAGCGCGATCCATGCCGCCCCCTTCGCCAGCGCGCCGGCCTCCCGCCGCGCCAGGAAATCCCCCGCCGCCAGCGCGATCAGCCCCACTGTGGAGGCGACGTTGAACCCCGGCGCCAGCGCCACCGCCGTGCCGCCGGCGATCAGCGCCAGGGTCATCCCATGCCGCCGCGCCAGCATCGCCAGCGCCACCCCGGCCACGACCGGCAGAGCCACCAGCGCCACTGCCATGCGCAACGGTGGCGGCGGCGCGAGGAACAGGTCGCCCCGCAGCAGCACCTGAATGCCGAGAGCTAGGGGAATGAAGAGTCGCGATCTCTCGCCCGCGAGCAGCGCCCGGCCGGCCGCCACCGCCAGCGCCGCCACCAGCAGCGCCCCCACCGCCGCCCCCCGTCCCGGCCCGGGCGGCAGCGCCCAGACCGCGGCCGTAACCAGCGTGGCCCCGACCCCCACCTCATACGCCGGCCAGGGGGCGAGGAACGCGATCGGCAGCAGCGCCGCCGCCGCGAGCACCGCCAGATAGGCGCTCTCCGCCGCGCCCGCCGGATTCACCTCATGCGCCGCCAGCGCGGCCATCGCCGCCAATGCGGCGAGCGGCGCCAGGATTCGGAAGATCTCGTTGCGGAGCGAGGGTTGGGCGGTCTGTTCGTTCATGCGAACCTTGCGAACCTGATGGCGCGAGGCGCTCGCCTCGGGGCTTGCGGCTGCCGGATGTTATCTCTGACTCGCTGGTATTCCTACGTTGGAGGGGGATGGAGCGTTGAGGCGTGAGATAAACTCCCGCGTCATGCTTTCCCGAGACCTCCTCCGCGACGATCCCGAAAAGGTCCGCCAGGGCCTTCTCAACCGCAATACGAACCCGGCGCCGCTCGACGCCTGGCTGCTGCTCGACGCCGAACGGCGAGCCGCCCTCGGCGAGTCCGAGGAGCTCAAGCGGCAGCGCAACGAGGCCAGCCGCGCCATCGGCGAGATCAAGAAGCGGGGCGGCGACGCCACGGCCGAGATCGCCGCCGTCGGCGAGCTCAAGGGTCGCATCGAGGAGCTGGAAGGCCGCCTCCAGACGATCGATCCGGAGCTGCTCGCCATCGAGCACAGCCTGCCGAACCTGCCGCACGAGAGCGTCCCGGTCGGCGAGGACGAGTCCGCCAACCGCTGCGAGCGGACCGTCGGCACCCCACGCGAATTCGACTTCGAGGCCAAGGCCCACTGGGATCTCGGGCCCGCGCTCGGCATCCTCGACTTCGAGCGCGGCGCCAAGCTCACCGGCGCCCGCTTCACCGTCTACTTCGGCACCGGCGCCCTGCTCGAGCGGGCCCTGATCAACCTCATGCTCGACCTCCACACCCGCGAGCACGGCTACACCGAGGTCCTGCCGCCGTTCGTCGTCAACGACCAGACGCTCTTCGGCACCGGGCAGCTCCCCAAGTTCGAGCAGGACCTCTTCAAGCTGGAGAAACACCCCTACTACCTGATCCCCACGGCCGAGGTGCCGGTCACCAACATCTACCGCGACGAGACCCTCGACGAGTCCCGCCTGCCGGTCCGCTTCACCGCCTACACCCCCTGCTTCCGCAGCGAGGCGGGCTCCTACGGCAAGGACGTGCGCGGGCTGATCCGCCAGCACCAGTTCAACAAGGTCGAGCTGGTGCAGCTCACCACCCCGGAGACCAGCTACCAGGCTCTCGAGGAGCTGACCGGCCACGCCGAGCGGGTGCTGCAAATCCTCGAGCTCCCCTACCGGGTGATGGCGCTGTCGACCGGCGACATGGGTTTCGGCGCCGCCAAGACCTACGACCTCGAGGTCTGGCTGCCGGGGCAAGCCGCCTACCGGGAGATCTCCTCCTGCAGCAACTGCGAGGACTTCCAGGCCCGGCGCGCGAACCTGCGCTACCGTCCCGAGGGGGGGAACAAGACCCGCCTGCTGCACACGCTGAACGGTTCGGGCCTGGCGGTCGGCCGCACGCTGATCGCCATCCTGGAGAATTACCAGCAGGCGGACGGCTCGGTGGTGATCCCCGAGGCCCTGCGCCGCTACACCGGGGGGCTGGAGAGGATTATTTCGCCAGAATAAGGGCGCCGGAGTAAGCTGTTGCACACCTCACGGAGGGGTGGCTGAGCGGTCTAAAGCAGCGGTCTTGAAAACCGCCGGTCGTTCACGCGGCCCGTGGGTTCGAATCCCACCCCCTCCGCCATTTCGCAGATCTTTTACACCCTCGCCGTCATCAACCGCCCAGCTCCACCAGCGACGCGCAGACCGTCTGAACGGCTGCTGAAATACCGCGCGTTGATCTCCTTCCCTCCCAGATCCTCGAAGAATCCGAAGCCCACCCGCCGGAGCTCACTCATGAGCGTGGACGGCTCGAAGAACGTCTGAAAGGGCTCTCCGACCGCCGCTACTCGCTCGGCCAGCGCGTTGAAGGCGAACCGCTGGACGAGATTCAATGACTCGGGAGGAAGGGCGTAGTCGAAGACGATCCCGCTCCCCGCGGGCAGGGACCCGACGAACCGGAACGTCTCCATCACGGCGCTCCGCGTCAGATAGGGAACAACGCCGAGCCAGGAGAAGAACGCCTTCTGATCCATCTGGAATCCTGCCCGCGCGAGCCCCTCGGACAAAGTCTGCCTCTCGAAATCGACCGGCGCGAACGTCATCGACTCCGGGATGGAGATCCCCGCCGCTTCCAGGCGCCGACGCTTCCACCCCTGGGTCGCCGGATGATCGACCTCGAAGACGCGCAACCCGGGATAGGGATTCCGGTACGCGAACGTGTCGAGACCGGCCCCCAGGACTACATATTGACGGGTCCCGCTCTCGACCGCCCGCGCCAGCCCGTCCTCGGCATACCGGCTCCGCACCACCAGGAACGCCCGCAGGACCCGGGACATCCTGCTCCGGCTCTTCGAATCCGACCGCAGAGCCTCGCTCTCCGCGCCGACGATCGCCAACGCGAGAGGGTCCGTGAAGATCTGGGGGTCGTCCAGAACCTGGTGCGCGGCCCGACGCAGGGCAACACGGAAGGCGGTTTTGCTCGGCCGGTCTTCGTGCATGAGTGATCACCACACCGCGTACAGGTTCCAGGCAATATGCATGAGGATGGGAGCGATCACCGATCCCGTCTGCCGCCGCGCGAAACCGAGCATCAGGCCGCTGACGAAAATGACCGCGATCACCCCCGGGCTATACGAGATGTGGATCACCGCCCAGATCGCCGCCAGGATCACGATCGTCACCGTCGGGCCAAGACGTGTCCGGCTGAAGCGGTCATAGAGCCACCCGCGGAAGATCAGCTCTTCGGCGATCGGCCCCAGAATGCAGACCGCCAGGACCCGCAGCACGTTCACGATCATGGGCGAACGGGCCCAGACGGAGAAGTCCCACGGTCCCCGCCAGTCCATGATCAAGTTCGTGAGCAGCATCCACCCCAGATAGATTGCCATCCAGAGGGCCACTTGGCTGACAGGTGGGGGGATCACGCCGATGTTCTCCCGCCACGAGAGGCCTCGGCGCTTCACACCCAGAGAGATGATGCCAATCGCCAGCAATGGAAACGCGACCTTGAGCAGGCTCGCCTGGAGCGGGGGCATGGAAGCAAAGATGTCCATCAAAGCCCTCCCGTGGGTGAATCCTTGAGAGGATGGTCGACCTCGTCGGCATCCGGCATGAACGAGACGAGCCCCAGGTCCGGCATCGTCTTCGAGTAGCCGGCGACGAGCTGGCGCCGGTACTGGGCGAGATAGAAGCGGAACGGATCCTGGGAATCGGCGTCCGCGATCACCAGGTCGGTGTCTCGCATCGTCAGCTTGCCGAAGCGGAGCTGCCCCCCCTTGAAGTACATGTAATTGCGCACACCGGAGGGCGGATCGAGTCCCTTCGACGGACCGGCGCCCACGAACTCCAGGACGATCCGATCCCCCTCGAGATGCACCGCCCCCAGCTTGCCCGAGATCTTCGGCGGCGGCAGCAGCCGGTTCGGGTCCAGCAGCAGATCGTCCCCCTCGATCGCGATGCCACGGTCATGGCGCACCTTGATCACGTCCATCAGTTCGATGCCGAGGGCGTCCAGGAGCCGCTTCGACAAGATGCCGGCGACCTTGATCGATGTCGGGTGAATCTTCAGCAGCCCGTCCGGACGCACCGAGAGCTCCCCCTCCATCTCGAACGGTACGTCCACGCCCTTGTGCAAGATCCCCTTCTGCCACAGCTTGCCGTCGCGGGCTTCTATCTGGAGTTGCCGCAGCGGCGCTCCCGGGTAGGCAAAGGTATAGCCGTTGAGCAGGGCGGTTATGCTGGCGGTCGAGAACGCGGCGGTCGCATGGTTGATCTCGATGCCGAAGCTCCGCGGATCGTCAAAGAACGGGATCTGACCCTTCCGTATCGGCACGAGCCGGCCATACAGCTCGCGCACCTCCAGGGTCACCTCGGGACTGACCATCAGGTGGACGTTGCGGATATGCAATCGCGGATTGCCGCCGCCGGCCGCAAGACTTTCCTCAGCGCAAGCGGCGACGACGAGCGCGAAGACCGCGAGAAGGGGCCGGCTTGAGGGATGGCGCGATCCGAGCATGGGAAGCCTCCATTGCGTCCTACGAGGAAGAGGACACTAGACGATTTTTCTATAAGGATAGCGCCGAAATCTCGCGGTGCCCAGGGCACGCCTGCTTGGCGTCAGCTGAACCGGTCGTGGAGCAGCCCGCGAGCTGGCATGGGGTCTTCAGCAGCTCCGGATAACCTGGCAAGGATTCCCGGCCGCGATCACACTCGGAGGCAGATCACGAGTCACCACGCTGCCGGCCCCCATCACCGTATTGGCGCCGATCGTCACGCCTGGACAGAGAATCGCACCACCGCCGATCCAGACATTGTCGCCAACGGTCACCGGCAGCGCGAACTCAAGCCCGGAGCGCCGTGTCTCAGGATCGGTCGGATGTTGCGCCGTGTAGATCTGGACGGTGGGCCCGATCTGCACGTCGTCACCGATCGTGATCCGGTTGCAGTCCAGAAAGACGCAGTCATAGTTCACGAAGACGTTTCGCCCGATCAGGATGTTGTAGCCATAGTCGCAACGGAAGGACGGCTTTAGGGCCGAGCCGCGGCCAAAGTGGCCGAAGAGCTCCATGAGAAGCACCAGCCTTTCTTCGGTAGCATCGGGTTTCGTTGCGTTGAACTGATAGAGAAGATCCTGCGCGTGCAGATGATCGGCGACTAGCTCCAGATCTGTGGAGCTATACAGTTCACCGGCGAGCATTTTTTGCTTTTCGGTCGTCGTCATCAAAGCCCTGCTTGGTTGATGCTGAAGCCTTGATTCCAGCGTGCGATGTTCGACCTCCACCGACTCTACGGCTGGCATCTCTATTTCCCCAACACCTCCTCCGCATGCCTCACCACATCCTCCGGCAAAAACTTGAACTCCTTCTGGATCTCCTTGTAAGGAGCCGAGGCGCCGAAGCGGTTGATGCCGTGGATGGCACCGTCGAGGCCGACGTACCTCTCCCAGCCGAAGGGGGAGGACGCTTCGATCGAGAGGCGCTTGCGGATCTTGTTCGGCAGCACGGATTCCTTGTAGTCGTCCGGCTGCATGTCGAAGATCTCAAAGGAGGGGAGGCTCACAACCCGGGCGCGGACGTTCTTGCCGGCGAGCTGCTTGGCGGCTTCCAGGGCCACCCAGACCTCGGAGCCGGTGGCGATCAGGATGATCTCCGGGTCTCCGCCTTCCGGATCGTGGAGGACGTAGCCGCCGCGCGCCACCCCCTCGCGGGCTTTCTCGGCGGTCTCCGCCAGGATGGGGATGTTCTGCCGAGTCAGCGCGAAGGCGATCGGGCCGTGCCGGTGCTCGATGGCCACTCTCCATGCCTCGGCGGTCTCGTTGGCGTCCGCCGGGCGGAGCACCGTCAGCCCCGGGATGGCGCGTAGCGAGGCGAGCTCGCCGATCGGCTGGTGGGTGGGGCCGTCCTCGCCGAGGAAGATGGAATCGTGGGTGTAGACGAAGATCGACTGCAGCTTCATCAGCGCCGCGAGGCGGACCGTCGGGCGCATGTAGTCGGAGAAGACGAGGAAGGTGCCGCCATAGGGGATCCAGAGCCGGGAGAGAGCGATGCCGTTCAGGATCGCCCCCATGCCGTGCTCGCGGACGCCGAAGCGGAGGTAGAGCCCCTCGGAGTTGGCGGCCTCGAAGTCGGTGCGCCCCTGGATGGCGGTGTTGTTGGACGGCGTCAGGTCCGCCGAGCCGCCCACGAGCTGCGGCAGCTTGGGGACGACGGCGTTGAGCACCTTACCGGAGGCGGCACGGGTGGCGATCGGCTTGTCCTTGGGATCGAAGGTCGGGATGGCCTCCTGCCAGCCTTCGGGGAGCTTGCCGGAGAGCCGCTGATCCAGCTCGGCCGCGATGTCGGGGTGGGCCTCGCGGTAGCGCTCCATCAGCTCCTCCCACTTCCGCTCCAGCTCCTGGCCGCGCTTGCGGGCCTCGTCGAAGGGAGCCTTCGCCTCCTCCGGCACCAGGAAGGTGGGCTCGAGCGGCCAGCCGAGGTTGTTCTTGGTGGCGGCGGTCTCCTCCGGTCCCAGCGCCTCGCCGTGCGCCTTGGAAGTGCCCTGCCGGTGCGGGCTGCCGTAGCCGATAATGGTGCGGACGATGACCAGCGTCGGCTGGCTGTCCTCGGCCTCGGCCGCCTGCATGGCGGCGTTGAGGCGGGTCAGGTCGTTGCCGTCCTCCACCCGCAGCACGCGCCAGCCGTAGGCCTCGAAGCGCTTGCCGACGTCCTCGGAGAAGGAGAGCGAGGTGGGGCCGTCGATCGAGACCTTGTTGTCGTCGTAGAAGACCTTGAGCCGGCTGAGCTTGAGGTGGCCGGCCAGCGAGCAGGCCTCGTGGGAGATCCCCTCCATCATCTCGCCGTCGCTCATGATCACCCAGGTCCGGTAGTCGAGCACGGGGAACCCCTCGCGGTTGAAGCGCTGGGCGCTCATGCACTGGGCGATCGCCATGCCGACCGAGTTGGCGATCCCCTGGCCGAGCGGGCCGGTGGTCACCTCGACGCCGCGGGTCAGCTCGTGCTCGGGGTGTCCGGGGGTCTTGGAGCCGAACTGGCGGAAGTGCTTCAGCTCCTCGATCGGCAGCCCGTAGCCCGCGAGATGGAGCAGCGAGTAGAGCAGGGCCGAGGCGTGGCCGCAGGAGAGGACGAAGCGGTCGCGGTTCGGCCAGTCGGGGTTCTCCGGGTTGTGGCGCAGGAAGCGCGTCCAGAGAAGGTAGGCGAGCGGCGCCTGCCCGAGCGGCGCGCCGGGGTGCCCCGATTGCGCGGCCTCGACCTGGTCGACGGAGAGGAACCGGATCGTATTGATGGCGAGTTGATCGACAGTCTGCGAGTCTTGATCGGGCATGGCAGGCACTCCCTCCGCGGATAGGCCCCTCGGGGCGAGGGTAGTCTATCCCCGATGCCGGGATGGGGAGGGCACCGCCCGGGATTTCAATCCCGGGCGGCAAAGGAGCGTTTGTCGTCCCTTGGTGTCCTTGCGTCCTTGTCGTCCCTGCCGTTCTTTGCGTCCTTTTCCTCCAGGCTCCCCAAAACTCCCGACGCGCACCCTCTTGGGTAACGCCCGCGCAGCTCTGGTCGCGGCAAGGTAGCCGCGACCATACGGGAGAATCGGAGGAAGGGTATGAGACGCAACCTCGTTTGGCTCCTGCTGTTCGCCTTTGGCAGTGCGGTACACGCCGCCCCTCAGGACGCCGTCCCCACCGCCGCCAAGCACGCCGTGCTCGACGTCAGCCGGCTGGACTCTGTTCTCCCCTCGAAACTGGACCTGGCGAAGCTCGGGGAAGAGGATGCTCTGCTCGACCGCAAAGGAACGCCGCCGCGCTTCGCCGTTCCGGAGCGGGTCTCCGTCACGCCCGACCGCCAGGGCACCTGGGAGAACCTGGGCAACGGCCAACTGCTCTGGCGCCTGCGCATCCTCGGCCGCGAGGGTACGACGTCCCTGAACCTCGGCTTCACCCGCTTCAAGATGACGCCGAACGGACGCCTGATGGTCTACTCGGCGGACGGCGGGCAAGTGCTGAGGCCTTTCACGGCGGCGGACAACGCGGCGCACGGCGAGCTGTGGACGCCGGTCGTCACCACCAGCGATCTGATCGTGGAGCTCACCGTGCCGCGGCGGGAGCGGAAGCAGGTAGAGCTCCAGCTCGGCTGGATCAACCAGGGCTACCGCGGCTTCGGGACGCTGCCCGGCCTGGCGTATGAAAAGTCCGGCAGTTGCAACCTGGACGTCGAGTGCCTGGCCGCCGGCGACACCTGGCGCGACCCGATGCGGGCGGTGGGCGTGATCTCGACTGGCGGCTCCAGGTTCTGCACCGGGTCGCTGCTCAACGACACCGCCGGCGACCACAAGATGTACTTCATCACGGCCAACCATTGCAGCATCACCTCCGGGAACGCGGCCTCGCTGGTGGTCTACTGGAACTACCAGAACTCCTTCTGCCGGACGCCGGGCAGCGCGGCGAGCGGGCAGGCCGGCAACGGCCCGCTCACCCAGTTCCACACCGGCTCCTTCTTCCGCGCCGCCAGCGCCGCCTCGGACTTCACCCTGGTGGAGCTCGACGATCCGCCGGTGGCGGCCTACAACCATTTCTGGGCGGGATGGGACCGCTCGACGGGCAACTTCGCGTGCAGCGCGGCGACGCCCTGCGCGTCGATCCACCACCCGAACACTGACGAGAAGCGGATCACCTACGTCACCACCACCACGGCGACCACGAGCTACAACACCCCGGCGTCGCCGGGCGACGGCACCCACATCTGGGCCCACTGGGCGACCGACCCTCCCGGCACCTTCACGGTGCCGGGCGTGACCGAGCCCGGCTCGTCCGGCTCGCCGCTCTACAGCCAGGCGGGACGTTTCATCGGCCAGTTGCACGGCGGACCCTCCTCCTGCGGCGCCACGGGCGACAGCCTCTCCGACTACTACGGACGCTTCAGCGTCTCCTGGACCGGCGGCGGCACCAGCAGCACCCGTCTCTCGAACTGGCTCGACGCGGGGAACACGGGCGCCACCACCGTCAACGGCATCAACGGCTCCACCGGCCCCTGCACGCCGCCGGCGGTGCCGACCGGCGTGACCGCCACCGCCATCTCGCAGACCCAGGTCAACCTGAGCTGGACTGCCGCTCCCGGCGCCTCCTCGTACACCATCCTGCGGTCGACGACCAGCGGCGGGCCCTATGTGTCGGTGGGGACCTCGGCCACCACCTCCTTCTCGAACACCGGCCTCGCCTGCAACACCACCTATTACTATGTAGTGACGGCGTCGAACGGCTGCTCCTCCGGCAACTCGGCGCAGGCGTCGGCGACGACCCAGGCCTGCTCGGTCTGCACCGCTGTCGCCGATACCGAGCCGAACAACAGCCGCACCGCGCCGCAGGCGATCTCCGGGGTCTGCAACCAGATCTCGGGGACCTTCCTCAACGACGCGTCGACGCAGCAGAACGATTACTTCCGCCTCAGCCTACCGGCGGGCCGGACGGTAACGGCGCTGCTCAACGGCCTGTCGGCCGACTACGACGTCTACATCTACAACTCGACGACGGCCACCCAGGTGGCGAGCTCGCTGAACGGCGGCACCACCGCGGACCAGGCCTCCTGGACCAATACGGGTGCCTCGGCGATCAACGTCTACATTCGCGTGTATCGCTACTCGTCGACCCGGACGACCTATCAGTTGAAGGTCAGCTACTGATCTGAAGGGTCTGAAACCAGAGGGGGCGGAGCTTGTTCGAGAGCTCAGCCCCTCTTTTTTGACTCTAAACCCAGTTACCCCTACAATCTCACCTCCCTGCCGGGCCTTACGGAGAGGTGCTGGAGTGGCCGAACAGGGCTGCCTGCTAAGCAGTTGTCCGGGGTAAACCCGGACCGAGGGTTCGAATCCCTCCCTCTCCGCCATCATTTTTCCCTTTTCCCCTGGAAGCATTCCGGCCCGGAGGTTGCAGCACTCTGAGGCCGCTCGCGCGTTTGCCTCGGAGCACCTCCAGGGCGAGAGTGGGCAGATGTGGAGGACGGACATGTTGAAGGCCATCAATCCCGCCACCGGCGAGACCATCCGCGAAGTTCCCGAGCACGACGAGCAAGAGGTCAACGAGCGGCTGGAGGCCGCCGAGGCGGCGTTCAAGTCCTGGCGGCGCTTCGATTTCGAGGAGCGGGCACGGCATCTGACCGCCGTCGGCGACCTGCTGCGCGAGAATATGGCGGATTTCGCCCGGCTGATGACGGAGGAGATGGGCAAGACCCTCGCCTCCGCCGAGTCCGAGGTCGACAAGTGCGCCTGGGTCTGCGATTTCTACGCCGAGAACGCGGAGCGCTTCCTCGCCAATGAGACGGTGGCGACCGACGCCGCCAAGAGCTTCATCCGCTACGAGCCGCTCGGGCCGGTGCTCGCCATCATGCCGTGGAACTTCCCGTTCTGGCAGTTCTTCCGCTTCGCGGCGCCGGCGCTGATGGCGGGCAACGTGGCGCTGCTGAAGCACGCGGCCAACGTTCCCGGCTCGGCGCTCGCCATCGAGGCGGTGTTCCGCGAGGCGGGCCTGCCGGACGGCGTGGTCACCACCCTCCTGGTCTCCTCGGCGCGGGTCAAGTACCTGATCAGCAGCCCCGTGGTGCGGGCGGTGACCCTCACCGGCAGCGACCGCGCCGGCATGGAGGTGGCCGCGGAGGCCGGGCGGTGCCTGAAGAAGGCGGTCCTCGAGCTGGGCGGGTCCGACCCGTTCATCGTGCTGTCCGACGTCGATCCCGCCGAGGCGGGCCGGCAGGCGGCGAAGGCGCGCACGATCAACAACGGCCAGAGCTGCATCGCCGCCAAGCGCTTCATCGTCATCGACGACATCGCCGACCGCTTCGAGGAGGAATTCGTCCGCGCCGTGGAAGCGCTCAAGGTGGGCGATCCCATGGAGCGGAGCACGGATGTCGGCCCGATGGCGCGCGAGGATCTTCTCGACTCTCTCGACGATCAGGTGAAGCGCACGGTCGAGGCCGGCGCCCAGCTCCGGACCGGCGGCAAGCGGCTGGAAGGCAAGGGGTGGTACTACGCGCCGACGGTGCTGACCGGCGTCCAGCCCGGCATGGCCGCCTTCGACGAGGAGACCTTCGGGCCGGTGGCGGCGGTGATCCGGGCCCGCGACGCCGCGGAGGCGATCGAGCTGGCGAACCGTTCGCGGTTCGGTCTCGGCGCCAGCATCTGGACCGCCGACGCCGCCCGCGGCGAGGATCTGGCGGCCGAGATCGAGTCCGGCTGCGTGTTCGTGAACGGCACCGTCAAGTCCGACCCCCGCCTCCCCTTCGGCGGCGTCAAGAGCTCCGGCTACGGCCGCGAGCTCTCCGAGGTGGGGATCCGCGAGTTCGTGAACATCAAGACGGTCTGGATCAAGTAGGCCGGATCAAGTAGGCAGCCGGATCGTCATCACCGGACAGGGGGCGTGCTCGACGGCCCGCTCGGCGGTGCTGCCCATCAGCAGGTGGCGCAGGCCGGAGAGCCCGCGCGTGCCCATGGTGATCAGGTCGGCGCCGCGCTTCTCGGCCTCCTCGGCGATGACGTGCGCCGGGTCCCCCTCGCGGGCGACCGTCTCCACCGTCAGTCCCTCCCGCTGCAAAGCCTGGGCGGACTCGTAGAGTCGCCGCTCGGCCTCCAGGCCCGTATCCTCGAGATAGCGGAGCGAGGTCGGGATCACCCCGTAGGCGGTGTACTCGACCGGCAGGTTGAAGGCGTGCAGCAGGATGAGCCGGGCGTCCTGCTCCAGCGGCGCCAGCAGCCGGTGGGCGGTGGCGATGGCGAGCTCGGCGGCCGGGGAGAAGTCGGTAGGCACCAGGATCGTGCGGATCACGCGGTGCTTGCCGAAGTCGCCGGGATGGACCGTCAGCACCGGGCAGTGGGCGTCGTGGACCACCCGCTGAGCGGTGCTCCCCAGCAGCAGGTGGCGCAGCCCGGTCAGCCCGCGCGTGCCGAGGACGATCGCCAGCGGCGAGATCGCCTCGGCGCGGTCGAGGATCACCTGGGACGGCGTGCCGGCCTCCAGGAAGGTCGTGACCTCGCCCCCCCGGCCGCCCAATGCCGTGGCAGCTTCCGCCAGCCGCGCCTCGGCCGCCTGGGTCACCTCTTCCTGGAAGTTCTCCGCGGAGGGAACGTAGCCCGGGATGGAAGGGGGTATGGTGACGGCGTGGACCAGCTCGACGCTCCCACCCTGCTGGCGCGCCAGCTCGAAGGCCCAGTCGAGCGCGGCGGCGGCGGTATCCGAGAAGTCGGTCGCCGCCAGGATCACGGGTTTGCTGCGGGCTAATGGTTCGATGGGTTCCATGTTCTTCCCCTCCCGCCCCTCATTGTAGATCGCCTGGACCGCTTAGGCCGGCGCCCTGGCGCCGCGCCGGGCCGAGAAGATGAAGACGTGCTGCGTGGGGAGGGTTTCGAGCCGGTTCACCAGCTCGAAGCCCGCCGCGTTCCACTCCGAGAGCACCTGCTCGACCGACATCCGGTGCTTGATGTTGATGTGGGAGGCGGTGCTCCCCTCGAGGCGGTACTCGACCAGGATGACGGTGCCGCCGGGCGCCAGGCTGTCCCGGATGTGGGCGAGCATCGGCTCGGGCTTCTGGAACTCGTGGTAGACGTCGACGAGGAGGATGCGGTCGATGCCGTGCGCGGGGAGCTTGGGGTCGGTCTCGGTGCCAAGGACGGTGACGATGTTCTGGACCCCCTCTCTGGCGGTGTACTGCTCGAGGAGGTCGATCATCTGGGGCTGGATGTCCTCGGCGTAGACCTTGCCCGTGGGACCCACCGCCTTGGCGATCCGGCGGCTGAAAAAGCCGGTGCCGGCGCCGATCTCGGCGACGCTCATCCCTTCCCTGAGCTCCATCGCCTGGATCACCAGCTCCGGCTTTTCCAGCTCGGCGCGCCCGTCGCGCTCCAGCCAGTCGGCATGCTCGTAGCTCATCACATTGGCCGGCTCGCGCTTGGCGACGAGCCCCGCGGTGTGCCCGGCGGCGGGCGCGGCGCCCAGATGGGTGCCCGGCCCCGGCTCGGCGCAGGCGGCGAGGAGCCCCAGCGTGACGGCGGCGGCCCCGATCCAAAGGCTCCAGCGGCGCGGGAAAAGATGGCGGGGTTGGCTCATACGGGTCTCCTCGACGAAGAAAGTCTTCGTCCGCGAGAACGGAACTGACGGTTCTCCTCATTCCATCCGTACAATCGTGTCATGAACGGTCTATGCCGGGTCGCCCTGATCCTCACCCTGGGACTTCTGCCGCTGGCGGCGGGACCGTCAGGCCAGCCGGCCTCGGCGCGCGCGGCAACACGGGCGCGCGCGGCGGCGGATGCCCATCCCAACATCCTGGTCATCATGACGGACGACCAGACGGTCGAGCAGATGCGCGTCCTGCCGAAGACCCGGGCGCTGCTGGCGGTGCGGGGCACCTCGTTCGCGAACAGCTTCGTCGACATCTCGCTCTGCTGCCCCTCGCGCTCGACCTTCCTCACCGGCCAGTACGCCCACAACCACGGCGTGCTCGCCAACGGCGGACCACACGGCGGCTACCCGCACCTGGACCACAAGAACACGCTGCCGGTCTGGCTCCAGGAGGCCGGCTACTACACCGCCCACGTCGGCAAGTACCTCAACAACTACGGGGTGAGCTCTCCCGAGCCCCCTCCGGGCTGGTCGCGCTGGTTCGGGCTGATCGATCCCACGACCTACCGGCTGTTCAACTACACGGTGAGCGACGACGGCACGCCGGTGAGCTACAAGAGCGCCGCCAAGGATTACCAGACGGACGTGATCGCGGCCAAGGCCGACGAGGTCCTGCGCTCGCGGGCGGGCTCCGGCCAGCCGTTCTTCCTCACCGTGGCGCCGACCTCGCCGCACCTTGAAAGGCTCAGCCGCAACGCCGACCAGATCCCGCCGCGGCCGGCCCCTCGCTACGCGGGAAAGTTCGGCGGGGAGCCGCTGCCGGTCAAATCCTCGTTCGACGAGGCCGACGTCGCGGACAAGCCGGCCAACATCAGCGGCCGGCCGCGGCTCAGCGCGGCGAAGAAGGCCCACGTGGCAGAGACCTATCGCGCCTGCCTCGCCTCGCTGCTCGCCGTCGACGATCTCGTCGAAAAGCTGGTCAAAACCCTCGACGACACCGGCCAGCTCGGCCGCACGGTTATCATCTTCACCTCGGACAACGGCTTCTTCTTCGGCGAGCACCGCGTCACCGAGGGCAAGTACCTCCCCTACGAGGAGTCGATCCGGGTGCCGCTGATTATTTTCGATGGCCGGGGTTTCGATGGGCACGGCGCCGCCGGCGGTTTCCCGGCGGGGGCCACGGTCACGCAGCCGGTCTCCAACATCGACCTCGCGCCAACCATCGTGGCCCTCACCGGAGCCCGCGCCCGCCGGGTGATGGACGGCCAGCCGCTGCTCCCCCTGGTCCTCAACCCCGAACAGGGGAAGAGCCGGACGCTGCTGATCGAGGGCTTCGGCGAGGGGGGCGGCAAACCGCCGTTCACCGCGCTACGCGATCCGCGCTGGTTCTACGCCGAGTACAAGAACGGCGACCGCGAGCTCTACGATCTCCAGACCGATCCCAACGAGCTGCGCAGCCTGCACGCCGACCCCGCGTTCGCGGCGGTCCGGCAGGACCTCGCCAGGCGTCTGGCGAAGCTGCGGACCTGCTCGGGCGGTTCTTGCCGATAAAGCGTGCCGGTAAGCCTCTCTAGATCGACCCCCACCACCGGCGGCTCTTCTGGACCAACCGGTGGAGATGGCGCCAGAAAGCGTGGCGTCGGCGCCTCCGGCGCAGCAATCGTAGGGCTCTCATAGCGGCGCTCTGGTAGACGGACGGACCCGCGAATCTCTGATCTCGTAAGATCCCCCCGGAGGAGAACGAATGCGTGAAGGATATCCGCTGGTCGAGCTGCACCGCCACCTGGACGGCAACGTCCGGATCGAAACCGTGCTGGACCTCGCCCGGCGCCACGGACTGGAGCTGCCGGCCTGGACGGTGGAGGGGCTGCGCCCCCACGTCCAGATCACCGAGCGCGAGCCGAGCCTCGTCCACTTCATCGCCAAGTTCGCTCTGCTGCGCCGGGTGATGGTGGACTACGACGCCGTGCGGCGGATCGTGCGCGAGAACCTGGAGGACGCGGCCCGCGAGGGGATCGACTACATCGAGCTGCGGTTCAGCCCCTACTTCATGGGCGAGGAGCACGGGCTCGACACCTTCGGGGTAGTCGACGCCGTCTGCGACGCGCTGGAGGCGGGGCGGGGGACGATCCCGGTGCGGGCGAAGCTGATCGGCATCATCTCCCGCCACTACGGGCCGGAGATCGGCCGCGTCGAGCTGGCGGCGGCGATCCGCGGCCGGGACCGCGGGGTGGTGGCGCTCGATCTCGCCGGCGACGAGGCGAACTTCCCCGGCGAGCTGTTCGTCCGCCACTTCCAGGAGGCTCGCGAGGCCGGGCTGCGCACGATCGCCCACGCCGGCGAGGCGGCGGGGGCCGCGAGCGTCCGCCAGGCGGTGCTCGGCCTCGGAGCCGAACGGATCGGCCACGGCATCCGCGCCATCGAGGACCCGGCGGTGCTCGACCTGCTCGCCGAGCGCGGCGTGCCCCTGGAGGTCTGCCCGACGAGCAACCTGCACACCAGCACCGTGCGGGATTACCGCTCCCACCCGCTGCCCGCCCTGCTGCGGCGGGGGCTCCGCTGCACCCTCAACACGGACGACCCGAGCATCAGCGGCCTCGATCTTGCTCACGAGTACCGGGTGGCCGCCGGGGAGCTGGGCCTCTCGGAGGCGGAGATCCGCCGGATGCAGGAGACGGCGGTCGAGGCCGCCTTCCTCACGTCCGAGGAGAGGGCGGAGTTGCTGGCGGCCTGTTGATAAACTTCTGATGATTTGAGCAAGGAGGGAGATGAGAATGGCGAAGACGGTGATCGATCTTTCGAAGCTTTCCCTGGACGAGTTGCAGAGCCTGGCGCGGGACATCGAGACGGAGGTCGTGAGCCGCCGCGAGGCGGACCGGGAACGGGTGCTGAATCAGATGCGGGAGCTGGCGGGAAGCCTCGGCATGACCCTCGAGGAGGTTCTGCGGGGAGAGAAGGGCAAAGTCCTGTCGGTGCCGGTGAAGTACCGCAATCCCGCCAACCCGATCCAGACCTGGTCGGGGCGCGGCAAGCGGCCGATCTGGGTCAACGAGGCGCTGGCCTCGGGCATGACGCTCGAGGACCTCGCGGCGACCTGAGGAGGATCGAACGATGCGAAAGCTTCTCTACGTGCCCCTGGTGCTGATCCTGGCCGTCGCGGCCTGCGCCGCCAACCAATCTTCCGATCAAGCGGCGGCGGTCTGCGGCGGCCTTCGAGGGGCGGCCTGTCCGGAGGGGAAGTTCTGCGAGCTGCCCGCCGGCCAGTGCCGGTCGGCCGATCTCCAGGGGACCTGCGCGGAGAAGCCGGGTGCCTGCACCAAGGAGTACCACGCCGTCTGCGGCTGTGACGGCAAGACCTACGGCAACGACTGCACGCGGCGCGCGGCCGGGGCTCAGAAGGACCACGACGGGGAGTGCGCGAACGGGTAGCTACCCTGTATAGGAATCGTCCTGCTCGATCTTCGACAGGACCCAGTCGAACTCGCCGCTGGTGATCTTGGCGCCGCAGTGCTCGCACTGGCCAGCCATGTTGACGTCGAGCGGCGCGCCGCAGTTGGGGCAGCTCTTGTCGGCGCGCGGCGTGCCCTTCACCCCGGCGCCGCGGATCAGCGTCCAATATTCGGAGTAGAGGCGGTCGCGACGCGGATTGCCCGAGACGACCTCCCCGTTCGCCTCGCGGACGGTGGTATCCCGCCCCGAGCCCCAGAGGCGGACGGTCAGCGAGTCGTAGTGGCGGTCGCGCACGATCTTGACCGTCTTCCAGTCGACGATCCGCATCCCCTCCAGGACGTTGCGCAGCCCCTGCTTCTCATAGGCGGCGATCCAGTACTGGAGGTAGTTGAAGAGGCCGTCCGAGACGAAGGGGCGGACGCCCGCGAGGTCGCGGCGGGACCACCCGCCGTTGAGCTCGCCGTAGATGAGCTGGAGCCGGGCGTTGAGCCCCTCCTGGGTGACGCCGGGGTCCTCGCGCACCAGCTCCGCCCAGCGGGCGTTCAACTGGGGGTGGAAGATCGTCGGGAAGTCCGTGCCCGCCTCCTGGACGTTGGAGGTGAGGGCCGGGGGGCGCTCCTCCATCTGTACCAGACCGATCGCCTCGACGCTCCAGTCGAACCGGCCGCCCGAGACCACCTCGCCGCAGTACTGGCAGCGGTCCCCGCCCTCGGGGCCGAACGGCGCGCCGCAGTTGGGGCACTGGAAGGAGAGCGCCCGCTCCGGCGGCTTGCTCCGCACATTGGCGTCGCGCTCCAGGCGCCAGACCTCCTTGACGTAGTGGGTGCGCTCCCCGCCTGTCGTCCCCTCCGCCGGCCCCACCGTCATGTTGGCCTCGAACTCCAGGGTCACCACCGCGCGCGCCGGCGGTCCTCCCGGCGCGGCCGGCGGGATCGACAGCGCGACGACCCGCATCGCCCCGATCACCACCCCCGAGACCGGGGCGCCCACCGGCGGGCGCTGGGCGAGCTGCGCGCGGGCCGCCGGGGAGAGGTAGGGCGAGAGCGCCTCGAGGTCCCGCTCGCTGGAGCGCGCCTGGTGGGCGCGGGCGAACAGGGCATAGGCGAAATCCTCGAAGAGCACCACCGAGAACTCGGGGTCGAGCGCGCGCAGGTCGTCCAGGTCGCGCGAGGCCCGCGGCGCCGGGGCGGTCCTGGGCGGCGCCGAGTCCCAGCGCTGGGAGCCGGCGGCGCCCGTGCGCTTCTGGTACTTGATAAAGGCGTAGACGATCACGATCGTCAACGGGATACCGATCAACGGATGATGGATGATCAGCCAGAACAGCAGCCGGATCACCAGGTAGATGAGGCCGCCGCCATCGCCGCCCCCGCCGCCGCTACTCCCGCCTCCGGAGTAGCTCTCGCCGCCGCCCGCCCGGGCGAACGCCACTGCGGGCGCCAGCAGGAGGGCGAGGAAACCCAGGAAGGGGAGGAGATGGCGGAGCGGCCGGAGGGAAGACTTCACGGTCAGCACACCTCGTTCGGCAGCTCGTCGACGTCGTTCTCGCCCCGCGCCAGGGCGGGGGCCAGAAGGGGGGCGAGGGCGCGGATCCGCGCCGCCACCGCGACGCCATCTTCCTTGTCCCGGACCGCCTGCTCGATCTCCCCCAGCGCGCGCCGCCACGCCTCCGTGGCCGCCAGGGCCTCGACTCCGAGATCGGCCACGAAAGCCGCCTCGCGCTCGAGAACGGAGACGTACAAAAGGATGCCCGTCCGCCCGCTCGTGCCGTGGACGCGCCGCTCGACGAAGGTGGACCGGGCCGCGGCCTCGACCCGCTGCCGGCGCTCGCGCCCCAGCGTGAACGCCCGCCGCAGGCGCGCGCTCCGCGAGCCCACAAGCCCCGCGAGGGCGCCGATCAGGAAGGGATCGATCAGGACCCAGACCGGCGCGAAGATCCAGGGCGAGAAGAGGAGCACGGCGAGCGCCGCGAACCCCATCAGGATGCCGAAACCCAGGTCGGCGTGCAGATACGAGCCCGTCCGCGGCCGGACCGCGATCACCAGCTCGGCGCTGCTCGCCATCTCGACCGCGCGCACCGCCTCGGAGAGCGCTGCTTTCGAATCGTCGTTGAGGAAGGGTTTGGCCATGAGAGTTCCCGGTCGCGGAGGGAGTTTATCGCAGGTGGCCTGCCCGCCCGGGCGAAGCAGGCCGCTACAATCCCGCCATGCACCGCCACCCCGTCCCCCGGCGACCCGCCTCCTGGGACCCTGCCGATCCCGGTTCCTGGGCCTGGGACGAGATCCCCGCCCTGCCCCCCTTTCAGCTCGCCGACGGCAGCGGCCCGGCGGTTCAGCAGACGCGGGGACGCCTCTGCTGGGATGAGCTGGCGCTCCACGTCCGCTTCGACTGCGAGGACCGCGACGCCTGGGGGACCTTCCGGCAGCGGAACGATCCGGTCTATCAGGAGGAGGCGGTCGAGATCTTCCTCGCTTCGGGGGAGGAGGACCCCGTCCGCTACTTCGAGCTCGAGGTGAGCCCTCTCGGCACCCTCTTCGACGCCACCATCCACAACCCCACCTCCCTGCGGGCCGACATGACGGGCGATCCGTCCTGGGACTGCCCCGGCCTGCACTGGGCGGCGGGGGCCGGGACGATGCGGCAGGACTGGTGGGCCTGGCTCTCCATCCCCTGGGAAGGGATCTCACCCACGGAACGGCCACCGCGGATCTGGCGGGCCAACCTCTACCGGATCGAGCGCCCCCGCGACGGCGAGCCCGAATTCAGCGCCTGGTCGCCGACCCTGACCCGCCCCGCCGATTTTCACAAGCCGGCCCGCTTTGGACTGCTGGAGCTCGCCGGCGGATCGAGCAGCCGGTAGACCCAGCCCTTGCCTTTCGCTACCCTGCGCACTCGCATGAGCGCTCCGGTCATCCCTCGGCTCACCAGCCACCGGCTCACACCGGCGGCCGCGTCCCGCATCGTCTGGACTCTCTTCGCCATCGGGCTGGCGATCGCCCTCCTGATGCTCGCCCGCAGCCAGGTGGCGGGCGACCAGCTCAACCTCCTCGCCCGCGGCTGGCTGCTGGCCGCGAAGGGGCACTGGATCTCCTACGGCAACCCGCTGTCCACGGGGGGCAAGGCGCCGGGGGGGATCACCAGCCTGCTGGTCGGCCTGCCGCTCTTCCTCTGGCGGGACCACCGGGCGGCGAGCGCCCTCGTGCTGCTCTTCCACGCCCTCGCCTACCTGATCCTGGACGGCACGCTCAAGCGCATCCTCTCCCCCCACGAGCGGGTGCTGCTCGCTCTCCTCTACTGGCTGAACCCCTGGCAGCTCTACTTCGCCTCGTTCCTCTGGAACCCGAACTATCTCTTTCTGGCCGGAGCGATCCACCTCTGGAGCGCTCTCGTCCAGCGCGAGCGCGCGCGCTTCTGGCCCTCCTTCCTGCACGCCGCCGGGCTGGGACTGGCGTTCCAGATCCACCCGTCCTGCCTGCTGCTGGCGGTTGCCTCGCTGCTGCTCTGGTGGCGCCGGTACTTCCGGGTGCACTGGACGGGGGGATTCCTCGGCGGGCTGGTCGCGGCGATCCCGCTGGTCCCCTGGGCGATCGAGGTCACGGCCCATCCCGCCATCGTCACCGAGGCCAGCAAGGGGTTCCTCGGGCGCGGCCTGATCCTCGTCTTCCCGCTGGCGCGCGGCCTTCTGTACTGGCTGCGCTACGCCTCGCTCTCGGTCGCGGAGAGGATCGGGGACTTCAACTTCTCGGACCTTCTCGGCTCCGACCCCTGGCTGGGTCCCGGGCTCACCCGCCTCGGTCAGGCGCTCGGCGTCACCCTCGTCATCCCCTTGCTCGCGAACCTCTATCTCTGGCGCCGGAGGGGGCGCCGGAAACCATGGTTCCAGTGGCTCTGGGGGCGGAAGCTCGCTCCCGGCACGACCGGCCGCTCCTGGCTCGCGGGGTACGCGCGGGTCTGCTTCGCCGCGGCGGTGATCGTCTACGCGCTCTCGCCGACGACAGTCATGATGTGGCAGGGGTTGATCCTGCTCCACGCGGCCATCCTGCCGGTGATCCTCTGGGCGGGCGCGCTCAGCCGGTCCCGCCTGGCGCCGCGGATCCTGACCGCGACCCGGATCTACACCGTCGCGGCGATCGTCTTCCTCGTCACCATGGCTCTCGGCGGCTCGCAGTACCGTTGCGGCGGCCACACCGGCAAGGACGGCTTCGGCTTCAACCTCCGCTACGACAGCCCGATGTTCCGCGAGTTGCACATCCAGCAGACCTGCCCGTGGCCCGTGAACGTTCCCGGAGGGTGGTGGCCGGACGTGCTGCCGCGGCCGGGGGAGTGAGATCCCGACCCGGAGAGAGCTATGGCATTGACGCTGTGTTGTTGATCATATACGATCAACAACGTGGCTGATCGTAGGGCGAAAGACCGAGGGATAAAGATTCAGGGTTGGAGCGCCCACTACGATAAATGGGTCTTGGCGAAACTCATAGAGCTTGGGTTCGAGACCAGTGAAAATTCTCTGGTCGGTCGGATCGTCCGAGAGTGGCTAGAGCACCATACTGAAGAGCACCGTGCTCTAGGTTTGACCCAAGAGGCATTTCTTCAGGAACGGCGAGGCGGAGGAGCCAAGCTTTATAGCTTCCCCCGTCCTGAGAGCGAAGAGCCGGAGAAGCAGTCCATAGCGTGGGGTAAGTAGGTGCACCAAGACCGAAGGGAGCTATAACGATGCCTGCACCCAGCGGTTCCTCTTTAATCGATTGGGTGGATGCTGCCGACAAGCCGATTGCCCAAATTCCCCGCGGCCAAGTCTTTCAACGTCAGGCCGGATTCCGAGTGGTGCATATCTTTACCTTCAACAGCGAAGGTTGTCTATTACTGCAACAACTTGGCAAGAATCGAGACCGCAATCCCCTGAAGTGGGGATCTTCGGTTGCGGGGTACCTGAACGCAGGAGAGCAATACCTCGATGGGGCGGTCAGACGGCTAAAGGAAGAACTCGGTGTCACAACACCGCTAACTAAGTTCGGAAGCGCGTTCATGCTGGACCAAGGCACCAAGAAATTCATAACCCTTTACCTCACCTCAGCTCCAATCGTCGCTGTTGGCGAGCCAGACCATATCGAACGTCTCCAATTCGAACCCATACCGAAGATTCAGGACTGGATGCTCCGGTCACCGGGCGACTTCACCGAGACGTTCCGTTTCCTATTTCGTTTCTATCTTTCGACTCTCAGGCTCATAACCGCAGCCGACTGACAGCGACCCTCTCGCGCTTTAGGGGCGGGATCCGCGTGGAGCCGGCAGGTTGACGGGCTTGAGAGGTGCAGATTCTGATGGCTGGAGCCGTGGCGATTTTAAAGCCGGAGAAGTCTTCATAGTGGGCTCGGCAGCCTTCAGAGCCTTTTTGGTTGGCAAGGGCAGTATGGAGAAGCTAAAGAGCGCTCCCAGGATATTCACCAAGCAGAGCAGAGTAATTATACTGTAATTAAACTGAGTCACGCTACCGATTCGCCGACGAAGGCTACCAGCAGACGGCGTAGTTTTCACTACGCCGTCCTGTATGCCCAGCCGGCTTTCCAATTGCCTCTTGGTCGCCTGCGTCTCTCGATAATAGTTGTGCTGCGTGTGAAACCCGAGCCCTGTCATAACAGCAACCAGGAATCCCACTGAAAACACCGATCCCGCCAAGATATTGGCTTTTTGGCCTAATAGCGCGACCGCCGAGGCGATAATTGCCGAATTCAAGACAAAATAGTCACGTGAGCGCTGTGCGTTAAGGTTCACCTGGAACCTGTACTCGTCGACCGCTATCTTATAGAGTTCCATTAGTTGGACGTATGTTGGGGTCGCACCTGATTCTTCTTGCATCACCGGCTTTCCGCCGGAGGTGCGCGTTTCTTCTGTGTCTCTCCGCTTGGCCCCACCTTCACCTGTAGCAACCCCCTCACCCTCTCCTCGAAGCTGAGGGTTAGGCAGACGGGCTTCTCCCGAGGTTCTCTTCACTTTAGGGCGTTTCCATATTAGTAGGAACTCGATGGCCTTGACGAGCCGCGCGCCAGCAGACCTTAGATTCCCTGCCGGTAGAATCTCGCTTCGTCCTGCCGGCGTACTTCCTCGGCCTGCCGGCTCTGCTCTCTGAGGTAGGCGTCGACCTCTTCCTGATGGCGGAGGTAGTAGCCGATCACAGCATAGACGTCTGCCAATCCCAGGCTCGGGTAATCCTCGAGAATCTGTTCAGCCGTCGAGCCTTCCTGAAACGAATAGATTACAGAGTCCAGAGTGACCCAGGTACCAGCCACCCGAATCACGCCGTGCTCGTCCTTATATAGCGGGATGACTAGGGTCTCGAATGGAGCGCTCATGGTTGAAGTATAGGGAACAGGGCCGCCCCGCGCGAGCGGCCCTGTTCACGGGCGAGCCTACTTCTTCCGGGCCGCCTTGTGGATCTCCCGCTCCTCGAAGATGTACTTGTAGAGCACGCCGGCGAGGATGCCGCCCAGGACCGGCCCGATCAGGTAGACCCAGAGATTGTCGAAGTTGCCGGTCGCGAGCGCGGGGCCGATGCTGCGGGCCGGGTTGAGGCTGGCGCCGGTCAGCGGGCCGCCCATCAGGATGCAGAAGGTCAGCGTCAGGCCGATCGCGAGGCCGCCGGGTATCGTCGCCTTGCCGCTGATGCCGGCGTTCAGCACCGCGTTGACCAGGAAAAAGGTCAGGATCGCCTCGAGGACCATGCCGATGAGCGGCGTGATGGTGATCGACGTGCCGTTCACCTCGAGGCCGCGGGCGAGCTGGGTCAACCCCAGGCCGGTCCCCGTGCCGCCGAGCACCCAGCGCAGCGCCAGCGCGCCGACGATGCCGCCGACGAGCTGGAAGACGATGTAGGAGCCGGCGCGCGCGGTGTCGATCTTGCCGGCCGCCCAGACCCCCAGGGTCACCGCCGGATTGATGTGTGTGCCCGAGATGTGGCCGTAGGCATAGGCGAAGCCCAGGACCACCAGACCGTGGGCCAGGGCAACCCCGACCAGTCCGGCCCCTAAGGCCCCGGCGCCGGCGCCGATGAAGATCAGCGCGAAGGTGCCGATGAACTCGGCGAGCAGAGACGTCGAGAGCTTGTGATACATGCAAGACCCCCCTTTGGGATACAGAATGGATGAAGCTGCGGGGCAGAGCTTACCAGCCTCACGACCGTTCCGGGATTACCAGGGTCTCCGTATCAGCGCCGGCGCTCCTGCATGCGCTTGACCATCCTGGTGGCGAGCGCGCGGGGGGAGATGCGGATCGACTGCACGCCTATCTTGTTGATCAGGCCGGGGATGACGATCCGCTTGCCGGCGCGGAACCCCTCGTAGCCGGCACGGGCGACGGCGGCGGCGTCCGCCACCTGCAGCATCCCTGAGAAGAGCTTCGAGGCCTCCAGGCCGGCCCGCCGCTGGAAGCCGGTGGCGGTCGGGCCCGGGCAGAGCGCCGTGACGGTGACGCCGGTGCCGCTCAGCTCCTCGGCGAGCGCCTCGGAGAAGGAGATCACGTATGCCTTGGTGGCGTAGTAGACGGCCATCAGCGGCCCGGGCTGGAAGCCGGCCGTGGAGGCCAGGTTCAGCACCCCGCCCCGGCGGCGGGCGAGCATGCCGGGGAGGAGCTTCTTGGTGAGGTGGGTAAGGGTGACGACGTTGAGCTGCAGCTCCTCCAGCTCCCGGCCCAGATCGATCTCGACGAACGGCCCGTAGGTCGCGAACCCCGCGTTGTTGACCAGCACGTCGACCGCGATCTCCGCCGCCTCGAGCTCCTGGAAGACCTCCTCGGGCGACTCGGGCCTCGCGAGGTCCTTCGCCAGCACCCTGACGGCGGCGCCGTGCTTCCGCAGCTCGCCCGCCAGCTCCTCCAGCTTGGCCGTGCTCCGCGCCACCAGCACCAGGTCGTACCCGCCCGCCGCGAACCGCCGCGCCAGCTCCAGCCCGATGCCGCCCGACGCCCCGGTGATCAGGGCCGTCTGGCGTCCGCCCGTACCCGTTTGCTCTGCCATGGCAATAGCTTACCAGTTGCCGTAGGGTGCGCTACGCGCACCGCCAGCATCTCCGAAGGTGCGCACAGCGCACCCTACACCCCCTTCTTCTCCTTCGGCGGCTCCAGCACGAACGGCGTCATCTGGATCTTACCCACGCAGGAGAGATCGAGTCCGTCGCCGGAGCCCTTCTCGATGAAGCTCACCGTGAGCTGATTCCGGCACGGTTCCTCGCCACCATGGCTGCCCCAGGGGATGACGACGCGGACCGCGTGGGTCATCGCGCGGGTCACCCGCGGTCCGAAGTCGGGGGGCGTCACCGGGTCGCGCTCGCCGTTGATCACCAGGACCGGCAGGTCCGAGGCGACCGGCTCGCGGTGGCTCGGCTCGATCCGGGCGCGCGGCCAGACGCCGCAGGCCGCCGTCTGCTGCGCCACCCGGTAGTCGCCGAGGAAGGTGTTGGCCGTGCGCGCCGGCACCTGGGCGGGATCGATGAACGGGATGTCCTCGGCGCAGGTGACGGAGAAGAACAGGCCCATGGTGATCCCGTCGATGGCGCCGAGGCGCGAGTTGACGCTCGCCTGGGCGAGCGGCGCGAAATCGCCGGCGGCCGCCTGGTGGATCATCAGCGGCAACTGGGCGCTGGACCCGGGAGAGTAGAGCGCCCAGCGGACGCCGTCCGCCACGACGTTCCAGGCAACCTTCACCCGGGCGGGTTTGCCCGTCCGCGGATGCTTGACCTCCACCGCCGCCGGCTCGCGCCGGAGCCGGTCCATCACCGCCTGGAACTCCCGCCGGAACTCCGGGAACCCGCCGTGGCAGGCCGCGTCCTTCTCGCACCACTCGGTGAGCAGGTCGAGCGAGCGCTGGCCGGCGGCGGCGTGGGTGATGGGGAGCGTCTCGTCCATCGGCACCGCGCCGTCGAGGACCACGGAGCGCACCGACCCCGGATGGCGGCGCAGAAAAACCTGGGCCGCCCGCGTGCCGTAGGACCCGCCCCAGAGGTTGATCCTGCCGTAGCCCAGCCAAGCCCGCGCGTCGTCGAAATCGTCGATCGCCATGTCGGTGGTGTAGAGCGTCAGGTCGTGCGTCTTCGCCAGGCGTTCGCGGCATTCGCGGACGGCGGCGACAGGGAACATCTCTCCGAGGTAGCTCTGGAGGTCTTCCTGGTGGCCGCCGAGCTCGCAGGCCAGCTTGTCGGGCTCCCCCGTGCCGCGCTGGTCCACGAAGAGGAGGTCACGGTCGCGGCGCAACGGGTGGTCCGCGAAATAACCCGCTTCCGCGGCGATCGCCTCGCCCGGACCGCCGCCGAAGATGAACACCGGGTCCGACTTCGGCGTCGACGACCGGGCGGGGAGGAGGACGACCTTCAGGCGGATCTTGCGGCCGGACTTCGCCGCCCGGTTCTCCCAGACCTCGTAAAGGCCGCAGCGGGCGGCGACCTTGCCCTTCTCCCCGGGCACCTGGCAAGGCTTGAGCTTGGCGTGGAGAGGGTGGGCCGCCGGCTTCGGAGCCGGCTTGGCAATGGCGGGGAGCGCGGCCGTCGCGAGGGTCAGGGCGAGAAGGACGGGCTTCAAAGACTTCCGAAAGGTCATGGATTTCTCCTGTCGTCTTTTCGATTTACGCAGGATAGCGGAAGGGTGTTTCAGATCCGGGGTTTTCAGATACAGATACAATCCCCCGCCATGGCACTGTTCCGGCGCAAGTTCCGCCTCACCGCCTGCGCGACCACCGGCGGCTGAGCGGCCAAGATAGGTCCGGGGGACCTTTCAACGATGATCTCTCCGCTCGTCCGGCTCTTCGGACGGGATGAGAGGATCCTCGTCGGCGCGGAGACCGGCGACGACGCCGGCGTCTACCTCCTCGGCGACCGCGCCCTGGTCGCCACCGCCGACTTCATCACCCCGGTCTGCGACGATCCGCACCGCTTCGGCCGCGTCGCCGCCGCCAACGCCCTCTCGGACGTCTATGCCATGGGCGGCCGCCCGCTCTTCGCCCTCAATCTCTGCTGCTTTCCCGAGGTGGACGAGGAGGGGGACAAGGCGCTCGCGGGGGTCCTGCGCGGCGCCGCCGAGGCCCTGTTCGACGCCGGCGCCGTGCTGCTCGGTGGCCACTCGGTGCGCGACCCCGAGCTGAAGTTCGGCCTGTCGGTCATCGGCGAGGCCGATCCCGAGCGCCTGCTCACCAACGCCGGAGCGCGGGTGGGAGACCGGTTGCTGCTCACCAAGCCGCTCGGCACCGGCATCCTGATTAACGCCTTCAAGGCCGACAAGATCGACGAGGACGGCCTCGAGCCCGCCCTGCTCGAGATGGAGCGGCTGAACGACGTGGCGAGCCGGCTGGCCCTCGAGCACGGCGCCCATGCCGCCACCGACGTCACCGGCTTCGGCCTGACCGGCCACGCGCTGGGCATGGCCAGGGCTTCGCAGGTCGCGGTCCGCTTCATCTTCGAACGGCTGCCGGTCCACGCGGAGATCTACCGGCTGATCAAGGCGGGGGTGACCACCGGCTGCACCGTGGCCAACGAGGAGAATGTGAGCGCCGTCCTCAGCGACTACGCCAAGCTCGACCGCATCCGGCGCGAGGTGCTCTTCGATCCCCAGACCTCGGGGGGGCTCCTCCTCGCGGTGCCCGCCGGGAACGCCCCCGGGCTCCTCGCCGCGCTGCTCGCCAGCGGCCATCAGGCGGCCGATGTCGGCGAGGTGCTGGAAGGTCCGGCGCGGATCGAAGTGACCTAGACCCCCAACTGCTGCTTCAGCTCCTCCAGCTCCGCCGCCAGCCGCTCGACGATCTCCTCCAGATGCTGCACCCGCGAGGCGAGGCCCGGCCGGGGGAGCGCGGACGGATCGGCGGCGGCCTCGAAGATCTCCTCGCTCTCGGGCTCCGGGGACGCCTCGCCCACCAGATGAGTCCAGCGCGCCTCCTTCTGGCCGGGCCGGCGGGGGAGCTCCATCACCAGCGGCTCGTCGTCCGCGGCCAGGCGGCGCAGCGCCTCTTCGGTCTCCTCCAGCGAGGCGAAGGGGTGGAGGCGCTCGCTGCGGGTGCGCAGCTCGCCCGCCGTCTGCGGACCGCGCAGCAGCAGGAGCGTGATCAGCGCCTTGCCCGCGCGGTCCAGCCCCCAGCGGCGCACCACGCTCTGCTGCCAGCGCTCCGTGCGCGCCCCCTCCGAGCGCCAGGCGAGCACCTCCTGCCGCATCCAGTCGAGGGCGGTGACCACCTGGTTCTCGGTGAGCTGCATCACCGGCTCGCGATTGGTCTTCTGGTTGCAGGCGGCGATCAGGGCGTTGATGGTCATCGGCACGGTCTCAGGGTTCGTCTGCTCCTTCTCCAGAAGCGAGCCGAGCACCCGGACCTCCACGGCATCGAGCTTTCTTGGAATGCGCGTCGACATCACCGGATCTTACCGGATGGCGTCCTCTTGATTTCTGTCCGCGGAGATGCCATAGTCTTCGGAAATACCGAGTGGCACACAGAAAAGGTTGGTAGCGGTTTCACGAAGATTGCCCTGCCATAGACACATTCCCCCGCAGCAACCGACTCAGGTGCATACCTTGCCAGATACGACGCGGATCGCCCGGACTCCAAAGTAGAGAGCGAGAGGATTCAGCAGACCCGGACAGCGAACCGAGCGCGACACGCTCCCGAAGCGCACTCCTTGCAGCCATGCAACGCCAGATCCCATCGGGGTCGTCCGTAGAGGAGAGAGCCGGCCGGAGCTTCTCGATTGAAGCAAATGATTTGGCCCCCTTGTGGGGTGGAGGATGCCGTCTAAACCGCGGCAAGAACAACAACCCTGTTTCATGTTGCAAGGAGCAAACGTATGTCTGAGCAAGGTACCGTGAAGTGGTTCAACGACGCCAAGGGCTATGGATTCATCGTGCGGGAGCGCGGCGCGGACGTCTTCGTCCACCACGCCTCGATCATCGCCGAGGGGTTCCGTACCCTGGCCGAAGGCGATCGCGTCAGCTTCGACGTGGTCGAGGGCCCGAAGGGTCTGCAGGCCAAGAACGTCGTCAAGATCTCCTGAGCCGCTTCCCGTCTCGATAGCCACGCCCTGCCGGTCCCGCCGGTGGGGCGTTGTCGGTTTCAGCGCGCTCTCCTCCCGGAATCCCCAAGCCCTGCCACGGGTTACAATCCCCGTCTTATGATCGAGATCGGCTCCCTCCGCATCGACCCGCCGCTCTGGCTCGCGCCCATGGCCGGGGTGACCGACCGCGACTTCCGCCTGATCGTGCGGCGGATCGGCGGCATCGGCGTGGTGACGATGGAGTTCATCTCCTCGAAGGCGATCGTCAGCGGCAACAAGCGGACGCGCGAGATGATGCACTTCAGCGCCGAGGAGCGGCCACTCTCGATCCAGATCTACGGCTCCGACGTGGCCACCATGCGCGAGGCCGCCCTGGTCGTCGAAGAGCTCGGGGCCGACATCTGCGACATCAACATGGGGTGCCCGGCCAACAAGGTGCTCAAGGGGTGCGCGGGCGCCGCCCTGATGGGGGACTTGAAGCTCGCCGAGTCGACCGTCCGCACCGTGCGCGACGCCATCACGATCCCGCTGACCGTCAAGTTCCGGCTCGGCCTCGACGACTGCCGCCGCAACTACCTCGAGCTGGGGAAGATCTGCGAGGCCAACGGCGTCGCCGCCGTCGCGATGCACGCCCGCACCGCCCGCCAGATGTTCTCCGGCGAGGCCGACTGGAGCCATCTCGCCCGGCTCAAGGAGACCCTCGCGATCCCGGTGATCGGCAACGGCGACATCAAGGAGCCCGAGGACGCCCTGCGCATGCTGGCCGAGACCGGCTGCGACGGCGTCATGGTCGGCCGCGGCGCCACCCGCAACCCCTGGATCTTCCGGCAGATCGCGGCCCGCCTGGAGGGGAGCCAGATGGGTGAGGCGACCCTCGCCGACCGCCGCGACCTGATCCTCGAGCACTTCCGCATGGTGGCCGAGCGGGAAGACTCCCTGTTCGCGCTCCACAAGCTGCGGAAGTTCACCGGCTGGTACACCCACGGCCTGCCCAACGGCCGCAAGCTGCGCCAGGCGATCAACCAGATTCCCGACGTCCCGACCTTCCTCGCCACGGTCGAGGCGTTCCTCGGCGAGATCCTCGTCGAGGAAGCCGCTGCCTGATCCCCATGGTGGTGGAGCACGCGATCGACATGGACGTCCCTCCGGCGGAGGCCCTCTCGTCCCTTCGGCGGACGGCCGAGAACCTGGGGGCCGAGCTCCAGGAGGACGGCGCGGTTGTGAAGCTTCACCTTCCGGTTCTCGCGGGGCTCCGCCGGGGCCTCGTCAGCGGCGACATCGAGATCCTGCCGGCCGAGGGGGGCTCGCGGCTGATCTTCCGGCCGGAGACGGCGATCTATCACGTCCAGACCCAGGCTGTGGTGATCCTCCTCCTCGCCACCGCGGGCGGCCTGCTCACCGTTTTCTGGCCCTTCTTTCCCGGCCTGCTGCAGGTGGCCCCCTTCGGCGCCCTGATCGCCCTCGGCGGCTGGTTCCTGGTGATCTCACGCCTGCGCACCAGCGGCCCGGACGAGTTCCTGGAAGCCGTAGCGGCGCGCGAAGACGTTCCCGAAGGCGCTTGAGACGTCACGCGGCGAGCTTGCGGCGGCACGGCCAAGCCTGAGACGTGACGCATCGAGCTTCGCGGCGCTCCGGGCAGGCTTGAGGCGGACCTTACCGAGGATCTCTCGCTTCACGCCAGGGATTTCACGCAGGATTCAAGCTTGAGACGAGGACGAGGAGGCTTACGCCGGCGCGTTCAAGCTCGGGGCGCTCAGCGTCGAGCCCGGAACGTCGCACGCCAAGCTCGCGGCGACCGATTTTAAGCCTGGGCAGAGAGGAGGCAAGCGTGAGGCGGTTCACGCCTCGCTTGTTTGGCACCCGTCCAACCTTGTGACGTCTCGTGATAGACCCGGCGCCCGGCGATCAGGCTTGACCGCGCTCACGCAAGCTCCCGGCGAGGCGTCTCAAGGACTTCCTGAGGCACGGCAAGCTCGGAGGGAATCTCCTTAGCCCCATCCTGGTTTATACTGCTGCAGGCAGTACGGTTCTTTGGCAATTTGGGGGTGTACCGGTTTCGACGGGGAACAAAGCGGAGCAGTGGGCGGCGTGTCGAGCTTCCGCTCGTAACACTGGAAAAATAACTGCGAACGATAACTTCGCCCTCGCGGCCTAAAAAGGGCTCGTGACGTTCCGATGGTGGGCCTTGATTCGCGGCGCCCACCGGAACGACGCTAAAGCGGATCAATGGGTGCGGAGGCCTTGTGACGCATCCTGATATAAAGCAAGGCTGGCTGCCGTGCCAGGTTGGCCTTCTTCCAGAGCACGGTGGTGAGACTTAGAATAGAGGGATACACACGTAGATGCTCCTGATACGCGTTTCTCGGACGTGGGTTCGACTCCCACCACCTCCACCAAAGCCTTCCTTTCAGATTTTCGATCCCAACAAAAAATTGATCAGTCGCGGTCGAACGCCGCTGCGATGCTCCGTTCATACGGGGTTTCCAGCACTCCGACCTCGGTGATGATCGCCGTGATCAATTCCGCCGGCGTGACGTCGAACGCGAAGTTGAGGGCCGAGGTGTCGTCCGGGGCTACGCGGGTGCCGAAGACCTCGGTGACTTCGATCTCCCTGCGCTCTTCGATCGGAATGCTCGCGCCGTTCGGCGTCGCGCGATCGATCGTCGAGAGCGGTGCGGCGACATAGAAGGGGACCTTGTGGCGGTGGGCGAGGACAGCGACCGTATAGGTTCCGATCTTGTTGGCGGTGTCGCCGTTGGCGGCGATGCGGTCGGCGCCGACCACGATGCGATCGACGAGACCTTGCGACATCAGGGCGCCGGCGCTGCTGTCGGTCACCAGCCGGAAGGGGATGCCGAGCTTCTTGAGCTCCCAGGCGGTGAGGCGCGCTCCCTGCAGCAGCGGCCGGGTCTCGTCCACCCAGACCTGACCCAGCTTCCCCGCCTTCCAGACGGACTGGATCACCCCGAGCGCCGTGCCGTACCCCGCCGTGGCGAGCGCGCCGGTGTTGCAGTGGGTCAGCACCCGCGAACCGGCCGCGAAGAGGGTGGCGCCGTGCTCGCCGATCCGGCGGTTGGCCCGGATGTCCTCGGCTTGCAGCTCCCGCGCCCAGGCGAGGAGCGCCGCCGTCACCGCCTCCGGCCCGCGGCCGGCGTTCGCCACGAAGACCTGCCGCCCCCGCTCCAGCGCCCAGCGCAGGTTGACCGCCGTCGGCCGCGTGCCCCCGAGCAGCGCCGAGACCTCCTCGAAACGCTCTTCGAGCTTCTCCGGATCGCGCACCGTCCGCAGCCCCAGCACCAGGCCGTAGGCGGCCGCGACCCCGATCGCCGGCGCGCCGCGCACGGCGAGGCGGCGGATCGCGTCCGCCACCTGTTCAGGGGTTTCGCAGTCGATCCATTTCTCTTCAACGGGAAGGAGGGTCTGCTCCAGGAGCCGGAGTCCGGGGCCTTCCCAGCGCATCGGCGAGAACGTCTCAGCGACGGCGGCTGTGGGGTCACTCATGGCGCGCATCTTATCCCTCCTTTCGCCCCTCTTGCTCCGACGGGCTCCTGATAGAATGCTCCCAGTCCCCGGCAGATCTTTCAAGCGCCGGTTTTATTCTTCCCCAGCAATATTTCGCGAATCGAGGGTTTTGCCTTTGAAAGCCGATCCGAGGAACTTTGGCTTCTCTACCCGCGCCGTCCACGCCGGCCAGAAACCCGATCCCCGCACGGGCGCGGTGACGGTGCCGATCTATCAGACATCCACCTACGTGCAGGAGCATCTGGGCGAAGCGGTCCACTATGAATATGCCCGGGTGCAGAACCCTACCCGCGAGGCGCTCGAGGAGCAGATCATGGTCCTCGAGGGCGGGGTCTCCGGCCACGCCTTCGCGTCCGGCATGGCGGCCATCGCCTGCCTGATGACCGTCGTCCAGGCGGGCGACCACGTGGTGGTCTCGCGCAACGTCTACGGCGGGACCTTCCGCTATTTCACCCGCATCCTGAATCGCTACGGCCTCACCTTCTCGTGGGTCGACACCACGGACCTCGCGGCGGTCGAAGCGGCGATCCGGCCGGAGACCAGGATGGTCTACATCGAGACGCCGACGAACCCGGTGATGGACATCACCGACATCGCCGCCGTCGCCGAGCTCGCCCACGCCCACGGCGCGCGCGTGGCGGTGGACAATACCTTCCTGACGCCGTATCTCCAGCGGCCGCTGGCCCTCGGGGCGGACTTCGTCGTGCACTCGGCGACCAAGTTCCTGAACGGCCACAGCGATTCGATCTGCGGCGCGCTGATCGCGTCGACGCGGGAAGACACCGACTGGTTCGCGCTGGTCCAGAAGTCGTCAGGAGCGATCCTGTCGCCGTTCGACTGCTTCCTGGTGATGCGCGGCATCAAGACGCTCGTCGTCCGCATGGACCGGCACGAGCGGAACGCGCGGCGGATCGTCGAGTACCTCGTCGAGCACCCGAAGGTGAAGCGGGTGCTCTATCCCGGGCTGCCGGACCACCCCGGCCACGAGATCCAGAAGCGCCAGGCCTCCGGGTTCGGCTCGATGATCACCATCGAGATGGGGAGCTTCGAGGCGGCCAAGAAGATGCTCGACGCCATGCTGGTGATGAGCTTCGCGGAGAGCCTGGGGGGCGTCGAGAGCCTGATCTCCCACCCCGCCTCGATGACCCACGCCTCGATCCCCGCCGAGCGGCGAGCCGAGCTCGGCCTGACCGACGGCATGGTGCGGATCTCGGTGGGGATCGAGAACATCGAGGACCTGCTGGCCGATCTGGATCAGGCGCTGGCGAAGGTGTAGGGCCGGGAGGAGGGGCTCAGTCGTCGTCGGAATCGACGCCCGCATAAGCGAGCCCCTCTTCCTCCTCATCGTCATCGTCGTCCCCGAAGTCGGCGTCCTTGTCGACGCTCCCCGCGATCCAGTCGAGGAAGCCGCGCTCGCCCTCCGCGACCTTGAAGGAGAGGATCTCGGGGAGCTCATAGCTATGGAGCTCACGGATGGTGGCCGCGACCCCCTCGAACTCCCTCTCGAGAGTCTTGACCAGGAGCATCAGCTCCCCGTCCTTGCAGATCTTCCCCTTCCAGCGGTAGATCGAGCGGACGCCGGGGAGGATGTTGACGCACGCGGCCTGACGCCGCGCGACGATCTCGCGCGCGATGAGGTACGCCTGCTCTTCGGTTCCGACGGTGGTGACGACGACAATCGCGCGCATGAAACGAAGGTACTGCACTCGTTCCGAGCGAGTCAATCACGCCAGGCCCGCCGCTCGGGATCGTAGGTGTAGACCCGCATCCTGCCGGCGTTGTTGGCGACGCGCACGACGGCGAGCCGCCGCAGGCCGTCGCTCAGGTAGAGCGAGCCGGGAGTCGAGGTCCCCAGCGGACTGAACGAGGCGAGATCGGACTGGTTGAAGCGGATCGGATCGCTCGTCGGCACCCGGTGCCCGGGCGAGCCGGGGTCCGGCACCGGCGGTCCGGGCGGGAAACCGAAGCCGAAGCCGCGCCCGAGGTTGGAGAGCCGCCGCGGCGGCTCGACCTGCGGGTCCACACCGGCGTCGATGTCGCGGTTGAGCACGCCATCGCCGTCGCCGTCACGATAGAGGGTATAGGTGACCACGCCGTCCCGGGCGGTGCGGAACTTCACCGCCACGTTGGCGCTGTGCCGCACGGCCCAGGAACGGGCCAGTTGCAGGACGCCCATCAGCTCGCCCGTGGCCAGCCGCAGCCGCAGGTCGCCGGAGGACCGCAGCAGCGGCGGCACCCCAAGAGTCACGAGGAAGGCGAGCACCGCCAGGGCGACGGTGAGCTCCGCCAGTTGAAAGCCTTTCGCATGGGAGGTCATGGCACGGCCTCGGCAAGAAGCCCGGGCGGGGCGGAGCTCCAGGCCCCGCCCGCCCGGCGCTCTTCAGCGGGACGACTCCGGCTTGTCCGGCTTGGCGGCAGGCTTGGAGTCGGGCTTACCGCCGCCGGACTTGGGAGAGGAAGGAGAGGAGGCGGAGCGGCTGCCTTTGACTTTCTCCCGCAACGTCGTCTCGCCGGCGGTCGCGACGTAGGGCTTGATGAGCTCGAAGGTCTTTTCGCCGATCCCCTGCACCAACATCAGGTCTTCGGCCTTCTTGAACCCGCCGTTCTGCTTGCGGTAGTCGACGATGCGGCCGGCGACGCTCGGGCCGACCCGCGGCAGCAGGGCGAGCTGCGAGGCGTCGGCGTTGTTGATGTTGACCTTCTTGCCGTCCGCGCCCTGAACAGGCAGGGTGTTGAGGAGGAAGGCAAGGGCCAGCAGACCGGCAACGACGTGATGGGTGCGATGGGTGCGATGGGCATGCTTCATGGGAATGCTCCTTTTGGTTGTCCGTGATGCGTTGGTTTTGCGACGGTTCGTCGAGGTCCCTTTCCGTTTGCTTTTTCAGCTCCGCTTCTCTGGGCGCCACCTCCTCTCGGGTTGACGCCAGCCCTCTAGATCAAGCGCCCTGCCAAGCGGCAGTTCTGGATCTAACTAGCTGGAAATAAAAGATTTGCTTGGAAATGCGGAACTCCGGCTCAAGGGGCCGGTGTCAAAGGATCTGGCGGGGAAGCGGGGCTGGGGAGGCGCGAATCGAGGCGGGCCGGGCGTTTGCCGACATGTCAAAGGATCTGGCGCCGCGCGTGATCTTTTGCGGCGCGCCGGCCTTTCGGGTACAGTAGCCGCGCCATGGCGGAAGAACGGGTGGAGAAGAGGACGGACGAACGGTCGGTCTGGCGGGAATATGCCGAGGCGTTGATCATCGCCGCGGTGTTTCTGCTGTTCACGAACACCTTCGTCGTGCAGACCTTCTACATCCCGAGCGGCTCGATGGAGGACACCCTCCTCATCGGCGACCACCTGTTCGTCAACCGGTTCATCTACGGCCCGACGCCGACCGGCGCGGAGAAGGGGCTGCTGCCGTTCCGCCCGGTGCACCGCGGCGACATCGTGGTCTTCCGTTCGCCCGAGAGCCCGGATCTCGACCTCGTCAAGCGCTGCGTGGCGGTGGGCGGCGACACGGTCCAGGTGATCGATCAGCAGCTCCACATCAACGGCAAGGCGGTCAAGGACGCGAGCTACGCCCTGCACAAGAACCCCGAGCCGGTGGGCTACTTCGCCGATCCGCGCATGCGGCTGCGGGACAACTTCGGCCCCTTCCAGGTGCCGGCCGGCCACTACTTCTGCATGGGCGACAACCGCGACAACTCCTACGACTCGCGGTTCTGGGGGCCGCTGCCCGCCCACCTCGTCAAGGGGCGGGCGCTCTTCATCTACTGGTCCTACGGCGGGAAGACCTCGACCGGCCAGTGGGAAGGGGTGGGCTCGAAGGTCAAGGACCTGGGGGAGACCGCGCTCGGATTCTTCTCGAAAACCCGCTGGGAGAGATCGTTCCGCCTGATCCGCTAGCCGTCGCGGTATGCGGGTAGGTACGCACGCAGGTATGTACGCAGAGAAATCCCTGCTCCGGGAGTACCTGGAGGCCCTGCTCATCGCGGTGATCTTCGCGACCTTCGCCCGCACCTGGGTGCTGCAGGCGTTCAAGATCCCGTCCGGGTCGATGGAGAAGAACCTGCTGATCGGCGATCACATCCTGGTCAACAAGTTCGTCTATGGGCCGACGATCTCCCCGCTGGAGGAGAAGCTGCTGCCGATCCGCAAGGTGCGGCGGGGGGACATCGTGGTCTTCAAGTACCCCGAGGACCCCAACCGCGACTTCATCAAGCGCTGCATGGGCCTGCCCGGGGATACGATGAAGATGATCGACAAGGACCTCTACATCAACGGCAAGCACGTCGACGACTCCTCGTTCACCTACTACGCCGACTCCGAGAGCTATCCGCGCGACCTCTTCTTCCACGCCAAGCGGGTGCGCGACAACTTCGGCCCCAAGAGCGTCGCGCCCGGCACCTACTTCTGCATGGGCGACAACCGCGACAACTCCAACGACTCGCGCTACTGGGGGACGGTGCCCGAACGCTACGTCAAGGGGCGGGCGTTCATGGTCTACTGGTCCTTCGCCAGCGACGACGAGACGAGCGAGGGGGCGGAGTGGCCGGGCTACGGCGGCAAGCTGCGGCAGATCGGCAGCGTGGCCCTGAATTTCTTCTCGTTGACGCGATGGGATAGAACCTTTCGCATCGTGCGATAAACTACCCTCCAACGAATCCTTACGGAGGGAGCCAATGCCACGACGGAGTTCCGAACGGGGCGAGGGGAATCTCGGGTGTATCCTCTGGTTGCTCGCGCTGGGCCTCGCGACCCTGATCGCCTGGAAAGCGGTGCCGGTCAAGATCCAGAGCACCCAGCTCTACGACTACATGGACGAGCTGGCCAAGTTCTCGGCCGCCCGCACGCCGCCTGACGAGCTCGCGAAGCAGATCGTCAGCCGCGCCCGGCAACTCGACATTCCGCTCGAGAAGAAGGACGTCAAAATCGTGCGGGACGGGGATCGCATCTTCATGGAGCTCGACTACACCGTTCCGGTGCAGTTCCCCGGCTATACGTATCAGTGGCACTTCCACCAGAAGCTCGACCGGCCGATCTTCATCGTCTGATGCGCGGCTGGCTGGCGATCCTCGGGGGTGGCTTCGCCCCCGGGGCGCTCGCCGGGATCCAGCTCGCCGGGCTGATCTTCTATCTCAATCCGCACCTGCCGTTCGCCTTCGGCCCGGTGCTGCGCGGGAGCCTGATCTACGGCACCCTGATCGGCGCGATCAGCCTGGCGCTGCACCTGCCGTTCACCTGGAGGCGGCCGCGGCGGGCCCGGCGCGCGCTCGCCTGGACCTTCACAGCCGCGCTCGCGGTCTCCGCCCTGCTCGACTGGGCCCACGCCTCCTATTTCGCCTACTTCCTCCCCCCCGGCATCAATGACCGCCTGATCAAGACGGCCCTCTGGCTCACCCTCGGCACCTTGATCGCCTTCTACACCGCGCTGCTGCACTCGCTCAGCCGCCGGCGCTACGGCCGGCGCAGCCGCTGGGGGCTGACGCTGGTCGCGGCGCTCTCGATCTACGCCATGGTCGAGCGCCGGGAGGCGTTTCACCCGCGTCCCGCGCCCACCCCCCGCCCCGCTGTGGTGGAGGCCGGCCAGCGCCCGAAGCTGTGGGTGATCGGCATCGATTCGGCGACGCTCGACGCCATCCTCCCCCTGGCCGGCCAGGGGCGCCTGCCGTTTCTCGCCACGGTGCTCCAGAACGGCGCCTACGGCCGGCTGAGCTCGATCGTGCCGACGCGGCGCGACGCGCTGTGGACCACGCTCGCCACCGGCAAATACCCGTTCAAGCACGGCATCACCGGCCGGCGCTCCTACCCGGCGCCCTTCCTCGCTCCCGGCGCCGAGCTGCGCCTCCTCCCCACCGGGATCTCCTTTCAGCGCTGGGGCGTGCTGGGCGCCAGGCCGCTGCCGGCGGGCACGCCGCGGCGCGAGGCGCTGGCGCTCTGGGAGATCCTGCCGCGGCTGGGCGTTCCCGCCGGCGTGGTCGGCTGGCCGGCGGCCGGTCCGAAGGCCGGCGAAGCCACTTTCGCACTCGGAGAAGATGTCTTTTCGGGGGCTCCCGACCCGGACCTCGGGCGGCAAACGGCGGCCCTGAGGCTCGCCGCCGAAAACCCGCGGGTCGAGGCGGTCTTCCTGCTGCTGCCGGGGCTGCGCGAGGTGTCGCGGCGCTGGTTCGGCGGCTTCAACGCCGTGCAGTTCGAGGGCAGGCAGGAAGCGGAGGCGGCCCGCGCCGCGGCCGATCGGGTAGCCGATTACTACAGGCGGCTCGACGGCTTTCTCGCAGCGGCCTGGGAAGGCGGCGACGGCCCGCGGTTGCTGGCGGTGGTCTCCCCCTATGGGGTCAATCCCCCGGGGTGGCTGAGGCGGCAGATGGCGCCGGGATCGGCGCTCGGCGGCGAGTTCCAGGGGGGGCCGGACGGCGTCCTGCTCCTCTACGGCGAGGGGATCCGCCCCGGCGCCCTGCTCACCGGCGCCCGGCTGGTCGACGTGGCGCCCACGCTGCTCTACGGCCTGGGATTCCCCGTCTCGCGCGAGCTCGACGGCCAGGTGCTCACGTCGGCGTTCGACAAGAGCTTCCTGGCGCGGAATCCGGTGGCGGTTTTTCCTTCGTATGAGGGGCTGGCGCGGGCGCTAAGGAACTGAGAACAAAGGACGAACACGAAGCCTCCAGGCGTGTCTGTCCTCTTCGTCCGTGTCTGTCCCTGTGTCCGTGTCGTTCTCAAGCCTTGGCCACCAGCTTGGGCCCGGCGTTCGCCGGCCGGGCCTCACGGCTCATCGAGCAGCGCCCTTCGAAGGTGGCGCCGTCCTCGATGATCAGCGAGGGCGTGTCGATCTCGGCGAATACCTTGCCGCTGGGAGCAATTTGTACCTTGCGAAGGGCACGAATGATCCCCCTTACCGTGCCGGAGATGAAAACCTGTCCCGCCCGGACCTCGCCGTCCACCTCCCCGGCTTCCCCGACGATCAAGTCCCCTTCCGACTCCACCGTGCCGGTGAGCTTGCCGTCGACGCGGAAGGAGGCGTCGAAGCGAAGCTCCCCCTGGAGATGACTGCCGCCGTCGAGAAAGCCATTGAGATCGCTCTGCTTACCGTCCGACTTGAAGATCATCGGTTCTCTCCCCGCTCGATCAGTACGTCGAAAAGCCGCATCAGTTCCTCCTCCGAGTGGAAGTGGATGCGGAGCTGCCCACGCTCGCCACCCTTGCCCTGTCGCATGATCTCGACCCGGGTCTGCAGGCGGCGGGTGAGCCGCTCCTCGGCGGCGGCGGTATGGACCTCGACCGGACGGTCCGGCTTCTTGGGTTTGGAACGCTCCTCCCGGGGGGCGGCGGCCAGCCGCTCGAGATCGCGGGCGGAGAGCCCGTCGCGAACCGCGCTGTCGGCGAGCCGGATCTGCTCCTCCTGATCCTGCAGGCCGAGCAGTGGGCGCGCCTGGCCGGCGGTCAGCCTGCCCTCGCGCAGCAGATCGAGCACATCGTCCGGCAGGCGCAGCAGGCGCAGCGAGTTGGTGACCGTGGTGCGCGCCTTGCCGACGCGGGCGGCCACCTCCTCCTGCGAGAGGCCGAACTTCTCCTGCAGGGCGGCGTAGGCCTCGGCCTCCTCGATCGGGTTGAGGTCGCTACGCTGCAGGTTCTCCACCAGGGCGAGCTCCAGCAGTTCGCGGTCGTCGGCGACCTGACGGACGACCACCGGAACGGCTTCGAGCCCCGCCTTCCGGGCTGCCCGCCAGCGGCGCTCGCCGGCGATGATGGCGTAGCCGTCCCCCTCGGCTGTCACCACCAGCGGCTGAATCACCCCCTGGGTGCGGATCGACGCCGCGAGATCCTCGATCGCCGCGTCGTCGAAGCGGGTGCGCGGCTGGAACCGGTTGGGGTGCAGGCGATCGATGGGGAGCGTGCGCACCGGCTCGTCCGGCTTCGGCTCGGCCTTCTCGATCAGCGCGTCGAGGCCGCGTCCGAGCCCGCGCTTCTTGGTAGCTGTTTTGCTCTCGGTTTTGCTCTCGGTTTTGCTCTCAATACTGCCGGCCATCATGCCGCCCTCCGCAGGAACTCGCGCGCGAGCGCCAGATAGGCGACGGCGCCGCGCGACTTGATGTCGTACTGGAAGATCGGCAGGCCATGGCTCGGGGCCTCGGCGAGCCGGATGTTGCGGGGGACGACCGTCTCGAAGACCTTGCCGGCGAAGTGGGAGCGGATCTCCTCCGCGACGTCCTTCGACAGGTTGGTGCGGTCGTCGTACATCGTCAGCAGGATGCCGGCGATCTGGAGAGCCGGATTGAGGCTCCCCTGGATGCGCTCGACGGTGGCCAGAAGCTCGCTGATCCCTTCCAGGGCGAAGTATTCGCACTGGAGCGGCACCAGGATGCCGTCGGCGGCGGTGAGCGCGTTTACCGTCAGGTGGCCGAGCGACGGCGGGCAGTCGAGAAGGATCGTGTCATAGCGGTCCGCGACCTCGGCGAGAACGCCCTTGAGGCGCCGCTCCCAGCCGCTCTCGCCGACGAGCTCCACCTCGATGCCGACGAGGTCGCGTTGCGCCGGGACGAGATCGAGATTGGGGAACCCGGAGGGGCGGATCGCCGCCGAGATCGGCACCTCGCCGGACAGCACGTGGTAGAGGTGCGGCGCGGCCGCCTTGATGCCGAGGCCGCGCGTGGCGTTCCCCTGCGGATCGCTGTCGACGAGCAGGACGCGCCGTTCGAGGGCGCCGAGGCCGGCGCCGAGGTTGATGGCGGTGGTGGTCTTGCCGACCCCACCTTTCTGGTTCGCGATGGCGAGAATCATGGTTCGGTCTGGCTCAAGGCCCGGGAGAGGCGCGGCGCAGCGCCAGGATGCGCCGTTTCTCGCTCCCCGCGAGCGGCAGGCTGCCGCAGGAGATGAGCTCCGCCGGCAGCTCGGGATCGTGCTCACCCGCCCAGAGAAGGACGCGCCCGTCCGCGTCCAAGCGGTTCGCGAGGGCTCTCCAGGTCTCGGGATCGAGGCGCAGGGCCCGCGAGGTGATCACGTCGATGTTCTCCGGCAGGCCGGAGGGCAACGGAACCTGGACTCTAGCATCGAGGCACCGGCAGGGCAAAGCGGCTTTGCGGGCGGCGGCGGAGAGAAAGGCCCACTTGCGCTCGCGCGCTTCGACCAGGGTCATCTCCAGGCCGGGGCGGGCGGCGGCAAGGACGAGGCCGGGGAAACCGGCGCCGGAGCCGAGATCGAGCCCGCGCCGGACGCCCGCCGGCAGGAGGGGAAGCGCGGCGAGCGACTCGCCATAGTGGCGGGCCAGGATTTCCTCCCGGGTGCCCGGCCCGATCAGGTTCGTCCGCCGGTTCCAGAGCGCGAGCTCACGGTAGTGGGCCAGCAGAGCGGCGATCGCCTGGTCGTCGAGCGGCTCCGGGGAGAGCTGGCGGATCTCCTTGGCGAAATTGGCGCGCGAGATGTCTGGGAGGACGAAGGCCATGGCTGTGGATCTTAGAACGCGGGGATGTTTCACGTGAAACGTCCTGGGAGCGCCGGCGCTCCCAGGGTTTCACGTGAAACATGGCTGCAAAACAAAGGGCGGCCGTCGCAGGCCGCCCTTGGATCAACTTCGCTTCAATCGGCGTCTACGCCGGCCGGACCATGATCCGCTTGAAGTAACCGTCCCCTTCGCTCTCGGTGACCACGTTGGGGTCATCCGCCAGGGTAGTGTGGATGATCCGCCGGTCGCCCGGGTTCATGGGCTCCAGCACCCGCGGCTTGCCACGCTTGCGGACCTCCTCGGCCACGCGCTGGGCCAAGCTGCGCAGGCGCTCCTCCCGGATCTCATGGAAGTTGTCGCAATCCACCCGCACGGCGGTGGTCTCACCGCCGCTCAGCGAGCGGATCATCCGCGGCAGCAGGTGCTCGATGGCCATCAGGATCTCGCCGTCGTCCGCGAAGCACCAGTCCACATCCTCCCCCACAAGATCGACCTCCAGCCGCTCCTCCCCCTGGAAGACCCGCGGCTTGAGATCCAGCCCCGCGACGCGGACCAGCAGGTTCGCCGCCTTCAACGCGGCTTCACCCATCGATCCGGTCGCCTCCGGATAGCGCTCGGAGATCCCCCGCGGCCGCTCCGGCAGGGTCACCAGATCACCTTCCGGACTTCCTTGCGGGCTCGTCTCCGCCTGACGGAACGGCTCCGCCTCCGGCAGGCGCGGCGACCGGGGCGCGAAATCCCGCTCGCGCCGGCGGGGGCGTTCACCGCCGCCATCGCCACCGCGCCGCTCCCTCGGACCGCCGCGCCCACCGCGATCGCCGCCGCGATCTCCACGCGGCTCGCGCGGCGGACGGGCTTCCCGCGCCTCAGGCGCTCGCGGCGGCGCGGCGGCAGGAGCCACGGGGGAAGGTGCCTCCTCTTCCACATCGGCCTGGGGAAGCGGCGCCGCCTCCGGCCGCGTCCGGTACGCGGAGGGCACCGGCGGCGGCGAGGTGCGGGTCGCCGCCGGGACCGACACCGGCGTCTCCCGGCGCGGGTTCTCGGGATCGACCTCGATCACCACCTTGCGGCGGGTCTTCAGGAAGCCGTGGCGCTTCTCGAGGCTGCGATAGGCGACGTAGCTGGGGTCGAGATTGAAATAGTTGGCGGCCTGAACCAGAGCCTGTTGCAGGGTGTCGCCGGAAAAATAGCGTCGCTTGGCGTCGTTCATAGGGATGGGTCTCTCAGGGGGAGGCGCGCTCACGCTGCTTCCCGCTTCCGCAGAGTGTTGTAAACCTGAAGTTGGATGATGGTCAAGACGTTGTTGGTGAGCCAGTAGAGCACCAGCCCGCTGGGAACGCCGAGGAAGAAGAAGGTCATCGCCACCGGCATGATCTGGAACATCCGCCGCTGCATCGGATCGCCCGCCTGCGGCCCCATGCGGACCTGGATGAGCTGCGTGACGCCCATGATGATCGGCAGCACGTAATAGTGGTCATAGGCCGACAGGTCCTGGATCCACAGGAGCCAGGGCGCGTGGCGCAGGTCGACCGCCGTCGACAGCAGGCGGTAGAAGGCGAACAGAATCGGCATCTGAATGAGCAGCGGCAGGCAGCCGCCCGCGGGGTTCACCCCCGCCTCCTTATAGATGCCCATCACCTCCTCGTTCATCTTGCGCTGCGCCTCGAGGTTCGGCTTGCCCGCCTTGTCGCGCAGCTTCTGCCGGTAGCGGTCGCGAACCGCCTGCACCTTGGGGTTCAAGTCCTGCATCTTCCGCATCGACATCGTGCTGCGGTGGGTCAGCGGCAGGAGCACCAGCTTGATCAGGATCGTCAGCAGCACGATCGCCCATCCATAGTTGGCGACGATGTTGTCGTGGATCCAGTGCAGGGCGATGAGGAGCGGCACTACCAGCGGCTTGAGGGTGCCGAGCTCGATCGTCTCGTCAAGGCCGTAGGGGAGGGCCTTCAGCCGGTTGTAATCCTTCGCTCCCCAGTAGGAGGCGAGCGCCATGTGGTTCCCGGCCGGCCGCAGGATGGCAACGAATTCGCGAGGGAGCTTCTTCTCATCACTGGAGATCCGGTCCTTGCCCGGCACCGGCAGGAACTTCGCCGCGCCCCCCTTGTCGCCGATCTCCACCATCAGGGGCACGAGGATCGCGCGGTCGACCGCCACCTGCGGAACCACGGCCGAAAGGTAATAGGTGTCCCCGATCCCCACCCAGGCGAGCGAGCGCCCGGGGATGTCGACAGGGTCGAACGTGCTGCCCGCGTCGACGGTCTCGTAGTCGCCGCCGGCCTTGTAGACGGCCCGCCGGTGCTCGTAGCGGCTCTTCATCTCCTCGGCCGACGGGTTGCGCACGCCAGGGCCGATCAAGAGACCCCAGTCGGCGCGACCAGAAACCCGGACGTCCCGGACGTCGGCCACCAGGAACCCCCGGTCGTCGAACCGGAAGGTCTTCTCGGCGGCCATGAGCGGATCGCTGTAACGAAAAGTAACCGAGCGGCCGTCCGTCCCTCGCTCGGTCCTGAACAACGCCTGGTTCAGAGGACTCGGCTGGAGGCCGTCGGCGGCGAGGGAGTAGAGGGAGTAAGGATAATCGAGGCCTGTCCGCTGGCGCACCAGCTCCAGGACGCCGCTCTTCGGGTCCGACTTCTCCGGCGCCATCAGCGAGAGGAGCTGCGCGCCCCGGTTGGTGAACACCGCGACGGTCCGGCCGGACTGGAGGGTAACCTTCTCCTCGGCCGCCGCCGCGACCGGAGGAGCGGCGGCGACCGCCGTCGCCGGCGCGGGCTGGCCCGGAACGGCGGCGGCAGCCGGCGGCACCGAAGGAGCCTCCGGCGCGGGGGCGGGTGCCGCCTGCCGGCTCTGGGCCGCCGGCGGCTCCGGCGGCTTCGGCTTCGCCGGCGGAAAGAGGGTGTACCAGATGGCGATGACCGCCAGCGAGAGCACGAAGGCAAGGAGCAACCGGCGAGTTTCCACGGGGATTCAGAGTCCTTTTCGTTCGTATGTCTACGGGGGCTCGGGGCCGCGCTACGGCAGGTCGAGACCGCCCGGATGAAAGGGTTGGCAGCGCATCAGCCGGCCCGCGGTGAGAAACCCGCCGCGCCAGGGGCCGTGCTTGAGAATGGCGAGGCGGGCATATTCGGAGCAGGTCGGAGTGAACCGGCAGGAGCGCGGCAGCAGCGGCGAGAGGCGCCGTTTGTAGACGCCGAGCAGGTAGATGAGCAGGCGCGTCATCTGGCCGGCTCCCGCCGCTCGCGCAGGCCCCCAAACAGCCGCAGCAGCTCCGCCCGCAGCGCCGGAAAGTCGCTCTTGCCGGCTTCCGGCTTGAGATGGACCACCAGGTCGAGAGCGGGGAGGCTGCCGCGGTCCTGCCATCGCCGGTAGACCTCTTTGATCCTGCGCTTGAGCCGGTGACGCACCACCGCCTTGCCGACCTTCCGGCTGGCGGTGATTCCAATCCGGGGATGCCCGAGCTGATTTGGAACGAAGTAGAGGATGGCGAACGATCCGTGCCGTCTGCGACCTGTGCGATAGCAGCCGAGGTAATCCTTCCGTCGCCGCAGTCTCTCTTCAGAGGTCAGGCGTTCGCCCGCCGCGCCCGCGATAGGCCCCGGCGGGAGACGATCGCCCGCCATCAGACGCTCAGGCGCTTGCGTCCCTTCTGGCGCCGCCGCGCGATCACCGCGCGACCGTTGCGGGTGCGCATGCGCACCAGGAAGCCGTGGGTCCGCTTGCGCCGACGGTTGTTGGGCTGAAAAGTCCGTTTCACGTGTGGCCGCCTTCTTCGAAGTCGAGGTCATGGATCGCGGGACCGCCGGCTGGTCCGGAACCGCCCGCTCGGTTGGAACGAAACCCGTAAAGTATTGCACCGCAGGGGAGTACGTCAAGGACGCCCGTCCTTCAGCGGCAGACGAAACAGCGAATGGCGGAGAGGGTGGGATTCGAACCCACGGACCGGTTGCCCGGTCAACGGTTTTCGAGACCGCCCCATTCGACCGCTCTGGCACCTCTCCGGTTGTCTTACGTTTGAGATCGATGGCGGAGAGAGTGGGATTCGAACCCACGGTAGAGTTTCCCCTACACACGCTTTCCAAGCGTGCTCCTTAAGCCACTCGGACATCTCTCCCGATCCTTCCAAAGAACCCTGCCGCTCACGGCCTGCGCCGCAGCGACGCGAAGAAGCCGCGCAACAGCGCGGCGCTCTCACTCTCCATCACGCCGGCCATCACTTCCAGCCGGTGGTTCAACCGCGGGTCCTGGACCACGTTGCCCAGGGTGCCGCAGTAGCCGGCCTTCGGATCGGGCGCCCCGTAGACCAGCCGCTCGACGCGGCTGTTGACCAGGGCTCCGGCGCACATGGCGCACGGCTCGAGGGTCACGTACATCGTGCACCCGGCGAGCCGCCATCCGCCGGCGACCGATGCCGCCTGCCGGATCGCCAGGATCTCGGCGTGCGCCAGCGGGTCGCCGTCGGTCTCGCGGCGATTGTGGCCTCTCCCCACCACCACCCCGTCCCGGACCACCACCGCCCCGATCGGCACTTCACCGATCCCGGCGGCTCGCCTCGCCTCGGCGAGGGCTTCCATCATCCAGACCTGATCTTCGGGTCTTTCCAAGAGATGCCACCGCCCCCGCCCAAACGGGAACGCGTATGTTACCCGAGAATTTCCGCGGCGCAAAACCGCGGGGCTCAAAGTGCTCAGGGAATTCCTCCCGCCACCCCAGGGGTTGGACCTGCCGTACCGTGTTCTTTACTTCCCAGATCCCACGACATAGCATGAGGGCCTTGCAGTGGCCCACGAAGGGTTCGGGTCCTGTGCATCGGCCACTACCGAACCTCGTCAGGCCCGGAAGGGAGCAGCGATAAGGTATGCGGTCGAGTGCCGCAGCTTCACCGGAACCCTTCGTCGACCACTGTCACCTCCAAATCCCATGACGTATCAGGTCCTCGCGCGCAAGTGGCGCCCGCAGAATTTCTCCAGCCTCGTCGGCCAGGAGCCGATCGTTACAGCCTTGCGCAACGCCCTGCAGGAGGGGCGCATCGCGCAGGCCTACCTCTTCTCCGGCATCCGCGGCGTCGGCAAGACGACGGCGGCGCGCGTGCTCGCCAAGGCGCTCAACTGTGAGCGCGGCCCCGCCGCCGACCCCTGCAACGAGTGCATGGCCTGCATCGAGATCACCCGCGGCTCAGACCTCGACGTCATCGAGGTCGACGCCGCCACCTACTCGAAGGTCGAGCAGGTCCGCGATCTCACCGAGAGCCTGAAGTACGGCCCGGCGCGCAACCGCTACAAGGTGGTGGTGCTCGACGAGATCCACCGCCTGTCGCGGCAGGCGTTCGACGCCCTGCTCAAGATCGTCGAGGAGCCGCCGCCGCACCTGGTCTTCATCTTCGCCACCACCGAAATCGACGCCGTGCCGGCGACGATCCTGTCGCGCTGCCAGGAGTTCCACTTCCGGCGCGTGCCGTCGCCGGCCCTGGCGGCGCACCTGCGGACGATCTGCGAGGCCGAGGCGATCCAGGCGAGCGACACGGCGCTGCGGCTGATCGCCCGCGCCGGCGAGGGGAGCGTGCGCGACTCGGTCGCCCTGCTCGATCAGCTCGCCACCTTCGGCTCCGGCGCGATCGCCGACGAGGACGCCGTGCGCCTCCTGGGTGGCCTCGACACCGCCCTCTTCCAGACGCTGATCGCCGGCATTCTCACCGGCGACTCCGCGGCGGTGAGCACCGCCGTCCGCCGGATCGAGGACGAAGGCTGGGACCCGCGCCACGTCTACGGCCAGTTCCTCGCCTTCTGCCGCGACGCGCTCCATCTCGCCATGGGCGGCTCGCCCGGGCAGGTGGACCTCCCCAGCGAGGAGGCCCAGGCGCTCGCCACCACCGCCCGCGCCAGCGGCTACGAGAACCTGCTGCGGCTGATGAACCTGCTGCTGACCAGCGAGCCGATCGTGCGCCGCAGCGACACCGGCGCGCTGGCGGTCGAGATCGCCTGGCTGCGCGCCGCCGAGCTGCCGAAGCTCACCCGGGTGGAGGAGATCCTCGCCGGCTCGGCCTTCGCCGGAAACGCCGAGGGTGGGCGGCCCGCCGCCGCGCCGAGACCCGCGCCCGCGCCCGCTCCTTCACGGAGCCGCGCCCCCGAGCCGCCCCCCCGGGCCGCCGCGCCGCCGCCGCAACAACAGCAGCAGCCGGCCCCGAAACCCGCCGAGACGGCGCCCCAGGCCGAACCGCAGCCGCAGCAGTCTTCGCAACCGCCGCGGCCCGTTGCTCCGGTGCCGCCGCCAAGCCGGCAGGGCGATCCGATCACCGCCTTCAAGGAAGAGGCCGGCAAGCGCAAGCAGAATATCGGCGGCTTCCTCGACGCCGCCGAGGACATCCGCTTCGAGGATGGCCGCGTCACGGTCTTCTGCCCGGGCGGCGACACCTATCTGCGCACCCGGCTGGACGCCAACCGCGCCATTCTGGGCGAGGCGGCGGCCGCGGTCTGGGGTCCGGAGACCCGACTTGATATCCTGGAGAGTCGCAACGCGCCCAAGGCTCCCGCCGCGGAGACGAAGACCGGGCCGGTCCAGCAGGTGGAGCAGATCCCGACGGTGCAGGCCGTCCTCGATATCTTCAAGGGGCGGATCGAAACGGTGGAAGAGCACGGCAGCTATACGGAGGATTGAAACGATATGAGCAGCATGCAGAAACTGATGAAGCAGGCTCAGGAGATGCAAGAGCGCCTGCAGCGCGAGCTGAACGAGCTGGTCGTCGAGTCCAGCGTCGGCGGCGGCATGGTAACCGTCCGGATGAGCGGCCACAAGCAGCTCGTCGGCTGCAAGATCGACCCCGAGGCAATGGACAAGGACGATCCGTCCATGCTGGAGGATCTGATCGTCGCGGCGGTCAACGAGGCCGGCCGCAAGATCGAGGAGACGATGCAAGGCAAGATGGGGTCGCTGGCGTCGAGCATGCCGGGCCTCTTCTAGCCCGCGCGTCGAGACGATGTCCGATCCCCTGGCCCGGCTCATAGGGGAGCTGTCCCGGCTTCCGGGGATCGGTCCCAAGACCGCGACCCGCCTCGCTCACTATCTTCTCAAGGTGCCGGCCTCGGAAGCCGAGGCCCTGGCGCAGGCCATCGTGGAGGTCAAGGAAAAGCTCTTCCACTGCTCGGTCTGCAACAGCATCACGGCTGTCGACCCCTGCCGCTACTGCGCCGACGAGCGGCGGGACCGGAGCCGGATCTGCGTCGTCGAGGAGGCGTTCAACCTCGAACCGGTCGAGCGCACCGGCGAGTACCACGGCCTCTACCACGTCCTGCTCGGGGCGCTGTCCCCGCACCGGGGGATCGGCCCCGACCGCCTCGCCATCCCCGGCCTGCTCACGCGGCTGGAGGGGATCGAGGAGGTGATCCTGGCCACCAATCCCAACGTCGAAGGGGAGGCGACCGCCATGTACCTCGCCCGGCTGCTCAAGCCGCGGGGGGTGAAGGTCACCCGCCTGGCCTTCGGCATGCCGGTCGGCGGCGACATCGAGTACACCGACGAGGTGACGCTGGGCCGCTCGCTCGCCGGCCGGCGCGAGATGTGACTTTCGGCGACCTCCCCCCCGAGATCGTCGTCCCGCCCCCCGGGCCGCGCTCGCGCGAGCTGTCGGCAGCCCTCGGACGGTTCGAGGCCCCCGGGATCAACACGCTCGTGGGTGGAGAGCCCGCGATCCTCTGGGAAGAGGCGCGGGGCGCCAACGTCCGCGACGTCGACGGCAACATCTATATAGACCTCACCTCGGGCTTCGGCGTCGCGGCGGTCGGCCATCGCCATCCGCGGATGGTGGCGGCGGTGCGCGAGCAGGCCGGCCATCTCCTCCATGCCCTGGGGGACGTGATGGCCCATCCGCTGCGCGTCGAGCTCGCGCGGCGCTTGGTGGAGATCGCGCCGGTCGACGAGCCGCGAGTCTTCTTCGCGATCTCCGGCGCCGAGGCGGTCGAGATCGCCCTGAAGACCGCCCTCGGCGCCACCGGCAGGCCGGGTATCCTCGCCTTCGAGCCCTCCTATCACGGCACGACGCTCGGGGCGCTCAACGTCACCTCGCGGGAGGAGTTCCGCGCCCCCTTCGCCGCCCACCTCCACGGGCACGTCCGCCGGCTCCCCTTCGGCGGCGATCTGGAGCGGGTGGCGGAGATCCTGGGGAGTGAGGAGATCGGTGCCGCGATCGTCGAGCCGATCGTCGGCCGCGAGGGGGTGCTGATCCCTCCTGCCGGCTGGCTCGCGGGGCTGGCGGAAATCTGCCGGCGGCGCGGCACGCTGCTGATCGCGGACGAGATCTTCACCGGCTTCGGACGCACGGGGCGCCGCTTCGCCGTCGAGCACGAGGGTGTGCGGCCGGACATTCTCTGCTGCGGCAAGGCGCTGGGAGGCGGACTGCCGATCGCCGCGGTGGTCGCCCGCCGCGAGCTCTTCCGCTGCTGGGAGACCCCGGGCGAGGCGCGCCACACCGCCACCTTCCTCGCCAACCCGCTCGCCTGCGCCGCCGCCCTCGCGACGATGGACGTCCTGCGGGACGAGGACCTCCCCGCCCGCGCCGCCCGCCTCGGCGAGATTTTCGGCCGGCGCCTCGCCACCTGGCCGGAGCGCTTCCCCGCTATCGAGGAGGTTCGCGGCCGGGGACTCCTCTGGGGGGTCCAGTTCCGCACGGCCGAGATCGCAAAGAAGTGGATGCTCGCCGCCTGGTCGCGGGGCGTCCTCCTCCTCGCCGGCGGGCCGGAAGGGCGGGTCGCGCAGCTCGTGCCGCCGCTGACGGTGAACGAGGAGCAGCTCGCAGCGGCGCTGGGGATACTGGAGGAGGCTCTCGAGATTCCTTAATCCTCTAGCGGCGACGCTCCATCTCCCGAGACGACGGAGAATTTTCTCGGGACGACGGACCGTCGCGGACAGGTCTTACAATCCCCTCCTATGCTTCGCACCCCCCGCTTCAAGATCGCGTTCATCGGCACCCACGGCGTGGGGAAGACCACGCTCTGCTACGGGCTGGCGGCACGGTTGAAGCGGCGGGACGTGCCCATCGAGGTGGTCCACGAGGTGGCGCGGCGATGCCCGCTGCCGATCAACGAGGAGACGTCGGTGGCGGCGCAGTCGTGGATCCTCCATACCCAGATCGCCGAGGAGCTGGTCGCCCAGACGCGGTATCCGGTCGTGGTCTGCGACCGCAGCGTGCTCGACAACTACGTCTACCTCCTCCTCGCCGCCGGCCGGCAGGACGGGCCGGAGCGGCTGGTCGAGTACTGGCTCCAGGGGTACGACCTGCTGGTCCACGTCCCGATCGTCGAGACCTTGAGCCCGGACGGCGTCCGCTCCCCCGATCCCGGGTTCCAGCGCGCTGTCGAGGAGCGCCTCGTCCAGGAGGTCGCCGAGCGGCGGCTCCCCGTCCTGCGGCTCGACCCCGGGGCGCGGCCGGACTGGCTGGATACGGTCGAGCGGACGGCCTGGGAGCGGCTGCGGCCGGCCCAGCTCCCGTTGCCATCCGTATAGCTGCCTTCCTTATAGAAAGAGCCCGACTCCGGCTACAATAGGCGCACCTTGGGAATTGAGAACCTTCTTCGCCGGTGGGAGATCTTCGCCCACTTCACGGACGAGCAGCTTGCCCAGCTCGCTCAGTGCTCCACGCGCAACCGTTTCCCCGCCGGCGCCATGATCGTCAAGGAGGGGGAGGAGACGCAGGACGCCTACCTCATCGAGAGCGGCGGCGTGCGCATCCAGCGCAAGACCCCCTACGGCCACTTCAGCCTCGCGGCCCTGGAGGCCGGCACCCTGTTCGGCGAGACCTCTTTCGTCGACCGCGTGCCCCGCTCGGGGGACGCGGTGACCACGATGGAGACGGATCTGATCGGGCTCAATCCGATGGCGCTCTCGACCCTCATGGAGCGCGATCCGCGCTTCAAGCTGGCCCTCTACTGGGCCTTCTGGAAGAGCCTGTCGGCCAAGCTCCGGCAGACCAACGCCAACCTCACCCAGTTCTTCTCGGAGACCGGCAAGCCGCCCGACGCCGAGCCCGCCTCCGGCGACGAGCGGACGGCCGAGTTCCGCGTCGACCTCGCCTCCAAGCGCAAGCTGTTCCAGGAGCAGAAGCTCTCCAGCATGGAGATCAACTTCCTGTCCTCCCTCTCGAAGGAGCGGAAGTACGGTCCCACCCAGGTGATCTTCCGCGAGGGGGAGATGGGCAACGAGATGTACGTGGTGCTCGAGGGGCGGGTGATGATCAGCAAGTTCATCCCCGGCGCCGGCGAGGAGGCTCTCGCCTTTCTCGAGCGCGGCGGCTACTTCGGCGAGATGGCGCTGATCGACAACGAGCCCCGCTCGGCCGACGCCAAGACCCACGAGGAGGGCGCCGTGGTGCTGGTGATCTCCCGCGAGGTGCTCGAGGGTATCCTCGACATCAACAAGCTGTCGTCGATCCGGCTGCTGACCATCCTCTGCAATCTGGTGGCGAGCCGCCTGCGCGAGCTGGACGAAAAGATCATCGGCTGGTTCATCATCGCCGGCGGCTCGGGGATCTCCTGGCCGGTGCCGCCGCCGATGGAGTAGGCCCCGACGCCTCCAGCGCTCCCAGCACCTTCCCCACCAGCGACGACAGCGGCAGCTTGGCGCGCCCGGCCGCGTCAAAGAAGCCGGCGGCCATCCCCTCGCGCACTTCCCCACCCCAGGCGAGCTCGGCGCGGTGGATGTCGATCTCCAGATCGCGGTAGGTGATGCCGTGCCGCGCTCCGGCGATCCGGGGGCCCACGGTCCAGCGGCCGCCGTAGAGCTCGGCGAGGGCGGACTCGGGGTCCCCAGGCTCGGGCGTGCCGTTGCGCTCGCGGGTCGTCCACGGGAGCTCCCAGGTGCCGGCGAGGAGGGTGCTGTCCTCGGGGCGGCGGAAGAGGAGCACGCCGGACCCCTCCTCGACCACGGCCACCAGGAGCCGGTGCCGCTCCCCTTCGCGCTTCACCTTCGGGATCGGATACCGCTCGGGGTCCCCCTCGCGCGCCGCCCGGCAGCCGGGGCGCAGGGGACAGAGCAGGCACTTGGGACGGCGCGGCGAGCAGAGGGTCGCACCAAGCTCCATCAGGGCCTGGTTGCTGTCGCCGGGGCGGGCGGGATCGAGCAGCTCGGCGGCGGCGGCGAGGAGCTGCCGGCGCGCGCCGGCAGCTCGCGGATCCTCATCGAGGGCGAGACAGCGCGAGAGGACGCGCTCGACGTTGCCGTCCATCACCGGCGCGGCGACCCCGAAGGCGATGCTCGCCACCGCCGCCGCCGTGTAGGCGCCGATGCCGGGGAGCGCCAGCAGTCCCTCGACGGTGGACGGAAATGCCGCCATCGCGGCAATCTGGCGGGCGGCCGCGTGGAGCTGCCGCGCCCGCCGGTAGTAGCCGAGCCCGGACCAGAGAGTCAGCACTTCCTCGACCTCGGCCCGCGCCAGATCCCCGACGGTGGGAAATCTTTCCAGGAACCGCGTGTAAAAAGGGAGAACCGTCTCCACCCGGGTCTGCTGGAGCATGACCTCGGAGAGCCAGATCTTGTAGGGATCGCTCGTTCGCCGCCAGGGAAGGTCGCGGCGGTGCTGGTCGAACCAGGTCAGGAGCTCTTCGGCGTGCCGCATCGCGTCATTCTAGACATGTACAACAGCCAATTTGGCAGGCAGGTGCCAGAAAAGAAAAAGCTCCCAGCTTGCGCTGGGAGCCCCCTCCTTCCCGAGGGAAGGAGGAAGTAGGGGGGGAGGCCCCATCTCTCCGGGTTGGCTATTGTGGCTGTACCCCTGTAGCTAGGGGATTAAGGTTGGAGTCAAAGAGGTTGAGATCACTAGGATCTCGAAAACAGGTGGGGTTGGTTAGGTTGGTCTGGAACTCTCCCCCTCGTCATTTCCTGTCTCTTATTGTCTGCAACAGCCGTGCCCGGTCTAGCATTCCAGCCTTCCGGTCGGCCGCTTGCCTGCTCTTGCCTCAAAGAACGCCGGGAGAGGCCGGTTCCCCTCACCTCTCCCGCAACCGGCAGGGCCAGGGGAGCATTCCTAAAAAAACCGCCCATAAAAAGAGAGGCCCCCCGGCGCTTGGCCAGAGGGCTTAAGGGGGGAGGTTCCTGTTTCGGGTTGGCTTGGTTGGCTCTACCCCTGATCAGGGGATCAAGGTGGGCTTGTTTGAGGACGAGATCGCGTTAGGATCTCTAAAAGGGTGGGACATAGGTTGGCTGGATGAAACTTCCCCCTCGGTTCCGACTAATTTGTACCCTGCTTTGTCTGCAAGCCACGTGCCCGGTGGAGGTCCACAGCCCGAGAGCCTATAAAATACGCGTTTGAGCGAAGCTCCCTCTGGAAGCCGGGCCAGGAACTCTGGCCAATCGTTCTCATTCGTACAAAGGCATTCCTCCGAGTTAGGCATTTCTACATAGGATCGTCCGCTCCACGAGGAGATGGGAGATGTCAGAGTTTCGGGAAGTCCGGACCGTCGGCTGGAAGGAGCACCTGGATCTTCCCGAGCTGGGGATCGTCCGCATCAAGGCCAAGGTGGACACCGGGGCCCGCACCTCGACGCTGCACGTCGATTCCATCCGGCTGCTGGAGGTGCTCGCGGACGGCTCCGAGCGGGTGGCGCTCGAGTTTCGCCCCGACCGCCGCCGGCCGGACTGGCGGGTCCAGACCGAGGCGCGGGTACTGCGGCGCATGCGCGTCGTCGACTCGGGCGGGCACCCCGAGGTGCGGCCGGTGATCGAGACGGAGATGGTGCTCGGGCCGGTGCGCAAGAAGATCCTGGTCACGCTGACCAACCGCTCCGGCATGCTCTTTCGTATGATCCTCGGCCGGAAGGCCCTGGAGGGGGACTTTCGGGTGGACGTCGCCGGCAAGTACCTGCTCCGCGAATGGCACCCCCGGAGGTCGCGCGGGCGAGAGGCGGAGAACCGATGAAGATTGCCATCCTGTCGCGCAAGGCGACCTTGTACTCGACCTCGCGCCTGATCGAGGCCTGCCGCCAGCGGGGCGCCGACGTGGCGGTGCTCGACCCGCTGCGGTGCGTGGTCAAGGTGTCGAAGAAGCGGCCGGAGGTCTTCCACGACGGCGAGCGGGTGACCGGCGTCGACGGGGTGGTGCCGCGCATCGGCGCCTCGATCACCTTCTACGGCCTCGCCGTGCTGCGCCAGTTCGAGATGATGGGGGTCTTCCCCGCCAACGAGAGCCAGGCGATCTCGCGCAGCCGCGACAAGCTGCGCAGCCTGCAACTGCTCTCGCGCTATGACATCGGCATTCCGCCCACCGCCTTCGCCCGCAGCCGCGAGGACGTGCGCTCGGCCATCCGCCGGGTCGGCGGCGCGCCGGTCATCCTCAAGCTGCTGGAGGGGACGCAGGGGATGGGCGTCATTCTGGCCGAGTCGGCCAAATCGGCCGAATCGGTGCTCGACGCCATGAGCTCGCTGGGACAGAACATCCTGATCCAGGCCTTCATCGAGGAGGCGCACGGCACCGACTACCGGGCCATCGTCATCGGCGGCAAGGTGGTGGCTGCGATGGCGCGCCAGGCCGGCGAGGGGGAGTTCCGCAGCAATCTCCACCGCGGCGGCACCGCCGCCGGCGTCGAGCTCGAGGAGGCCTACGTCCAGACCGCGATCCACGCCGCCGAGGTGCTCGGCCTCAACATCGCCGGGGTGGACATGATCCCTTCCAAGGACGGTCCGATGGTGCTGGAGGTCAACAGCTCCCCCGGCCTTGAGGGGATCGAGGGGGCGACCGGCGTCGACGTCGCCGGCGCCATGATCGGCTTCGTCCTCGAGCGCGCCCATCAGGGCCACCCGCGCACCCAGGGGCGGGGATAAAGGCCGGGATAAAGATAAAGATGATGAAGGCGCGCGAGCCCCTCTGCTTCGCCGGCACCCCCGTCGCCCTCGGGGAGACGGCCGAGTTGCGGCTGCGGGTGGCCGAGTCCTACGCCGCCGAGCCGGTGACGGTGCCGGTGACGGTCATCCGCGGCGCGCCCGGTCCCACCCTGTTCGTCACCGCCACGGTCCACGGCGACGAGCTCAACGGCGTCGGCATCCTGCGCGGCCTGCTCAACGACACCGACTTCAGCGCCCTGAAGGGGACGCTGATCGCGGTGCCGGTCGTCAACGTCCCCGGCTTCCTCAATCAGGACCGCCGCCTCCCCGACCGCCGCGACCTCAACCGGAGCTTCCCTGGCAGCCGCAAGGGGTCGCTCACCGCCCGGCTGGCCGACGTCCTCTTCCGCGAGGTGATCCGCCAGAGCGACTTCGGCCTCGATCTGCACACCGCCGGCGGCGAGCGCACCAACAACCCGCAGATCCGCGCCGATCTCGCGGACCCCGCCGTGGTCGAGCTCGCCGGGGCGTTCGGCTGCCCGCTGATCGTCGACGGCGCCGGACCCGAGGGGTCGCTGCGGCAGACGGCGGTGGCGGCCGGGGTGCCGACCGTGGTCTACGAGGCGGGGAGCGCCCGCCGCTTCGAACGGCCGTTCATCGAGGTCGGTATCCAGGGGGTGCTCAACGTCCTGCGCCATCTGAAGATGATGCCGGGGGAGCCCGCCTCGCCGCCGCTGCGGCTGTGGATCGAGCGCACGCGCTGGATCCGCTCCCGCAAGGGGGGGATCCTCGAGCTCGAGGTGGACCTCGGGGCGCCGCTGCGCCGCGGGCAGGCGATCTCGACCCACAGCAACCCCTTCGGCCGCGAGCGTAGCGTGCTCAAGGCCCCCTGCGCGGGGATCGTCCTCGGCCTCACCCAGCTCCCGCTCGTCCACCCGGGCGACGCGATCTGCCACGTCGCCCGCGTCGACCCTCAGGAGATGGACGCTTGGCGGGCCTATTGGGAAATTGCTCGAAAATTACCGGGAAGACGACAAGCGGATAGGATGCCGCCATGAAGAAGCTGCTCCTGATCTTCCTGTCCCTGCTCGGCGTGGCGGTGCTGGCGACCGTCGCCGGCATCCTGATAGGAGGGAAAGGGAGCGCCGTGGGCGAGGGCCCGACGGTCCTCGTCTGGTACCTCGCCGGACCGGTGCTGGAGCAGCGCGAGCCGCGCCTTCCCTTCAGCGACGCCGCGGCGCCGGTCAGCATCGCCGAGCTCTACCCGGCGCTGCGCGCCGCCCGCCAGGACGCCGGCGTGCGCGGCCTCGCCGTCTACATCCAGGAAGCCGATCTCGGCCTCGCCAAGGCCCAGGAGCTGCGGCGCCAGATGATGGCCCTGCGGCGGGCCGGCAAGTTCGTCGAGTGTTATCTGGAGACCGCGGGCGAGGGATCGAACGGCACTCTCGCCTACTACCTCGCGACCGCCTGCGAGAAGATCTACCTCGCCCCCGCCGGGGACTTGAACCTGCTCGGGCTCTACTCCGAGAGCCGGTTCCTGCGCGGCGCGCTCGACAAGCTCAAGATCGACCCGAACTTCAACCGCGTCGGCCGCTACAAGAGCGCCGTCGAGTCCTACACCGAGAACCAGTACAGCCCCGAGGCCGAGGAGGCGATCGCCGCGGTGCTCGACGGCTACTTCGCGCAGATCGTCGCCGCCATCGCCGAGGCGCGCCACAAGAGCGGCGCCGAGGTGCGGACGCTGATCGACGGCGCCCCCTGGTCGGCCGAGGAGGCGCTGGCGCGCGGCCTGGTCGACCGGCTCTCCTATCCGGACGAGTTCAAGGACCACCTGGAGAAGCGGGCCGGGCGCAAACCGTCCTACGTCGCCGTCGAGGACTACAGCCCCCGTCCGGTCCTCGCCGGCAAGCGGGTCGCCGTCGTCTTCGCCCTCGGCACCATCGTCCGCGGCGACGGCGGCTCGGCTCCCTGGACGCAGGAGGTCTACCTCGGCTCGGACGACTTCGCGACCGTGCTGCACGACGTCCGCGAGGACGGCTCGATCGCCGCGGTCGTCCTGCGCATCGACAGCCCCGGCGGCTCGGCCCTGGCCTCCGACTTCATGCTGCGCGAGATCGAGAAGCTCAAGGAGAAGAAGCCGGTCGTGGTCTCGATGTCCGACGAGGCGGCCTCGGGCGGCTACTACATCGCCGCCAAGGCCAGCAGGATCGTCGCGGAGCCGGCCACCTTGACCGGTTCGATCGGCATCTTCGGCGGCAAGTTCGTCACCCGCCGCTTCGAGGAGGAGATCCTCGGGATCGGCCACGCCACCCAGAAGCGCGGGGCCAACGCCGACATCTACTCCTCTCTCCAGCCCTACACGCCGCAGCAGGAGGCGCGGATCCAGCAGCTCATGGACCACACCTACCAGACCTTCATCGGCCACGTCGCCGCCGGCCGCAAGATGAGCCGGTCGGCCGTCGAGGGGATCGCCGGCGGCCGGGTGTGGACCGGTGCCGCGGCCCAGAAGATCGGGTTGGTGGACGAGCTCGGCGGGCTCGACCGCGCCGTCGAGATCGCCCGCCGGGAGGCGCGGATCGGCGCCGGCGAGACGGTCGGCCTCGATTTCTACCCGTCGCCGCCGTCGTGGCTCGATCTCTTCCTGGAGAAACGGCAGCCGCGCCTCCCGACAGCTCTCGCCGAGGTTGTCAAGAGGCTTGAAACCGCTCCCCCGCGGCTGCTTGAATTGCCGCCAGAAGTGTCCAGAATCGCTCGACCTTTTTGACCCAAAAAGGGACTGTAACCTATTTGTTCTAATAACGTTACAGGATTTTTCATACATTGGTCCCAGGGGGCTTGCGGGCCGTCGCGGCTGTGTTATGATCTCTCAGGTCGCAGTCACCTAAGCCGCTTCGGAAGCAATCCTCATTCTAGGCAGGGATTTCCACAGCCTGTGGAAATTGTGTGGAAATAGTCTAGCTATCGCTGTTAGAGGTGTCATGTCGCAATCCTATTGGTCTCTTCTCCAGAGACAGCTTCAACAGCAACTCGATCCTGACGAGTTCGCTACCTGGTTCCGCCCCTTGCGGGTGGGTAATGAGGATGGCCGCCGGCTGGTGCTGGTAGCCCCGAATTCGCGGTTTCTCCACACGCTGGAGGAGAGCTACCGGCCGATGGTCGACCGGGCGGTCGCGGGGCTGGGGGATGCTGGATTCCAGGTCCTGTTCTCGCTCGACGACATCGAGGTCGCCGCCGCCTCTCCCCCGGAAGAGCCGCTCACGCTGTCGAGCTTCAATCACAAGTACATGTTCTCCAGCTTCATCGAGGGGAAGTCCAACGAGTTCGCCCTCGCCGCCGCCAAGCGCGTGGCCGAGAACCCGTCGTTCTCCTACAACCCGCTCTTCCTCTATGGTGGAGTCGGCCTTGGCAAGACCCATCTGCTGCACGCGATCGGTCACCAGATCCAGCGCAGCCGGCCGCAACTGCGCGTGCTCTATCTGCCGGCCGAGCAGTTCGTCAACGAGCTGATCAACTCCATCCGCTTCGACCGCATGCCGGCCTTCCGCGAGCGCTACCGCACGATCGACGTGCTGATGCTCGACGACGTGCAGTTCCTGGCCAACAAGGAGCGGACGCAGGAGGAGTTCTTCCACACCTTCAACACGCTCTACACCAGCCAGAAGCAGATCATCCTCTCCTCCGACTCCTCGCCGCGGAACATCCCGACGCTGGAGGAGCGGCTGCGCAGCCGCTTCGAGTGGGGGCTGATCGCCGACATCCAGCCGCCGGACCTCGAGACCAAGGTGGCCATCCTGCAGCGCAAGGCCTCGCTCGAGGATATCCAGCTCCCCGAGGAGGTGGCGGAGTTCATCGCCCAGCAGGTGAAGTCGAACATCCGCGAGCTCGAGGGGTTGCTGACGCGGGTGATGGCCTTCTCCTCGCTCACCGGCAAGCCCCTTTCGCCGGCGCTCGCCCGCGAGACGCTCAAGGACATCCTCCCGGAGGAAGGGAAGCGCCCCGCCGCGGCCGAGATCATCAAGGTCGTCGCCCGCCACTACGACCTCAAGGTCTCCGAGATCAAGAGCAAGAGCAACTCGCGGCAGATCGTCATCCCGCGGCAGGTGGCGATGTACCTCTGCAAACGGCTGACGGATCTTTCCTACCCGGAGATCGGCAAACTTTTCAACGACAAGCACCACTCGACGGTCATGTACTCCTGCGAGATGGTGCAGAAGAAACGCGGCTCCGACACGGATTTCGACCGCACCCTCCAGGGCTTCGAGCAGCACTTCGCGTAGGGCCATCCTCCCGGTGGCCCCTTTCTCCTCTTCTTCCGCCTTCCCTCGCCATACCGGCATATTGTTTGCATTATTTTTCGGCTGTCCACAGGCCAGCGGTCTGCCTGGGGAAAACCTGCGGAGGGCGCTTCGGAAGCGTTGTGGAGCTTCTGCGGAATTTTTCTCCGCCTTACGGGTTTTCCTCGTGTCTCCTCAATCCGTCCACAGGTTCTGCACACCCCCCACCGATGAACCTAAGGCTCGGTCCTTGAGGCACTTAGACCCCTTTTCCCCATTTCCGCAGCGCCTACGTACTACTACTGCTATGCTATATTCAGATGTCTTCTAGAAGAGGAAGAGTGAATGGAGATCCGCGTCACCCGTAGCGAATTTCTGGGCGAGCTGGCCCCCATGCAGGGCATCGTCGAGCGCAAGACCACCATCCCGGTCCTCTCTCATCTGCTGTTGACCGCTCGCGGGGACAAGCTTCACCTCGCGGCGACCGACCTCGACGTCTCGCTCACCTCCTGGTGCGACGCCGACATCAAGCGCGAGGGGGGCATCGCCGTCCAGGCCAAGAAGCTGGTGGAGATCATCCGCTCACTCACCGGCGAAGAGGTGCTGCTGATCCAGGAAGAGCCGCGCGTGCTCTCCATCCGGGCCGGCAAGTCCCGCTTCAAGATCCACGGCCTGGCGCCGGACGACTTCCCGACCCTCCCCAACGTCGAGGAGGGGCGGCGGGTCGACATCCCCTTCGCCGAGTTCCGCCGGATGGTCGCCAAGATCCTCTTCGCCGTCTCGGCTGAGGAGTCCCGCTTCCAGTTGAATGGCGCTCTCCTGAAGCTCAAGGAAGGCTCGATGGAGATGGTGGCGACCGATGGCCACCGGCTGGCCCTGGTCGAGGGGGGCCTCGAGAGCGCCACCGTCGAGGACTCCGTCCTGGTGCCGCGCAAGGCCCTCCAGGAGCTGCAGCGCTTCGAGGGGGACGGCAAGCTCTCCTACGGCCGCGGCGAGCATCACCTCTCCTTCGGTCTCGACCGGCGGGAGCTGATCTGCCGCATCCTCGAGGGGACCTTCCCCGATTACGAGCGGGTGATCGCCAAGGACAACGACAAGAAGGTGATGTTCGACCGCAAAAGTCTGATCGACGCCGTCCAGCGCGCCGCGCTGATGACCGGCGACCGCGCGCGCGCCGTGCGCCTGCAGTTCGCGCCCGACCAGGTGGTGATCTCGGCCGTCAACTCCGACCTCGGCGAAGCCGTCGAGGAGGTCGCCTGCGACTACGACGGCCCCGAGTTCCGGGTGGGGATCAACCCCGACTACCTGCGGGAGTTCCTCTCCGCGGTCGAGACCGAGAAGATCCGGCTGGAGCTCAAGGACGAGAACACGCAGTGCGTCGGCTACCCGCAGGACGGTCCGGACACCCGGTATCTCTGCGTGATCATGCCGATGAGGATCTGACCTGATTTGAAGTAGGGATAGCGCGGTCCCCGGGGATGCGGCATGATCCCCGGGCCATGCTCACCCACCTCACCGCCCGCGACTTCCGCAACCTGGCGCCCCTCTCCTGGCAGCCTGAGGCGGGATCCCATCTCCTGCTGGGCGGCAACGGAGCCGGCAAGACGAGCCTCCTGGAGGCCGTCTACGCGCTCGCCACCACCCGCAGCTTCCGCGCCGCCCAGATCGGCGACTGCGCCCGGCACGGTGCCGGCTCCTTCCACATCCAGGGGGAGATCGAGACCGACCGCCGTTCCACCCTGGAGGTCGGCTGGATGGATGGGCAGCGTGTGCGGGCGCTCAACGGCAAGGTGACGCCGCTCGCCGAGCACCTGGCCGTGCTCCCCGTGGTGGCATGGACGGCTGCGGCGGAGGCCGAGGTGCTGGTGGGGGCTCCCAAGGCCCGCCGCCGGTTCATGGACCGCGGCGTCGTGGGGATCCGGCCGGTAGCCCTGGAGGTCCTCGGCCGCTACCGCGAGGCCCTGCGGCAGAAAAGAGGGCTCCTGCTCTCAGAGGGCGCCGGCATCGAGATCTGGAACGAGATGCTGGCCGCCACGGCCGCGGACGTCATCGCCCAGCGCCACCGCTATGTCGAGCTGCTCAAGGTCCAGCTCGTCCAGGTCCTCGCCGCCTCCGGGCTGCAATTTCCCGCCATCGAGCTGCGCTACCGACCCTCGCCCGCCAGCGGCCTCGAAGGGGCGACCGTCATCGCCGACGCTCTCGACCGCATCGCCGACCGCGAGCGCCGGCGGCAGATGCCTCTGCTGGGGCCTCACCGCGACGAGCTCGAGATCCTCTGGGGAGGGCATGAGATCCGGCGCGTGGCCTCGGCCGGCGAGCGCAAGGCCCTCTCCCTGATGCTGCTGGCCGCCCACGGAAAAGTCATGGAGGAAGCCGGCAGGCCCCCTCTCTACATGCTCGACGACATGGACGCCGAGCTGGCGCCGCCGACCGTGACCGCCGTCTGGGAGATTTTCCGTGGCGCCTCCCAGCTCTTCGCCACCTCCAACCGCCCACAGGTCTGGCTGACCCTGGACGTGGCGACGATCTGGGAGATGGAGCGGGGTGAATTGCGGCTCCTCTCCGAGTAGGAAACCGGAAATCAGCTTCCGGGAATCTTTTACCTTCCTTTTCTTGTTGAAGTAGTACGCATGGGGTCTCTTCAGAGACTCCTCGACCCTGGCGGAAAATCGGGCCTAAGCTGTTGAATTTTCAGCGCTAATAAGGCTCGCAAGAAGGCCCCCTTTAGTGGTATAATTTTCACATCTTGGACCCCCCTTTCGTGGGGTTTTCCACCCAGGCTCAGGGATAGAACGGAGAATCCTGTTTTGGCAGATCCACAGGCTACGTATACGGCTGACAACATTCAGGTCCTCAAGGGTCTGGAAGCTGTGCGCAAGCGCCCAGGCATGTACATCGGCGACACCGATGACGCCTCCGGCTTGCACCATATGGTCTTCGAGGTCGTCGACAACTCGGTCGACGAGGCCCAGGCGGGCTACTGCTCGCGGATCGACGTCACCATTCACACCGACAATTCGGTGGCGGTGGAGGACGACGGCCGCGGCATTCCGGTCGACCTCCACAAGGAAGAGGGGCGCTCGGCGGCCGAGGTCATCATGACCGAGCTTCACTCGGGCGGAAAATTCGACAAGAACTCCTACAAGGTTTCCGGTGGTCTCCACGGCGTCGGCGTCTCGGTCGTCAACGCCCTGTCCGAGACCCTGGAGCTCGAGGTCAAGCGCGACGGCCAGGTCTGGTGCCAGACCTACCACCGCGGCTTCCCCGACGGGCCGATCCAGCCGGTGGGCGAGAGCGAGAAGACGGGCACCAAAGTCCGTTTCTGGCCGGACGCCGAGATCTTCGCCATTCTCGAGTTCAACTACGAGACGCTGGCCACCCGGCTGCGCGAGCAGGCGTTCCTCAACCGCGGTATCCATATTCATCTCAAGGACGAGCGGACCGACAAGGAAGCCGACTTCCTCTATGCAGGGGGCATCTCCTCGTTCGTCGAGCACCTGAACCGCAACAAGGCGCCGCTCCACCCGCAGCCGATCCATCTCATGGACGTGCGCGACGACGGCACCGGTCCGGAGGCGGTGGAGGTGGCCCTGCAGTGGAACGACGGCTACCAGGAGCTGATCTACGCCTTCACCAACACGATCAACAACCGGGACGGCGGCACCCACCTCGCCGGCTTCAAGTCCGCGCTCACCCGCGCGATCAACGCCTACGCGGCGTCGAGCGGCCTGTCGAAGAACCTGAAGGAGAACCTGACCGGTGAGGACGTGCGCGAGGGGCTCACGGCGGTGATCTCGGTGCGCATCAAGGACCCCAAGTTCTCCTCGCAGACCAAGGACAAGCTGGTCTCCTCGGACATCAAGGGTTGGGTCGAGCAGGTGGTCTTCGAGCGGCTCAACACCCACATGGAGGAGAACCCGCGCGAGGCGCGGCGGATCGTCGAGAAGTGCGTCGAGGCGGCGCACGCCCGCGAGGCGGCGCGCAAGGCGCGCGACCTGACCCGGCGCAAGGGCGCGCTCGACGCCTCGAACCTCCCTGGCAAGCTCGCCGACTGCTCGGAGCGCAACCCCGAGTTCGCCGAGTTGTTCCTGGTCGAGGGCGATTCCGCCGGCGGCTCGGCCAAGCAGGGGCGCGACCGGAAGTTCCAGGCCATCCTGCCGCTCAAGGGGAAGATCCTCAACGTCGAGAAGGCACGCTTCGACAAGATGCTGTCATCCGACGAGATCAAGGTGATGATCACCGCTCTCGGCACCAGCATCGGCAAGGACGACTTCGCGATCGACAAGCTGCGCTATCACAAGCTGATCATCATGTGCGACGCCGACGTCGACGGCAGCCACATCCGGACGCTGATCCTGACCTTCTTCTATCGCCAGATGCCGGAGATCATCAAGCGCGGATATCTGTACATCGCGCAGCCGCCGCTCTACAAGGTGGCGCACGGCAAGAACGAGACCTATCTCAAGGACGACCGCGAGTATCAGGTCTTCCTGGTCGACCGCATCAAGGACGCCTGGGAGCTCGACATCACGCACGGAGACGGCAATGGCAACGGGAATGGTGGCAATGGCGACGGCGGCCGGCTGACCGGCGTGCGGCTGGCCCACTTCCTGGAGAAGATCGCCGTCTTCCGCCAGAACCTCGACAAGCTCGTCTCGCGCGGTTATCCGGCGGACGCGATCAAGATCGCGCTGCAGAACGGCGTCAAGGACAAGCTGTCGCTCACCAACGCGGAGAAGATCGAGAAGATCGCTCATGTGATCGAGGCCTCCGGCTTCCACGACGTGGTCGTCGGCCAGGACGAGGAGCACGGCACGCTCTACATCCGCTTTTTCTCCAAGCGCGACGGCGTCGAGCGCGAGATCCGCATCGACTGGAACCTGGTCACCGGCGCCGAGTACCGCGCCATGGCGAACAACCAACTCGGCCTCGACGCGATCTCCGCGACCAGCTTCACCCTGCTCAAGGGGGAGACGGTCTACGTCCACAACACGCTGGAGGAGGCGATCGACAGTCTCTACGAAGGGGCCAAGAAAGGCCTTTCGATCCAGCGCTACAAGGGCCTCGGCGAGATGAACCCGACGCAACTCTGGGAGACCACGATGGATCCCACCAAGCGCCGCCTCCTCCGCGTGCACGTCGAGGACGACGTCGAAGCCGATGCGATCTTCACGATCCTCATGGGCGACGAGGTCGAGCCGCGGCGCGCCTTCATTCAGAACAACGCGCTGGAAGTGCGGAACCTGGATGTGTAGAAAACAGAGCGAGAATTAGGTTCGATGCCCCGAGTCAGGGATATCCCGGGGCCGTACCGCATCTTTTTCTACAGCTTCGACTGTAACGAGCCGCGGCACGTTCACGCGCAACGAGAGAGGATGGTCTGCAAATTCTGGTTGGAGCCTGTGGACCTCGCCTCGAATCAAGGGTTCACCGCACAGGAGCTGATGACCATCCGAAAACTGATCAACTCCAACCTGGAAAGAATCATTGAGGCATGGAATGAGCATTGCGGTTAGCGTCGATCCGCGAATCAAAGCGGTCCTTGTGACCGAGAGCCTCATCACCTTCGACCTGGTGGATGGCAGGACCGTCAGTGTGCCCCTCGCCTGGTCCTGGCGCCTTTCGGAGGCGACTCCTGAGCAACGTGCGAGGTTCGAGATCATCGGAGATGGCCAGGGAGTGCACTGGCCCGACGTGGATGAAGACCTCAGCGCTCAAGGCATGCTGACGGGTATACCTGCGCGCCGACCCAGAGCAAACAACGCGTAGTCGGTGCCGAACCTGGAAGCTTAGAGTACCGCTTAGAGAGTGGGCATGTATCCAAGCGTCTTTTGAAAGTGACGAGTTAGCCAAATATGAGCGACAACGACGACCAGAATCTCTTCGATCAACCGATCCCGGTCGGCATCGAAGATGAGATGAAGCGTAGCTATCTCGATTACGCGATGAGCGTGATCATCGGCCGCGCGCTGCCGGACGTGCGCGACGGCCTGAAGCCGGTGCACCGGCGCGTGCTGTATGGCATGTGGGAGAGCGGCAACCGCTCGGACCGGGCCTATAAGAAATCGGCGCGCATTGTCGGCGATGTCATGGGTAAGTATCACCCCCATGGCGACTCGGCGATCTATGACACGGTGGTGCGCATGGCTCAGGACTTCGCCATGCGCTATCCGCTCGTCGACGGCCAGGGCAACTTCGGCTCGCTCGACGGCGACAATCCAGCGGCCATGCGGTACACCGAGGTGCGGTTGATGAAGCTCGCGGAGGAGATGCTCCGCGAGGATATCGACAAAGAGACGGTCGACTGGGTTCCGAACTATGACGGTTCGGAGATCGAGCCGATGGTGCTGCCGGCGCGAGTTCCCAACCTCCTGGTCAACGGCGCCACCGGCATCGCGGTCGGCATGGCCACCAACATCCCGCCGCACAACCTGCGCGAGGTGGTGGACGCGTTGATGATGATGATCGAGAACCCAGACGTCCTGGTCCAGGATCTGATGACCGTGATCCCCGGGCCGGACTTCCCCACCGCCGGCTTCATTCACGGCCTGGAGGGGATCCGCTCAGCGTACACCACCGGGCGCGGCATCATCCAACTCCGCGCCCGCGCCGTGATCGAGACCAACGAGCGTACCGATCGGCAGGCGATCATCATCAACGAGATCCCCTACCAGGTGAACAAGGCGCGGTTGATCGAACGGATCGCCGAGCTGATCCGCGAAAAGAAAATCGAAGGGATCTCGGACCTGCGCGACGAGTCGGACCGCGAGGGCATCCGGATCGTGATCGAGGTGAAGCGCGACGCGATCGGAGAGATCCTCCTCAACTCGCTCTACAAGATGACCCAGATGCAGACCACCTTCGGCATCATCCTGCTGGCGATCGTCGACAACCAGCCGAAGGTGATGACGCTCAAGGAGCTGCTCTACCACTTCCTCAACCACCGCAAGACGGTCATCATCCGCCGTACTCGCTACGACCTGCGCAAGGCCGAGGAGCGCGCCCATATCCTGGAGGGCATCCTCAAGGCGCTCGATCATCTCGACGAGGTGATCGCGACGATCCGCGCCAGCGCGACCCCGGCGGAGGCGCGCGAGAACCTGATGGCGCGCTTCGCGCTCAGCGAGGTGCAGTCGCAGGCGATCCTCGACATGCGGCTGCAGCGCCTGACCGGCCTCGAGCGCGACAAGGTCGTGGAGGAGTACCGGGAGCTGATGGTGACGATCGAGCGGCTGCGCGCGATCCTCGGTTCCGACCGGCTGGTGCTGGAGGAGATCAAGGGGGAGCTGGCCGAGCTCAGGGAGCGCTACGGCGACAAGCGGCGCACCGAGATCATCCCCGAGACGCACGACATCTCGATCGAGGACATGATCGCGGACGAGCCGATGGTGATCACCGTCTCGCAGTCCGGCTACGTCAAGCGCTCGCCGCTGTCGCTCTACCGGGCGCAGGCGCGCGGCGGCAAGGGGCGGACGGGGATGGTGACCAAGGACGACGACTTCGTCGAGCACCTCTACGTCGCCACCGCCCACAGCTACATCCTGGTGTTCACCGAGAGCGGCCGGATCCACTGGCTGAAGGTGCACGAGATCCCGGAGGCGAGCCCGACGGCGCGCGGCAAGGCGATCGTGAACCTGCTCAACCTGGAGCCGACCGAGCGGCTGGCCACGACGGTCGCGGTGCGCGAGTTCCGCGACGACCGCTACTTGGTGTTCGCCACGGCCAACGGCACGGTGAAGAAGACCGAGCTGTCGGCCTACGCCAACCCGCGGGTGGGCGGCATCATCGGCATCAACATCGACGAGGGGGACCGCCTGCTGGCGGTGCGCGAGACGGACGGCAGGAAGGACATCCTGTTCGCCACCGCGAAGGGGTTCTCGATCCGCTTCCCCGAGAGCGACGTCCGCTCCATGGGCCGGGCGACCTACGGCGTCAAGGGGCTGGTGCTCCGCGCGGGGGACCGGGTGGTCGCCATGGAGGAGCTCGATCCGCACGGCCAAGTGCTCACCGTCACCGAGCGGGGTTACGGCAAGCGCACGCCGGTCGAGGACTACCGCCTCCAGGGGCGCGGCGGCCTCGGCATCATCAACCTGAAGGTGACGCCGAAGACGGGCGAGGTCGTGGGGGTCCGGTACGTGACCCCGGACGAGGGGCTGATGCTCATCACCCAGGAGGGGATGATCATCCGGCTCAACGTCTCCGGCGTTCGCGAGGTCGGCCGCTCGGCGCAGGGGGTCAAGCTGATGAACCTCGACGCCGAGGACTGCATCGTCGCGGTCGCCAAGCTCGCCGAGAAGGATGAGGAGACGGAGATCGAGCTCGCCAAGGCGGACGGCGGCGCGGTGCCGGCCGAGTTGGAGATGGAGGCGGCTGAAGAGCCGGACGATGCCGACGAGCTTCAGATCCTCGACGACTCCGATTTCGAGGAGGGCGAGGACGAGGAGGACGACGAAGGCGACGAGCCGGACGAGACGGTGCACTGAGGACCCGATTGGTTCTGTCACTCGGGGCGGGGTTCAATCCCCGCCCCTTTCCTCTTCTCTCCGGTGCTACCCTAGTCAGGCCCCGTTCGGGGCACGAACCTGGAAAGGGAGGGCCCGCCTATGCAATTCTTCCTCGATACCGCTGAAATCAAAGAGATCGAGACCGGCCTCGAGTGGGGCATGGTCGATGGCATCACCACCAATCCGTCGCTGATCGCGAAGTCGGGCCGGGCGTACCTGGCAACGGTGCAGGAGATCGCGAAGCTGGTGCCGGGCCCGGTCTCGGGCGAGGTGCTGGCGACGGAGTACGAGGAGATCCTCACCCAGGGGCGGCGCCTCCACGGGCTGGCCGAGAACGTGGTCGTCAAGGTGCCGCTGACGCCGGCCGGGCTGCGGGCGGTCGCCACGTTCAAGAAGGAGGGGATCCGGACCAACGTCACGCTCTGCTTCTCTCCCATGCAGGCGCTGCTCGCCGCCAAGGCCGGCGCGGCCTACATCTCCCCCTTCGTCGGCCGGCTGGATGACATCGCGGAGGACGGGATGGAGCTAATCGAGAACGTGGTGACGATCTACCATAACTACGGCTTCGACACCCAGGTGCTGGTGGCTTCGGTGCGGCACCCCATCCACATTCTGCAGTCGGCGATGCTGGGGGCGGACGTGGTCACGATCCCGTTCAAGGTGCTGGAGCAGCTCTACAAGCACCCGCTCACGGACGCCGGGCTCGAACGTTTCGCCGCCGACTGGAAGAAGACCGGCAAGAGCTTCGAAGAGTAGGCGCCGCGGCATTCTTGGAACCACCGTCGCCATCTTCGCCATCGCTCCCTCCGGCCCTCCCTCCGGGCCGCCTCTACCGCTTCGCCTGGGGCCTCTACCTGGTCCTGGCTCTGGCCGGGGTGATCTGGATCGGCGTGCAACGGGGGAGGATCCCGCTGTCGCTGTTCTTCGACTGCGACCGGTGGTGGCTCGACCTCGGGCTCGGCGCCGGGGCGGGGCTGCTGCTGCTCGGCGCGTGGTGGGCGGCCGAGCGCACCTTTCCTCTTGCGAGGGAGCTCGAGGGGCGGCTGGCCGGCGCGCTGGGACCGATCACCCCTTCCGAGGCGGTCGCCCTGGCCCTGCTCTCCGGCTTCGCCGAGGAGCTGTTCTTCCGCGGCGCCGTTCAGGGGACGGTCGGCTGGGCGGCGGCCACGGTGCTGTTTGGCCTGCTGCACAGCGGTCCGGGCAAGGCTTTCCGGCTCTGGACGCTGTTCGCCATCGTCGCCGGCGCGCTGCTCGGCGGCATCATGGCCTGGCGCGGCAACCTTCTCGGGCCGGTGATCGGACACTTCGTGGTCAACGCCGTGAACCTCCGGCGCCTGGCCGGCCGCATGGAGGACTCTGTTAGACTCAACGCCGGGTGACGCCCGCAGCGAAAAGGAGAATTAAAGGGATGGCAAGTGATTCGCGGGATGTGCTCGCCCGCATCGATACGGAGAGGGAGAGCTACCTCGAGGAGCTGAAGGACTACATCCGGATCCCCTCCATCTCGACCGATCCGGATTTCAAGGACGAGGTGCTGCGCGCGAGCGACTTCCTGGTCGGCAAGATGCGCGAGGCGGGGCTCCAGGCCGAGCGGATCGACTCCGCCGGGCATCCGCTGGTCTACGCCGAATGGCTGGGCGCCCCGGGCAAGCCGACGGTCCTCTTCTACGGCCACTACGACGTGCAGCCGGTCGATCCGATCGAGCTCTGGCGCAATCCGCCCTTCGAGCCGACGGTCGAGGGGGACAAGCTGGTGGCGCGCGGCGCGACGGACGACAAGGGGCAGTCCTACGCCCACCTCAAAGGTGTCGCGGCGCTGCTCGCCGAGCGCGGACGGCTGCCGGTCAACGTCAAGTTCCTGGTCGAGGGGGAGGAAGAGGCGGGCGGGCAGGCGATCGACGAGTATGTGAAGCAGGACGGCGGCAAGCGGCTCGCGGCCGACTGCGTCGTCATCTCCGACTCGTCGCTGTTCGCGCCCGGCCAGCCGTCGTTGATCTACGGCCTCAAGGGGCTCTGCTACATGGAGATCAAGGTCACCGGACCGAACCGGGACCTGCACTCCGGCACCTACGGCGGCGCGGTCTGGAATCCGCTCAACGCCCTCTGCCACATCGTCGACGGCCTTCGCGACGCGAAGACGGGGAAGATCCTGATCCCCGGCTTCTACGACGACGTGCGGCCGCTCGAGGCCTGGGAGCGCGAGGAGTTCGCCAAGCTGCCGTGGGACGAGGCCGCCTACCGCACGGAGCTCGGCGTGGCCGAGCTATTCGGCGAGGAGGGGTACTCCACCCGCGAGCGCACCTGGGGGCGGCCGACCTGCGACGTCAACGGCATCTTCGGCGGCTACATGGGGAAGGGGGCGAAGACCGTCCTCCCTTCCTGGGGCGGCGCCAAGGTGTCGATGCGCCTGGTTCCCGATCAGGACTCAAAGAAGATCGCCGAGCTGTTCACCGCGCACGTCCAGTCGATCGCGCCGGCGGGGGTCACCGTCGAGGTGACCAGTCTCCACGGCGGCGACCCCGTCGTCGTGGAGGTCAAGGGCCCGATCGTCGACGCCGCTCTCGACGCCATGGAGGAGATCTGGGGCGCGCGGCCGGTGCGGATTCGCGAGGGGGGATCGATCCCCATCGTCTCCACGTTCGCCGCAGTCCTCGGCTGCCCGGTCCTGCTGCTCGGCTTCGGGCTGAACGACGACGGGCTGCACTCGCCGAACGAGAAGTTCAACATCAGCCACTTCTACAACGGCATCCGCTCCGTCGCACGGCTGCTGGATCGCCTGGGCGATCTATGAGGAGCAAGGACAACCGGGAGCGCGAGATCAAGTTCCCGCGCGTCGAGCTGGACAAGCTGCGGGACCGGCTGATCGAGCTCGAGGCGGAGCGGGTCGGGCCGTCGGCCTTCGAGGACAACTGGATCCTCGACCGGGCGGAAGAGCTGATCTCCTCGGGCCGTATCCTGCGGCTGCGCACCGACGGCGGCCGCGCGCGGCTGACCTTCAAGGGGCCGATGAGCCTCGAGGGGAACGTCAAGGTGCGCGAGGAGCGCGAGATCGAGGTCCAGAGCGCCGAGGAGGCCATGGCCCTGTTCGAGAACCTCGGCTACGCCGTGGTGCGCCGCTACCAGAAGATGCGCGAGGAATGGCAACTGGGCGGCGTCACGATCGCGCTCGATCACACCCCGATCGGCGACTTCGCCGAGTTCGAGGGGGACGGCGCCGAGACGGTGGCGAAGCGCTGCGGCTTCGATCCCGGCAAGGCGGAGCGCCGCTCCTACCTGCGCCTCTACGAGGAGCACCTCAAGCTGCATCCGGATGACCCGCCCGAGATGGTGTTCCGCTAGGACCCCCGCCCTGCGGTCGAGCGATGCAGGGTAGGCGGATCCGCGCTCTGGTGCTCGCGGCGGGGCTGGGCACCCGGCTGCGGCCGCTGACCAGCCTCACCCCCAAGCCGCTGCTGCCGGTGCGCGGTATGCCCATCCTCGGCCACACCCTGGCGCAGCTCGCCGCCGTCGGCTGCGAGGCGGTGGCGGTCAACCTCCACTACCTCGGCGACCAGATCCGCCACCGCTTCGGCGACTCCCACGCCGGCATGCCGCTCACCTGGTCGGAGGAGCCCGAGGTCCTCGGCACCCTGGGTGCGCTTCACCCCCTGAAAGAGTTCTTCGCCCCCGCCGACCTGGTGCTGCTCGTCAACGGCGACAGCCTCTGCCGCTGGCCGCTGCGCAAGCTGATCCGCAAGCACTTGGCGAGCGGCGCCCGCTCGACCCTGCTGCTCACCTCGCGCCCCGACCCGGCGCGCTTCGGCGGCGGTGTCGGGGTCGATCGCGCGGGGCGGATCCTCTCCTTCCGGACGGGCGGTCCGGAGCCCGGAGAGGTGGCTCGCCGCTATGTCTTCGCCGGCGCCCACGTCTTCTCGCCCGAGCTGCTCGCGCGGGTGGGGCCGGGCAAGTCGGACATTGTGAGCGGCCTCTACATGCCGATGCTGACGGAAGGGGCGGCGATCGATTCGATCGTGGACGCCGGGCTCTGGCACGACATGGGGACGCCGCAACGCTTCCTCGAAGGGGCGCTCGACTGGGCTCACGCGGACTGGCCGGAGCGGCTCTGGCGGCGGTCGTGGATCTCCCCGGAGGCGAGCCTGGGAGCGGGGGCGCGGGTGCGGCGGTCGGCGATCGAGCCGGGAGCGAAGGTGGGGGAGGGAGCGCGGATCGAGCGCTCGGTGCTGCTGCCGGGAGCGCGGATCGGCAAGGGGTGCGTCGTCCGCGAGACGATCGTCGGCTTCGGCGCCGCGATCCCCCCGGGCACCTGGGTCGAGCGGCGGATCGTCATGCCGCAGTCCCCCGGGTTCGCGCCGGGGCTCGACGACTCGGTGGTGGGCGGGGCCGTGTATACGCCGTTCGGACCCGACGCCGAAGGTTGAACGAGCCGCTCCCGTCTGTCATGATCGCGGAACCGGAGAATCTCCGGCCCCCCACGATGTCTTTCGACCCACATCCCTTCCGCCTTCTCGTCTTCGACTGGGACGGGACGCTGATGGATTCCATCGGCACGATCGTGGCGTGCACCCAGGCGACGCTCCGCGAGCTGGAGCTGGGGGAGCTGCCCGAGAAGACCATCCGCGGCATGATCGGCCTCGGGCTGCGTGAGACCATCGAGACCCTGAGCCCCGGCTGCGACGAGCAGCTCTTCGGACGGATCCTCGACGCCTACCGGAACCACTGGCACTCGACCTACCGCGACATGCCGCTGCTCTTCGCCGGAGTTGGCGAGATGCTGCGGGACTTGGCGGCGGAGGGGTACCTGCTGGCGGTCGCGACCGGCAAGAGCCGCCGCGGGCTCGACTACGCCCTCGATCAGACCGGCCTGCGCCCGCTGTTCCATGCCACGCGCACCGTCGACGAGGCGTTCTCGAAGCCCCACCCCAAGATGCTGCTCGACATCCTTGACGAGATGGGGGTGGCGCCGGGCGACGCGGTGATGATCGGCGACACCACCTACGACCTGGAGATGGCGCGGAGCGCGCGGACGCACGCGGTCGGCGTCTGCTCGGGAGGGCACGGCCGCGAGGAGCTCCTGGAGCTGGAGCCCCTCGCCTGTCTGGATCAGGTGGCGGATCTGGGGACCTGGCTGGCGGCGCGCGCGGCCACGGTGACCGCGTAAGCCTTACTTCCCCTTCTTAGAACCCGCGATCCCTTCCAGATCCTTGATCTGCTGAGCGGCCGGCGCCTGCTGCAGGGTCTTCGCGGCGGCGAGCGCCCGCTGGGCGTAGCCGGCGGCGGCGGGGTCGTTCTTCTTGGCGAGCAGCATGGCCTTGGCGCGGAGGTTGTTGTAATTACCCTCCAGAGCGATCGAGGCGTCGAGCCAGCGCGAGGCGTCGTCGAGGCAGGTGTTGTTCTGGATGCAGTAGTTCGCCGCCTGATACGGGGTCTGCCAGCTCACGGCCTTCTTGGCCTTGGCCGCCACCAGCGTCGGCGTATCCACCTCGACGGTGAAGGGGACCTCGAGCTTCTCCCAGTGGAGGACGACCTTGGCGGCGGTGTCGGTCACGTCGTCGAAGTCGAAGGCCATGCGCTCGCGGAACTCGGCCGGCTGCGGCTTGGCCTGGATACGCAGCGCGTCGTCCTCCTGCTTGTAGCTGAAGGCCCCCCACTCGTCGGCGTCCTTGCTGAAGATGACGGTCCAGTCGCCGGCGTTGGGGATGGTCTGCAGGCCGTAGATGCCGGCCGCCAGCTCGTGCCCGTCGATCTTGACGGGGGTGCTGAACTTGATCGTCGTGTTTTCGTTGGCGCCGGTGCGCCAGACCTCGCCGTAGGGGACGAGCTTGCCCCAGATCGGCCGGTCCTTCACCCCGGGGCGGCTGTACTTGATCGTGATCTCGGTGACTCCGACCGTCTGCGACACGGACGCGTTGGGGCTCGGGCGGGGGAGGTCGAGCTGCTGCGCGAAGGTGGCGCCCGCGGCGAGGACGGACAGCAGGCCGGCGGCAAGGGCCGTCCGGGATTGAAGAGTGCTCATTTCAGCTTCTCCTTATAGGAATCTCTCAAGAATAGGGAATGTACCAAAGCCGGCCGCCGCCGGGGGGTATCAGTTTTGTAAAACGGCGGGTTCGGCCATCATCGCTTCCGCCCGCCGCCTGGACTCGGCGCCCTCGCGGCGCGCCCCCTCCTCGCTCCACTCGGCGGGCGTCTTCACCCACCCCTGGAGATTGCGGTGTACCAGGTCGGCGATCACGCGGACGTGGTCCGGCCGGTCGTTGAGGGCCGGGATGTAGCGGTAGCGCTCGCCGCCGGCGCGGAGGAAGACCTCGCGGTTCTCCTGGTCGATCTCCTCGATGGTCTCCAGGCAGTCGGCCGAGAAGCCCGGGCAGACAATGTCGAGCTGGCGGAGACCGGACTTCGCCAGCGCCGTGATGGTCTGGTTGGTGTAGGGCCTGAGCCACTCCTCCTTGCCGAACAGCGACTGGAAGGAAACCTGCCAGCGCTCGCGGGGGAGCCCCAGCTCCTCGGCGGCGAGGCGGGCGAGCTTGTGGCACTCGCAGAAGTAGGGGTCGCCGGCCAGGAAGTAGCGCTTGGGGATGCCGTGGAAGGAGAAGAGGAGCTTCTCCGGCGGCCCTTCCCGCTCCCAGAGCTCGCGGATGCTCGCCGCCAGCGCCCGGATGTAGGAGGGGTCGTCGTGGTAGTGATGGATCGTCCGGATCTCCGGCACCCAGCGCCAGGTGGTCAGCTCGGCGGCCACGGCGTCGATCGTCGAGCCGGTGGTCACCGCCGCGTACTGCGGGTAGAGCGGCAGCACCAGGAGCCGGCGGCACCCCTTGGCGGCGAGCTCGCGCAACGCCGCGCGGACCGACGGATTGCCGTAGCGCATGGCGACCGCGACGTGGACCGGCGTGCCGATCTCTCGCGCCAGCACCTGCTGGAGCGCCGCCGCCTGGCGGTTGGTGATGACCAGGAGGGGGGAGCCCTCCGGGGTCCAGACCTTCCGGTAGAGCGCGGCCGACTTGGCCGGCCGGAAGGGGAGCACGAACAGGTGGAGGATCAGCCACCAGAGCGCCCGTGGCAATTCAATGACCCGGGGGTCGAGGAGGAACTCACGGAGATAGCGGCGCAACGCCGGGGTGTCCGGCGCGTCGGGGGTCCCCAGGTTGGCCAGGAGGACGCCCACCGCCGGCACCTCCCCATGCTGGAATTCAGGCTGGCCGAAGTACTTCATCGCGAAGAGTCTAGCCTGGGGGGGTACCTGACGCGAATCCTTCGACGATGGCCACGACGTCGCGAAAGAATTTGTCGAACGAAGGAGCCGTCCTCGCCTGCAGCAGGTCAAACGAGGCCGCCAACGCGGGTTGATCCAAGGTCTCCACGTAACTACGTCCTGCGGACATTCGCGCCGTCAGCCACTCCTTGGTCCCTCGGATGGACTCCGGATCCGAGGGGGGCTTCAGATCACTCGCCAGACCGCGAAGCCCCCGTAGCGACTCGGCGGAGGCCAGGAACCAGCCTTCAAACTCCCGCTTCGCGAGCACGACGCTGATCGGCAGGTCAGGACGAACCTTCCTGGCGCGGCGGAGAAGCTCGGGCCCGAGGGTCGCGGGACAATCATCGTCACTGTCCAGAACCACGAAAATGGCTCCGCGCCTTCCCGCCCTCCTGGCGGCAAGCTCGACGGAACGCTCCAGCTCTCCTGGTTTCACCAGCTTTGTCCGCGGAACTCGAAGCGGGTGAATCTTGATCGTCAGACCTGGATCTGTTTCCTGAACGATTCTTCGGAGGGCGATCGGCACCGCGTCGACGTCACCGTCCCCTTCCACGATGCAGGCCAGATCGACGAACATTCAGGCGAGGGTCTTCTTGAAAAGATTCATCTGGCGGTTGCTGATCCTGTCCAGGGCGGCGGGATCCGGAGAGAGTTGATTGAGCTTCAGCAGCTCTCCCGGCGTATAAAGGCGATCCCGGAGAACCGATTTTCCAACCTCGTCCAGCGAAGCGATACGGGTGATCCCACCAGCGGCCTCTACCGCCAGGATCGAGTCCGCGGAGACCCGGTGGTTGTCCAGCAGCTCAGGACTGTGGCTGGTGACAAGGACTTGTGTTTTCCGGCTGGCGTCCACGAGCGCATCCAGAAGGACACCGGCTGCCGCGGGGTGGAGAGCCATCTCGGGTTCTTCGATCCCCACCAGCGGCACCCGGGTCCGCTGGCCATTGGAGGATTGAAAGAGCGCGACCAGGATGCCGACGGCTCGCAACGTTCCGTCCGACATGCTGGAGGCGAGGAATTTCCATGGGTGCTCTGACCCCGCCATCTGCTGCCGGAACTCAAGGGTTTCTTTCGAGCCGATAGACCTCGAATCCACCGTTTGGATGCCCGAGACCACCTTGCCGAGGTACTCCTCGATTCGCTTCTTGGCCGCGGGATTGTGCGCGGTAAGCTGTCCCAGAACGCTCGCGATGTTATCGCCGTCCCGGGACAGGAGCTCTCCAATATCCGGTGACTGGAGGTCGCGGATCTCGTCCGGGTTGAGGTTGTAGAACCCCATATTGGACAGGAGCTCGAACACGCCCCTGAACTCCGGCAGTCCGGAGGCGTTGACCAGATAGAGCCGATCCGCGGAAGCCGCGGGTGCGACCCGGACACTCGTCGATACCACCTGCCCCTGATCCACACGGAAATGAGCTTCCGGTGCCAGGGCTTCGGGAGCTGTGATCAAGCATTCTTCCCGCTGAACCTCATAGCCGGCCTCGCGCAAGACCCCGATACGAAACGAGTAGAACCCTTTTTGGCCGGCCGGCAGCGCGAACTCGAGTCGAATGCCGAAGTGCGTCGGATGGGTGACGTACCTGCGACGGACCTCCTTGATCCCGCCACGATCCCGGATTGCGTGGTCCAAAGCGGTTCTGAGGGCATCGGCGACAAAGCGTAGAGCATCGAGGAAGTTGCTTTTGCCGGAGCCGTTCGGACCCACCAGGAAAGTCAGGGGAGACAGAGCGACATCGCAACGCGCGATGCTCTTGTAGTTCTCCAGCTGAACCCTGGTCAGGAAGGTCGAATCGTTCATGGGTGGGACCGGTGGAAGCCGGCTGGTCCCCATTGTGTCACAGCCGAGGGTCAGGTCCGAGCAGCCCGAAGACCTCGCCGACCTGCTCCCAGCCGATCCGCATCAGGAAGGTGTTGTTTCGCCCGTACGATTTGGCGCCGAGGATGAAGAAGCCCGGCTCCGGGTTGGTCAGGGTGTCGGCTCCGTGGGTGGTCTGCGCCAGGCAGTCCCCGCCGCCGGCGCCGAGCAGGGCCGCCGAGAGCTTCATCGGGCCGCAGGTCGCGTAGCACTCGTGCACCTGAAGCTGGCGGTAGAGCGATGGGTCGCCCACCGCCCCGGTCAGGGAGAGGATGCGGTCGACCGCGATTCGTTCGGAGCCGGCGCCGTTGCGGAGCGTCACCTCGAAGCGGCCGTTTGGCTTCGCGATCTCCTCGACGACCGCGCCGCGCCGGGTCTCGACCGCCGGCGAGGCGCCGCCGGCGAGCTCGGAAGCCGTGGCCGCGAGACCCGCCCGCTCAGGGAGGGGATCTCCTTCATGGGTGCCCCAGCCCGGCTCCGGGTTGCGCAGCGCCCAGACCACCCGCGTCCCCGGCGCCTCCCGCGCCAGCTCCGCGAGCGCGCGGACGGTCGTCTGCGCCGAGTGGCCGGCGCCGGCGAGGAGGACCGTCCTGCCGGCCCAATCCTCCCGTTCGGCCGCGAGGTCGGGGATGTCGCGCCGGATCTCTCCCGCGAGCGAGCGTTCCCCCGGCGCGGGGATGCCGCCGTCGCCCAGGGTGTTGGGGTGACCCCAGGTGCCGGTGGCGTCGATCACCACGTCCGCCGTCTCTGTCCACTCGCGGCCGGACTCATCGGCGAGCAGGATGCGGAAGGGGCGCCGGCCGCGCTCCGCGGTGGCGATCTCCTCGTGCTTGAGGAGCCCCTCGCGGCCGATGCCGAGGACGCGGGTGCCCAACCTTACGTTGGGCGCGACCTCGGGCAGTGCCGCCAGCGGCTCGAACAAACGCTCGGCGAGGTCGTTACCGGTGGGGCATTCAGGGCCACTGGGAGCTTCGAGATGGCGTCGCATGCGCGGGGAGACGTTCATCTCCCACGGGGTGAACAGCCGCACATGCCCCCAGGCACGGACGTTGCCGGCAACGGTGGGCGCCGCTTCGTAGAGTGTGAACGGCTGCCCGGCTCCCGCGGCGGCGAGAGCGGCTTCGAGCCCGGTGGGCCCAGCTCCAAGGATGGCAATGCGCTTGGACATGAGTCTTCTCCTCAGAAGCGGGAAGCCGCGCGCTCGCGGGCGGGCAGGATCTCCAGACAGGTCGTCCACCAGCCGGTCAGGATGGTCTCGACGAACTCCTCCGGCAACCCCTCGGTTCGCATCTCGGCGGCGAGCCCGAGGTGATCGTAGGGGAGCGGCACCAGCTCGACCCCCAGCTCCTCGTCGCGCGCTTCGAGCATCGCGTACCAGACGTGGGTGTTGCCGTCGTTGGCGGGGCGGCCGATGACGCCGACATTCACCACGTCGCGCCCAGAAGGGAGGCGGCGGTGCCAGTGCAGCCCGGTGTGGGTGGCGAGGATGCCGTCGCACCGGTTCTGGTCGAGCAGCACTTCCAGGAACGGCACCGGCGAGGTGCTCTGGAAGAGGAACTCGTTGATCCGGCGCGGCGAGCCGTGGACGAGCAGCAGCTCGAGGCCGCCGATCCGCACCCGGCGGCGGCGGGGGAGCGCGCCCATCCAGGCCTTGAACTCGGGCGAGCAGCTCCGCTCGGTGTAGCCGTAAGAGATCTCGGCGAAGTGGTTGTCGCGCGGGTCGGTGTAGCCGCAGTTGCAGTTCTCGCGGCCGGCGGCGAGCGATTCCTCGTAGTTCCCCTGGATGGCGAGCACGCCCCCTTCAGCCAGCAGCGGCCAGACCCTCTCTGGATTGGGGCCGAAGCCCCCCAGGTCGCCCAGGCAGTAGATCGCCTCGGCGCCGCGGCGGGTCGCGTCCTCCAGCAGCTCCAGGAGCGCGAAGTGGTTGTTGTAGACGCCGCCGAAGACGGCGACCCGCGACCAGGGGCCCTCGACGGGGGTGGGGTCGTCGAGCCCGGCCGTGAGGGAGAGCGCCGCCGCCTCCCGCTCCCCCGGCGAGAGCGCCAGACCCGATCCGGCCGCGGCCTTGCGGAAATCGCCGATGGGGACGAGCTTCTCCCCCCAGGTCGCCATGCCGCGGTGGGCGGTGAGCTTGGCCCGCGCCTGCCGCGCCTGTTCGTCGAGGTCTCTGGGCGGCCGGTAGGACATTTCAGGTGCGGCAGCTCACGCCGTAGACGTGGCAGGTCCAGCAGGCCGGGTGCTCCAGGGGGAAGGCGCCCAGCGTATCCGCCAGGGTCTCGCCCATCTTCGCCTCCGGCTCGTTGACCAGGATCGGGCAGACCCAGACCCCCTGGTCGGTCACCATCCGGCAGGAGCTGCACTGCAGGTGGTCCAATCCCCCTTCGGGCATCTCCCCCTCGCGCAGCCGCTGCCAGCTCTCGTAGGCGCCGCCGCGCCCGGCCTCGGCGCCGATGCGGAAGACGGGGAGGATCTTGAGGCGGGGGCGCTCGATCTCCATCGACCGCAGCAGCGCGAAGAAGCGCTCCTTGCCGGAGTCGGTGGCCGCGCCTTCGCAGACCTCGGTCACCGTGATCACCGGGTTGAGGCCGGCCTGGTAGAGGTTGCGGATGCCGGCCAGGATCTTCTCGAAGGTCCCGGCGCCGCGGATGGGATCGTTGCTCGCGGCGTCCCAGCCGTCGAGCGAGACCCGGAAGTCGAGCGAGTAGTCGGAGGCGTCAGCCAGGGTCTGGAGGCGCGCGCAACGGGCGGGATCGAGCAGCAGGCCGTTGGTCAGCACGGTGGCGGGGCCGACGGCGAGGGTCGCCGCCAGGATCGCCTCCATCTCGGGGTTGAGGAACGGCTCGCCGCCGGTGAAATAGTACTCGCGCACCCCGAGCCGGGCGGCCTCGTCCAGATAGCGCGCCACCTCGGCGAGGCTGAGCACCTCGTGGGTGTGGTTGGTCGGCGAGCAGGAGACGAAGCAGTGGGTGCACGCCAGGTTGCACACCGTGCCCCCGACCTGGAACCAGAGGGTGTCCAGGCTCTTGAGCTCCACGCGGGGAGCAACGGGAAGGGTAGCGGCGTTCGGGTGCATGCTCCAACCAGGATACGGTCACCGTCTTCAACCGGATGACGGCAGAGCGGCATTCCTTCAGGGCTGCAGGCGCGAGGCGGAGGCGGCGCCGCCCAGCACCAGGCCGCAGAGCGTGTAGAGGATCCACCAGGAGAACGCCAGCGCCCACCACGGTCGCGGGGGGAGTCCGGCGAGCCCGACCACGGTCACCACCAGCAGCGGGCCGCGGAAGATCCAGGCGATCCACCCCGCGAGCAGGCCGGCCGCCCACCGCGAGCCGCCGCGCCCGAGGATCAGCAGATACAGGGCCGCGAGCCCCACCGCCTCGAGGATCCAGGTGGCGAGCACCACCCATCCCGGCAGGCTCGCCACTCCCGAGTGCGAGAGGACCGCCGGATCGGGAGCCAGCCCGAGCGTCTCCAGCACGAAATGGAAGAGGCCCATGGTGAGGATGAGCAGCGGCAGGGCGAAGGTCAGGAATCGTCTCAAAGCGCGCAGATCATAACGCAAGCCCTGAAGGGTTGCTTGGTCAAGCGTCCTCTATTCTGGACGAATCTGGCTTGAACGTTATTTTTCCCCGTCCAACATTGTTTGGGCCTCTCAAACAATGATCCGGCGCCTGAAACAATGCTCCTGGGCTTCGAGCAATGTTCGGGCGCGCCAAACAATGTTTGAAGCCCGCGAACATTGTTTTTTCGGTTCAAACTCTGGAAAAAGGCGCCGAGCTGCCCGAAAGGCCCTGGCAGGCTCTGTGCTAGCCTTTTCCCTGCCTTGAAGATCGCCGGCGTCGGGAAAGCCTTCCCTCCCAACTATTACGACCAGGAGACGCTCCTCGCGGCTCTCCGGGAGCGCTGGGCGGACCGCCACTTTAACACCGAGCGCCTGGAGCGCCTCCATCAGAACGTCCTGGTCGGTGGCAGGCACCTGGCGTTGCCGATCGAGGAGTACGCGGGCCTCACCACTTGGGGGAAGGCGAACGACGCCTGGATCCGGGTGGCGCAGGAGGTCGGCGCCGCCGCCGTGCTGGAGGCTCTGGAGCGGGCGGGACTGTCGCCGGCGGACGTGGACGCCCTGATCTTCGTCACCGTGACCGGGGTCGCCACGCCGTCGATCGACGCCCGGCTGATGAACCGGCTGGGGCTGCCGCCGCGGGTGAAGAGGATGCCGATCTTCGGCCTCGGCTGCGTGGCCGGGGCGGCGGGGATCGCGCGGGCTGCCGACTACGTCAAGGGCTTTCCGGACCAGGTTGCGGTCCTCCTCTCGGTCGAGCTCTGCTCGCTGACCCTGCAGCCGGAGGACCTGTCGATCCCCAACCTCATCGCCTCGGGGCTGTTCGGGGACGGCGCCGCCGCCGTGGTGGTGACCGGGGAGGACCGGCCGGCCGGCGAGACGAGCGGGCCGCGCATCGTCGCCACCCGCTCGGTCTTCTACCCCGACTCCGAGCGGGTGATGGGCTGGGACATCTCCGAGACCGGTTTCAAGATCGTCCTCTCCGGGGACGTGCCGGTCGTCGCCCGCGAGAAGCTCCGCCCGGACGTCGACGCCTTTCTCGCCGACCAGGGGCTGACGCGCGCCGACATCGGCTCCTGGGTTTGCCACCCGGGCGGCCCCAAGGTGCTGGAGGCGATGCAGGAGTCGCTGGAGCTTCCTCCCGGGGCTCTCGACGTTACCTGGAGGAGCCTGCGCGAGGTGGGGAATCTCTCCTCGACCTCGGTGCTCCTGGTCCTCGAGGAGACCCTGGCAAACCACCGGCCGCCCCCCGGAAGCTACGGGATGCTGCTGGCCATGGGGCCGGGATTCTGCTCGGAGCTGGTGCTGCTTCAGTGGTGAGGTGGTACACCCTCCTCGTCGTCCTGGTCGCCGCCGGCCGGCTGGTCGAGCTGCGGATCGCCGCCCGCAACCGGCGGGCGCTGCTCGCCCGCGGCGGGGTCGAGGTGGCGCCGGGGCACTACCGGTGGATGGTGCTCCAGCACACCGCCTTCCTGGTCTGCTGCCCTCTGGAGGTCTGGCTGCTCGGCCGGCCGTTCCTGCCGGCGCTCGGAATTCCCATGCTCCTGCTCGTCGTTCTTGCAACCGGGCTGCGGTACTGGGTGATCACGACGCTCGACGGCCGCTGGACCACCCGCATCGTCGTGCTGCCGGGGTCATCCCCCGTCACCGGCGGGCCGTACAAGTTCCTGCGGCACCCCAACTACCTGGCGGTGATCACGGAGATCCTGGCCCTGCCGCTGGTGCATACGGCCTGGATCACGGCGATCGTCTTCAGCGTTTTCAACGCCCTGGTCCTCCGCGTCCGCATCCGAGCCGAGGAGGAGGCCCTGTCGCGCATGTCCGACTACGGCACCGTGTTTGCGAGCCGTTCCCGATTGATACCGGGTGGGCGATGAGCGAGGCGGAGATCCTCGCCGGCGTCGCCGAGGTGGCGCGGGTGCATCTCGGCTGGGAGGGCCCGCTGACTCCCGACATGCGCCTGGTCGAGGATCTGCGGCTCGACTCGATCCGCCTGCTGACTCTCGCCGTGGAGGTGGAGAACCGCTTCCGGGTCCGCCTGGACGAACTGGACGAGGGGGGGATCGAGACGGTGGGGGATCTGGTGGCGACCGTACGGAGAAAACTCGGTGAGTGAAACGATCAACGACTGGCTCTTCGCGGCGGGACGCCACCCCGAGGGGGGGCTCCGCTTCGTCGACCGTTCCGAGGCGGCCACCTGGTTCGGCTGGGGGGAGGTGCGGGAGCGGGCGCTCGCCGTCTGCGGCGGATTGCGGAGCCTCGGCGTCCGGCCGGGGGACCGCGTCGCCCTGATCTTCCCCACCAGTATCGAGTTCTTCGAGGGCTTCTTCGGCGCCCTGCTCGCCGGCGCCGTGCCGGTGCCGCTCTACCCGCCGGTGCGGCTGGGCCGGATGGGCGAGTACCTCCACCGCACGGCGCGCATGCTGGAGCGCTCCGGGTCCCGCCTGGTGCTCGCCGACTCCCGGGTGCGGCGCATCCTGGGCGAGGCGATTGCCGAGGCGCGCCCCGACCTCGGCTGCCGGACGATCGGCGATCTCCCGGGATCGGCCATGGAGCCGGTCGCCGTCGCCCCCGCCGATCTCGGCCTGATCCAGTTCTCCTCCGGTACCACGGTCGATCCCAAGCCGGTCGCCCTCAGCCACCGGGCGATCGCCGCCCAGGTCGACATCCTGAACGGCTTCTGGCGCGACACCGACGAGCTGCGCCACAGTTGCGTCTCCTGGCTGCCGCTCTACCACGACATGGGGCTGATCGGCTGTGTCTTTCCGGCGCTCGCGCGCGATGCCACCCTGACGCTCCTCGGGCCGGAGCTGTTCGTGGCCCGGCCGGCGCTCTGGCTGCGCGCCCTCTCGCGCTACCGGGGGACGATCTCCCCCGCCCCCAACTTCGCCTACAGCCTGTGCGTCACCCGCGTCTCCGACGCCGAGATGGAGGGGACCGACCTCTCCGGCTGGCGGACCGCCCTGAACGGCGCCGAGTCGGTAGCCCCCTCGGTGCTGCGCGCCTTCCGCGAGCGCTTCGCCCGCTGGGGGTTCCGGCCGGAGGCGCTGACCCCCGTCTACGGCCTCTCGGAGGCGGCGCTCGCCGTCACCTTCTCGGATCTCGACCGGCCGTTCCGCGGCCGGCGTTTCGACCGCGAGGGGCTCTCCCGCGACCGCGTCGCCCGCGAGGCGCCCGACGGCCGGGAGATCGTCTCGGTCGGCCGCGCCGTCCCCGGGTTCCGCCTGCGGATCGTGGACGAGATGGGGAGCGATCTCCCCGAGGGGCGGGTGGGGCGGGTCTGGGCCCAGGGGCCGTCGCTTATGGACGGCTATCTCGGGGACCCGGAAGCCACCGCCCGCGCCCTGCGCGACGGCTGGCTCGACACCGGCGACCTCGGCTTCCTGCGCGACGGGGAGCTCTACCTGACCGGCCGCGCCAAGGACGTGGTGATCCTGCGCGGGCGCAACTACGCGCCGGACGAGATCGAGCGCTCCGTCGAGGCGGTCCCCGGCGTCCGCTCGGGCTGCGCCGTCGCCGCGAGCTGGCTGCCGGAGGACGCTCCCGGCGAGGTGCTGGCGCTGTTCGTCGAGGCGTCGCGCGGGGCGACGACGGCTGAGCGGGAGGCCCTGCCCGAAGCCTGCCGCGCGGCGGTGCTCGGCGCCACCGGCCTCGCTGTGGACGAGGTCGTGATCCTCGCGCCAGGCACTCTCCCCCGCACCTCCTCGGGCAAGCTGCGCCGGGCCGAGACGCTGCGCCTCTACCTCGCGGAGGAGCTGACGGCGTCCGATCCGGTCACCCCGCTGCGGCTCGCCGGGGCGATGGCCCGCTCCAGCCTGGCCTACGCGAAGATGCGCTTCGAGAGGCGAGGAGGATGAGCAGCGACCTGCTGATCGTCGGCGGCGGTCCGGCCGGGCTGGCGACGGCGATCCGCGCCCGGCTGGCGGGGCTCGCCGTCACCGTCCTCGACCGCGCCCGCCCACCCATCGACAAGGCCTGCGGCGAGGGGCTGATGCCCGACGCCGTGGCGCGGCTGCGGGAGATTGGCGTCGAGCCGCGCGGCCTCCCCTTCCGCGGCATCCGCTACTTCGACGGCACTCTTGCGGCCGAGGGGCTCTTCCCGCACTCCGGGGGGTTGGGGGTGCGGCGGACCGAGCTGCACGAGGCGCTCGTCCGCCGGGCGGAGGAGGTGGGCGTAATCCTGCGCTGGGGCGTCAAGGCGGAGGGGCTCCAGGACGGCGGCATCGCGACCGATCAGGGGATCTTCACGGCGCGCTGGATCGTGGGCGCCGACGGCCTGCGCTCGCCGGTCCGCCACTGGGCGGGGCTCGACGGCGGCGAGGCCCCGCTCCGTCGGTTCGGCGTGCGGCGGCACTTCGCGATGTCCCCCTGGAGCGACTTCGTCGAGGTCTACTGGGGCCCGGACTGCGAGGCCTACGTGACGCCTGTCGCGTCAGACCAGGTGGGGGTCGCCTTCCTCTGGAGCGGCCGCAAGGCGGATTTCGACGACCTTCTGGAGAGCCTTCCCGCTCTGCGCGCGCGGCTCGCCGGGGTGCCCGAAGCCTCGCGCGACCGCGGGATCGGCCCTCTGCGCCAGCGCGCCCAAGCGGTCCACAAGGGGAACGTGGCCCTGGTCGGGGACGCGGCGGGGTACTTCGACGCCATCACTGGCGAGGGGCTGGCGGTGGCGCTCCACGAATCGGCGGCGCTGGTCGAGGCGATCCTGGCGGGAAACCTCGACCTCTACGCGGCGGCGCACCGGCGGATCAACCGCCTCCCCAACCTGATGACCGGCCTGGTGCTCGCCATGGAGCGGCGCCCCCGGCTGCGCGCCCGGGCGATCCGGGCCTTGGCCGCCGAGCCGGCCCTGTTCTCGCGACTGCTGGGGATTCACGCCCGCACGCTGCCGCCACGGCGGCTGGGGCTGGGGGCGTTGCGGCTGGCCTGGCGTTTGGTGGCGGCGTAGTGTGCCGCCCCTACAGAAGCCGCAGGAATTCACCCCACTCTCCCGGGGTTGTATTCTTGCGCCCATGAAGAGATCCGCCAATCACGACTGGTCCCCGATCCGCGCCGCCGAGCGGCCGGTGGAGGCGTTCTCGCACCACGCCCGGTATCGCCTGGCGCTGGCGTATGCGAACAGCTACCACGTGGCAATGTCCAGCCTCGGGTTCCAGCGTGTCTACGAGGTGATCCACCGCCGGCCGGAGTGGGCCTGCGAGCGTTTCTTCACCGACGGCGTCGGCATGCCGATCTCGGTCGAGAGCGGGCGCGCGCTGAACGACTTCGGCTGCATCGCCTTCTCGGTCTCCTTCGAGGAGGACTACGTCAACCTCCTGCAGATGCTCGACCGCGCCCGCATCCCGCTGCGCCGCAGGGATCGCGGCCCCTGGGACCCGGTGATCGTCATGGGCGGCTCCTGCGCCTCGATCAACCCGCTGCCGATGTCGGAGTTCGTCGACGTCTTCGCCATCGGCGCCGCCGAGAACGTGCTGCCCGAGCTGCTCGCCGCTCTCGAGGGGGAGGAGGGGCGCGAGGCGGCGATCGAACGGCTGGCGTCCCGCGACGGCTTCTACGTCCCCGCCTTTCATCATCCCGAGGAGGAAGGCGAGCTCCCCAAGCTCAACAAGCTGGAGCTGACGGAAGAGCAGATGAAGCAGCCGGGGTTCCTGCCGACCACCGCGATCGTCACCCCGCACACCGAGTTCTCCGAGAAGTTCCTGATCGAGATGTCGCGCGGCTGCCCCGAGAAGTGCCGCTACTGCTGGGCGACCTTCGGCATGGGGCGCTTCCGCTGGCACCCGACCGAGTACATCCTGGCCTCTCTGGAGCGCGCCCGGCCGGTCACCAACCAACTGGGCTTCGTGGCCACCGCCGTGGGGGATCATCCGGACATCGAGAAGATCCTGCGCGAGGCCAACCTGCTCGGCTTCCGCACCTCGGTCTCCTCGATCCGCATCCCGGCGGTGACCGAGGGGGTGCTCGAAGCCCTCCACGCCTCGGGGGACCGCTCGATCACCCTCGCCCCCGAGACCGGCACGGACGAGCTGCGGGTGAAGATGGGCAAGCCGATCCCCAACTCGTTCCTGCTCGAGAAGGTGCGGCGGATCTTCCGCCACGGCTTCACCTCGCTGAAGCTCTACTTCATCGTCGGATTGCCGGGCGAGACCATGGCGGACGTCCAGGGGATTCTGGATCTGGCCAACCAGGCGCGGGCGATCATGCTCGAGGAGCTGCCGAAGCAGGGGCTGATCGGCAACATCCACCTGGGGGTCAACGTCCTGGTGCCAAAGCCCTACACCCCCTGGCAGCGCGAGCCGATGGACGAGGAGAAGAGCCTGAAGGAGAAGCTCGCCCTGCTGCGCAAGGCGGTGACCAAGATCCCCAACGTCTCGATGGGCTCGGTCTCCGTGCGTCAGGCGATCTGGCAGACCTACATCAGCAAGGCCGGCAGCGACGCCGCCGAGGCGATCGAGGCCGCGGCGCGGGGGGAGTCGGTGAGCTCCCTGCTCCACCGCCTCGCCCCGAAGATCCACCCGGAGGTCTACCACCGCCAGGAAGGCGACCTCCGGTGGCACTTCATGCGGCAGGCCTAGCGGTGTCCTACCGGTAGATCCCCCGGTCCGGGGTCAGCGAGCGGTCGATCGAGAGCCGGCCGCTCCCCTTCACCATCACGGCGAGCGCCATGCCGATCGCCAGCAGGTGGTACTCGAACCCCTCCCCCTTCTGGTTCCCCATCCAGTTCATGAAGAAGCCGTTGTGGAGATGGACGGTGAGGATGGCGCCCACCATCACGCAGAGGATGCCGAAGGCGCTCACGCGGCCGAGGAAGCCGGTGATCAGGCCGAGGGCGCCGAAGAACTCGGCGATCATCACCAGCAGGACGACGGCAGCCGGCAGCCCCATCGACGTCATCCCCTGCAACGTCCCCGCGAACCCTCCGCCACCGAACCAGCCGAGCAGCTTCTGGGCGCCATGAGGGAACATGACCAGCCCCAGGAACACCCGCACGATCAGCATTCCGGCATTGTCATCCGTCTGCATCAGCTTCCTCAGCATCCACTCCCCCTTTTCGATTTGGACAGCGTGGTCAGGCGACGGCTCAGGATTGTCGCACGCCCGGCACCGGGTCGGGCGCCAGTATCAGGAGGCGCTCCGGGGCGAGCCGGACGCTCAGCGGCAGCCGCTCCTGGCAGACGTCGCCGTCCACCTGGGCCAGGGAGCCGTCCGGCCCGGCGAGAGTGACCTCCCGCACCTGGCGGATTTCGACGTCGCGCCGGCGGACGTGGGCGGCGCGGAGGACGTCGAAGGCGAACGCGAAGGTGGCGCGGCGGCCGGTGCCCCGGAACAGCACCAGCTCGAACAGCCCGTCGTCGGTACGGGCCTTCGGCGCCAGCCGGTAGGCCCCCGCGTAGTACGGGATGTTCGATACCGAGACGAAGGAGGCCTCCAGGCGCTCGCCGTCCACCGTCACCTCCAGCATCGGGTAGGGGTAGCGCCACCACTCGCGGAGACCCTGGCCGATCAGCGCCGGCTTGCCGAAGCGCCACTTGAGCTGGGTGTCGAGCGAGGCGAGCATGGCGGCGTCGAGGCCGGCCGAGACCATCATCAGGAAGGGGACGCCGCCGGCGAGGCCGACGTCGAACGGCCGCGGCGGCAGGTCCCACTGCACCGCGGCGGCGGCGGGCGGGTACCGCGGCAGGCCGAGGGCGAGCGCCAGCAGGTTGGCGGTGCCGCCGGGCAGCACGCCGAGCGCCGCCGGTCCACCGAGGAGGCCCGCCGCCACCTCCCGCGCGGTGCCGTCGCCGCCGAAGGAGAAGACCACCTCGAAGTTCTGGCGGCGCTCGCGCGCGAGCTCGGTCGCCTGTCCCGCGAAGGCGGTCGGGACCGGCTCGACCTCGAACCCCCCTTGGCGCAGGATGGCGAGGATCGTCTCCAGCACGCGGGCATGCCGCTGGCGCCCCGAGCGGGGGTTGTAGATCAGGGCGGCGCGGCGCATGGGCGGGCGGGTCAGAACAGCGTCCCCGTGGTGCCAGGGCGCTGCGGATAGCCGAGGTGCTGGTAGGCGCGGCGGGTGGCGACCCGGCCCCGGGGGGTGCGCTGGAGGAAACCCTCCTGGATCAGGTAGGGCTCGTAGAGGTCCTCGAGCGTCCCGGTGTCCTCGCCGACCGAGACGGCCAGCGTCTTGATGCCGGCGGGGCCGCCGTCGTAGTGCTCGATCAACGTGCTCAGGATCTTGCGGTCGACGTCGTCGAAGCCGAACTCGTCCACCTCGAGCAGGCTGAGGGCGCGGCGGGCGACTCCGAGGTCGATCGCCTTCGCGCGGTCCACCTGGGCGAAGTCGCGCACCCGGCGCAGCAGGCGGTTGGAGACGCGCGGGGTGCCGCGGCTGCGGCGGGCGATCTCCATCGCCCCCTCCGGCTCGATTGGGACGCCGAGCAGCCGGGCCGAGCGCAGGACGATCTCGGTCAGCTCCTCCGGGCGGTAGAAGTCGAGCCGGTGGACGATGCCGAAGCGCGCCCGCAGCGGGGCGCTGATCAGCCCGGCGCGGGTGGTCGCCCCCACCAGGGTGAACTTCGGAAGCTCGATCTTCACCGTGCGCGCCGCCGGCCCCTGGCCGATCACGAGGTCGAGCCGGAAGTCCTCGAGGGCGGGGTAGAGGATCTCCTCCACGGTCGGGCCGAGGCGGTGGATTTCGTCGATGAACAGCACCTCGCCCGGATCGAGGTTGGTGAGGATCGCCGCCAGGTCCCCGGCCCGCTCGAGGACCGGTCCGGCGGTGGTGCGCAGGGGCGCTCCCATCTCGCTGGCGACGATGTTGGCCAGGGTGGTCTTGCCGAGGCCCGGGGGACCAAAGAGGAGGACGTGGTCGAGCGACTCGCGGCGCTCGCGGGCGGCGCGGATGAACACCCGCAGGTTGTCGATGACCTTCTTCTGCCCGATGTACTCCTCGAGCCGCTGCGGGCGCAGCGACGGCTCGACTCCCAGGTCCTCGGGGTCGGGGACGCCGGAAAGGATGCGATCCTCGGCGGACATGGCCCGATTCTACGCCCGGGACAGCCGGTTGAGGCTCGCCCGCAGCAGATCGTTGAAGGCGGCGTCCGGCTTCTCGCGGCGCACCTCGGCGACGGCCCGCTCGGCCAGGTTCGCCTTGTAGCCGAGGTTGACCAGGGCGGAGACGACGTCGTGGTCGGCGGGAACGGCGGCGGCGGCCGTCTCCGGCAGGTCGGCCGCCAGGATCCGCATCTTCTCCCGCAGCTCCAGCACGATCCGCTCGGCGGTCTTCTTGCCCACGCCCGGAATCGTCCCCAGGCGCCCGAGGTCGCCGGCAGCGATGGCGCCCATCAGGTCGTCCGGCGCCATCCCCGAGAGGATCACCCGCGCCAGTTTCGGCCCGATCCCGTTGACCCCGATCAGCTTCTCGAACAGGGCCTTCTCGCGCTCGGTCCAGAAGCCGAACAGAGCGATGCCGTCCTCGCGCATGTGGGTGTGGATGAACAGCCGGATGGGCTCGCCGCGCCGCTTCTCGATCTCGTACCAGGTGGAGAGAGGGACGTTGACCTCGTAGCCCACGCCGTGAACGTCGAGGAGCAGGCGCTCCGGGTCGTCCCGGAGCAGGGTGCCCTGGAGATATCCAATCATGGTGGGGATTGTAGAACGGAGGGGGCGGCCACGGCGGCCGCCCCTGGATCTCTCGCCTACCCTTCCTGGTTGGGCGGCGCGATGCCGAGCTGATCGAGGAACTGCTGGTTGAACGTGACGTTCAGCTCGCGGCGGCGCTTCTCGATCAGGGAGCCCTCGACGCTGGCGATCTTCTGCTGCAGGAGGGTCGCGCGGGTCTGCTCGCGGTTGGCGGCGTACTGCTTCGGGTCCCAGCCCTTGCGGTCGGTCACCTGGAAGAGCAGCGCGCCCTGAGCGTCGTTGATCGGGCCGCCGATCTGGCCGGCCGGCAGCGCCATCGCCGCCTTGGTCAGCTCGGGGTTGTAGCCGATGCCGGGGATCGCTCCCTGGCCGCCGAACTCCTCGGTCTCCTTGACCGGCACGCCGAGCTCCGCGGCCACCTGGTCCAGGGTCTTGCCCTGGGTCATCTGGCGGCGCGCCTCCTGGAGCTTCTGGGTCGTCATCTGCTGCAGCTTCTGGTTCACCAGCGCCGTCCGTACCCGCTGCTCGACCTCCTTGAGCTCGGGCGCGTGCGGCGCGATGACGTCCTTGACATAGACGACGGCCCAACCCTGCGGCACCTGGACCGCCGGCGAGACGTCCCCCTTCTTGAGCGAGAAGACGGTGGTGTTGAGGGCCGCGCCGACACCCGGCACCGGGTCGGCGGCGCCGACCTTGGCCTCGCCGAAGGTCACGCCCGGGTTCTGGCCGGCGAGGGTCTTCAGGGCTTCGGCGTTGGCCGGCTTGTTGGCGGCCAAGCGGCTGGCGAGCTCCTTGGCACGGGTCTCGGCGAGCTGCCGGGTGCGCTCGGCGGTGAGGCGGGCGCGGATCTGGTCCTTGACCAGCTCGAAGGGCTGCGTGCCGCCGGGGCGCTTGCCGGTGACCTCGAGGACGTGATAGCCGAACGAGGACTTCACCGGCCCCACCAGCTTGCCCGGCTGGGCACCGAAGGCCGCGTCCTCGAACTCCTTGACCATGCGGTTGCGGCCGAAGTAGCCGACGTCGCCGCCCTTGTCCTTCGAGGCGGTGTCGTCGGAGTACTCCTTGGCCACGGCGGCGAAGTCGGCTCCGCCGTCGAGCTTCCTCTTCGCCTCCTGCGCGCGGGCCTGGGCCTGGGCGTCGTTGCGCTGGTCGTTGACCATGACCAGGACGTGGCGCGCCTGCACCTGGTCTTCCTGGGTGTACTCGGCCTTGTGGGCGTCGTAGTAGGTCCGCAGGTCCGGCTCGCCCGGATTCACCTGGCTGGCGAGCTGGGCGTCGCTGACCAGGAGATAGGCGAAGTCGCGCTGCTCGGGCAGCTTGAACTCGGCCTTGTGGGCCTGGAAGAAGGCCTCGACCTCGTTTTGCGGCGCCGCCACCTGGAGGGAGAAGTTGATCCGTGGCAGTTGGACGTAGCGGATCTTGGCGCGCTCGACCTGGTTGCGGTAGGCCTGCTGGATCTCGTCCTCGCTGACGTAGAGATTGGCGGCGAGAGCGTCGTTGAGCTTCTTCATCAGGACTTCGTCGCGCAGCTCGGTCTCGAAGTCGGCGACGCTGATCTGGTTGGCCGCGAGCGTCTGCTTGTAGATCTCCTCGCCGATGAAGCGCCCCTGCTCGTCCTTGAAGTTCGGGATCGAGAGGATGCGGTCGCGCAGCTCGGCGTCGGTGACCCGCAGGCCCTGCCGCCGGGCCTCGGCGAGCAGGATCTTCTGCACCACCGTCTGGCTCAGCGCCTGCCGGTACATCTGCTTCTCGACCTCCGGCGTGAACTGGTCGCCGTAGATCTGGCGATAGAAATTGGTCATGTTCTTGTAGGCGCGCTGGAACTCCTGCTGTGACACCGACTCGCCGCCCACCTGGGCGACCGAGGTCATGTTGCCGCGTCCCCCGGAGCTGGCGCCGAAGTCGGCGGCGAGCGCGAGGACGAACAGGGCGATGATCACCCACAGGATCCAGGCGAGATTCTTCAGATTGTCGCGAAATACCTTGAGCATAAACGGACTCCTTCTCCTTTACCCGGAGGAACCCAGCACTTTAGCAGCGCCAGGCCGGCCGCACAACCCTCGGCATCCCGTGTCCTGGCGGAGAAAAGCCGCCTTTCAGGAAAAACGTTCCGTGTTATATTGACGTCTCTACATGAAAGGAATCTGAGGTGCCCGCCCAGCCCGTCCAAAAGGCTGATCAACCGGGGAAGGATTGGTACAGCGTCTCAGTGGAGACCCTGCAGAGCTGGGGTCTGCTGCTGGTGCTCCTGGGGCTGGTAGCCCTGGGCGTCTTCCTTTACCTGCGCTACGACCGCCAGTCGCTGCAGCGCTCGGCCCGAGCGGTGATCGAGCAGGCCGACGCGATGCGCCTGCGGCTGAGCGACGAGAAGCGCGTGGCGACCAGCTTCGCCGGCGAGTACGAGGCGGCCGGCCAGCGCCTCGACGAGGCTCGGGCGCAGCTCAAGGCGCAGGACTTCAGCCATGCCCTGGACAGCGCCCAGCACAGCCGCGACAGCCTGCAGGCGATCCTCGACGCGCTGGCGCTGCGCGGCGGCGCCGGCCAGGCGCAGTTCGTCTCCTTCCAGGGGGAGGTCGAGTTCCGGCGCGGCGACGGCGGCGACTGGCAGGAGGCGCGCAGCCGCATCCAGCTCCAGTCGGGCGACACCGTGCGGACGGCGGACAACGGCTCGGCCCAGATCATGTTCCAGGACGGCACGCTCTACACGGTGCGCCCCAACACCCAGTTCATCGTCTCGCCCCCCAGCGCCGGGCCGGGCGGCGCGCCGGAGCAGTCGATCGAGATGAAGTACGGCTGGGTCAACCTGAGCACCTCGCAGGGCTCGAGCAACATCAAGACGCCGGGCGCCGTGGCCCGGGTCAAGGAGTCGTCCGAGGCCTTCGTCGCCGTCGACAAGGGGACCAGCCAGGGGCGTTTCGGAGCCTATCAGGGGAGCATGGAGCTGGCCTCGAACGGCGGCCTGACCCGCGAGGTCGGCGCGCTCCAGCAGGTGGTGCAGACCGGCGACCTGCTCTCCGAGCCCAAGGCGATGCCGAACCGCCCGGAGCCGGCCGAGCCGATGGACGACCTGCTGGTCGACCTCGACTCGACCCGGCGGCTGGTGCTCGCCTGGCAGCCGGTGGCGGGCGCCACCCGCTACGCGCTCCAGGTCTCCCGCTCCCACCTGTTCGTCGACAACGTCATCGACGCCGAGAACCGCACCAAGACGCGGGCCACCCTGGGCGTGCGCGGCGAGGGGACCTTTCAGTGGCGGGTCGCCGCCTTCGGGCAGAACGGCCTGCAGGGCCCCTGGAGCGAGACGCGGAAATTCCGCGTCGCCGCCGCCGTCCGCAACGCCGGCGGCGGTGCCGGCGAGAAGAGCGGCAATGCGAATCCCCCGGCGCTTGACCTCGACGAGATCAAAACCTACGGTAGTATCTTCATGGTCAGTGGCCACAGTGAGCCGGGGGCGCGGGTGGAGGTCAATGGCGAGCAGATCAAGACCAACGCGGACGGCTCGTTCACCAAGGCCGTCCAATTGACCAAAGAAGGTTGGAACATCCTCGAGATCCGCGCGCGGAACGCGTCGGGCACCGAGACCGTCCGTCGCCACCGCGTATTCGTCGAAAATCCCTGAAAAGGACGACGCTGATTCGTAAACGCTCTCGCCGCTGCCGCATCTTGCGGCGTGGCATTTCCCAGAAGGATCAAGAAGGCTGATGCCCCTCGCCTCGCTGTTACGCTACTTCTCCAAAGACCTGGCCATCGATCTCGGCACCGCCAACACCCTGGTCTTCGCCAGCGGCCAGGGCATCGTGGTGCGCGAGCCCTCTGTCGTCGTCATCAACAAGATCACCAACCGGATCGAGGCCGTCGGCAGCGAGGCCAAGGAGATGCTCGGCCGCACCCCGGGCAACATCGAGTCGATCCGGCCGATGAAGGACGGCGTGATCGCCGACTTCGAGGTGACCGAACGGATGCTCGAGTACTTCATCAAGAAGGCCCATGGGCGCAAGATGTACGTGCACCCGCGGATCGTCATCGGCGTCCCCTCCGAGATCACCCAGGTGGAGAAGCGGGCGGTGCGCGACTCGGCGATGCGGGCCGGCGCCTCGGAGGTGTTCCTGGTCGAGCAGGCGATGATGGCCGCGATCGGCGCCGGGCTGCCGATCACCGAGCCGTCGGGCAACATGATCGTGGACATCGGCGGCGGCACCACCGACGTCGCGGTCATCTCGCTCGCCGGCACGGTCTACAGCCGTTCGGTGCGCATCGCCGGCAACGAGATGGACGTCGGCATCATCCAGTACCTGAAGCGCAAGTACAACCTGCTGATCGGCGAGCGCACCGCCGAGCAGATCAAGATCCAGCTCGGCTCCGCCTATCCGCTGAAGGAGGAGCTCAAGATGGACATCAAGGGGCGCGACCTGGTGGAGGGGGTGCCCAAGACGCTGACCATCTCCGACGAGGAGATCCGCGAGGCGCTGGCCGAGCCGGTGGCGACCATCGTCGAGGCGGTGCGCATGGCGCTCGAGCGCACGCCCCCGGAGCTTTCCGCCGACATCATGGACAAGGGGATCGTCCTCTCCGGCGGCGGCGCCCTGCTGCGCAATCTCGACCAGCGTCTGCGCGACGAGACCGGCCTGCCGGTCGTGCTCGCCGAGGATCCGCTCGCGTCGGTCGTGCTCGGCACCGGCAAGGTGCTCGGCGACATCGACCTGCTGCGCAAGGTCTCCATCCGCTAGCCCGGAACCGGCAGACCGGAACGATTTGACCGGGACCATCGGGAAGCCGTGGACGAGCGCCGCACCGGCTGGGTGTTGATTGTCGTGCTGGTCGGTCAGCTCGTCTACCTGGCGATCCAGGGAGCGCGAGCCGGCGAGACACGGCTGGAGGGGGTCGGCCTGCGCGTGCTGGGGCCGATGGCCCATGGCGTGGCCTCGATCCCCGAGGAGCTCGCGGGGGCCCGCGAGGGGGTGAAGCTGCGCGGCACTCTGCTCGAGGAGAACCGGCAACTGCGCCGGGAGGCCGCGGACCTGCGCCTGCGACTGCTGCGGCTGACCGACGTCGAGGGGGAGCTGCTCCGGCTGGGCAACGCCGTGCGCTACCCCACCCCGCCGGCCGGGCGCATCCGCGCCGTCGACATCGTCTACGCCGACCACACCTCCTGGCTGCGCACCCTGATCCTCTATACGGGCGAGGTGGAGGCGCGGCGCAACCAGCCGGTGCTCTCCCCGGACGGCCTCGTCGGCCGGGTGGTCCACGTCGCCGGCCCCTACGCCAAGGTGCAGCTCATCACCGACCGCGCCGCGGGCGTCGGCGGCATGATCCTGCGCACCCGCCGCCAGGGGGTGGTGCGCGGCGGCCTGGGCACCGGGCTCGAGCTCGACTACGTCCCTCTGCAGGCCGACGTGCGGCCGGGCGACCGCGTGCTGACCGCCGGCATCGACGGCGTCTATCCGCGCGGCATCCCCATCGGCACGATCGCCTCCGTCGAGCCGGGGGGGCAGCTCTTCCATCGCATCAACGTCGCTCCGGCGGTCGACTTCGGCACTCTCGACCAGGTCTACCTGCTGGAATATCAAGCCGTGCCGCAGACTCTCAAAGAGACCAGCCCCAGTGGAAAGCCTTAAGCTGATCGCCACCATCGCGCTCGCCGCGCTCGTCCATTTCATCGGCGTGCGGCTCTGGCCCGATTTCGTGCGGGCGGTCGACGTCTTCCTGGTGGTGGTGGCGCTCCACGGCCTGCGCGGCAACTCGCTCTCGGGGCTGCTGGTCGGCCTGCTGGTCGGCCTCCTCCAGGACACCCTGACCAGCGGCCCCTTCGGCTTGTTCGGCTTCGCTGATACCATCATCGGCTACATCACGGCGCGCCTGGCACAGAGGCTGGTGATCCAGCGGCCGACGGGCGTTCTGGCGCTGGTCAGCTTCGCCGCCGTGCTCCAGCAGGCGATCACCGTGGGGCTCGCGTTCCTGCTGCTGCCGGCCCCGGAGACGCCCAGCCCGGTCTGGGCGGTGATCCGCGCCGGCGCCTGCGGGGTCCTCGGGATGGCCATCTACATCGTGGCGGGGCGCTGGCGCAACTCCTCGGAGACGCGCCGCCGGGGCCGGATGAGCAGGCTCCGTCTGGGCTAGGCGGTCGTTGTTTGTAGCAAAATACTCAGCAGACTTCAGGCAGGGATCGAGGCAGCATCATGCGGGTGGTTCGTGAGCATCGAGATGATCTGGTCAGCCGCGTCCGCGTGCTGACCGCCGTCGTCACCGGCGTGCTGGTGGTGATCGCCACCGGCTTCTGGTTCACCCAGCTCGTCCAGGGGGACTACTACCGCGAGCTCGCCGAGAACAACCGGCTGCGCAAGCTCCCGATCAAGGCCCCCCGCGGCCTGATCTTCGACCGCAAGGGGCGCCTGCTGGTCGAGAACGTCCCCAGCTACAGCCTGATGATCGACCGCAGCCGCGCGGCGAGCCTCGACCACAGCCTCTGGTACGCCGCCGGCGTGCTCGGCCGGCCGGTGGCCGAGCTGCAGCAGATCCTCCACCAGTATCGCGGCGTGCCGGTGTTCAAGCCGGTGCTCCTGGCCGAGAACCTCTCGCTCTCCGAGGTGGCCCGCTTCGGCGTCGAGGGGCTCGAATACCCGGAGTTCGAGGTCGAGGTCCAGCATCAGCGCCTCTACCGGCACCGCGAGCAGACCGCCCACATCCTCGGCTATCTGGGCGAGCCCAGCCTGGACGAGATCGCGAAGGGGAACGGCACCTACCAGCCGGGCGACATGATCGGCAAGAAGGGGATCGAGCAGACCTACGACGCCCAGTTGCGCGGGCGGGACGGCGAGCGGGTGGTCGTCGTCGACAGCCGCGGCGAGCTGCTCGAGGAGTACAAGAGCATCCCGGCGGTCCCCGGCAAGAACCTGACCCTGTCGATCGACCTCGACCTCCAGCAGGAGGCCGCCCGCTGGCTCGACGGACCGGAAAAGGTGGGGGCCGTGGTGGCGATGGATCCCAGGAACGGCGAGCTCCTCGCCCTGGTCTCCGCGCCGGCGTTCAACCCCAACCTGTTCGCGCGCCGCCTCCAGCAGTCCGACTGGCAGGCGCTGATCGACGATCCCAACCACCCGCTGCAGAACCGGGCGATCCAGAACACCTACTCGCCGGGCTCGACCTTCAAGATCGTGATGGAGACCGCCGGCCTGACCGAGAAGATCTTCGACACCCACACCACCGTCGGCTGCTCCGGCTCCAAGGCCTTCTACGGCCGGCCGTTCCGCTGCTGGAAAAAGGGCGGGCACGGCACGGTGGACGCCCACTCGGCGATCAAGCTCTCCTGCGACATCTACTTCTACACCCTCGGCCAGAAGATGGGGATCGAGAAGATCGCCCGCTACGCCCGCCTGTTCGGCCTGGGCTCGGCGACCGGCATCGACATCCAGGGGGAGAAGCGGGGCAACGTGCCGGACGCGGAGTGGAGCCAGAAGGTCCGCAAGCAGCCCTGGTACCCCGGCGAGACGATCTCCGTCTCGATCGGCCAGGGGCCGGTGCTGGTCACCCCGCTGCAGATGGCCGAGCTGACCGCCATCGTCGCCAACGGCGGCCACAAGGTCGTCCCGCACCTGATCAAGGACGCCAAGCTGCCGCCCCCCGAGCACGTGGCCTTCGACGAGGACGCCCTGCGCACCGTGCGCGGCGGCCTGGTGGGGGTGGTCAATGAGCCGGGCGGCACCGCCTACGGCTCGGCCCGCTTGCCGGGAGTCGTGATCGCGGGCAAGAGCGGCACCGTGCAGGTCATCGCGCAGGCCCAGCGCACCGAAGAGCACAACCTCCCCTTCAAATACCGCGACCACGCCTGGTTCACCTCCTTCGCTCCGGCCGACAACCCGGAGCTGGTGGTGACCGTCTTCGCCGAGCACGGCGGCGGCGGTTCCAGGGTGGCCGCACCGATCGCACAGGCGCTTTATGCAAAGTATTTCGGGATCGATAACGGGAAGTCACCCAGTCCCTGAGGAGCGGCCGCGGCTGCGGCTGCTCTCCTCGATCGACGGCGGGCTGATCCTCTCCGCCCTCCTCCTCGCCGCCATCGGTCTCGCGACCGTCCACAGCGCGAGCTCCGAGATGCTGGTCGACTACTTCCCCCGCCAGGCCGGGTGGGTGGCGATCGGGCTCGTGCTGCTGGTGATCTCGATGAGCATCGACTACCACGTGCTGCTCGACCTGTCGGTGGTGCTCTACGGGCTGGGGATCGCCTCGCTGATCGCCGTGCTCGCCTTCGGCGTCGTGCACGGCGGCGCCGCCAACTGGCTGAAGATCGGCGCCTTCCAGTTCCAGCCCTCGGAGTTCGCCAAGATCGCCACCGGTCTCTTCCTTGCCCGCTACCTCGCCGGGCTGAACCTGCGCGTGCTCGAGTTCCGCCAGATCGTCACCGCCATCGTCATCGTGGCCGTGCCGATGGTGCTGGTGGCGGTCGAGCCCGACATGGGCGGCGCCGCCATGTACGCGCCGCTGCTGATCGGCATGCTGCTGGTGGCCGGCATCCGCGTCCGCCTGCTGGTGACCGCGCTGCTGCTCGGCATCGTCCTCGTCTCGGGGGTCTGGACGTTCGGCCTCAAGGGGTACCAGCGCCAGCGGGTGCTCACCTTCCTGGCGCCCGAGACCGACCCCCTGGGGGCGGGCTACCAGGTGCGGCAGAGCAAGATCGCGGTGGGCTCGGGCGAGCTGATGGGCAAGGGGTACATGCAGGGCACGCAGAGCCAGCTCCGCTTCCTCCCCGCCCGCCACACCGACTTCATCCTCTCCGTGCTGGCCGAGGAGTGGGGGTTCCTGGGAGTGGTCACGGTGCTCGGGCTGTTCGCCCTCTACATCTCGAGCGCCGCGCGGATCGCCATCCGCGCGCGCGACCGCGCCGGCATCATCCTGGTCGTGGGGCTGATCTCGATCACCTGTTTCCACGTGCTCTACAACAGCTCGATGGTGGTGGGGTTCGTCCCCATCACCGGCATCCCCCTGCCGTTCCTCTCCTACGGCGGCTCGTTCACGATGATCAACTTCATCTCGCTGGGGATCATCCTGGGGGTCGACATCCGGCGGTACGTAAACCGGTAGGCCCTCATTACCCCGGCCCTCTTCACGAACGCCTTGCCGTTCATTTCCCCTCCTGTTTCAGCGGAAAGCGCACCGGACTTGCTATTATTTGCAATATAGCATATCACTGTAATATTCTCGCTCCAGAGAAGATCCTTTTACCAGGAGGTGGAGAGATGTCGACTTGGAAGGGGCTTCATCGGCCGATCTACGTCACTCTGGTACTGGCTTGGCTCGGCTGCCTCGCGGGGTCGGCCTTGGCGCAACGCGGTCCCGGCTTGGGCCGGGACGGCGGCGACCGTTCGCGCATCAGCGGGGCTGGCGACGCAGCGTACGTGTACCCGATTCGACCGGGTACCGCCGAGTGGAAGGCGTTGCAGTCCCACAACGAGATGGTTCAGGTCACCCAGGTAGACCAGTCGCTGCTCGCCTCCATGTCCGACGAAGGGCTGGTGCGGACGGTCCTGAGCTACCCCTTGCTCGGGGACGTGCTCGCCTACAACAGCCCTCAGCAGGGCTTCGACGCCATCCGGTCCCAGTTCGGTGGTCTGCGGGCGCTCTTGGAGCGCGAAGGAGCGGCCGAGGTCCTGCTGCGTCGCTACCAGGAGACTGACGCGACCGACGTGCCAGCCGTCCTCAGCCTCGAAGAGCAAGGACGCCGCGCCCGGGACCTGTCCTACGTCGAGCTCCTCCTGGCGCAGCCCGAGATCCTCGCCGGCATGGACGACTCGCTTCTCGACGAGCTCCTCCTCGAGACCCTGGTCAAGCGCGAGCAGAAGCTCAAGCGCCTCGAGGTCTACGGGTTCGCGGGGCTGGAGAGCGCGGCCTTCACCGCCGTTCGCGCCCTTGAGCGCGCCCAACCCGGCCCCGTCACCCGGAACAAGGGGAGCCAGAACATGAACGCGTTTCTGGAAACCGGCGGCCCGGCGAGCCTCGAGGTCCTCGATTCCGTCTTCGCGCACACCGAAAAGGTGGTCTTCGGAAGCTCGTATCGGGCGCTCTCGAAGAGGAGCGGCTTGATGACCAAGGACTACTACTCAACCGTTTATACTCCAAAGGGGTCGGCGGTGACGGCCATCGTGATGACCTCTGAGCTGGCCGATATCGCGTCCTGCAACTCCTACTACTCGGCCGCTTACCCCAACGCCACCCGGCTGAGGGACTGCTCCCGGCGGTACAACTGCCACTCCTACGCCTGGCACGACCAGTCCACGTCCAACACCGTGTGGATGAACACGCCGGGCGATGACACGTACTGGCAGGACGGGAGCTACGTGCCCGCTCCCATCACCGGAGGCCAGAAAGTCTCCTACGCGAGCGATGATCACTCGGCCATCGCGATCTCCAGCTCCGTGTATGAATCCAAGTGGGGCCAGGCTCCGCTCATGCGCCACGCGCCGTGCTACACCCCCTACAACTGCTCGACGCTCAACGGCTACCAACTCGCAGGGTCAACGGGGAGCAGCAGCAATCCGTTCAAGTACTCCAACGGGCGCGACGAATGGCTCGCCTGCTGGGGCATCGCCGGACGCATCTCCTCAAACTGCTACGACATCAGCGACTTCCACGACAAGCAGTTGTGCTACGCCATGTCGGACTCGACGCAGTCGCCCTGCACGCAGATGACCGACCGCAACATGCAACTCGCCTGCTACGGCATGTCCGTGGCCCCCAACTACCCCTCGAACTGCCGCGACATCACCGACGCGGGGCTGCGGGATTTCTGCTACTCCGTCGCGAGCTGGGGGTCCCAGGGGAGTTGCTCCAGCGTGACCAACGCCGCCGACAAGGCCCTCTGCCAAGCCCTCACCTACCGGAACACCTCCTACTGCGCCAGCATCGCCGACGCCAATGACCGGTGGTTCTGCTACGGCACCGCCAGCCGCAACAACTCCTACTGCGCGAACATCGTTTATTGAGACCAGGCGACATCAGTTGCCGGAGAGGTTTGGCTCACTAAGTAGAGAGACGCCCCCACGGGGCGTCTCTCTACTGGGGAATCGTAGCGAACGCCGTTCGCTTTTGCTTCCCAGCGTGTCCTAGGACTGAGCTCTGGGAACGGGTGCAGTTATTCTGTGACGAACCCTAAGAGCCTTTGTTTCCCAAGTTTTTTTGCCGTTCTCCCCTCTCCCGGTGAGGGAGGGCGGGAGGGGACGGGAGAGGGGCCGGGGGTGAGGGTTCGACTTCCGCTACAATCCCCCTCGCCATGAGTCTCAAGATGCTCATCGAGAGCGATCCGCATCAGACCCGGATCGCCGTCCTGGAGGACGACCGCCTGACGGAGATCTTCGTCGAGCGGCACCGCCATCGGGGGCTGGTGGGCAACGTCTACAAGGGGCGGGTGACGCGGGTGCTCCCCGGCATGCAGGCCGCCTTCGTGGATGTCGGCCTCGAGCGCGACGCCTTTCTCTACGTCAGCGACGTGACCTCCGACGTCGAGATGGAAGACCTGGAGATCGACGACGGCCGCTCCGACGAGCTCAACAATAACCACCACCAGGCCCAGCCTTCCCCCTCGATCGACGACCTGCTGAAGGCGGGGCAGGAGATCATCGTCCAGGTGGTCAAGGACCCGCTCCCCAGCAAGGGGGCGCGCATCAGCACGCACGTCACCCTGCCGGGGCGCTATCTGGTGCTGCTGCCGACGGTGCGCCACTTCGGCGTCTCGCGGCGGATCGAGGACGAGGCCGAGCGGGAGCGCCTGCTCGCGCTCCTCCAGCAGCTCCCGGTCACCAGCGGCGGGCTGATCGTCCGCACCGCCGGAGAGGGGAAGGGGCGGGAGGAGTTCGAGAGCGACCTGCTCTATCTCTCCCGCCTCTGGGAGAAGGTGCGCCAGCGCGCCGGCAAGGTCTCGGCCCCCACGCTTCTCCATCAGGACCTCGACCTCGCCCTGCGGATCGTGCGCGACCTGCTGCGCCAGGACTTCGCCGTCCTCTGGGTGGACGGCGAGGAGACCTACGAGCGCATCGTCGAGTTCCTCGACCAGGTGCAGCCGGCCCTGGTCTCCAAGGTCAAGCTCTTCCGCCAGCAGAAGGCCACCCTGTTCGAGCAGTTCGGCATCGAGGAGCAGATCGAGGCCGCCCTGAAGAGCAAGGTCTGGCTCAAGTCGGGCGGCTACATCGTGATCAACCCCACCGAGGCGCTGGTCGCGATCGACGTCAACACCGGCCGCTTCGTCGGCGCCACCAATCTCGAGGACACGGTGCTGCAGACGAACCTCGAGGCGGTCCAGGAGATCGTGCGGCAGATCCGCCTGCGCGATCTGGGCGGGATCATCGTCATCGATCTCATCGACATGGTCGAGATCCCGCACCGCGAGGAGGTCTTCGCCAGCCTGGAGAGCGAGATCAGGAAGGACCGGGCGAAGACCAAGCTGCTCAACATCTCCGAGTTCGGCCTGGTCGAGGTCACCCGCAAGCGCAGCCGCTCCAACCTCGAGCGCCTGCTCACGCAGGGATGCCCCTACTGCTCCGGCCGCGGGCGCATCCAGTCGAACGCCACGATCTGCCTCAACCTGCGCAAGGAGCTGCTCCACCTGCGCGGACGGATCGCCGCCCCGGAGCTCCTGCTGCGCGTCCACCCCGAGATCGCGCGCGCCCTGCAACAGGAGGAGCGGGCGATCCTCGACGAGCTGGAGCGCTCGCTCGGGGTCCACATCCTGATCCAGAGCGATCCCGAGCTGCACCACGAGCGTTTCGACGTCGTGGAGGTCTGACGATCCAGACCGAGCCCTTCGCCCTCCCCGGCTGGACCGGCGAGCTGGCGCCGGCCGTCCGTCCGGCCGATCTCGCGGCGGCGGTCAGCGCCCTGACCGATCCCGCCACCGCCCTGAAGACTCTCCACTGGGGGCGCAACTACCTCTACGTGGCCCGGATGGAGACCGCGGCGGGAGCCGTCGAGGTGGTCGTCAAGCAGTTCCGCCACCGCACTCTCCGCGACCGGCTGAAGCGCCGGCTTCAGGGGAGCAAAGCCGAGAAGAGCTGGCGGGTGGCGACCGCCCTGCTGGCGGCCGGGCTCTCCACTCCGGAGCCGGTGATGCGGATCGAGTCCGCCGACGAAGCGGGCCCTTCTTTCTATGTCTGCCGCTATCTCCCCGGTCTGACCGAGGCGCGCTACCTCTTCCGCGCCGCCAATGCCGGCGAGGAAGAAGAGCGTTTCCCCGAGGTCGACTTCCCCGCTTTCATCGCGGCGCTGGGGCGGACGGCGCGGCGGCTCCACGATGCCGGCTTCTGGCACCGCGACCTCTCGGGGGGGAACCTGCTCCTCCGCTTCGGCGCCGACCGCCGTCCCGCCGAGATCCACCTGGTGGACCTCAACCGGACCCGCATGGGCCGCCCGCCGAGCGTCTCCGAGCGGCTGCGCGACCTTTCGCGCCTGGCGCTCTTCCGCCCCGAGCACCAGGAGCTGCTGCTCCGCGGCTACTGGGGGGACCCCGCGGCCGGGCTCCGCCGCGGCATCTATCTCGCCTACCACCACGGCTTCCTGTGGAAGAACGAATCGAAGCGGCGGGCGCGCGGCGCCCGCGACCGGGTCAAGCGGCTGCTCCTGCCGCGGGGCACGCACGCCCACATCCCGGAGGCGCCCGCCGGGGCCGGAGCGCGCGACAAGGTGGTCTGGGACCACCTCTCGGACCAGCCCCACCAGCACGCCGGCCGGCTCGACAAGCTGCGGGTGCGCTTGGCCGACGCCCGCTCGCACGGCGTCGAGGCGGCGGCGGTCGCCGGCGCCCTGCCGCGGATCTGGCGGCGGTATCGCAAGCTGAAGGCCGGGCTTCACACCACGCCGGTCGACTTCGCGGGCCTCGGAGTCTGCGTCCGCCCCTGGCCGGAGAACCCCGCGGCGCTGCTCGCCCTGGTCGAGGAGCTGGGGGCGCGCCACGTGCTGCTGCGCCTCCACCCCTGGGAGGACGACCATGCGGCCGAGGAGGAGCTGGCGCGCCAGCTCCATGCTCGCGGACTCGAGGTGAGCTTCGCCCTGCCGCAGAACCGCGAGCTGGTGCGCGACCCGGCCCGCTGGCGCCGGGCCCTGGAGGCGATCGCCCCCCGCTTCACCCCCTATGGTCGGCACTTCCAGGTGGGGCAGGCGATCAACCGCAGCAAGTGGGGGATCTGGAACGTCCGCGAGTACGTCGAGCTCGCGCGCGCGGCCGAGGCGGTCCTCCGTCCTTATCCTGGCGTCGAGCTCCTCGGCCCGTCGGTGATCGACTTCGAATATCACGTCACCGCCGCGGTGCTGAACCTGCGCGATCCTGGCTTCCGCTTCGACGCCGTCTCGGCCCTGCTCTACGTCGACCGCCGCGGGGCGCCGGAGAACCGCCAGGCGGGGCTCGACACCGAGGACAAGGCCCTCCTGCTGCGGGCGATCGCGGAGACCGCCGGGAACGTGGTCCATGAAAAAGCGAGCCGCTGCTGGATCACCGAGGTCAACTGGCCGCTGCGCGAGGGGCCCCACTCGCCGGCCGGCCGCGACGTCTCGGTGGACGAGGAGGCGCAGGCGGACTACCTGGTCCGCTACTACCTCCTGACGCTGGGCACGGGGCTGGTCGAGCGGGTGTTCTGGTGGCAGGTGGTGGCGCGGGGGTACGGCTTGGTCGATCCCGTCGATCCGGCGCAGCCGCGGCGGCGGCCGAGCTTCCACGCTCTGAAGACGCTGGTGCGCGAGCTGGATGGCGCCCGGCTGGAGGAGGTGCTGGCGGCTCCTTCGCCGGCCCGGCTCTACCGCTTCCGCCGTCCGGACGGCGCCGAGGTGGTCGTGGGCTGGAGCGCCGTGGACCGGCCGGCCCGGGCGACGTTGCCGCGTCCGGCGGTGGTCGTGATCGGCCGCGATGGCGAGGAGCGGCGGGCCCCGGAGGGCGTCGAGGTGGACATCGACGCCTCTCCGAGGTATTTCCGGCTCTGATTACTTCTGGAACACTTCCGCCACCGGCACGATGTCGATCCGGGTGGGCGCCACCTTAAGCGGCACGATGACCTTGTCGGCCGCGGTGACCTTGGCGTCCACCTGGCTGTTGTAGGTCTTCGGGCTCGGCTCGTCCTTCTGCAGGGTGTCCTTGAGCTGCTGGGCGTTGGAGGTCACCAGGATGGCCTCGTAGTTATTGGTGTTCAGGTATTTCTTGATCGCCGCGTTGACGTCACCCACCGTCAGCTTCTTCAGCCGCGCCTGGATCTCGTCGATGTAGTACGGCATGCCGTAAAACCGGCTGTCCATGTTGAAGCCGAGGCGCTCGTCCAGGCTCTGGGCCCAGAGCTTGGAGTAGTTGAGGACGAAGTCACGGGTGAGGTTGAAGTCCGCCTCCGTCATCCCCTCGTCGCGCAGCCGCTGGACCTCGTAGAGGCCGGCCCGCAACGCGAACTGGGCGTCGGCCGGCACGACCGGCCGGATCCAGACCGAGAAGTACTGCTCGCGGCGCGGCGACCCGGGGGGCGGCGTGGTGACGAACGGCGGGTTGGACAGGTATTCGATATAGGAGTAGTCGCCGTAGTTCAGGCCGCGGTCCGCTCGCAGCTCGTTCATCAGCCGGCCGTTGAAGGTGCGGTGCTCGCCGAGGAGGCTGTTGGCCACCATCAGCGGGTAGTAGTCCGCGTCGGCGCGGGTGATCGGCAGCGGGAATCCGAAGTTGATCCCTACCGACCCCGTCTGCTTCTCCACCAGGGTCAGGTTGTGCCCCTGGACCTTGGGGGCGGGGGGCAGCGCCATGCGCCCCTTCTGCCCCGCGGGCAGGGGCGCGAGGTCCCGCGTCAGGCGGGAGGGGTAATCGGCCGGGTAGCCGCCGGCGACGCCGACCATCAGGTTCGCCTGCGTGTAGTGCTGCCGGTAGAACTGCTTCACGTCGTCCAGCGTGATGTGCTGGAGCCCCTCGACGGTGCCGAGCGGGGAGTGTCCGTAGGGGTGCCCCTTGAAGATCTTCTGCTGGAGCAGCTCGAGGCCGAGCCGCTCGTCATTGGCGCGCAGCGAGTCGGTGATGGCGGAGGCGAGCTGGTCCTTGTTGCGCTGGAAGTCCTCCTGGGAGAAGCCGGGCCTGAGCAGCGCCTCCTCGAGCAGGGCCGTGTACTCGGTCAGCTTGTCACGGTGGATCGTGCCGCCGATCGAGGTCACCTCGCGGTCGGCGTCGGAGTTGATCCCGGCCGCCATCGGATAGAGGGCCTCGACGAGCTCGGTGTAGGAGCGCTTCTGCGTCCCCGCCTGGCCGATCATCATCGAGGTCAGAGTGGCCAGGCCCTCCTTGCCGGCGGGATCGTGGATCGAGCCGACCTCGAACTGGAGGCGGAGGGCCACCAGCGGCGAGGCGGCGTTGGGGAGCGCGACCACCTCGATGGGCGTGGCGGCCTTGGTCTGTGCGGTGGCCGGCACCGCCGCGAGCACGAGGGCTAGCAGGATTCCTTTCCGATCAATCATGACGCGCACCTCCCTGCGTGCCCTGGGCGGCGGGGGCCGCTTTGTGAGTGAGGGTCGCGTAGGTCTCGTTCTGCGGCTTGAAGACCTCGCGGGCGACCCGCTGGATGTCCGCCGGCGTCACCTTCTGATAGGTGGCGAAGCGCTGGTTGAGGGCGTCGATATCGCCGGAGATCGCGATCGCCTGGGCGGCCTGGGCCGCGACGTTGCCCGGCGTGTCGAGCCCGAGGGCAAAGGCGTAGCGCTGGTGCGACTTGATACGGTCCAGTTGCTTGACGTCGACCGGCGTGGCCTGGAGCTGCTGAATGTAGCGATTGACCGTCTCCCGCACCTTGGGGAGGAGCTCGTCCGACCGCACCCGCGCAACGATCGAGAACAGCCCGGGATCGCGGTTGCCGGAGGTGCCCCCCTGGACGAAGTCCACCCACTGGTTCTTCACTACCAGATCCTGATAGAGCGGCGCGGACTCGCTGAACAGGAGCTGCTCCATGAGGTCGAGCGCCGCCGAGTCGGTCGCCGTCGCCGAGTAGGCCGGAATGTGGTAGGCCATCATCACGTACGGGTGCGTCGGGTTCGGCCAGTCGAGGGAGGCCGTCTTGCGCTCCTTCTGCGCCGGCTCCACCGGGATGTCCGCCGCCTTGTACCCTTTCTTCCAGTCGCCGAAATACTGCTTCGCCAGGGTGAAGACGTTCTCCGGCTGCACGTCGCCCACCACCAGCAGCGTGGCGTTCTCCGGCCGGTAGAAACGTTCGAAGAACTTCAGGCTGTAGTCGTACTCGTTGGGCATCGCCTTGATGTCGGCCACGAGGCCCAGCGTCGTGTGCTTGTAGGTGTGCTTGTCGTAGGCGAGGTCGCGGACCTTCTCGTAGAGCGGCTGGATGGGGTTCGAGACGCTCTTGTTGTACTCGCCCAGGATGGCCAGCGCCTCGGTACGGAAGGCGTCCTGGCTGTACTTGAGGTGCTTGAAGCGGTCGGACTCGATATCCATGATCAGCGGCAACTGGCTCGCCGGCGCGACCATGTGGTAGACCGTCTGGTCGTCGGTGGTAAAGGCGTTCGAATCGGCGCCCAGCCGCTTGATGACATCGTTGTAGGCGTCCTTCGAGTACTTCTCCGTGCCGCGAAACATGATGTGCTCGAAGAAGTGGGCGAAGCCGCTGTGCCCCGCTTCGACTTCGTCGCGGGAGCCGGTGCGCATCACCACGTAATAGGCCACCGTCCCCGGGCTGTCGTAGGGGACGGCCACCACTTTCATGCCGTTGTCGAGGGTCTGTTTATGGACCTTGAAGGGGAAGATGTCCCCGGAAGCTGCCGGCTTCCCGGCGGCGCCGGCCAGTGTCGCCACCGCCAGCAGGCCGCAGAGCAGCAGAGTGATTCTTCGGGCGTGCACGCGTTGAGCTCCTTTCGGTTCGGAACTTTGACGCCGGTCAAGGCGTTCTTCTTTTGGATCGGACCCCGTCGAGGGGCGTTCAAGGCAAGAAACGGTGATTCCCCCGGACAGGATTCCCATATTACCCTACCTATCATGAGTAGCCGAACCGCGCTTTCCGCCCTTTCCCTGACCCTGCTCCTCCCTGGCCTCGCCGCCGCCCAGACCCCGCAGGCTGCCCGCCGGACTCCGGTCGTGGCGCTGGTCGAGAAGGTCGCGCCGGCGGTGGTCAACATCTCCGCCGAGTCGACGGTCCGCGAGGCCGACCCGTTCTTCGGCCGCTTCGGCCTCGGCGCCGAGCGCCAGGCCCAGTCGCTGGGCTCGGGGTTCATCGTCGACCGCAGTGGCATCGTCGTCACCAACGCCCACGTGATCGAGGGGGCCTCGCGGATCACCGTCACCCTGCTCGACGGCCGCGAGATCGAGGCCGACCTGCTCGGCTCGGACCGCGACGCCGACATCGCCGTGCTCAAGGTGAAGGCGAGCGGCCTGCCCGCCGTCCCCCTCGGTCACAGCTCGGACCTGATGATCGGCGAGACCGTGGTCGCCATCGGCAACCCGTTCGGCCTGTCGAACACGGTGACCACGGGCGTGCTCTCGGCGGTGGGGCGCACCGTCCCCTCCGAGCGCGGCGAACGGCTGTTCACCGACTTCCTGCAGACCGACGCCTCGATCAACCCGGGCAACTCGGGGGGCCCGCTGGTCAACATCCAGGGGGACGTGATCGGCATCAACAGCGCCATCATCTCGGGGGCGACGGGGATCGGCTTCGCCATCCCGGCCGACCGCGCCCGCCGGGTGGTCGACGACCTGCTGCGCTTCGGCGAGCTGCAGCCGCTCTGGACGGGCGCCCGCCTGGTCAGCGTCGATCCCGAGCTGGCGCGGCGCTACGGCCTGCCCGCGTCCGCGCGACGCGGCGCGCTGGTGCTCAAGGTCTCCCCGGACTCGCCGGCGGCCGCGGCCGGCCTGCGGGAGAAGGACGTGATCGTCTCCGTGGCCGGCCATCCCGTCGTCGCCCGCGAGGACGTGACGACGGCTCTCTACACGGCGTCGGCGGGCGCCGCGCTCGACGCCGAGGTGCGGCGGGGCGGCCAGACCGTCCGGGTGAAGCTGCGGGCGGTGCATCCGCCGCAGGGCCTGGGCCTCCAGGTGCTGGAGCGGTCGGTGGGGCTCGCGGTCGAGCCGGCTCGCGGCGGGCTCGCCATCCGCCGGGTGGCCGGCGGCTCGCTCGCCGAGCAGAAGGGGCTCCGCCCGGGCGACGTCATCCTCGGCGCCAACGGCCAGCAGGTGGATTCGGTCGAGAACCTGGGCCGCGAGGTCCTGCGCGGCCTCGACCGCGGCGGGCTGCTCCTGGCCGTGCAGCGGGGGCGGTGGGTGTACAACCTGGATTTCCCGCTGTAGGGGACAAGAGGGCGGCCCATCCCATACGATGGGCCCCATGCCCCACCGCCTCGCTCTCCTCGTCTCCGGCGCCTCGGGGATGCTCCTCCCCCGGCACGTGCTCGGGCGGCTGGCGGCGCATCCGGAGATCGAGCGCATCCATCTGGTGGTCTCGGCCGGGGCGAGCCAGGTTCTGCGCCATGAGCTGGGGCCGGAGAAGACCGGCGGCGCCGACCTCGTCGAGGCGGCCGGGCTGGGGGACGCCGAACGGGCGAAGGTGGTCGTCCACCGCGACAACGAGCTCGACGCGCCGATCGCCTCCGGCTCCTACCGGCTCACCGGTTCGGTGGTGCTGCCGTGCAGCGCCGGCACCCTCGGCGCCCTCGCCACCGGCTCGGCGCGCACGCTGGTCCACCGCGCCGGGGCGGTCGCCCTCAAGGAGAGGTGGCCGCTGGTGCTCGGGTTCCGCGAGACCCCCTACAGCCTCATCCACGTCGAGAACATGCGCCGCCTCCTCTACGCCGGAGCGGTGATCCTGCCCCCGGTCCCGGCCTTCTATATCGGCGGCGAGGACCTCGGCCGCTTCCTCGACCACTACGCGCTACGGATCCTCGACCGCTTCGGCATCGCCGAGCCAGGGGAGCCGGGGCTGCGCTGGGGCTGAAACGCTTAGGACGGCTGCGTCCTCTGTCCTCTCCGGAGGACGATCGGTACGAGCCCTCTCGCCCCCGCTGCTTCTGTAACCCCTTTGTTTCTCGTGTTTTTTCCTCCTGGCATCGGCCTTGCCTTAGGGAATGGGCGTGTTGGACAACCGAGGAGGAACTTCCATGCGACGTACGACCAAACTGATGACCACAGCCCTGCTGGCTCTCTCCATCGCCCCCGCTCTCCAGGCCCAGGGGTATCGCCAGGACGCCCGGCGCTACTCGTACCCCGAGACCCGCCACGTGGGCCGCCTGGGGGCGATCGCGAACGAGATCGAGCAGAACGCCACCTACATTCGCCGCGAGTTCGAGCGCAACAACCGTCGCCCGGACCGGGCCGAGACTCGCGCCATCGACACGTTGAACCAGCTCAACGCCGCGGCCGACCGCTTCCACGACGAGGTGGAGAGGTACCGGCGGAACCCCCGCCAGAGCGCGAACGAGTTCGCGTCCCTGGAGCGGGCCTTCAACGTTACCGAGAGGTCGCTGCGCCGGATCGATCGCCGCCCCTACGTCGACCGCGGCATGGTCCGGATCTACACTCTGATGAACGAGCTGTCCGGCTACTACGGCCGCCGTTCCGGCTACTACGGCACCTGGGACCGGGACAACAACTGGGGCGATGACCACGACGGTCGTGATCGTGACCACGACGGCCGCGATCGCGATCGCGGCCACCGGCCGCCGTACAACTTCTAAGCGACACTCCTGGCGAAATCAGCGAACCGGGCGGGCAGGCCGAGGAATGGCTGTCCGCCCGGTTCTGTTTTACATATTTGAGGAACGGCCGCGCCTTGGTCTGGGCGCGGCTTCTCATTAAGGAGCAACACCATGAGTCATCCAAAAGAGAACCCTGCCTGGTCCAGGGCGGCATTTTTCATTCTTGCCGCTCTGCTCGTCCTTTCGACGGCCGCCTTCGCGCAACCTGTGGGTGGGGAGCGGTTCACGGCAAACCTGGTGGACCCCGCGGGCCACTTCGGCCGTGTCAGGGGGTCCAATACGGCCCAGATCCTGATCCATATCGACCACTATTCAGAGGATGCCGAAACCCAGCGGCTGGCCGGCATCCTTCAGCAGAAGGGTCCAGACGCCTTGCGTGACGCTCTGTGGGACAAGGAGGTCGGCTACATCCGCGTCGGCGGCGGTCTCGGCTATCCGATCGCGGTGGCCCGCTCGCATCCGGCACCGGACGGAGGCCGGATCATCCGCCTCATGATGGACCGGCAGCTCTCCCAGAGAGAGGTCATCAACAACTCCCGCACCGTCGACTACCCGTTTACCTTCATCGAGATCAAGGTCGACCGTAACGGCAAGGGAGAGGGACAGTTTTACCAGGCGGCCAAAGTGCGTCTGAGCGGCGATAAATTCGAAGTCGAGAACTACAGCCCGCAGCCGCTCAGGCTTCTCGCGGTCAAGGCGGAGTAGCGAGCGGGGCGTTCCGCCCGGCTTTAGTTTGTACAATCCCCGCCATGCGCCCAATCCGCACCCTCTCGACCGTGCTCGAGATGATCAAGATCGAGCATACGCTGTTCGCCTTGCCGTTCGCCTTCCTGGGGATGCTCCTCGCCGCCGGCGGGTGGCCCTCGTGGCGGACGGTCTTCTGGATCGTGGTCGCCATGGTGGGAGCCCGGAGCGCCGCGATGGCGTTCAACCGGCTGGTGGACCGCCGGATCGACGCCGCCAATCCGCGGACGGCTAGCCGCGCCCTGCCGGCGGGGCAGATCAGCCCCGGGGCGGTCGCCGTCTTCACGGCGGCGAGCGCCGGCCTGCTGGTGCTCGCCGCCTGGAAGCTCAATCCGCTGGCCCTGGCGCTGTCGCCCGTGGCGCTCGGCATCCTCTTCCTCTACTCCTATACCAAGCGGTTCACCTGGGCCGCCCATCTGTTCCTGGGGCTCTCGCTCGCCGGCGCGCCGCTCGGCGCCTGGATCGCGGTGCGCGGGGACATCCAGGCGACCCCGCTGCTCCTCGCCGGGGTGGTGCTGACCTGGACGGCGGGCTTCGACATCCTGTATGCCCTCCAGGACCTGGACTTCGACCGCCGGACGGGGCTCTTCTCGATTCCCGCCCGCTTTGGGGTGGTCGGCGCGCTCTGGATCTCGGGCGCCCTCCACGCCCTGACGATGACGCTGCTCGCCCTGCTTCCCCGGATTTATCTGCCGGGGCCGCCCGTGCTCGGCACCGGCTACTGGGTGGGATGGATCGGCTGCCTCCTGCTGATCGCCTACCAGCACTGGGTGGTGCGGCCGGGGGACCTGTCGCGCCTCAACGCCGCCTTCTTCACCGCCAATGGCGCCCTGTCGCTCTGGCTCTTCGCCGCGACCGCCCTTGATATACTGAGGTCCTGATGATTACGGAGATCACTAGCGAGACGCTTTCCCCGATCCGCCCCGAGGCGTTCCCCGCGCCTTTGCAGGAGATCGCCGCCAAGGTGCGCGACGGCCTCCGCCTCGACGAAGCGGACGCCCTGACCTGCTTCACCACCCCGCACGTCCTCCACCTCGGCAAGCTGGCCGACACCATGCGGCGGCGGCTGAACGGCAATATCACCTACTTCAACGTCAACCGGCACATCAACCCGACCAACGTCTGCGTCTACACCTACAACTGCAAATTTTGCAGCTTCGCGGCGATGAAGGGGGAGTCCCACGCCTGGGAAATGAGCCACGACGACGTCTACGCGCACGCCGCCGACCAGGGGGGGAACGCGGTCACCGAGTTCCACATCGTCGGCGGGCTGCATCCGGACCTCTCGATGGCCTGGTATGAGGAGATGCTCCGCGGCTTGAAGCAGCGCTTCCCGAACGCCCACCTCAAGGCCTTCACCGCGATCGAGATCGGCTGGTTCGCCAAACGCGAGAAGCTGTCGATCGAGGAGGTGCTGAGCCGGCTGCGCGACGCGGGCCTGGGATCGCTCCCCGGCGGCGGCGCCGAGATCTTCCACCCCGAGGTGCGGGAGATCATCTGCGACGGCAAGCTCGACGCCGGCGAGTGGATCGAGGTCCACCGCATCGCCCACAAGATGGGGATCAAGAGCAACTGCACCATGCTCTACGGCCACGTCGAACGGCCGGAGCACAAGGTCGACCACCTGCTGCAACTGCGCGCCCTGCAGGACGAGACTGGCGGCTTCAACGCCTTCATCCCGCTCGCCTACCACCCCGAGAACAACTACATGGGCCTGAAGTACCACACGACGGGGACGGAAGACCTGCGGCACATCGCGACCGCCCGGCTGGTGCTCGACAACATCCCGCACATCAAAGCCTACTGGGTGATGGTGACCCCCAAGCTGGCCCAGGTGGCGCTGCGCTTCGGCGCCGACGACCTGGACGGCACGATCGTCGAGGAGAAGATCTACCACATGGCCGGCGCCGGCACCTCGCAGCAGCTCACACGCCCGGAGCTCGAGCGCATCGTGCGCGAGGCGGGATTCGTGCCCGTCGAGCGCGACACGCTGTATAACCCGATCTCGCTCGCCTCTTGAAGCCCGACACGCTCGGTTTCCACTATCTGGCGGTCGACGGCCCGATCGGCGTCGGCAAGACGACGCTGGTCGAGCTGCTGACCCGGCAGTTCGAGGGGGTGAAGATCCTCGAGGACGTGGACAACCCCTTCCTCGGGGACTTCTACCAGGACCGTCCGGGCGCCGCCTTCCAGACCGAGCTCTACTTCCTGCTCTCCCGCTTCAAGCAGCAGCGCGACCTCGGCCAGCGCGGCCTGTTCGACCGCGTGCTGGTCTCCGATTACACCTTCTGGAAGAACCGGATCTTCGCCTATCTGAACCTGACCGACGACGAGCTGATGCTGTTCGACAAGCTCTACGCCCTGCTCGAGCCGCAGGTGCCGGTGCCGGATCTGGTGATCCACCTGGTCGCCGACGTCGACACCTGCATGGAGCGGATCCGCAGGCGGGCGCGCAACATCGAAAAGACGATTGCCCGGGAATATCTCTCGGAGTTGATTGACGCGTACAATCACTACTATCATTACTACAGCCGGTCTCCGTTGCTGGTGGTGGACACGAGACATCTCAACTTCCCCCAGCGGCCCGAGGACTTCGACGAGCTGTTGAATCGCCTGTCGAAGCCGATCAAGGGGACCGAGTACTTCCAACCGCTTGGATCCCGCTGAGGCGGGACCGGGACGGAGCACAGCGCCCCCTGCGGCGCGGCACTGGCGAGCGAGGACCTGATCCCCCGGCGGGGACAGCCACCTCTCAACTCTCGCTGGCATAGCCGCGAACCCGCGGGCCCCGCCAAAGGCCCTTCCGTCTCTGCGTGCGGAAGGGCTTTTCACGTTTGAACTCGAAAAGGAGCTTCAGATGGCTGGCGAACCCAAGAACGTCACGGTTCCCTGGGTGGTGGGGGCCCCCGAGCGCGGCGATCACCTGGTCATGGTGACCGCCTACGACTTTCCTCAAGGACGCACGGCCGACGCGGCCGGGGTGGACATCATCCTGGTGGGCGACTCGCTCGCCATGGTGGTGCTCGGCCATCCCGACACGCTGTCGGTGACCATGGACGAGATGATCCACCACACCAAGGCCGTCCGCCGGGGCGTCAAGCGCGCCCTGCTGGTGGCGGATATGCCTTATGGCTCATTCCACCTGGGCGCCGAGCACGCGGTGGGCAGCGCCATCCGCTTCATCAAGGAGGCGGGCGCGCAGGGGGTCAAGATCGAGGGGCACCGCCCCGAGTTGGTCGCCGCCCTGACCCAGGCCGAGGTGCCGGTGATGGCCCACCTCGGGCTCACTCCGCAGTCGGTCCACCGCCTGGGCGGCTTCAAGGTCCAGGGGCGCGGGGACGCGGCGCGCGAGCTCATCCTGCGGGCGGCCGAGGAGGCGGAGGCCGCCGGCGCCTTCTCCCTCGTCCTCGAATGCGTGCCGTCCGACCTCGCCGCCGAGGTCACCCAGCGGCTCTCGATCCCCACCATCGGCATCGGCGCCGGCGCCGGCTGCACGGGGCAGGTGCTCGTCTATCACGACCTGCTGGGGATGGAGGAGCGGATCGCGCCCCGCTTCGTGCGGCGCTACGCCGAGCTCGGCAGGCTCTCCCGCGAGGGGATCGCGCGCTACGCGGAGGACGTCCGCACCGGCCGCTTCCCGTCGCCCGAGGAGGGGTACGGCGGGGGTGTGGCCAAGCCGGCCGAAGAGCCGGCGAAGCTGTACGGGTGATGATCCGAAGATGATCATTGCCAGGACGCAGGACGAGCTGCGCCGGACCGTCGACGGCTGGCGGGCGGCGGGGGAGCGGATCGGCTTCGTGCCGACCATGGGCGCGCTCCACGCGGGGCATCTGTCCCTCGTGCGGCTCGCCCGTGGGCGGGTGACCAAGGTGGTGGCGTCGGTGTTCGTCAATCCGGCCCAGTTCGGTCCCAGCGAGGACTTCAACCGCTACCCCCGCCAGCCGGAAAAGGACGGGGCGATGCTGGAAGAGGCCGGCTGCGACCTTCTCTTCCTGCCGGACGTGGCCACCATCTACCCGCCCGGCAACGCCACCTTCGTCGAGCCCGCCGGCGCCGCCGAGGGGCTCGAGGGGGCCTGCCGGCCGGGGCACTTCCGCGGCGTCGCCACCGTGGTCTGCGCCCTCTTCAACCTGGTGCGGGCCGACGTCGCCGTCTTCGGCGAGAAGGATGCCCAGCAGCTCGCGGTGATCCGGCAGATGGTGCGCGACCTGCATCTGTCGGTCGAGATCGTGCCCGGCCCGACCGTCCGCGAGACGGACGGGCTCGCGATGTCCTCCCGCAACGCCTACCTCTCCTCCGAGGAGCGGCGGGCGGCGGCGGTGCTCCATCGCTCCCTGCGTGCCGCGGAAGCGGCGATCGGAGAGGGGGAGCGCCGGGGGAAGGCCGTCCGGGAACGGCTGCGGGAGATATTGAATACGGAGCCTCTGGCGCGTGTTGAATACGCCGAGGTGGTGGACGCCGAAAGCTTTCAACCGGTCGAGACGTTGCGCGGCCGGCTGGTGCTCCCCCTGGCCGTGAGGATCGGGGGGACGCGATTGATCGACAACATTCGTCTGACGGTCGGGGAGACCCGGCCGCCTGAGGAGTCAAGGATATGAAGCGCACGCTTCTGAAGTCGAAGATTCATCGGGCCACCGTGACGGACGCCAACCTCCTCTATCAGGGGTCGATCACCATCGATCCCCTGCTCATGGAAGCGGCGGACTTCGTGCAGTTCGAGCGGGTGGAGATCTACAACTGCACCAACGGCGAGCGCTTCGCGACCTATGCCATCCCGGGTACGCCGGGCCTGGGGGAGATCGTGCTCAACGGCGCGGCGGCCCACAAGGCCGGGCCCGGAGACGTGATCATCATCGCCACCTACGCCGACTACGAGGACGCGGAGTGCCGCGCCCATCAGCCCTCGCTGGTCTTCGTGGACGCCAAAAACCGGATCGTCGCCCTCTCGCACGAGCGGATCGACGAAGCCGTATTGGAAGAGGCAACCATGGCAGCGGCGCTGTGAGGCGCCCGGCCGTCGTAGCAGCGGCGTCGGCGGTGGCTCTCCTGGCGCTCGCCTGCGCCGGGGGTGCCGCCCCGCCGCCGGACCGGGCCGCCAAGGGGAAGCCGGTCGCTTTCACGACGATCGTCCAGCGGGCGATCCCGGGCCAGGCCGGCCAGCAGGTCCGGACGGTGGTCCGGGACGCCGACTCCTGGCGTGCCGTCTGGGCCGAGTTGCGGAAGGATGGCGGCGAAGCGCTTCCCGCCGAGCCGCCGGCGGTCGACTTCCCCCGCGAGATGGTGCTCGTGGTGGCGATGCCCACGCAGAGCTGCGTCTCGAAGGTCACCATCCAGTCGATCGGCCATCTGGGCAACCCGACGGGCGGCACGCTGCTGGTGAACCTGCTCGAAGCGCCGCCGGCTCCCAACTGCCGCTGCATCGTCGCCTCGCGGCCGGTCCACGCCGTCCGCCTTCCCCGCACCGGAGGGATCCCGCGCTTCGTCGTCACCCGCGGGCAGACCTCCTGCGGCTCGTAGCGGCCGCGATGAGCTGGCAGCCGGCCGCGGGCCAACGGCTTCCTGAACCGGGAAGGCGGCCCGGTCCCCGTGCGTTAGAATCGCCGAGGAGGTAGGAATGACCGTCACGCTAGACACTCCAAAGATCCCCACGAATGCCGCCCTCGATGTCGAGCCGCTCACCATCGCCGGCCGCATCTTCCGCTCGCGTCTCTTCCTGGGGACGGGCAAATATCCAGACTTCCCGACCATGGCCGCCGCCCTGGAGGCGTCCGGCACCGAGGTGGTGACCGTGGCGCTGCGCCGGGTGAACCTGGGAGAACGGGGCCAGGGCTCGCTGCTCGACTTCGTCGATCCCGAAAAGTACCTGCTGCTTCCCAATACCGCCGGCTGCTACACCGCCGACGAGGCGATCCGCACCGCCCGTCTGGCCCGCGAGCTGGGAGGGTGGGACTGGGTGAAGCTGGAGGTGATCGGGGACAAGAAGACCCTCTTCCCCGACAACGTCGAGCTGCTGAAGGCGACCGAGACGCTGGTCAAAGAGGGGTTCATCGTCCTGCCGTACACCAACGACGACCCGGTGGTCTGCCGCCGGCTCGAGGAGCTGGGAGCGGCGGCGGTGATGCCGCTGGGTGCCCCGATCGGCTCGGGGATGGGCATCCGCAACCCGGCCAACCTGCGGATCATCCTGGAGCAGGCCAACGTGCCGGTGATCGTGGACGCCGGCGTGGGCACCGCGAGCGACGCCGCCCTCGCCATGGAGCTGGGAGCCCAGGGCGTGCTGATGAACACCGCCGTGGCCGAGGCCCAGGACCCGGTCCGCATGGCGAGGGCCATGAAGCTCGCCGTCGAAGCCGGCTGGCTCGCCGCCCACGCCGGGAGGATTCCCCGGAAGCTCTACGCCTCCGCCTCCTCCCCCCTGACGGGCCTCATCGAATGAAGAAGTTGCCAGCCCCCCTCGGGCCGCACTAGACTTCCTCGTCCGCACGTGGGGCAGCATGCAGCCATAGCTCAACTGGATAGAGCGACAGACTTCGAATCTGTAGGTCGGGGGTTCGACTCCTCCTGGCTGCACCACTTAAACTCCTATAGAATCAATAGTTTGCAAGGAGGACCCGGAAGTGGTTCCGGGGTCCTCTGTGCCCCGGGGACCACTGGGGTGACCACTGGAGCACGCCCTTCCCTGCGTTTCCCGCCGGCCGGCCCCGGCCCTCTCGCTTCCACTTCCCCCCAAAAGACGACCGGCGCCGCGTGGCGCCGGATTCAACCTCCGTCTCCCGTGAGGGAGCGGACCAAACCAGACGGCCCGGCGGGGTGCAGGAACACGTCCGCCGAGCCTGACCCGAGCACAGGAGACGACCCCATGCCCGAGCTAACCCCGCAGTCTAGCGCAGCACCCGCACCCGTTCCGCCCCTCGCGGTGGTCCCCCCGATCCTCGACCCCGCCGCCTGGGAAGACTTCGCCGTCTTCCGCGAGACGTTCCTCGCGTACTTCACCCGGCCGGAAGATGCCGCCGCCCTTCGCCACCTCGGAAACCTCGCGTTCGAGATGCTCCTTGAGCACTGCCGGTACTTCCCCGATCCGCCGGAGAGTGACACGCGGTGGGAGCTGCGCGCCGCCGTCGCCGATCTGCGCCACCTGCAAGGCTTCCTCCGGACGCTGGGGAACCAGCACAAGGAGTCCTCCCTCAGCTCGGAGGATGCCGCCCTATCGCGCTACGCTGGCTTGCAGTCCGGCAAGGTGCGCAGGCTCACGGACCGGATCGAGCAACGGCTCGCGGTGGGCTCGTAATGGGGGGGTGGGCCGCCCCTCGCGAAGATACCCAGAGCTATACCGTTGAGGTGGCCCGAGAGCGGGCGGAGCGGTGGGAGGCGGCGGCGGTCGAGCGGTGCATGGCGGTCCCCTCCTGGCTCGCGGACACGGCGGATGCGCACGTCCGCGAGCTCGCGAGATCGGGCCGCGCTACGCCGCTCCTCTGGGACCGTGGCCGCTTCCTGGTCCGGTTAACGGACACCTCCCGCCGGCCCGAGATCGTGGCGGATGTCGAGGTCCCGGGTTTCGTCTCGCGGCCGTTCGGCATCTTCCGGGGGAGCGGCCGGGGGACGGGTGCTCCTGGCTCTGGGGAGCATTCCCTCGCGCACCTCCCAACCCGGCGGATCATCGCCACGCTTCCCCTCCGGAAGTCGTGTATGGCGCTGGCGGCGGAGCTGGCCGGCCTGCGGATCGATTGGCAGGAGACGGACCCGGAGAAGGTGCTCGCGGGCGCCCCGGACCAGGAGAAGGTGCAAGCGCTCCTCCGCCTGTACGAGAAGGTCACCCGCACGTAGCAGAAATCGGGGGGCGGTTCCTTTTAGGGGGGCCGCCCTCCGCCCCCTTGACTCTGCCCGTGTCCGCCCGGCGGTGTCTCATCGTCAAGCGCCAATCGTGGCCGCCTCCACCTTTTCCGGGTTATAGTATTAGTGAATGAGTCACAAATCTGGAGGTAAGTAATGAAGAAGCTCGTACGTCTGGGGCTCCTCGTTGGAGCGATCACCATATCCACGTTCGCCACAGTTAAACCGGCTCATGCTGCTCTTCCGGACTGCTCTACGATCCAGTCCCAAACCTGTACAACCCAAGGCTCTATTGTTTACTGCCTAGACTACTGTACTTATATATACAAATGCGAAAAATTCTTAGGTGGCTTGAGATGGAAGTTGTATGGGGTAGATCCGTCAGATCCGAATTACGGCCACTGCGCCTAGCACCACTTCACAACCCCTCGGACCCGGAGAAGGTGCTCGCGGGCGCCCCGGACCAGGAGAAGGTGCAAGCGCTCCTCCGCCTGTACGAGAAGGTCACCCGCACGTAGCAGAAATCGGGGGGCGGTTCCTTGTGGGGCCGCCCTTTTCTTTTCCCGCAGTGGGGGAACATACGCGCCCATCAATAGCCTTGTGGGACGGAAGTACGGCAAGCTAGGCTTTAACCCCGGTGTTCTTCGGGAGGGCTCAATGTCTATAAAGCGGGGTAGCTGGTGGAAGAGGCAGGTAAAGCACACTCGCTCTGCGTGGGCATATCTACGGCACCCCAAAAAGAGGACTTGTTATGATTGCGGCTTCCTCGCGTCCGGAGAGAACGAGGTAGGCAGGGAATTGCGGAGGCAGTTAGGCGCGCCCGGATCTTGTGATGGGCTTCAATGTTACCAGGAAGAAGATTGGGATAGTGGCGAGCCAGAATCTGAGGTTCTTCAGAAGGATCGGCGGACATGCAAATGGTTCGATCCATACATCCCCAATTGTTCCCCAAAAGCACATCTGGAACAGCGGATGAAGACGCGAGAAAAGTTGTGGGAAAAATTTTGGAACGTGGTTTTTCTCTTGCTTGGCATGATTTTTACGCTTTTGTTTGGTTGGGTAAAGCAGCAGTTGGGATTCAAGTAAGAAAGATCCTCTTAACGGAAGCATGCTAGCCAGTTAACAGTCCCTCTCGTACAGACGCCCGTGTTAAGGAAGTAAAAGCTCAATGGGATGTAGAGCTTCCATAAGGTCGGGGGCATCCATGAGACAGCCAACTTTGTATCAATCTGTAAGTGCGCTGTCTACGTGGGCTTCATGAGTCGCACCTTTCTTGGTCTGTCGCAGGGTCCCTCTGGCCGGGTGATCCTGCCCCTATAGAACTACTTCTTTACTATAGGAATACCTGCACCTGTGCACCTGATCCGGTGTCCAGGTGCAAACCACACACCCTTACACCATTGCACCCGACTAGGTGCAAAACAGGGAGCGTTGCACCGGAGAGGGAAAGCAGACACCTTATAGACCTTCCCATTCCTCAATCTCTTCTAAGACCTTTACGACCTCATCGCTTAATTTCAAGTCCCATACATGCCTCAAGCTGGCATACAGTCGGCGCAATCGTCGGGAGAGTTGGAAGTAGAACTCAGTGATAGTTGACTCCATGGTCTCATTGAACACAGCGCCATCTTGCCCTCTTAGGCCGTCGATAATCATGATCTCTAGAAACAGTAGATGGTTCATGCCAAGTGTTTGGCTAATGGCGTAGAAGTGCTTATGTAGCCACTGAGGGAACCGGTATGTTCTTCGCTTACCCTTCTTTGCCATGCTGGACCTCTTTGGAAGAGTGAAGGGAAAGTCATTTACTAGGTCGCATAGCTCTGCGAAATCTTCCGACTCGCTTTCAAAGGGCTGAGACTTGCCCCGTGATATGCTGGAGAGTGCTTCCCAGAACCGGTAATAGTTCTCATGAACCAACAGGCGCTTGGTAGCTTTGCGAGCTAGAACTCTTACGGCATCTTGCATAGTAAATCCAGAGTCGATTACCTGCCGTTCTAGATCCGCTTGCACCCATGATTGCAGGTCGAGAGTTACTTCTATTAGATCGGAGTCTGTAGAGTCCACCTCTTTAGGGATCTCGACGTGATAGCCGGATTTCAACTCGTCTAGTAGGTGGAACTTCAGAGGTGCTATAGGTTGCCGTCCCCGAAACCGCTCTTCTTCAGGACCAAACGAATCCACTGATAGCGGGCGGAATGTAGGATTGGGTGACGTACTCGGCTTTTCTTGCCCTCGGATCTGAATCACGCCGTGCCGCCCCGGGGGGCCGCAGCTATGAACGCGGCGAGATCCTCTTCTTTCCAGCCACTCACACCAGGACCGAGGATCACACGCGGAGCTAGACGGCCCTCGCGCTCCCAGCGGTAGAGGGTGGCACGCGAGATACCCAGCAGACGCGCGGCCTTTGCAGGGCGGTGAATGCGGGAGAGGGGGATAGTGTTCTGGGGGATGGTGTTCTGCATGGCGCGAAAGACTCCTTTTAGAGGCTCACGCGCCACGAGGGACCCGCGCGAGCAGTCAGACAGTTAGAGCGGTCACGGTGCGGTCCCCTTGTAGGGTGCCCACCGTCTTTCCTTCTTGGCCGATCTGTCTTGTCTGTCTTGTCTTGCGCGATCGCTCGCGGTGTCTTGCGACCTTCTAAGTGTCGCATGCTGTCAGTCACGGGTCAAGCTGGCTCTAAACCTATGCAATCCTCACCACGTTGGACCGCTCCTCACCTGCGAGGACGCCTTCCACAAGCTCCCCGAGCAGAATCACCGCTTGCCGCTTCTCCGCGTCATATCCCGCGCGGTTGTAGGTGCGGGTGATACGGCCGGCGGCATGGTTTAGAAGTTGGTCGATGGTGTCGGGGCGGACCCCGGATCGCCCGAGCCATGTTGCAGCCGTCCGGCGGAGGTCGTGCGGGGTGAAGTGTTCCAGGCCGGACCACTCCCGCAGGCGGGCGGAGCTGTGCGACAGCCAAGTGAGCCGCTTGCCGTCCGCGCGGGAGGCGAGCACCCATTCCGTGGAACCGGTAAGCGGGCGTAGGGCCTCGATCACCGCGAGAGCTTGCGGCGACAGGGGCACGCGGTGCGCACGGTTGGTCTTCGTCAGCTCGGCCGGAATGTTCCACCACGTGCCCCGGGAGTCGCGCTCAAGGTCCCGCCAGCGCATAGAGAGCACCTCTCCGGGCCGTTGGGCCGTCAAGAGGACCAGACGCCACGCGGCGGAGACGGCGGGCTGTAGACGGTCGAGCAGTGGCCAGAGGGTGCCCAGCTCTTCCTCGGTGAGGACGCGTTCCCGTGGCTTCTCCATGTAGAGGCGTTTGACACCATAGACTGGATTCGCCTCTACCCGCTCTTGCTCGACACCAAAGGAGAAGACTTTGGACAAGAGAGCACGGGTCCGGTTGGCACAGACGCCGCCCCGCTCGACCGCGATTTTTTCGAGCAGCTCGCGGACATCGGCCCGGCGGATCTCTGCGGCCGGCCGGGAGTCCCACGCGGGGAACACCTCGACCCGTAGTTTCCTCTCGTCTTCCTGCCAGCCCCGGAGCCGCTTGCGGCGCTTCGCGTGCTCTTCCAGGTAGAAGGTCGCGAGGGCCTCGAAGGTTTCGGCGCCGGCCTTCCTGCGGGCGGTGCGCTCGGCCTTCCGCTCGGCCATGGGGTCCCGCCCCTTGACCGTGAGGCCCGACACCAGCTCCCGGGCCATGGTCCTGGCATCCTCCAGAGACAGAGAAGGGTAGGCACCCAGAACCATCCTTCGGCGGCCCTCCCGAGGGCCGTAGCGGAGAAACCAGCTCTTCTGGCCTGTCGGCAGTACACGGACGCCGAGTCCGGCCGCGAGGCTGTCCATTGCCTCTACGCGCGTCCCACCCTCAGCCTTGAGAGAGCGGATACCGCGATCCGTCAGGGGGGCCGTGTTGCGCTTCATAGGGAAATCTCCCGGAAAAGTTGGGGGCGCCGCCGTTGGATGTGCGAGGGGACCCCCCGGGTGACCACTGCGTGGGGACCACTCGGGTGACCACTGGTGCGTGCGCTTGCATGGGTTGGCATGATGCCCTATGATACAGGTGATGTCGCTAACTGTCCATACTTTCAGTGACTTAGGGGGACGTGGTGAGACACCATGGAACCCCACTGGCACAGACTTCGAATCTGTAGGTCGGGGGTTCGACTCCTCCTGGCTGCACCACTCGCCTCCTCGCCTCTCGGCCCCGGGGCTCTCCGGGAGGGGGTTGCGTACCGCGCGGAGCTGTCCTACAATCCGCTCTCCTTATGGGGTTCCGCAGCCATAGCTCAATTGGATAGAGCAACAGACTACGAATCTGTAGGTTGGAGGTTCGAGTCCTCCTGGCTGCACCACGTACTGCACCACGTAATCCCTCTAAAATCAAGCACTTAGCAGCAGGGCTCGGAAACGCTCCTGGGGGCTTTGTGTCCCGGGGACCACTCAGACGGCCCGGCGGGGTGCGCGAACACGTCCGCCGGACCTGACCCGAGCAGGCGTATGAGTCCATGCCCGAGCAGCGATCGGGGCCGCCCTCTGTTTCTCCCAACCCGCCAGAGTAGTAAAGCCACGCTTGACACGGTGGCCGCACTTGCCTACCCTAGTCCTGATGATCCGGAGCTTCAAGCACAAGGGGCTAGCAAAGCTCTGGAACGAGGGCGATCCTAAAGAGGTGAGAGCCGACTTGCTCGACCGCGTGCGAGCGCGGTTGACGGCACTCAACGAGGTGCAGGACTTGCGGGAGTTGAGCATGCCGGGATGGAGACTCCACCAGCTTCAAGGTAAGCCCACCCGCTACGCACTCGCGGTCAACGGCCCGTGGCGTATCACCTTTGAATGGGAAGACGGCGACGCCCTGAAAGTAGACCTTGAGCAATATCACTGAGGAGCCGGCCATGCCTGAGTATTCCGCCAAGCAACCACCCAAGATGGAGCCCACCCACCCCGGCGCGATCCTGCGCGAGGACGTGCTCCCAGCGCTCAATCTCACTGTTACCGAAGCGTCGCGGCAGCTCGGCGTCTCCCGGCAGATGCTGCATTCGATCCTTGCCGAACGTTCGGCCGTTTCGCCCGAGATGGCGGTGCGACTTGGGCGGTTTTGCGGCAACGGTGCCGGCTTCTGGCTTCGCATGCAGACAGCTCATGATCTGTGGCACGCCGAGCGGAAGCTGCGCGACGAAATTCAGAAGATCCCTGAGCACGCCGCTGCATGAATAGGAGATGGATAGGCCGACTAGCGGAGGTAGTAGGGGTTGTCGAGGATGAGGACAAAGAACGGCCGAGCTTCGAGTCCTCCTGGCTGCACCACTTCCTCCTCGCTGCACCAGCTCAAATCGCTGTGGTACCCTGACCTTCTGATGGGAAGCTTGGTCTACCACGTCTATGCCGATTGGGACCCCGAAGCCGGGGTATGGGTCGCGACAAGCGATGATGTTCCCGGATTGGCCACAGAAGCGCCGACCGTTGAGGCTCTCTCGGAGAAGCTCCGGACGATAATCCCTGAGCTTTTGGAATCGAACCAACTGCTGTCCAGCGGTGGCGGTCAGCCCGATGCCATCGCCTTCGAGCTGACGAGCCACCGCCAGGAACGAGTCCGTCTGGCTTCCTGATGGGCTCGTCCTTCACCCCGCAACTCAAGAAGATCCTGCTCTCTCAGGTCTGCCATTTCGAACGGCAAGGCAAAGGCGACCACGAGATCTGGTTCAGCCCGATCACCCAGCGCCGCTTCGTAGTGGACGGAGAGATAAAGTCTCGACACACCGCGAACGCCGTCTTGAAGCAGGCTGGGATTGACCAGCGTTTCTAATTACCCAGCTCAGGTCACAGTCCTTTTCAAGGCGCGTTCGATAAGGGGCTCCCAACCGAAAACAAGGACGCTGCAGTCAGGGTGAGGTGTCAGGCACTTCGTCGGTGGCGAGCAATCCGAGGGGCGATGTCCCGCTTGCGCAGAGCCGCCTGCGGCCCAATCAGGGTGTGACCTGAGGATACCGAAATGTTTTCCTTCCCTGATCACTCCTTGCAGAAGCCCGAGGCCGATCTGGCGCAATCCAGACGTCAGTCGCTCCGCTTGGGCGAAAAGGGGTACCGATGAGCTTTCGAAAGAAGTCTTTCGCCTTCCCTGTGCAGCTCACCCTCGCAGTCGGCGTGCTCGTGTTGCTCCTCGGAGCGGATACTGCCGGCGCGCAGATCCGCACCGTGCTCGTCTCACCGGTCCCAGGCGATCCAGTCGCCAGTGGCACCGGTCTGGTGCGATCGGGAAGCTGGGTTCCGGTCAAAAAGGATACTAAAACTTGAGTTAAGCGAGCATTGCGCTCTCATCTCAGAAGGCGACTCTTTTCTATCGGGGTTCAATCTGGTAGTCGGGCCTAATTTCCAATTGCGCGCCGTCTATTTCCCCCATAATACCATCCGCTAGTTGCTTCGAGAGCTTGCCGCCTTTTAGCTCAAAGAGGAGCAATCTCTTCACGTGGAAAGAGAGCGCTTCAACAGAAATCGGCTTAGAGGATTCAGTTTCAATAGGTCCGCCATCTTTCCCCGTCAATTCAATACGCCTTGCCTATGCCTTCGGCTTCTTGGTGGTCCCAACCATGGCCTTCAACTGCTTGGGCGTGAGCGGCTGAGCATCAGGGTCGCTCTTGGCCGCCGCAGTGATGAACCTGTCTTCTTCCGTGGTGGGCATCACCACAGAGGGGCCGTAGAGACCTTGGGCATGGCGCTTCACCTCGCGACGATGGGGTGACTGTGGAGGCAGGAATCGCCTTCTCGAGCTTCGGAGACAGGCACCAGCACGATCCTCAACCCCTATTTGCGGCACTTCGAGGGCGTTCTCTCATCCGCCGGCCTGATTTCGCTGCACGCCGGCTCCGGTATGCCGCGAAAAATCCAAATTCCTCCGCGAATCGACGCCGGCAAGCGGTATATCGACCTCAATTTGCGGCAGAATATCTAAAGTCCTCCGCTTCCAGGCGCCATCATGCGGCAGATCAGGGAGATAATGCCGCTAAAAACCTCCGGCATGCCGCCTGCCGGCCCCGTTATGCGGCAGAAAACGGGTTCGACGGCATCCGCCGGCTCCGGTATGCCGCGAATCGGACTCAGGCCACCCGCCCCGCCCCATCCCAGCCCATCACCTTCGGACCAGGGTGGCAAAGACGCCGATGCCCTGGGAAGAAAACGCGTCCCCAATCGTTGCGGCCTGAAAGGTCGCGAGAACCCGATTCGGCAAGACAGCTCTCGCGGCCTTTCAGGCCGCAGCCCGTTGTCATCCTCCCCCCCAGGGCATCGGCCTTCGGCCTCAGCCCTGGGCTCCATTCTCCCGACCCGTTGGGTCGGACGGGAAGCTTCCTCCGGCCGATGGAAGCTCCCATTGACAGGCCGTAAGCTTCCGCAGGGGGACATGCAGCTCTTCAAGCTTGAGAGTGCCCTACTACCATCGTCACATCGGTTCGGGAGAAGTCGTTACCCTTTGTCACCGATCGTCCTAAATTCCCCCCCGTGGATCACCTAAAAATCCCCCCCTCCTCCCAACCGTGAGAGCGAGGTATGGGTTGGACAGCAGCGTGGGAAGCGAGATGATAGC
>Ga0193706_1000033_pt1 | contig 149287 bp, 110 predicted proteins | sample U3c1metaG_FD_160130 | JGI IMG/M metagenome (GOLD analysis project Ga0193706, IMG submission 160130) | Soil microbial communities from a riparian zone of the East river system, Colorado, United States - U3c1 | ecosystem: Environmental > Terrestrial > Soil > Riparian zone | place: USA: East...
CGCAAGCCAATCCCGCGGCGACGGCGGAAGAAGAAGAGACTGTTCCGGAACGTAGCGACGAAAGGTCGTTGGCATACGGCTATTTTACCGCATGCCAACGATTCCTGCCGCGCAGGCTCCTAGGGAAAGAGCTTACGGTAGAACATCGGGATTTTCTGGCCTGCGGCTGGCGGAACACCGCGTTCTCCGCTCGCGGATCTACGTCCATACCCGGCGACGGGCCACCTCTCGAAGCCGCCGGATCGCTGGCGCTCGAACGAGCCGCGGCGATCCACGACGTTCTGATTTTCCGGGACAACGCTTTGTAGATCGAGGGAGAGTGACGCTCCTCAGATATACAGGCTGTCGTAAGGAGGGAGCACGACGTTCCCTGGATCTACAGACTGTCGTAACGAGGGAGCATGACGCTCCCCGGATCTACAAGCCGTCGTAACGAGGGAACGTGACGCTCCCCAGATCTACGAGCTGTCGTAAGAAGGGAGCGTGACGCTCCCTGGATCTACAGAGCGTCGTAACAAGGGAGCATGACGCTCCCTGGATCTACGAGCCATCGTAAGGAGGGAGCGTGGTGCTCCCTGGATCTACGGGCCGTAGTAACGGATCTACAGCCGTTATAACGAGGGAGCGGGATGCTCCCTGGATCTACAGACCGCTATCCGGATCGAAGAGCCGCCGAATCCAGGAGGCTGCTGATGTCCGTGCCGGTAGGCCATTCCTCCGGCCCCCGGACCCGGGCGGCGATCTCCTGGGCGAGCCGCGCCAGGGAGGCGGACCGCCCGGCCTCGCGGGATGCCGCGAGCGATTCCTCGCAGACGCGCTCGAGCAGCGCCCAGCTCTGGAACTCCCGGGCCACCCGCACTACCGCGAGTTGCTCGTCCTCCGGAAGCGGCTCCAGCCGCGCCCAGAGATCGTTGGCATGCTCGCGGTCCTCAGCCCTTGGAGGATCGGCGGGGGGTGTCAGCCGGAGCAGGCGCTGATAGGTGCCGGCGAGCAGGGCGGGCAACTCGGCGCCGAGATCCTCGATTCCGGCTCCCGTCCGCCTTCGAGGGCCGCTCAACGTGTCGGCCAGCCGAAGGACCTGTTCACCCGCCGCCAGCGTGAGCCCGGCACCCTCCGCCAGCCTCGCCAGAGGGTCGAGGCCGGGCTCCACCTGATCCAGCTCATAGCGGGCCAGCAGGGAGAGGTCCACGCCGGTCCTCTCGGCGAAGTCCTTCTGCGTCTCTCCGGAAAGGGCACGGAACAGCCGCGCCAGCCGGTTCCTGGGTCTCATCCGATCCTCCTACTGGCATGGATTGAGGAAATTTCGCGCGTATTCACCCGAAAAAGCACCATGATTAGCGACAGGCGCGGCCCGCGCGGACCATGGAGGCTCGCGGCGGCGCCGCGCGGGAGACGAATCCCATGCGCAGATCTCTCGTCGTCGCGACTCTCGCAGCCTTCCTCCTGGTCCCCAGGGCCAGCCATGCCCGTGTGCTCGATCCGCTCTGGGGCTTTTTCTCCTCGCTCTGGAGTGGAGCGATGGAAAAGGAGGGCTGCGGTATGGACCCCGACGGCCGGTGTGCTCCGGCTGTACAGCCCAAGTCTGAGGAAGGCTGTGGGATGGATCCCAGTGGACGGTGCCTCCCGAAAACGCAGTCTTTGTCGGAGGCGGGCTGCGGGGCCGACCCCAACGGTTGACTTCGGTTTCATACAACAGTGAACCGGAGGCCTTGGTCGTAGCGGGCACGGAAAAGGTATTCCAGGACGCGACGCGCTAACTCGGTTGTAGCTTCGTCACGTTCGGCGGCTTCCTGAAACAACTTCAGGGCGGCCAGAGCCTCCCGATGCACTCCCTTGGACTTGAATACCTCTACCAGGTTCGGGATGAGGGTCCGGACCTCGCTCGGCCGGCCCTCGTCCAGTAGCAGCAACGCTTCCTCCAGGAGCGCGAGCGCAGCGTCGTACCCCATCTTCCGTTCGGTGAATTCTCGTCGCGCTTGGCCCAGCAATCTCCGCCCCTCTTCAGGTCGGCCCAGCCCGGCGGCAATGCGTCCTTCAAGCCAGGTAACACGGATAAGCTCAGTTTCGTCACCTCTCTCGGTCGCTAGATCCCGTACCTGTTGTATCGGCTTGACGGTTTCCGAGTACCGGCCAAGCTGGCAAAGGATGACGGCCAAGTTGAAGCGGAGCATATAGAGCAGGCGCTCATCTCCTTGATGCTCGATGAGAGACTCCGCTTGGAGGAGAGTATCCAGGGCCCTCTCATACTCCCCCATAACTTCCAGGGTGAACCCCTTTTTGATCAGGTAGCGCTCCGGGCAGCGTCCTACGCTCAGCGCTTCGTCCAGGAGAGGTAACGCCTCTTCGAATCGACGTTGGCCCCGGCGCAACGACGCTTCCAGATCGAGTAGCCGTCCTGAGTCCAGAAGATGATCAGGGTCAGAACCCGAGAGCCATAGCCGTTTGGCCTCTTCTAATACTGAATCCGCTGCCTTCAACTCCCCCGCCACTCGCAGGGCATTGGCGACGTGGGCCACTGCGAAGCCCCGAATACGACTGCGCCACTCTTCCGGTCCCTGGACCCGCTCGGCAATTTCCTGGGAGAGCCGCGCCAGGGAAGCCGAGCGCTCGACGTTGCGGGAGGCCTGGACGATCGACTCCTCGCAGACGCGCTCGACCAGCGCCCAGGTCTGGAACTCCGGCGCCACCCGCGCCACGGCGAGCCGCTGGCCTTCGGAGAGCGGCTCCAGCAGCGACCACTGCTCGCAGGCCTGCCAGCGGGCCGCTTCGAGGTCGGCGGGCCGGGGATAGCCATCCACTGGCGGGAGAGCGCGCGAGCGCCGGACAGCCGCGGAGAAACTCTTCCGCAGGAGCCCCGTGCCTTCCAGGACCCCCGCCTCGACCTCGTCACGCTCCTCGGGGGTCATCTCCTGGTCCTGGCTCAACGCCTCCAGGGTTTCCAGGCAGGCGGTCACGACGTCCACCTCCGCAGGCCGCGCGCGGACCCCCTGGAGCAGGCGCGCGTAGATGGGATCGTCGAGCTCCTCTTTCTTGAGGTAGTACGAGACCTGCTTCTGGGGAATCCCCGCCTCCGCCCCGATCTCCTTCTGAGAGAGCTTCTTCCAGAGGGCGAGGATGGCGAGGGTCAGCGGACGGTGCGATCGCGGCATCAATTTCCTCCCAGCAAGAATTTACCACCTCCTGAAAGGATCGAGTGCGCCGGAAGCCCCGATCGTGACACGCCGCGAGGTGACGCGGATGCCTTTTGCCGGAACCCGTGTTGCCGGAACAGGAATTTTCGCGAGGTTCGGTAGTAGCGGCCTGAAGCCTGGAGCCCGCCGCCAGAATCCCCGGCGTGAGGCACCACCCGTCCGAAGAACTGCTGCTGCGGTTCCTGCGCGGGGAGACCACCCGGGCCGAGACCCGCGAGGTCGTCCGCCATCTCCTCGCCGGCTGCCCGGAGTGCCGCGCCTTCACGAGCTCGGCCTGGAGGGCCCAGGAGGCTCAAGCCATGGAGGGAATCAAGGGATGACCGCAGTGGAGCTGGCGAGGAAGCAACTCGGACCGTTGATCGAAAGCCTGCGGGCGATCCGGTCCCAACTGGTGGACATTCAGGAGAGTATCCCACCGACGAGTCAGGAAACCTCTGCCGAGGATCTGGAGGGCGAGCCCGATGCGGCAACTGAGATCCGCGCCATCCTCGGCAACGCCGTGCGCGACCGTCTCGATCCGCTGATCCACGATCTGGTCACCGTGGCGGGTTAAACCCCAGGCTCATCGGCGATTACCTTTCAGCCGCTGAATCTGCTCCCGCAGTCGGGCAGGTCCGTCCTCCTGAACACGCACGACGGTCAGGAGATCGATCGCCCGGGTTGCCTGCGGAGCCGGCCGTGCGGAGACCGCGCTGTTGGCGTCGAAATGGAAGACCAGCTCATCGAACCACGCTGGCGGCCCGTTCCCACAATAGACCCAGCCCCAGAGGGGCGCAGGCATAGAGCCTGGGGTTTCAACCCTCACGCCCAGGCTACATGCCTTTGCCCCTTGTGGGGGCAAATCAAAAATCGGGCGAGATGTGTATAGAGGTGGAACCCAGTCGCGCCCCATCTGTTGCGGCTCGCATCTCAATACGGCCAGCTCGGCGCCACCGCCCAGTCCGCGGCTTTTCGCGCGTGAAGCCGGGTGGTGTCGAAGGTGGGGACCGGCGAATCGCCGTCGCCGATCAGCATGGAGATCTCGGTGCAGCCCAGGATGATCGCCTGGGCGCCTTGATCCACGAGTCGTTGGATGATCTGGCGGAACTGCTCCCGGGATTCCTGAAGCACTCTGCCCTGGCAGAGCTCGTCATAGATCACTCGGTGCACGATCGCGCGATCGGGATCGCCCGGGATCAGGATATCGAGGCCATGCTGATCGCGAAGCCTGGCCTTGTAGAAACCCTGCTCCATGGTGAACCGGGTGCCCAGGAGGCCGATCTGATGCAGGCCGGCGGCCTTGATCTCTTCCGCCGTGGGGTCGGCGATGTGAAGGAGAGGAAGCCCCGCCGCGCGCTCGATCGGGCCCGCGACCTTGTGCATGGTATTGGTGCAGAGCACGATGAAATCGGCTCCCGCGGTGCGGAGCGCGCGAGCGGCCTGTCCGAGCACCTGGCCGGCCTCCTCCCACGCTTCGGCACGCTGCAGAGGCTCGATCTCCTGGAAGTCGACGCTATAAAGGACGAGCTTCGCGGAATGGAGGCCGCCCAGCCGCTCTCTAACCGTTTCGTTGACGATGCGATAGTAGGGGACGGTCGATTCCCAACTCATCCCCCCAAGCAGTCCGATCGTTCTCATGGCCATATCCTACTCCGTAGCGGCGCCCGAGCCCTCAACGGCTGTGCTTGAACCTTCTCACAGCTCCTTCTTGACGGCCCCAAGAAGGCGGTGGTAGGTTTTGGCCGGCGATGACTCCGGAACCTTTGGCTTACTGCAATTCCTCTGACAGCGTCCTGGTACAGGCGCTGTGCCGGGACCTCATCAACAGGGATATAAATCTGAACCTCAGTCAGGCAGACGAGATGCTGCTCTTCTTCATGTACGCGCAAGGCCATGGCTTGGATCAATCTGTCGCCATGTATCTGGAGTCGGGGCGCCGGATCTGGGCCACGGAGCGGCAGCTTATCGCCTGGAGGTTTGGTTCCTTGGGGTGGGGAGGGAGGGTTCTGGATTTCGCGAGTGGATATGGCAGGGTCACGCGTCACATTGTCGCGGAGATTCCGAAAGAGTTGGTTTGGGTCTCTGATATTTATTCAGAAGGTGTGGCCTTTCAGGAACGGGAGTTTGGCGTTCACGGCTTGGTCTCCACGACGGACCCCGCGCAGTTTCAATGTGATCTTGCCTTTGACTGTATCCTGGTTTCGTCCCTCTTCACTCATCTCCCGAAGTCCTCGTTCCTCGGCTGGCTTCGCCGGCTCGGATCGCTGTTGACGCCAACCGGCATGCTGCTCTTCAGCGTTCATGATATCTCGCTGCACGCGAGCGGGGCTCCCCCGCCATTAGAAGGTATTATCTTTGAAGAGCTCAGCGAGAGCGGCTCCCTGGATCAGCGGGATTACGGCACATCCTGGGTCACCGAGGAGTTCGTCCGCGCCGCGGTTCGTGAGGCTATCGGCCTCTGTCCCGTCTTCAGGATTCCGCGGGGGCTTGCAAGCTTTCAGGATCTTTATGTTGTCCTCAGGGAAGAGGGAGCAGACCCGGCCCGTGTGTTCTCCGAGCTCGAGGTGGAGCGTGAAGCCGACGGATTTCTGGAGCATTGCTCCTGGATTGGAAAACGCGGTCTCCGCCTCAGCGGCTGGCTTGCCGACCGGGTTACGGGCCGCCCTCCGCAAGAGGTGCGGGTATGGATTGATGATGTTCTCGCCGCTTCCTGCCGGGACTTCCAGCCTCGCCCTGCCGTAGAGCAGATCTTCGCGAGCGATCCTGTGGAGGTTGTCGGCTGGCAGGCTATGGTGGATCTTCCCGCGGCATCAGATCCTGAGACCGCTCGCATTTCTATCCGGCCTGTATCGAGTGACGGTCAAGAGCTGAGCCTGTACTCCGGGTCCGTGGTCGGAGCCTGTTTGCAGACAGCGCAACTGAACACCGTCTTGCTTCAAAACGAGCTGGCACAGAGAGATGGTATCCATGAGCGAGAGCTCGCCAGGTATAACGCCCTCCTGGCGGAGTCCAGAGCGGAGACGGCGGGTCTGGATTCCCGTCTCCGTGCGATGGCGGCCAGTAAATTCTGGAAAGCCAGAAATCTTTGGTTCGGGTTCAAGCGTGCGGTCGGTCTTACCCAGGAACGATGAGCGCGGTAGCGGTATAGAAGCTTACTCACCGTCTCTCGAAAGGACTCATGCGAATTCTCACACCGGCAGAGTGGCAGTCATGGTGCGGTGAGCGTCACGTTCCTCTGCGGGAGTCGGGCTGGATTCGGCCGGACATCGGTGCGGAGATGTCTCACATCGTGGAGGTGCCGTATCCCGCCGACTCTGGCGCCAAGGTGTCCCTGGCGCGTTTTCTCCTCTCCCTTGTCGACCCCGACCCCGAAACGCTGCTCCTGATCGACGATTGGGCCGTTTGGCCATCCAGTCAGCACATGCCGTTGTTTACCCGCTTCCGTGAGGCCCTCGGCGAGCACCGTCCGCTGATCGAGGCATCTGGTCATCTCGTCACCGCCGCGGATATGGACGACGCGGTCTCCATCGTGGCGACCTCGTTGCTCTTCATCTGGGATTGCTACGGCATCTCGTCCTCCGGCCGCGACGCCTTCTATTTTTCGCACGACGAGTTCTGTTACTTCGCCAGTCGCGACCCTTCTGTCGCCGTTCGTGTCAGAGAGCAACTCGCAGCCCCGTGAATAAATAGATAGATCGGAATGAGGGGGTGTCTACTAAAAATGTCACGGCTGTCTACATTTTCAGGGCTTGTTGGCGTTTTTCTTCCGTCATGGCTGTTCAGAAGGGTGGGCATTCGCCTTGCAGTCTGGGGCCTCAGCGAAGATTAGCGAGGAGAAAAATCATGAACAGACAGGCGTTGAAGATCGCGATGGCAGGGGGGCTGTTGATCTCGAGCGCACTGGCGGCTCAGCCGCTGAAGGATCTCCAGGACCGGCTGGCCGCCATGCGGAGCGATCAGCCGATCCGGGTCAAGGTGGATGTCGAGATCCAGCATAAGGGGACGGCTCCGTTGCACTTGAACTCTGCCAAGCAGCGGGGGCGGGTCATCATTGAGGCCGGCCCCTGGGGTGTCAAAGCGTGGGAGCAGAAACGGGCCGACAGCACCTCCCGCTTTTCGTTCTGGAGGTCGAAGAAGGAGACCGATCCTGATCCGTTGATCGACGACATCGACGTTCAGGCGCTGATCGATCCGGCCGGATGGATTGGATCTCTCCTGAATGAGTCGGATCTGGTGGACGATCAGATGGCGACTTGGGAGGGGCAAGAGGCCCGGCTCCTGCTGATCCGGCCGTCTGATCTTCCCGCGGAGCTCGCGGCGTCCAGGGAAGGCGAGCCGAAACCCGCGGTCGTCGAGGCGAAGATCTGGCTGGGCGCGGACGGCTTGCCGCTGGCTCTGGAGCGCACGGGAGAGCTCCGGCTGCCGGGCCTGACGATGACGCAATATCAGACGTTCACGTTCCAGCAGGTCGGCGGGCGCCTGCTGGTGGCCCGCTCCACCGAGACTGCCTCCGGGACCGCGCTGGTGGTGCTGCGCGGTTCGGACGTCAAAAAGGTGAAAGTCACCGTGGATTGAGCCGCGGCGCCCGCGTCCAACTCGCCACGAATAAATAAGAAGCCCTATGAAAACTTTTTCGGAGGGTGGAGCCGGGCGTGTCGTGCTATCATGGTAGCTGTTAGGCAAATGCAAGATTGGCGATCGATCGCCAAGGAGGAACCTATGCGAAAGATGATATTGCTTTCCGGTCTGGTTTTTCTGCTCTCACTGAGGGTAGTGAGTGCCGAGCCGCAGCGGAGCGCGCAACCCGGCCCCGCTCCCGAGCTCAACACTTTCCTCGCGAGCCTCTCTGACTCCTTGCCTCCTCTGGCGCCGGCGCCGACCCCGCGCACGGCTTGCGAGGTTTCCAAGGACTGCGTCTGCGGTGGCGGCTATGTCACGATCAGTTGTTCCGGCAACGTGAGCTGCATGGTGAAGGTGCGTTCGGTCGTCTGCGACGGTTTTACCACGAACTGCCCGCCCATCGGGTCCTGCCCCCCCTGACAGAGACATTCGCGGAGGATGGATCGCCGAGGATTCGTCCTCCGCTCTGGAGTGAACTCCAGCCGTCAGACCGCGCCGCGCGTCCAAGGCGTCGTGTAGACCACGATCTCGTTGCCGCCCATCGTGATGTTGCCCTGGATCGGCAGGGTGTAGACCGCCTGGAAGCGGGGGTCGGCGGCGAGGTTGGGGAACCAGCTCGGAAAGATCACCACGTAGTCGGGGTGGCGCCGCTCCAGGGCGGTGAGCATGGCGTTGTCCCAGGGGGTGCCGGCAGCGACGGCCCGCGACACCTCGCGGCCGATCTCCGGGGTGGCGATGCTCGCCAGGTCGACGATCGGGTTGGGGAGGAAATATTTGATCGCGCCGATGTCGTTGACCGCCAGCACGGCGCCGGGGGGGACGCGGGCGGCGAGCCAGCGGGCGATCGCCACGTCGCTCTCCTCGACGTTGGCGACGTTTTGAGCGTAGAAGGCCTCCCCCTGGACCAGGATGCCGGCCGTCGGGGCGAGGATCGCGACGGCCCCGGCCGCCCCCAGGACGGTCCGCAGTGGCGCCGGCGGGCGGAGGCGGTTGATCGCCTCCAGCACCGGCTCGAGCGCCAGCGCGGCGAGGATGGCCAGCACCGGGAAGAGCGGGAAGTAGTAGCGGCCGAAGTTCCCCAGCATCCGGTTGGGCCCGGGGGTCAGCAGAGAGTAGGCGAGCGGCATGCCGAACAGCCAGAGGGCGGGGAGGAGCCCGCGGTCGCGCGCGGTGCCGAGCCGGCCGGCGATGACGGCCGCGCCGCCGGCGGCGAGCAGCGTCGCCCACGGCTGCGGCCGGAAGAAGAGGGTGAGCACGTTGGCGAGGTACCGAAGGTCGGGCAGCAGGTGCCGCACCTCGCCGCCCCCCTTGGCCGCGTAGGTCGTGGGCAGTACGGAACCGCCCGCCCATCCGTAGAATAGGAAGGAGCCGGCCAGGGCGCAGGCGGCGAGGCCGGCCCCGGCGAGCAGGGTTCGGAGGCTGGGACGGCGCCAGCGGACTCCTTCCGGGCCTTCCGTGAAGACGAGGACGCGGTCGAGGAAGGCAAGGAGCAGCAGGAGCAGCCCTTCCGGCCGGGCGAGAACGGCGACGGCGAGGACGGCGAGCGAGAGCGGCGGGCGTTCAGGATCGGCCCGCTCGCGCACGTGGAGGATCACCCCCCAGAGCGAGAGCAGGACGAAGAGCGGGATCTCCATCCCCGACAGGGCCGACCAGACGAGCCAGCTCGTCGCCAGGGTGAGCCCGCCGGCGAGGGCGGAGAGCCCCCGTCCCAGGCCCAGCTCGCGGGCGAGGCGCCAGGTGGCGTCGATCCCGGCGAGGTAGAGCGCGATGCCGAGGATCTGGGTCCAGACCACGACGCTCCCCGGCAGGAGGAAGAGGAGCGAGAGAATGGCGGTCCAGAGCGGCGCCGTCGAGCCGGTCACCATCTCGCCGGGGTTGTAGGAGAGCCCGGCACCGTGCGCGAGGTTGCGAGCGAACTGCAGATGAATCCAACTGTCGTCGAGCGGAAAGCCCAGTCCCCCCTTGAGGCGGGCGATCTCCGCGAACAGGTAGCGCAGGCAGGCGACCAAGCCGGCCAGGAGCAGCAGAAGCCGTAGTGGAATCCTCATGAGTCGAGCGAAGCATACACAACTGTCGAAGTCCGGTTTATCATCGCGGGCCTCATGATCCTGCAAAGACTCGAAGCCCGGCGCCGGCAGGCGGCGCGGATCGCTCTCTACGGCAGCCTCATCCTGGTGGGGGGGCTCACCTGGGGTGTCGTCAAGTTCCTCGACGCTCCCTTGAAGGCCCGGCAGTCCGAAGCGTGGATGCACCGCGACTACGCCAACCTGCCGGAAGTGAAGCTGCTCCAGAAGTACGCCCAGATCGACACCAGCGAGACGACGGGCGACGAGGTCAAGGGGGCCGAGTTCCTCGCCCGCCAGTTCCAGGCGGCCGGCATCCCCTACCGGATCGAGAGGGTGGGCCCGCGCAAGGCCAATCTCTATGCCTGGCTGGTGGGCAAGGACTCCCGGCCGCTGGTGCTGCACAACCACATCGACGTCTCGGCGGTCGATCCCAAGGAGTGGTTCTCGCCGCCGTTCGAGGCGCGCATCGAGCTCCCCTGGATCTACGGCCGCGGCGTTTTCGACATGAAGAGTGTCGCCATCGCCCAGATGCTGGCGATGATCGACCTCAAGAAGAGCGGCGTGCCGCTGTCGCACTCGGTGCTCTTTCTCGGCACCAGCAGCGAGGAGCGGGGGAGCCGTCTGGGCATCCGGCGCATCATCCAGCTCCATCCGGAGATGGTCCGCAATTTCTGGGCGGTGCTCACCGAGGGCGGGGTGGTGGAGGCGCGGACGCGCGAAGAGATCAAGTTCTGGGGGACCGAGTTCGCCCAGAAGCGCTACGCCGACCTGATCGTCTGCGGCGACGACCGTCAGCGCCTGGAAGACATCCGCGCGACGCTCAAGGCGATCGGCCCGACGGTGACCGACCTGCGCCTGACGCCGGAGGCCCGCGCCGTGTTCGCGACCTACGGCCCGACCCGCGACCGCAAGGACCTGCGGGAGATGATGACCGACATCGAAAGCGCGATGGGGGACATCAAGGCCTTCCGCAAGCTGCCCCCCTACATCCAGTCGATGCTGCGCGACGAGGCGGTGCCGTTCAAGGTGAAGGAGGCGCCCGGCGGCGGCTGGGAGCTGGAGATCAAGTTCCAGCTCCTGCCCGGCCAGGATCTGGAGGCGGTGCGGGAGAAGCTGGTGCCGTCCTGGCTGACCTTCGGCCTGACCACGATGATCGACGAGCCGCAGGCCGCCCGCGGCGGCAGCCCGCTCGACAACCCGGTCTACGAGGGGATCGTCGAGACCCTGCATGGCGCTTATCCCGAGGCGCCGATCGGGCCCTATTTCCTGGCGTGGACGGCGACCGACGCCCGGTTCTTCCGGACCCTCGGCGTGCCGACCTACGGCTTCTCGCCGTTCCTGATCATGAACACCGACACCCTGCAGGTCGACCGCGCCAACGAGCGCTTCGCGGTGCCCGCGTTCGCGGCCGGCGTCGACGTCTACAAGCAGTTGCTCCGCCGGCTGCTTTCTGACACTTAGTGCTAGCGCACAGTGGCAAATTTTGTCTTGACGGAAATTGAACGCCAATGAAATCAAGGAGTTAGGCTCGATGAACCCCTGGCATCGACCCTGCTATATCTCCCTACCGACACGCCTCGCGGATGATCCGGAGGACAGCTTCAAAACCCCAGGGGGAGGAGACCCAAACATGATTAGCAAGATCCGTAACCGGCAGAAGGGCTTCACGCTCATCGAGCTGCTGATCGTCGTCGCGATCATCGGCATCATCGCGGCCCTGTTGATTCCGAACTTCCTCGACGCTCTGCAGAAGGCGAAGCAGAAGCGGACCGTCGCCGACATGCGTAACGCCGGCACCGCGATGTTCTCCTGGCTGACCGACCAGGTCGGTGCCGCCGCCGCCGGCGCCGCCGCCACGGACATCGACCTCAGCAAGTACGCCACCTCCGACGCCGCCACCGTGGCCTCGGTCCTGGTGCCGCAGTACCTGCAGTCGGTTCCGGCCAAGGACGGCTGGAAGAAGGACTTCTCCTACTGGCTGGAGACCACCGAAGTGCTGAAGGCTAACGTCATGGCCATCGGCTCCGGCGGTCGTGACGCCAGCACGCCGGGATCCTCCTACACGGTGGCCGGCTTCGACCCGACCGACTACGACCAGGACATCATCTGGGCCGACGGTTTCTTCGTCCGCTGGCCGCAGAAGACCAACTAAGCGGAAGACGGTACGGGCCTGACAGGCCCGTACGACACCCAAAGCGATTCAAGCTCTTCTTCCCACGGGGGTCTCGATACGGAGACCCCCCTTTTGTTTTTTCTGGACTATTCTTCCAAGACTTTCCCGAATATGCCGCCAAGCCGCCTGCTCCCGCCGTTCCTCGCCGTCGTTCTGATCCTGTCGCCGTCGCTGACCGCGCCGTCCGCCACCGCCTCGGCCGCGGCGCTTTCGGAGCCGGCGGGATGGCTGCAGCAATACCTGCGGATCGACACCTCGAATCCGCCCGGCAACGAGGGGCGCGGGGCGGCCTTCCTGGCCGGCATCCTCCAGCGGGCGGGGATCCCCTCGCGGGTGGTCGCCAACCCGGAGGGGCGGGCGAACCTGTACGCCCGGCTGTCGTCGCCGAAGAGCGGCGGGCGGGCGATCCTCCTGCTCCACCACATGGACGTGGTCCCCCCCGGCCCGGGGTGGACGGTGCCGCCGTTCGCCGGCCTGGTCAAGGAGGGGCGGCTCTGGGGGCGCGGCGCGATCGACGACAAGAGCTTGGGCATCGCCCAGCTCGCCGCGATGATCGATCTCCAGCGCCGGCGGGTGCCCCTGGAGCGGGACGTCGTCTTCCTCGCCGTGGCCGACGAGGAGAACGGCGGCGTGCGGGGCACGGGCTGGCTCCTCGCCAACCATCCGGAGCTCTTCCGGGGGGTCGAGGCGGTGATCGGCGAAGGCGGGCGCAGCCAGACCGGGGCCGGCGGCAAGCTCCTCTGGTGGGGGATCGAGGTGTCCCAGAAGCGGCCGCTCTGGCTGGAGGTCTCGACCTCGGGCCGCGGCGGGCACGGCGCCGGCCTCAACCCCGCGAGCGCCAACCATCAGCTCGTCGAGGGGCTGGCCCGGCTGCTCGCCGAGCCCGCTCGCTGGCGGGTCACGGCGCCGGTGCGCGACTACTCCCATGCCATCGCGCCGCTGCAGAACGCCCGCTGGCGCCGGGTGTTCTCGAACATCGACGGCGTGATCGCGGAGAGCGGCCCGAAGGAGTTCCTGATGCCCGGCATGGGCAACCTCTTCCTCGACACGGTGCAGGTGACGGTGCTGCGCGGCGGCGAGCGGATCAACGTCGTCCCCGAGCGGTCGGCGGCGCGGCTCGACATCCGGCTGCTGCCCGACACCGACGCCGTCGCTTTCCTCGCCGCGGTCAAGCGCCGGCTGGGCCCGGGGTTCGAGGTGAAGGTGCTGGTGACCTCTCCGCCGGCGGCGGCGTCGCCGGCCTCCGGCCGGCTCTACCAGGCGATGCAGCGGGTGCTGGGGCCCGAGGGGCCGGTGGTCCCCACCTTCATCGCCGGCTTCACCGACTCGCGCTTCTTCCGCGAGCGGGGAATTCCCGCCTACGGCCTCTCGCCCTTCAAACTCGGCCCCGAGGACTCGAAGGGGATCCACAGCACCGACGAGCGGATCCCGCTCGCCGAGATCGACCGCGGCGTCGAGCGGATGCGCCGGATCCTGACCGTCTACGCCGCGCCCCAGAGCCGGTGAGCGGCATGGTGACATCCCGTGCCCCAACCGTTGACGATTTTTGTCTGAAAGACGCTTGGCTATAAACGCAAGTCGCTGATTTTCCAACAGCTTGCGCGCGCGACAATTCTGGCATGCGGCTTGTAAAAGTACCTCTCCGACAACTTGGAGGGATTTGTTATGAAGCGTAGACTCGCGGGGAAACAGACGGGCTTTACGCTGATCGAGCTCTTGATCGTGATCGCGATCATCGGCATTCTCGCGGCCATTTTGATCCCCAATCTGCTCGACGCGATGGAGAAGGCGAAGCAGAAGCGGACGGTGGCGGACATGCGGATCACCGGCACCGCCATGTTCTCGTGGCTGTCGGACGAGGTCGGGGCGGCGGCGGCGGGGGCGGCGATCACCAGCATCGATATCGGGCAGTACAAGGCGATCGACATCTCCGACCTGCGGGACCTGCTGACCCCGCAGTACATCGAGACGGTTCAGGCGATCGATGGCTGGAAGACCGATTACCAGTACTTCCTCGATCCGACCAATCCGCTCAATCAGCAGGTGATGGCGATCGGCAGCGGCGGACGGGACCGCAGCACGGTCAGCGGCCAATACACCGTGGCGGGGTTCGATCCGACCGACTACGACCAGGACATCGTCTGGGCGGACGGCTTCTTCGTGCGCTGGCCCCAGAAGTAGATATTCTTCCCGGATGCGCCGCCGGTCCGCCGCGATCCCACCAGCCGTGCTCGCGGCGGGCTGGCTCCTCAGCCTGCTTGGAGCCTTGCTGTCCCCCGGCCGGGTGCTCGCGAACCGCGACGTCCCCCTCTTTCATCTCCCCCTGCGCGCGGCGTTCCGGGAGCTGGCGGCTCACGGGCTGCCGACCTGGAACCCGTGGCTGCACGGCGGCCAGCCCCTGCTCTCGAACCCCAGCTACGCGGCGTTCTATCCGCCGAGCTGGCTGATCTTCGTGGTCCCCCCGCACTACGCGCTCAGCCTGCTCGCCTTCCTGCACGCCGCGATCGCCTTCGCGGGCGCCTGGCGGCTGGCGCGGCACCTCGGCTGCGGCCGCGGCGCGGCGGCGCTCGCGGCGGTCGGATACGCCGGCTGCGGCGCATATCTCTCGCTGCTCAGCGCCTATACCCTGTTCTGCAGCATGGCCTGGTTTCCCTGGGTGCTCGCCTGGGCGGATCAGGCCCTGCGGGCCAAGGATCGGACCTGGTGGCGGCCGGCGCTCCTCGCCGGCGGCGCGCTCGGGCTCCAGCTTCTCAACGGCGAGCCGTCGACGGTGGTGATGAGCGGCCTCGGCATCCTGGCCCTGGCCGCCTCGGCGGCCGGCCGGCGCCCGCGAGTGGCACTACAGGCCATCCTGCGGGCCGCGGTGCCGGTCCTGTTCGCCGTGGCGCTGGCCGCGGTCCAGCTCCTGCCGACCCTGGGGCGGCTCGCCGACTCGCCGCGCAAGGGGCTCTCCGCGTCGCACGCGACCCTCTGGTCGATGCCCCCCGAGCGGCTGGCCGAGATCGCCTTCCCGCGCTTCCTCGGCGATCCGACGCGCAACCTGGAGGGGGTCTACTTCGGCTGGAAGCTCGAGGACCGCGACTATCCCTACGTCGAGTCGATCTACCCGGGGCTCCTGCTCGCCGTGCTGGGAGCGGCGGCCCTGATCCGCTGGCGCATCCCCCGGCGGGCGGCGTGGGGGCTCGCCTTCCTGGCCGGCATCTTCCTCGCCCTCGGGCGGCACAACCCTCTCTACGAGGCACTCCGCGAGGCGGTGCCGGTGCTGGCGGTGCTCCGCTTCCCGGAGAAGTTCGCGGTCCTCGCCGTCGTCGCCCTCGCCTTCGCCGGCGTCCTCGGCTGGCAGCGGTTGCTCGACGAACGGGAGGCGGGGCGCGCGGAGGCGGCCGACCTGCCGGTGGCGCTGGCGGGGGTGGCGCTCGCCACCGCCCTGGTCTCCGCGTTCCTGCTGCTGTGGGCGCCCCGGGCGGCCTTCTGGCGGATCGCCGTCCACGGCGCTCCCGACCTGGGAGCGCGGGGCACGGCCGCCGCCCTGGCCTACCTGCGGGCGGAGAGCTGGGCCGCCGTGGCCGCCGCCGCCGCCGTCACCGCCCTGCTCGCGCTCTGCCGCTGGCGGCGCCCCTCCCGGCGCCTGCTGGAGGGTCTGGCGGTCGCCCTGCTGGCGATCGACCTCTGGCACTACGGCCACGGGCTGGTCCGCACCCTGCCGGCCGCCGCCTACACGGTGCCGCCGCCGCTGGCGGCCTCGATCCTCCCCGCCGAGGACCGGATCTTCGTGCAGCCGCCGCCCGCCGGCACCCCCGAAGTGGTGCCGCGCGCCTGGGGAGGGGACCCGCGGACGCTGCTCGCCCGCACCTACATCGCCCGGCTGGAGCCCTACTCGGGGCTGCTCTGGCATCTCCCCTACGCCTTCAACAACGATTTCGACCTGATGCTCACCGGCTGGGGGCGGCAGGCGCAGCGCATCCTCGACGCCGAGTGGGCGCAGCCGCAGATGGCCTACCGCTACCTCGGGGTCTGGAACGTCGGCACCCTCCTGCTGCAGGCGCCCGCCGTCGCCGGTTCCCTCCGCTCGGCGCGGCTGGGGCACGACCCCACCGCGACGCTGCGCAGGGTGACCAACACCTATCGGCTCCCCCGCTTCCGTTTCGTGCCGCGGGTGAGCTTCCACCCCGACACCGCCGGCGCGCTGTCGTCCGCCCGCATCCTCGCCTGGCAGGTCTCCCGCCACGAGCAGTTGATCCGGCCGGGGGCGCCGGCGGAGACCGTCTCCTTCCGCCGCCCGCCGGCCCTGCTCTCGTTCACGGATGGAGGAGGGTGGATCGCCCTCCGCTACCGCGCCGAGGAGGGCGGCGGCCTGTTCGTCGCCGGCATGACCTTCGACCCGGGGTGGCAGGCGCTGCTCGACGGCGCGCCGCTCGCCATCTATCCGACCGCGGCCTGCCAGCTCGGGCTGCGGATCCCGGCCGGCGAGCATCGCCTCGAGCTCCGCTACCACGAACGTCTCCTCGGCCCCGGCGCTCTCGTCACCCTGCTGGCGCTGGCGGCCGGGGCGGCGATTCTTCTGTTCACCAGCCGGCGGCGCCAACTGGCGTAGAATCCCGGAACCGTGCAGCTCCAGATCCTCCTCGGCATCTACGCCGCGGTCCTCGGCCTGATCGTCGGCAGCTATCTCAACGTGGTCATCTACCGGCTGCCGCTGGGGATCTCCACGGTCTTCCCGCGCTCGCGCTGCCCGGGCTGCGGCACCGCCATCCGCGCCGTCGACAACGTGCCCGTGCTCTCCTTCCTGCTGCTGCGCGGGCGCTGCCGCCAGTGCGCGGCGCGGATCTCCTGGCGCTACCCGGCGGTCGAGGCGGCCACGGCGGCGCTCTTCCTCGCCTGCTACCTGCGCTTCGGCATCTCGCTCGAGGCGCCGGTCGCCGCCCTGTTCGCCGCCCTGATGCTGGCGCTGGCGATGATCGACTACGACCACATGATCCTCCCCGACAAGCTGACGTACCCGGGGATCGCCCTCGGGCTGCTCCTGCAGCCGCTGGTCTCCTGGACCCGGCTGGGGGACGGCCCCTGGGGGGCGGTCGCGGGCGCGGCCCTCGGCGCCGCTCTCGGCGCCGGCGTGCTGCTCGCGGTCTGGATCGCCTGGTACCTCTGGCGCCACGAGGAGGGGATGGGCCTGGGGGACGTCAAGATGCTCGCCCTGATCGGCGCCTTCCTGGGCTGGAAGGGGGTGCTGGTGGCCCTCTTCTTCGGCGCTCTCTCGGGCGCGGCGGTGGGCCTGACGCTGATGGCGGTCCGCGGGCTCGACTTCAAGGCCAAGCTGCCGTTCGGCGTCTTCCTCGCCCTGGGCGGCCTGATCGCCCTCTTCGCCGGCGAGCCGCTGGTGCGGGCGTACGCCGCGTACGCGCAGCTCTCATGACCATCCCGGCGTCCCCGGCCCGCTCGGCGCGGCCGCCGCGGCGGCTGGGGTTGCGGCGCGAGGTGCTGATCCTGCTCCCGGTCGCCCTGCTGCTGCTGGTGGTGCTGTCGACCTTCACCCTCGTCTCCTACCGCAACGCCATCGCGCTGCTCGCCGGCGAGCGCCAGCAGGAGGCAGCGCGGGTGGCGCGGGCGGTGGCCGACCGCCTAGCCGCGTCCGCCGGGCCGGCGGTGCCGAGCCCGCTCGACCTGCGCCAGCCGGCGCCGTCGGCGCGTGGCGTCGCCCTCGTCGACGCCCGCGGGCAGGCGATCGCGATCCTCGGCGAGCTCCCCGCCGGCGGCCTGCTCGACCCGGCCGGCGGCCGGCCGATCACCCAGCCGGTCGGCTTCGGTCCGGACGACTCGTCGCCCGACACGGTGATCGGCTTCGCCCCGCTCGGGCGCGGCGCGGACCGGCGCTACGTGCGGGTGGACCTGCCGGCCCGGGTGCTGGCGCGGCAGCGCCGCTCGCTCGCCGTGCTCACCGTCGCCGTGATGTCGATCAACGCCGCGCTGGCGGTGCTGCTGCTGTTCTTCCTCCGCCACCTGCTGAGCCCCTGGGAGACGCTGCTGGCGCGAGCCCGCCAGGTGGGGGGCGCCGGCGCGGCGGGGGAGGACGAGATCGACTTTCTGCTCTCCACCTTCGATCGCGCCCTGACCTCCCTCGCCGGCCGGCAGGGGCGCTCGCCGGAGGACGACATCGCCGCCCTCGAGCGGACGCTCTCGGCGAGCCTGCGGAGCGGCCTGCTGCTGATCGACCGCGAGGGGCGGGTGCTGGCGCTCAACGCCGTCGGCGCGGCTCTCCTCGGCGCCGAGCTCCCCGAGCCGGGAGCGCCGCTCGCCCAAGTGCTCGCCGGCCAGCCCGAGCTGCGCGAGATCCTGGAGGTGGCGGTGGCCGAGGGGACCGCCCCGCAGCGCCAGGAGTGTGCCGTGCGTCCCGGTCCGGACGGCGCGGAGGCGCTGACTGTCGGCCTCACCGTCCATCCGTTGCGCCGCGACGACGGCGAGGTGCGCGGCCTGCTCGTCCTCTTCGCCGACCTCACCGAGGCGCAGCGCCGGGCCGAGGAGGGGCGCCTCGCCGAGAGCCTGGCGCAGCTCGGCGAGATGGCGGGCGGCGTCGCCCATGAGCTGCGCAACGGCCTCGCGACCCTGCGCGGCTATCTCACCCTGATCGAGCGGCGGCCGGACGAGGACTCGATCGCCGACTTCCTCTCCGAGATCCGCGGCGAGGCCGACCACCTCGAGCGGGTGCTCCAGGACTTCCTCTCGTTCGCGCGGCCGGGAACCGCCCGCGTGCGGGAACTCTCGCTCGACCGCCTGCTCCGGCGCGCCGCCGCCGATCCGGCCCTCGACGGCGTCGAGGTGTGCGTCCAGGGGGAGGACGTCGTCCTGCGCGGCGACCCGCAACTGCTCGAGCGCGCCGTGCGCAACCTGCTGCACAACGCCGTCGAGGCCGAGCGCGAGGCGGGGCGGCGGGGGCCGATCGAGGTCGCGATCGCGCTGGAGCCGGAGGGGGTCGAGATCGCCATCGAGGACCGCGGCCCCGGTCTGCCGGACGAGATCCGGGAGCGCCTGTTCCACCCCTTCGCCACCGGCCGGCGCGGCGGCGTCGGGCTGGGGCTCGCGCTCGCCCACCGCATCGTCGTGTTGCACGGCGGGCGGATTCGCCTCGACGACCGGCCGGGTGGCGGGACGCGGGCGCTGCTCTTCTTCCCGCGCGACACGATCGTTACGATGAGTAACGAAGCGCCGCCCGAACGCGAGGCCGCGCCGGGATCCTGATCCGCGGCTCAAAGCATCTGCATTCATAGACTTACGCAGAATATTCCGGCCTCTTCCAGGGGTGGCACCGCCCTTGCTTTTTAGGGGCTTGCCATGAAAAACCCAATGCCCGGCCGTGGCCTGCGCGGCTTCACGCTGATCGAGATGCTCGTGGTGATGGCGCTGATGCTCGCCCTGGTGGCGATCGGCATTCCGTCCCTCCAGAACGCCCTCCATCAGTCCAAGATGCGGGGGATGGTCCAGGAGATCAGCATCGCGCTGCGGCTGGCGCGCATCGACGCCATCAAGACGTCGTCCCAGGGGATCGTGCAGATCGTCCCGTCGACCGGCCCCGGCGTTCTCCCTCTCGTGCGGGTGTTCTCGGACCGCAACTCCGACGGCAAACTGGACGCCACCGATCCGGTGCTGGCGAGCTTTTACCTGCCGACTGGCGTGGCCTTCGAGGACAACACCGGAAAGGTCGACAAGGACTCGGTCGAGGGGTTCAGCACCGACCCCGCGGGGGGGCCGAACATCGCGATCTTCCGGGGCGACGGCGCGATCGCCGAACCCGGGAAGTTCCACATCTCCGACCCCTACGAGAACCACCTGGAGGTCCGCGTGAAGTCCCCCAGGTCCACGGCGCGGATCGAGGTGCTCAAATTCGAGAACGGCACATGGGTCGCCAACGGCGACAACGGCAAGGCCTGGACATGGAACTGAGGAGAGAGAGGATGCACACCCTGAAGCATCTCCCGGCGGGGCGCCATGGCGCGGCGGGTTTCTCGATCATCGAGGCGCTGATCGCCTCCGCCATCCTGCTCATCATCGCGCTCGGTCTGCTGCCGCTGTTCTCCCGCTCGATCAGCGACAACGTCAGCGGCAACGACGCCACCCAGGCGACCAACGGCAGCCGGACCCAGGTCGAGGAGATGCTGCTGGTGCCGTTCAGCAACGACCGGATGACGGTCCCGGCCGGCGCCGAGTTCGCCGAAGCCAAGACTTCCTATACGCAGGGCGCCCTCAACAAGACCGGCGATACGGACGAGGGGTGGTGGACCACCCCCGCCGGCCACGGCACGGTGCTCTGGAAACGCACTTCCGAGGTCCGCCAGTACACCATCAGCGACCTCGACGACGGCTCTCTCGACAACCCCAAGCCCGGGGGGACCGAGGCCACCTTCGTACATTTCAAGGAGGTCACGGTGACTGTGGAAAATCAGAAAAAAAATCTGTTCGGCAACGGCCAGGGGATCACCCTGAAGGTGATCAAGCCCTTCTGAGGGCGGAGCGACCATGATCGACACCGACTTCAAGACTGGCCCCTTTCGGCACCGGCGCGGATCGCAGCGCGGCTTCACCCTCATCGAGGTCTCGGTCTCGCTGATCGTCACCATCATCGTCCTGCTCGGCGTGCTGGCGCTGTTCGACTTCAGCAACCGGCTGACGCGCGTGCAGACCAATGTCTCCGACATGCAGCAGTCCCTGCGCGTGGCCCAGAACGACTCCGTGCGGCTGATCCGCATGGCCGGCCGCGGCGGCCTGCCGCTGGGCAGCCTGCCGACCGGCACGGCGGTGGTGATCGCCAACAACGTGGCCGACAACACCCACGTCGGCGGCACCGCCGCCACTCCCGAGGTCGTCCCCGGCTCGGACATGCTGACCGTCCGCGGGGCCTTCGCGGCGCCGACCTACCAGGTCAACACGGCCAACAGCGCCGCGTTCACCCTCACCCCCGCGGCCGCGCCGACGAACGGCACGATCATTATCAACATCAAGACTCCCACCGGCATCCCGCAGGATCTGGCGGAGCTCAAGGAGGCGGTCCAGAAGCAGCGGCCGGAGGCCCTGCTGCTGGTCGGCAGCCAGGGCTCCGACGTCTGGGCCGTCGTCGAGCTGGACCCGGGGAACTCGAACGTCACGAATCCGAGCCAGTTCACCATCGGTTTCAAGATATCGGCGGGAACGCACACCTCCGACTACGCGAAGCTCTCCTCCGCGGGCGCGGGCGTCTTCCCGCCCGAGTTGAAGGCTGTCAGCTTCGTCGGTCTGCTCGAGGAGTACCGGTTCTATGTCCGCCGGGAGTACGCGGTCCCCGGCGACAAGACCACCGACCTGGCTCCGAAGCTGTCGCGCGCCCGCGTCTATCCCGGCACCCAGGCCCCCTGGGACGCCGACGAGGACAACTGGCAGGTGGACGTCGCCGACAACATCTTCGACTTCCAGGTCGCGCTCGGCCTCGACACCCCGGCCAAGGATCCCGCCGCCGGCGCCTGCGCCGCCGGCACGATCCGGTCCGACGACCGGCATTGCGGCATCTACGAATCGGCGGACGGCGAGGCGGACGACTGGATGTACAACGGCGAGGCGACCACCGACGCGGCGCTGTTCGCCGGCTCCAACCTCTACTACATCCGGCTCTCCACGCTCGCCCGGGCCGATCGCCGCGACAAGGACTACGAGGCCCCGACGCTGGTGCGGGTGGAGGACAACAAGTACGACAAGCCCGAGACGACGGTCTTCAACTCCGACGAGGAGCGCATGTACCGCCGCCGCATCCTGCGCACCGTGATCGACATGAGGAATCTTGGATGAAGACGCAGATTCGTTCCGAAGCGGGCAGCGCCTACGTCATCACGCTGCTCGCCCTCGTGGTCCTTACCATCCTGGCGCTGTCGCTCGCCCTGGTCACCCAGACCGAGGTGCAGGTCGGCTCCAACGAGAGGACGGTCAGCCGGATGTTCTACTCCGCCGATTCCGGCCTCGGGATTTCGGTGGCGGAAGCCCTGCTGGTCAACAACAACCCCGACAACCCGACGCTGCCCGGCTCCAGGACCGTGCTGTTGAACAAGGTCTCGGTGGGAGCGGGGAACAACCTGTCCACCAACGTCGCCGACCGCGTCACCATCTCGGCGTTCGTGCCCATCCAGTACGTGCGGTGCGACCTGTGCCAGTCCGAGGAAGGCAAGCAGAAGTTCTGGCGGGTCAATCACGCCGTCAGTGCCACCGCGGAGCGGATCGCCTGGTCCGGCAGCGGCGCTCCCCCGGCGGCCGCGACGCTGCTCGGGCAGAAGACCCTGAGCGGGATGTTTCAATTCGAGCCCTGGCCGCTGGACCCCAGTCAGGTCCCTGAGGACCCCGCGGTGCTGGCGCAGATCAAGTTCTAGACGCAGCTCTTTCGAGGAGAGGCTCCTATGTCGCCCAGAGATTGGTGTATCGGCCGGACCGCGATCGTCCGGATCTTCGTCCGCGCCGCCGCCGCGCTCGCGCTGCTGGCGCTGCTCGGCCCCGCCGCCGCGCGCGGCGACGACCGCGACCTGTTGCGCACCACGATCGCCGATCCCTACCTGTTCATCCTGCTCGATACCTCCGGCTCGATGAACTGGAGCCCGAAGTCGGTCGCCTGCCCGACCGGCGAATGTTTCGTGCCCATGCAGGCCGACGACCCGACCTCCAAGTTCTACCAGGCCAAGGAGGCGCTCTACGAAGTGCTGACCGACCCCGGCCTGCCCAAGGTGGCGCTGGGCTTCGCGACCTACAACCAGGACCAGCTCACCGCCGTGCAGAAGCACTGGCTCTACGAGGCGGCGGCGGACGGCGTGCTGCTCACCGGCAGCACCTACTTCCCGGCCGCCGGGGCGCGCGAGGTCTTCGGCAACGGCACCCCCTGGATCTGCGACACCGGCAGCAACGACCACGAGATCGGCTGCGCTGCCGGGACGCCGGCCGATCTCAACGACATCTGGGAGCTGACCCGCGTGCGGCGCCTCCCGAAGGGGGGCCGGGTCTTCGCCGCGGCCAACGTCCAGACCTTCTACATCCGGACCGCCGGCATCACCTACAAGGTGACCTACACGCCGAACGGGGGGAGCTACGGCGGCAACATCAACGTCAAGGTCACCGTCCTCAAGTGCAACAACGGCTCGTGCTCGAACACCACGGCGGTCGGCACGTCGACGACCAACTACACGGTGGTCGGCGACTTTGTCTCGTGGGACAACGCGCCCACCGCCAACCCGGACCGCAACGATCCGACCATCAGCTACTACACCAGCGTCTCCATCGACGCCACCGTCAACAACAACACCAGCAGCTCCTGCGGCGGCTGGGACCCGAACACCGACTCCGCCAGCGACAAGAACTCGAGCAATTACACCCTGCGCTGGCCGACCGACAGCTCGGACCCCCGGGGGGCCTCGTTCTCCCTCGGCGACGTCATCCCCCTGGACTGGAAGACGGACCACAAGATCGACATCCTGAAGCGGCTGGCGCCGAACTATGTCGACAGCTCGACGGTCCCCGATTTCCGCATCGCGCCCTATCTGGCGGACAACCGTAGCGGCTCCGAGACCTTCCTGCGGCTCAAGAGCGAGAACCAGCGCCCGCTGATCGCCGGCGGCGCGACGCCCATCGGCGCTTCGGTCCAGCAGTTCCGCACCTGGTACAGCGGCTGCTCGGCCGACACCTGCGGCACGCTGGGCGGCTGGGCCGGCATCGCGGGCGCGCAGGACACCTCGTTCCAGTGCCGTCAGAAGTTCCTGCTCATCCTCACCGACGGCGACGAGACCTGCGGCGGCGACCCCTGCAAGTACACCCGGCTGCTCAGGGACCAGTACGGCGTGACGACCTTCGTGGTCGCTTTCGGCGTCACCGCCACCCAGGGCAACGCGCTGAGCTGCATGGCGGACGCCGACCACATCTTCTATCCGCAAACCAAGGACGAGCTGGTCGCGGACCTCAAGACCGCCCTCGGCAAGATCAAGGAGCAGGCGAGCACCTTCGCTTCCGCCGCCGTGCCGTCGGTGCAGGCGGAGATCGCGGACCGCATCTATCTCTCGAACTTCACGCCGCTCAACGACGCCGCCGTCTGGGACGGCCATCTCGACGGCTACCTCAAGCCGCTCCCCCTCAAGGACGGCAAGCCGGACCGTACCCGGGTCTGCCCGGCGCTGGGATCGGCGGGGCGGTCGACCTGCCATCTGTGGGACGCCGGCGAGTCGATCCTGACCCAGGCTCCGGAACCGGCCGATGTCGCCTCGACCGTCGACGTGAACACGCTCCGCCTCGGCACGGGCACGAATCAGCGCCGGGTCTTCTACACCCGGGAGGTGGCGAGCGGCACCGTGCCCTCCACCCTGCGCCTGTTCGTGCCCCCGACCGGCGACCCGAAGACCAACCCGACCCCCGACTGGAACGATCTCCTCAAGGGGTTCAAGCTGACCCTCCCGGCCACCGCCGCGGACTCCACCCTCGTCAAGCAGCGCGTCACCGCCATCATCAAGGAAACTCTGGTGGTCAAGAGCTCCACCATCTCGGTGACCGGGCTGCCGGACCGGAACATCAAGTACGTTCTCGGCGACATCTTCCACGCCGATCCGGTGCTCATCGATCGCCCCAACAACTTCGGCTTCTACACCGCGAACCTCTACGCCAATACGTCCACCGGCTGCAGCAGCAACCCCGGCTACCAGTGCTACGCGCAGCAGCAGCGCCGGCGCCGCAAGATGCTGCTCGCCGCGGCCAATGACGGTCAGCTCCACGCCTTCGACGCCGGCGTCTGGGACAACGGCGCGAAGTCCTTCACGGACGGCACCGGCAAGGAGATCTTCTCCTACATCCCCCGGCTCGCCCTGCCGGTCGTGCGCAGCCAGGTCGAGGGCGGCCGCGAGATCTTCGGCGTCGACGGCACTCCCAGGGTCCAGGACGTCTTCCTCGATCCCAACCACAACGGCACTCCGAACGCGGGCGAACGCGAATGGCGCACGGTCGCCATCGGCGGCTTCCGGGAGGGGGGCGCCATCGACGGCGGCGGCCGGGTGGGCGATTTCATCAGCGGCTACTACGCCCTGGACTTGACGCACCCCGACCAGCTCGACAGCGCCAACAACCCGACCCAGCAGACGGTTCCGAGTTGCCTGTCGACCACCAACGGCACCAACTCCGGCTGCGGCACGCTACCGTTCCCGGCCGTCCTCTGGGAGTACACCGATTCGATCGCCTCCTCCCAACTGGACGAGGACAAGAACGGCCTGGCCGACCTCGGGCAGACCTGGTCGGTGCCGATCATCGGGCGGATCAAGGTGATCGAGGCGGGCGCGATGGTCGACAAGTTCGTCGCCATCTTCGGCGGCGGCATGGATGCCGACAACAAGCTGAGCCCGAAGCGCGGCAACTGGATCTACATGGTGGACGTCGAGACCGGCAAGACGATCTACAAGCGCAAGGTCGTCGGCGCCGCGGCCGCGGACCCCGCCGTGCTCGACACCGACCTCGACGGCTACCTGGACACGATCTATATGGGCACCACCGCCGGTTTCGTGTACAAGATCGACATCAGCTCTCCCGGGACGCTGCAGAACGTCTCGCTGGTCACCACCCAGGCCGTGCCGCCCCTCGCCGCCGCCGCGACGGTGCAGCGGATCACCGACACGTCGTGGGATCCCTTCGCGATCTTCGACACGCTGGGCCGGCCGATCTACCTGGCGCCGTCGATCCTGTACGTCTCCAAGCTGGGACGCTTCGCCCTCGCCTTCGGCACCGGCGACCGCGAGAACCTCTGGAACCTGGACGGCCAAGTCGGCAGGTACTACCTGATCCTCGACGACAACTTCACCTCCGGCGGCCTGCCGAAGACGGAGGCGAACTACGAGGCCATCAACGTCACCGCGGCCAACGTCAGCTCCTCGACCAACTTCCTGCTGAACCCCAACCTGGGCAAGAGCAAGGGGTGGTTCCTGAAGCTGCAGGCGGACGAGAGGGTGATCACCTCGTCCTTCGGCCTCTCCGGAATCATCATCTTCTCCGGCTTCCAGCCGCAGGAGATCGGGACCGATCCGGCCGCGGTGTGCGCCCGCGGCGGCAGCAGCCACATCTACGTGGTCTACACCAACAACGGAAACGGCGTCGTGCAGACGGGCAGCACGTCGACCCGCTACCGCGTGGTCTCCACGTTCGTGACCAGCCCGTACGTCGAGCAGGGCGCGACCAAGAACCCGCCGACCGGCACCGGCGGCTCTGGCGGCACCGGCGGCACGGGTGGCTCCGGCGGCTCCGGCGGTCTCGATCTCACGCAACAGCAGATCATCGACCAGGTCAAGCAGCTCATGCCTTCCCGGTGCAAGTTCGGCAATCAGTGGATCAGCATCAACGGCAGCGGCTCCGACACCATTCAGCAGCGGTATGGGAGCGTCCCGATCTGTGTCATCGAGCAGAACTTCAAGGAGTGGTGATCTGATGAGCAAGCGGCTTTATATCGTCCATGGGATCGCCCTCGGCCTGCTGGCCCTGGCGCCCCTCACGGCTCACGCCGACTGGCTGGTGACGCACGAGGGGGGCCGGGTGGAGACGAAGGGGCCCTGGCAGATGAAGGGCAAGCTGGTCGTCTTCACCCGGGCCGACGACGGCGCTCTCGCCTCCCTGCGCGCCTCGGAGGTGGATCTCGACGCCAGCGCGAAGGCCACCGCCGAGGCCAAGGTCCAGGCGACGGCGGCGCCGCCGCCGGCGGTCCCGCAGAAGAAGATCGCCGTGCTGACCGACAAGGATTTCCGCAAGCCCACGCCCGCCGGCGCCGACGGCGCGACGGACAGCGCGCCGGCGGCCCACGCCGGGCCTCTCGTCGTCAGCGACTGGAGGCGGGTGGACAACCCCGACGGGGAAGGCCTCTGGGTCGAGGGGAGCGTCCACAATACGACCGGCGAGGTGATGATCAACGCGTCGGTCGAGGTCCAGCTCTATAACGAGGTGGGGGACCGGGTCGGGACGGCTTCCGGCCTGCTGGCCGCGACGTCCATCAAGGCGGACGGCACGGTCCAGTTCCGGGCCAACTTCCCGGGGGTCTTCACCTTCGCCAGCGCGAAGTTCGAGGTCAAAGGCTTCCCGATCAACGTGGCCTCGGCGGACGAGAAGCCGTAGGTCCGGCGACCCAGGCGGAAAATGCGGGGGCGGGGCTCGTCCCCGCCCTGCTCCCCTTCACTCCCGATACTTCGGTACGCCCTCGAGATCGTGCTCCCGCACCTTGCGGAGCACGGTGCGATAGCTCATCCCCAGGATCTCCGCCGCCTGGCGCTTGTCGCCGCCGGCCTCGGTCAGCGCCTGCCTGATCCGCTCCCGCTCGCCCGAGCCGGCGAGGGGGCGCAGCAGGGACCGCAGGTCGGCGGCGCGGATCGCCGGCCCCTCCGCCAGGATCACCGCCCGCTCGAGGACGTTCGCCAGCTCGCGGACGTTGCCCGGCCAGGGCTGGCTCGCGAGCAGCTCGGCCGCATCCTCCTCGAGCCGCGGCGGCGGCTCGACCCGGTGCCGGCGGGCGATCTCGACGAGCAGATGGCGGGCGAGGAGTGGCACGTCGCTCGCCCGCTCGCGCAACGGCGGCAGCTCGATCGGGAAGACGTTCAGCCGGAAGAAGAGGTCGGCCCGGAACCCGCCGTCGTCCACCATCGCCGCGAGGTCGCGGTTGGTGGCCGCGACCAGCCGGATGTCGGCGCGCAGCGTCCGGCCGCCGCCCACGCGCTCGAAGGTCCGCTCCTCGAGCGCCCGCAGCACCTTGCCCTGCACGCCGAGCGGCAGCTCGCCGATCTCGTCGAGGAACAGCGTCCCCCCCTCGGCCTGCTCGAGGCGCCCCGGCTGGCGGCGGTCGGCGCCGGTGAAGGCCCCCTTCTCGTGGCCGAAGAGCTCGTTCTCGATCAGCGCCTCCGGGATCGCGGCGCAGTTCAGGGCGACGCAGGGGCCCGGCTTGCGCGGCGAGAGCGCGTGGATCGCGCGGGCGAAGAGCTCCTTGCCGGTGCCGCTCTCGCCGGTGAGCAGCACCGTGCTCTCCGTGGGCCCGACCCGCTGCAGCAGGCGGATCGCGGCGCGCAGACGCGGGTGGGCGCCGACGATCGGCGGCGCCCCGGGAGCCCGGAAGACGGGCGCCTCGTCGCGCTGGCCGAGCGCGCGCTCGATCAGCCGCGCGAGGTCGTCGATCTCCAGCGGCTTCTCCAGGAAGTCATAGGCGCCGAGCTTCATCGCCTCGACCGCCGTGCCCACCGTGCCGTAACCGGTGAGCACCACGACCGGGACCCGCGGCTGCGCCGCCCGGCTGGCCTCCAGCACCTCGATCCCCGAGACGTCGGGGAGCTTGAGGTCGGTCAGCACGAAGTCGAAGGGGCGCTCGGCGAGCAGCCGCATGCCGGAGCGGCCGTCCGCCGCCGCCGACACCTCGTACCCCTCCTGGCCGAGCGCCCGCTCCAGCATGCGGCGCAGGGAGTCGCGGTCCTCGACGATCAGGATGCGGGCGGTGGGCATTTTGGATTTTGGATTTTGGATTTTGGATTTTGGAGGGCGGCCTGGACGGCGGCGATGAGCAGATCGTCGTCCTCGGGGGCCACCGTCCGCAGGTCGAGGTGCAGGCGATCCTGGCGGAGATAGCCGACGACCGGCGGATCGCCCAGGCGCAGGCGGGCGAGGAGGGCGTCGTCTCCGGGCAGGGCCAGCGCCTCGCCGGGGATGGGAGCCTCCGGGGCCGAGCCACCGCCGAGGAACGCCTCGGCGGGGACGATCCCGGCCCCCAGCACCGCGGCGGCCCTCTCCAGGCGCGCCCGATGGACCTCTCCGGCCGGCCAGAGGCGGTCGAGCGGCAGCGGGGTTTCGGCGAGATGGAGGCGGAGCACCCCTTCGAGCGCCGCGATCCCCATGCGGTCGGGGCGCAGGGCGCGATAGAGCGGGTGGCGCCGGCAGCGCTCGATCAACGGCGCGCGGCCCACGAGGAGACCGGCCTGGGGGCCGCCGAGCAGCTTGTCGCCGCTGCCGGTGACGAGGTCGCATCCTTGCGCGATGAGCTCGGCGAGGCTCGGGTGGCCGGCGAGCTGCGGCGCCGGGTGCGGGCGCAGCAGGCCGCTCCCCTCGTCCACCAGCACCGGGATTCCCGCGCGCGCCCCGAGCTCCGCGAGCTGCCGGGGCGCGACCGCGGCGACGAACCCGATCTGCCGGAAGTTGCTGGGGAAGACCTTGAGCAGCAGCGCCGTCTCCGGCCCGATCGCCGCCTCGTAATCCGCCAGCCGGGTGCGGTTCGTCGCCCCCACCTCGATCAGGCGGGCGCCGGCGGCCGCCATGATCTCCGGGATGCGGAACGAGCCGCCGATCTCGACCAGCTCGCCGCGCGACACCACCACCTCGCGCCCCTTGGCCAGCGCCGCCAGCGCGATCACCAGCGCCGCCGCGTTGTTGTTGACCACCAGGCCGGCCTCGCCGCCGGTGAGTGCGGTGAGCAGCCGCTCGGCGCGGCGGTTGCGCTGCCCGCGCTTGCCGGTGGCGAGGTCGATCTCCAGATCGCAGTAGGCGTCGAGCAGCGCGGGCAGGCTGCGCGCCACCGTCTCCGGCAGCGGCGCCCGGCCGAGGTTGGTATGGAGGAAAATGCCGGTGGCGTTGAGCACCCGGCGCAGGGGGTTGCCGAGGAGCGCCTCGACGCGGGCGGCGACGCGCTCCGGCAGCGTGGCGACCGCGCTCTCCCGCTCCGTCTCGGAAAGCGGCGGCTCGGCGGCCAACCGGCTCCGCAATTCGTCGACCGCACGCTGGGCTTGGACCCTTACGGAGCCACGCCCGTATAATGGGATGAGAGTTGCCAGCGCCGGATGGCTCAGCAGCCGGTCGAGCGACGGCAGACCGCGCCGGGCGTCGAAGGAATTGGAGTTATTCATGGTCAAGCCCCGAGCATTCTAGGAGATCCGTGGACGCCAAGCGAAATCCGCGAGCCGGCTCACCGCTCCAGTCCCCCAGGCCGGGGGCTGCCGAGAATGCTCCGCAGGCGGCGGCGCGGCGCCAGGCTCCGGGCTTGAGCGAGGCTCTCGATGTGCTCAACCGGGACGTCCAGCAGCTCCGCGTCGACTTCGAGCGCTTTTTCAACGGCGCGCTCCCCTTCCCGCCGGAGGAGCTGCGCGGGCGCGTCCTGGCGCAGATCCGCACTCTCCGGGCCTCAAGCAACGGCGCGACCGCCGTCGACAACTTCCGGCTGAGCGACCTCGAAGCCCGCTTCAACAGCTACAACGAACTGTTCAACCGCCGCCTGCGCGATACCGAGGAGGGGCGTCACCCCGCCGCTCGCCACGCGCCACCCCCGGCCCCCCGGCGTCACGATCCGGCGCAGGGGATCGTCTTCGGCGACCGCGTCGACCCCGAGGCGGCCGCGGCGCTCTACCAGGGTCTCGTCTCCGCTCCGGGGGATACCCCCCGTTTCGATCTCGACAGCTTCCAGACCTATATCAAGCGGCAGGTGGCCGCCATCCGGGAGAAGACGGGCTGCGCGGAAGTGCAGTTCCGGCTGGCCTCCGAGGATGGCAAAGTCAAGCTCAAGGCCCGCCCGGTCGCAGCCCGCGAGGGCTCCTAGAAGGAGAATATCCGTGCTTAGAAGGAGTTCGTGGATCCTCGTCTCTTCCCTCGCCGCCCTGACCGCGGCCGTGGCGATCGCGGCCCTGGCGGCGGTGCCGCCGAATCTCACCAAGGCGATCGAGGCGCAGCGCCGCCTCACCGTCGAGCGCCCCCAGGACCCCGCGGTGTTCAACGACTTCGGCAACCTCCTGATGCTCGTCCCGCAAGCTCCGGAGGCCGAGGCGGCCTACCGCAAGGCCATCGAGCTCGACCCCGACAAGGCCTCGGCCCTGTTCAACCTCGGGCTGCTGTTGCAGCAGCGCGGCGAGCTGCGCGAGGCCTATGATCTCTACCAACGCGCGGTGAAGGCGGATCCCAACCACGCCTGGGCCCACTACCAGCTCGGCACCATCGAGGAGGTCCGCGGCCAGAGGTCGAAGGCGGTCGACTCCTACGCGCGGGCGTTCGCGCTCGATCCGCAGCTCGCCTTCCCCGAGGTCAATCCCCACATCGTCGACAACAAGCTGGTGACCCAGGCGATGCTGCGCGCCTACAAGAACGACTTCGCCGGCAACCCGCAGGTGCCCAAGATGTACGACGACGCGGCGCGGATCGCCGCCCTGCTGGTGCCGAAGCCCGCCACGCCCGTGGATGAGACCGCCGCGGCCCCGAATCAGCAGCGCCAGCCGGCTTCCCGCCAGCCCGTGGCGGGCCGGGGAACGCAGGCGGCTCCATCGGCGACGGGAGCCGGGAGCACCGTGCTGCGCGAGGGGGATCTCGACCGCCGCAACCCCACCGGCCAGGCCGGGGCGGCTCGCGGCGGCCTGCGTCCGGCGCCCGGCGTCCAGGGGCAGCGCGGGCTGCGCGAGTGGAGCCGTCCGGAGCCGACGATCCAGGAGGTGCCCGGAGGCGACGACGAGGATGGCGACCAGCCCGCGCAGGTCATCACCCCTTCGCCCGGCGGCGTCTACTACCGTCCGGGGATCCAGAGCACGGGCCGGCTGAACCTGCGGATCGCTCCGGATCCGGCGGCCCGGCGGTAGGCGGGAGAACAAGGGACGAAAGGGACAGCAGGGACTCCAGGGACGGCAGGAACCCTGGTGTCCCTGAAGTCTCTTTTGTCCCTTGTTTCTGCTAGACGTTGAAGCGGAAGTGGGTCACGTCGCCGTCCTTCATCAGGTACTCCTTCCCTTCCAGGCGGAGCAGGCCGGCGTCGCGGCAGGCGGCCATGGTCTTCAGGCGGATCAGGTCGTCGCAGTGGACGACCTCGGCGCGGATGAAGCCGCGCTCGATGTCGGAATGGATGGAGCCGGCGGCCTCGCGGGCCTTGGAGCCGCGGCGGATCGTCCAGGCGCGCACCTCGTCCTCCCCGACGGTGAAGAAGGAGATCACCCCCAGCAGGTCGTAGCTCGCCCGGGTCACCCGGTCGATGCTCGGCTCGGAGAGGCCGAGATCGGTCAGGAAGTCCTTCTGCTCCTCGGGCGAGAGGGTGCTGATCTCCTGCTCGATCGGCGCGCTCACCGTCACCGCCCGCACCGCCGGCCGGGGCTTGATGCCGAACGCCTCGGGCGCGTCGGCGGCCCGGGATTCGTCGGTGTTGATCACGATCAGCATCGGCTTGGCCGAGAGGAGCTGGAAGCCGCGCAGGCGCTTCTCGTCTTCAGGGTCGAGCTCGACCTCGCGCAACGGCTTCTCGGATTCCAGCGCCGGCAGCACGATCTCGGAGAGGATCTGCCGCTCGCGCTGCTCTTCCGGGTTCAAACCCCGCTTGGTCGCCTTCTCCAGCTTTTCGAGCCGCGCCTCGACGATCGTATGGTCGGCGAGGATCAGCTCGAGGTCGACCGTCGCCACGTCGCGGGCGGGATCGACGCTCCCCTCCGGGTGGAGGATCTCGGGGTCGTCGAACGCCCGCACCACGTGGACGAGCGCGTCGACCATCTTGAGCTTCGCGAGGTCGAGGCTCTCGGCGCTCTCCCCCTTGGTCATGCCGGGGATGTCCACGTACTGCACCGTCGCAGGCACGTAGCGCTTCGGCTTGAACAGGTCACGGAGCGTCTCCAGGCGGGTGTCGCGGACCTGGGCCACCCCCATGTTCGTCTGGCTGGAGGTGGCGTACTTGTCCGTCGCCTGGCGGGAGGCGGTCAGGGTATTGAACAGGGTCGTCTTTCCCGACTTCGGGAAACCGAGGATGCCGAGTTGCACGGGGTAGTCCCTCCGGAAGGGCCGTTCGAGGCCGCGGCGAGGTTATCCGTCCCCGCCTGCAAGGTCAAATATCAGTCTTCGAGGGTCCGCCCCTTGGTCTCGATCGCCCAGGGGAGGAGGAAGAGGCCGGCGAGCGGCACGAAGCCGACATAGAACAGGGCCTTGAGGGCGCTGGTGAGCGAGTTCGCCCCCTGGGCCGCGATGCTCCCCACCAGGATCGGGCCGGCCGCCGCGATCACCCGGCCGATGTTGTAGCAGAAGCCGGCGCCGGTGGCCCGCAGGCGGGTGGGGAAGAGCTCCGGCAGGTAGTAAGTGAAGCTGCCGAATACCCCGAAGACGGTGAGGCCGATCAGAAAGTACATCGCGAGCCGCGTCTCCGGCGGCAGGTCGAGGCCGAACGTGCAGAGGATCGCCGCGGCCGAGCCGGCGAAGTAGAGGAAGAACATCGTCTTCCGGCCCAGGTACTTGGCGGCGGGGATGGTGAGCAGCGTGCCGATCAGCCCGCCCAGGTTGAAGTAGTTGGTGGCGATCCGCTTCCACCCCTCGACGAGGGCGAGGGTGGCGGCGCGGTCCAGGCTCCGCAGCTTGGCGGTGGCCTGGGCGAGGCCGGTCGAGACCACGGGGATGAAGGCGTTGCAGCTCCACCACATGATCAGGGCGACCACTGCCATGCAGAACCCGGAGAGGGTGATGGCTCGGTAGCGCGGAGTGAAGAGCTCGGCCAGGCGCGGCGGCGGCGCGGAGGAAGCGGCCGTCTTCCAGCGTTCCGGCTCGCGGACGAAGAGGCGCACCAGGAAGGCCGCCGCCGCCGGAATCAGGCCGGCCAGGAAGACGTAGCGCCAGGAGGTCTCGGGGGAGCCCTTCCAATAGTTGCCGGCGATCTGGAAATTGACGAAGGTGGCGAGGAACAGGCCCACCGGCGCCGAGGTGTAGAGCAGGGCCCCCGCCTCCACCCGCCGGTGCTCCGGCACCACCTCGGCCACCATCGAGGCTCCGGCCGCCCACTCGCCGCCGATCCCCAGGCTGGCGACGATGCGGAAGAGCCCCAGCACCCAGAGGTTGGGGGCGAAGGCGCAGGCGGCGGTACCCAGCGCGTAGAGCAGCATGGTGAGCATCAGGGTGCGGGTGCGCCCGATGCGGTCCGCCACCTGCCCGAAGAGGATGCCGCCGACCGCCCAGCCCACCAGCAGGACCGAGGTGAGGATGCCCGTCCACTGCAGCGTCGCCGCCTTGGCCTCCGGCGAGCCGATGGTGAGGCCGAGCAGCGTCGGCACGCAGTTGGGGGCGACGAAGTTGAACAGCAGGCCGTCGAAGACGTCGAATCCCCACCCCAGCCAGGCGGCGAACAGCACCGTCCACTGATAGCCGTTCATGTCGAGCAGCCGGAAGCCGCCCGTCGTCGCCGCTCGTGGATTCATCGGTTCGCGATGATAGCAGGACACCCCTCAACCCGTGCCACAATCCCCCTGCCATGGCCGAACCCGCCCTCCCGCTCCCCGAGCCCTCCCGCGCCCGTCCTTCACTAATCTCCCGCGTGCCGCCGGGGGGGGCCGCCGATCCGGACGAGATCCTCGACCGTTTCGTCGACTGGGCGGCCGAGGCCGGATTCGAGCTCTATCCGGCGCAGGAGGAGGCGCTGCTGGAGATCATGGCCGGCAAGCACGTCATCCTCAACACACCGACCGGCTCCGGCAAGTCGCTCGTCGCCCTCGGGCTCCACTTCAAGGCGCTCTGCGAGGGGAAGACCTCGTTCTACACCAGTCCGATCAAGGCGCTGGCCTCGGAGAAGTTCTTCGCGCTCTGCGACGACCTCGGTCCCGAGAACGTCGGCATGCTGACCGGCGACGCCTCGATCAACCCGGACGCGCCGGTGATCTGCTGCACCGCCGAGGTGCTCTCCAACCGCGCCCTGCGCGAGGGGGACCGGCTCGACGCCCCGTACGTGATCATGGACGAGTTCCACTATTACTCGGACCCCGAGCGCGGCGTCGCCTGGCAGATCCCGCTGATCACGCTGCCGCACACGCGGTTCCTCCTGATGTCCGCCACCCTGGGGGATGTCTCCTCGATCGGCGAGCACATCCAGGACCGCACCGGGATCGAGGTGGCACTGGTCAGCTCCGAGCAGCGCCCCGTCCCGCTCGACTTCGAATATCGCGAGACCCCGCTCCACGAGACTATCGAGGCGCTCATCGCCGCCGGCAAGGCGCCGATCTACATCGTCAACTTCACCCAGCGCGAGTGCGCCGAGCTCGCCCAGGCGCTCACCAGCGCGCAGGTCTCCAACCGCCAGGAGCGGGAAAAGATCCGCGAGGCGGTAGGGGACTTCCGCTTCGACACCCCCTACGGCAAGGAGTGCAAGCGCTTCATCTCCTTCGGCATCGGCGTCCACCACGCCGGGCTGCTGCCGAAGTACCGGCTGCTGGTCGAGCAGCTCTCGCAGCAGGCGCTGCTGCGCGTCATCACCGGCACGGATACCCTGGGCGTCGGGGTCAACATCCCCATCCGCACCGTCCTCTTCACCAAGCTCGCGAAGTTCGGCGGCGTGAAGACCTCGATCCTCTCGGTGCGCGACTTCAAGCAGATCGCCGGCCGCGCCGGCCGCAAGGGGTTCGACACCCAGGGGAGCGTGGTCGCCCAGGCGCCCGAGCACATCATCGAGAAGCGCAAGAACGAGCGCAGCGGCAACAAGAAGGTGGTCAAGGGGCCCGCCAAGGGGGAGGTCTCCTGGAACAAGGAGACTTTCGAGAAGCTGATCGAGCGCCCACCGGAGACGCTCAAGTCGCGCTTCCGCATCACCCACGGCATGGTGCTCAACCTCCTCCAGCGCGACGCGGAGCTGGACGATCCCAACCTCCGCAACTTCGACTCGCTGCGCGATCTCATCCGCCGCAGCCACGAGGAGGAGGGCTCCAAGGCCCGCCTGCTCACCCAGGCGGCGGTGCTCGTGCGCTCGCTCTACCGCTCGGGGATCATCCGGATGAGGCGCGACGCGACCACGAGCTACCTCTGGGCGGTGGTGGCCGAGGATCTCCAGTGGGACTTCTCCCTCCACCAGGCGCTCTCGCTCTACCTGGTCGACACGATCACCGAGCTCGAGCCGGAGTCGGAGACCTACGTGCCCGACCTCATCACCCTGGTCGAGTCGATCCTGGAGAACCCGGAGATCGTGCTTCGCAAGCAGGTCGACAAGCTCAAGGGGGAGCTGGTGGCTCAGCTCAAGGCGGAGGGGGTGGAGTACGAGGCGCGGATGGAGAAGCTGGAGGAGGTCACCCATCCGAAGCCGCTGTCGGACTTCATCTACGGCACCTTCAACCGCTTCCGCGGCAAGCATCCGTGGGTGGGCGGGGAGGACATCAAGCCGAAGTCGATCGGCCGCGAGATGTTCGAGGGGTACATGAGCTTCGCGGACTATGTGAAGCGTTACGGCCTGCAGCGCAGCGAGGGGGTGCTCCTGCGCTACCTCTCGCAGCTCTACAAGACGCTCGACCAGACCGTTCCCGAGTTTTCGAAGACCGAGGGGGTGTGGGATGCCCTCGGCTTCTTCCGCGCCCTGGTCGAGCAGACCGACTCCAGCCTGCTCGAGGAGTGGCAGGGGCTGCTCCATCCCGAGGTCCTGGTGGGGGCGAAGGAGCGCAAGACCGCCCGCGAGATCCTCTGGCTCGAGGAGCTGCTCGCCGATCCCAAGACCTTCATGTCCCGCGTGCGCGCCGAGATGCACCTGCTGGTGCGCGCCCTCTCGCTCAAGGAGTGGGAGGAGGCGCCCAACCTGGTCAAGCAGGACGCGGACGATCCCCAGACGGTCTGGGACCCTGAGCGTTTCGAGGCCGCCATGGCCCCCTTCTTCGCGGAGTACGGCGAGCTCCCCTTCTCCCCCGAAGCCCGCCGCCACCATTGGACGCAGATCAAGAAGACCGGCGAGCGCGAATGGGAGGTCACCCACACCCTCCTCGACCCCCAGGGGGACAACCTCTGGGCCATCCAGGGCACGATCGACCTCCGCAATCCCGACGAAGCGGACGGGCCGATGGTGCGGGTGGGGCGGATTGGGGCTTAAGAAATAACGCCCGCCGGGCGGATCTCGCCGACGAAGACGCCGGGTAGCTCGGCGATAAAATCCGCTCCGAACGCTTTCGACGGCGTCCAGGCGCCGGGCGGGACCTTCCCCGCGAGGACCCGCTCGACGCTCTCGACCGCCGAGACCGCGGTGAGCCGGTAGGCCTCCGGCGTCTCGATCGTCGAGGTGACCGCGTGGCCGGCGGCATCCTTCGCCTCGCCCCAGAGAAAGACCCGGCCGGTCTCCCGCAGCTCCTCCGAAGGGCCGGCCTCCCGACGTTCGACCCAGGCTCGGGCGAGACGTTTGACCGGCTTCCAGCCGGCGAGCGGGAGGAGCGGGGCGAACCGCTTCAGTTGCCGGATCATTTTCGGCGGTGTGCCGGAGTAGACGCGGATGTTCGGGATGCCCGTCGAGTGGTAGGCCGTCGAGACGTCTCCCCAGGGGATGGTCATCGCCCAGAGCTCGCCGGCCCGGCCACCGAAATCGATCTTGCGGGCGTCCCAGGCGATGGGAACGGGCACGATGCGGCCATCCCTGCGGATCGCCCCGGCGTGGGGGAGGCTCTCGATCATCGTCTTCATCGTCCCCCGGCTGGTGCTCCCGCGCTGGGCGTAGAAGGCGAGCACGAGCGAGGTCGCCTCGGGGAGGGCCCGGGCCAGCCGGGCGGCGAGGCAGTCGCTCGGCACCACATCGAAGCCGACGCCGGGGATCAGGGAGACCCCTGCCTTGCGCGCCGCCCCGCCTTGAGCGAGGACCGCCTCGAAGACCGGGATCTCGCCCGTGATGTCCAGGTAGTGGGCGCCGGTCGCGAGGCAGGCCGCGACCATCGGGGCGCTGCTGTGGACGAACGGCCCCGCGCAATGGAGGACCGCCTTGATTCCGTACAGCTCGGCCGCGGTTCCCTGCGGATCGTCGAGGGAGAAGGAGCGGCTCTGGAGCCCGAGCTCGCGAGCCAGCCGTCCCACCGATTCAGGGTTGCGCCCGGCGAGGATGGGAGTCAGCCCCTTCCGCACCGCCTCGCGCGCCGCCAGCTCACCGGTATAGCCGTTCGCACCATAGATCATCCAGCTCATGCGCGCGTCCCCCCTCTCGACTGCTGGGGAGAACTATACGCCCTTGCCTTCTCCTACCCCCGGGCCGCTTCGCGCTGGCCGCGCCGCACGATGTCGGCGAGGCGCAGGACGAACTGCGCGGGGACCTGCCGCTCGGCGAGGGAGCGCCGCACGAAGGCGAGCCCCATGCGGGTGCTCTGCGGGGTGTCCATCTGGAGGAAGGCCTCCTCGGCGGCGCGGATCAGGGCCAGTGCCCGCGCGGAATCCCCCTGGCGGAGATGGACGGCGGCCTGGTCCAGTTGCACGTTGGCGGCCTGGGCGCGCCGGCCGGTGGCGATAAAACCCTGCTCGGCCGCTTCGAGATCCCGCAGGCCCGCTTTCTCGTTGCGCAGGCCGGCGCTGATCCGCCCCTCGAGCCAGAGGAGGTCGAGGCGCTGGGTCTCGCCGGTGGCGAGGCGGTCGCGATGAGCTCCGAGGAGGCTCCGGGCCTCCCGCAGGCGTCCGCTCTCCACCAGGAACCAGAGCTGGTTATGGATGGCGGAGAGCACGAGCCCCGGATCCCGGGTCTCGTCCACCATGCCGAGCCCTCTCTGGGTGAGGCGGAAGGCGTCCCGCGATCTGCCCATGTGGCCGAGGTAGAGGCCCTTGGTGATGAGATCCCGTCCGGCCCTGTGCGCGTCGTCCCGCTCGACGTGAAGGGCGTAAGCGGCGTCGAGGGCGGCCATGGCGGAGTCGTAATTCCCCCGGGCGGCCTCCAGGGAGGCCTTGAACTCGTAGATCCGGGCTCGGTCCGCGAGATCGCCGGTACCCCGGGTCAGGAGCTCGGCCGCCCGGTCCAGGGCCTCCTGCGCCTCGTCCAGATCGCCGGCGATGCGGCAGGCGTTGCCGTAACTGGCCGAGGCGCGGCTCAACAGATCCGCCACTCTGGGAGCGCCGTGGATCTCAGGGGAGAGCGCGCCGGCGGTGAGCACGGCCGTGCGGGAGATCCGCCGCGTCTCTTCCGGGCTCTCATGGCGCAGGTCCCAGGCGCGCTGGAGCAGGGCCTCCACGAGCTCGGGGCCCTGGACGTCCGCGGCGACCCCGGCCCGCTCCTGGAGCCACCCCGCGGCGGGGGAGGGCGCGGTCTCGACCGCGCCGCTGCCGCCCTGAAAGACCGCAAGGACGCGATCGAAGGCAGTGTCGTAAGCATCCGCGGGCAAGGCCTCCTGAGGCTTTTCAAGCAGCCAGACGCCCGCCGATTCGCTCCGGCAGGCCTGGCAGCCGCTCAGCAGGTGGGCGACGACGGCTCGCGCCCCCTCTCGCGACAGCTCGCCGCTGGCAAAGGCCTGGAGGTTCTGGGGGGTAAGATGCTGCTCCATGATAGTCCTCTCTGTCGGTCTGAATCGGGATCCGAGTATTGGGTAGGATGGATCTCCAACCTTTCTACGCACATTACAAAACGAAGTTTCTCCGTAAGATCTTCCAGGGTGCGTCCATGAGAAGATTCCCTGCATGTTTTCTGCCGCGACCATCCCCTATGACCCCGAGGAGCAGGACTTCACTCTCGAAGAGCTCCAGGAGCACCTGTCCGCCAGCCTCTCCGTCGAGTGCACGCTGACCGAATGGCAGGGGTTCGCCACCACCATCCCGCAGGTGAGGGTGGCGACGGGCGTCCCGCTGACGATCCAGATCGAGGACGATCCCGACTACGTGCCGGACGACATCGCCGATCTGGTCGACCGTGCCCAGGGCCTGCTGTCCCCGGAATGGATGGGTGCCCTGCGCCGGTGCGCGGCGAAGCTGGAGGTGATGGAGGCCGACGCTCCCGATCCGGAGCTCAACGAGGACGGCCTCGCCATACTGGCCGCGGAGACCCGGCTCGATCCCAGCCTGCCCGAAATCGAAGCGGTGGTGATCGAGGTCGCCCGCTTCGTCGGCAGCCTCGCCTACGACAACATCAACGACGAATGGCTGGTGCCGGAGGGGTGAAGGAGAGCGAGCCGGTGAGAGCCTCCCTCGCGGCGGTCACCTTCTCCACCGCCTCCTCCCGGGTCCCTGCCAGCGCCGTCAGGTGCCCCATCTTCCTCCCGGGCCGGGCGGTGGCCTTGCCATAGAGGTGGAGCTTGACGTCGGGGAAGGCACAGGCGGCGGCCCAGTCGGGAACGCCATCCGTCCAGAGATCGCCGAGGAGGTTGGCCATCGCGGCGGGGCGGAGGAGCTCCGTCGAGCCGAGAGGCAGGCCGCAGATGGCCCGCAGTTGCTGCTCGAACTGGCTGGTGACGCAGGCGTCGAAGGTGAGGTGGCCGGAGTTGTGCGGGCGCGGCGCCAGCTCGTTGACGAGCAGTCGCCCATCCTGCGTCAGGAACATCTCGACACAGAGCACACCGACCACGTCCAGCCCCTCCAGGATGCCGCGGGCGATCGCGACCGCCTCCCTCTCCACCCCGGGCGGCACGGCGGCCGGCGCGATCGAGACGTCCAGGATGTGCCGGTGATGGCGGTTCTCGATCACCCCGAAGTGGGCGAAAGAGCCGTCGAGGCCGCGGGCGGCCACCACCGAGACCTCGCGGTCGAAGTCGACGAACGCCTCCAGGATCGCCTCCTGGCCGCCGATCTCCTGCCAGGCGGCAGCGGTTTCCCTTGGATCGGTGATCTTCACCTGCCCCTTGCCGTCATAGCCCCAGCCGGCGGTCTTGAGCACCGCCGGAGTGCCCAGGGCGGCGAGGGCCGCGTCCATCTCCGCGAGCGAGCGGACCGGCGCGAAGGGGGCGACCAGGGCGCCGACGCCGGCGAGGAACCCCTTCTCCCGTAGCCGGTTCTGGGTGGTATGGAGGACCGATCCCGCCGGCCGCACGGGAGCGTGCGTGGCGGCGGCCTCGGTGGCATCGGCGGAGACGTTCTCGAACTCGAAGGTGACGACGTCCACTCCCCGGGCGAAGTCGCGGACCGCGTCGAGGTCGTCGTAGGCGGCCTGGATCTCGCGGTCGGCGACCTGGCCGGTCGGGGTGTCGTAGTCCGGGGAGAGGGTGTGCACCCGGTAGCCCATCCGGCGGGCGGCGATGGCGAACATGCGGCCGAGTTGGCCGCTGCCGAGGACGCCTATCGTGGAGCCTGGGGGGATCACCTTCAAGGCAGCGTCTCTTCGCGCACCCGCCGGGTCTGCTCGGCGACGAACTCGGCCAGCTTCTCCCGCAGCTCCGGCCGGGTAGTCGCCAGGATCCGGATGGCGAGCAGGGCGGCGTTGGCGGCTCCGGCTTTGCCGATGGCGAGCGTCCCCACCGGCACTCCGGAGGGCATCTGAACGATCGACAGCAGCGAGTCGAGGCCGTTGAGAGCGTGGCTCTGGACCGGCACGCCGAGCACCGGGAGCAGGGTCTGGGCCGCCACCATGCCCGGCAGGTGGGCGGCGCCGCCGGCGCCGGCGATGATCACCGCGATCCCGCGGTCGAGGGCGCCGTGGGCGAATTCGGCCATCCAGTCGGGGGTGCGATGGGCGGAGACGACGTGGCACTCGTGGGGAACGCCAAACCGGGTGAGCATTTCGTCCGCGTGGCGGAGGGTCTCCCAGTCGGACTTGCTCCCCATGATGACGCTCACCAGGGGCGGATCGTCGGGGCGCATTTCAGATCTCGGGAAAAAGAGGGTTCGCGGAATCAGTTCCCAGGTTGCGGGTTCCCAGGCTATAATCCTCGCCGTTCACGCAACCGCAATCGCGGGCGAAAGCTTAGCACAGGGGGAGAGGGTCGCCTGCCGCCATCGGCCTGTCACAGGAAGGTCGCAGTCGGCTCACGGGGCATCGTTATCCCCCCGCGTAGAATCTGCTCGAAACTTTACGCACTTCAAAGGAGGGCTTCATTCATGGTGCGTTTCTCTAGATCCCGCTGGGTGTGTGTCCTGGCGGCCCTGTTCGTCTTCTGCGGGCTGGCCGGTTCGGCCTTCGCCCAGACCGACGTCACCACGAGCCGGATCTCCGGCACCGTGGAGGACGCCTCCAAGTCCCCCCTGCCGGGGGTGACCGTCGAGGCCACCAACACCGAGACCGGCCTCCAGCAGGTGGCGGTCACCGATGCGGACGGTTCCTATCGCATCCTCAACCTGCCGACCGGCACCTACAAGGTCACGGCGACCCTCGACGGCTTCGCCACCGCGACCGCCGAGAGCGTCCGCCTGCTCATCGGCTCGACCCCGAGCATCAACTTCACCCTGCAGAGCGGGCGGGTGTCGGAGACGATCACCGTCACCGCCGAGGCGCCGACGGTCGAGGTGACCAACACCCAGATCGGCACCACCATCCAGTCCGAGCAGATCAAGAACCTGCCGACCCCGGGCACCGACTTCAAGCAGCTTGTGCTGCTGACCCCCGAGACGCGCAACGACTCCGAGCGTGGCAACCTCTCCATCTCGGGCCAGCGCGGCATCAACACCAACATCACGGTGGACGGCGTGGACTTCAACAACGCCTTCTTCGGCGGCTCCACCGGCGCGGCCGAGGGGCGCGCGCCGCTGTCGATCTCCCAGGAGTCGATCAAGGAGTTCTCGGTGATCACCAACGGCGCCTCGGCCGAGTTCGGACGCTCGGGCGGCGGCTTCGTCAACGTCATCACCAAGAGCGGCACCAACAACCTGCACGGCTCCGCCTTCTACTACAACCAGCCGCAGAGCCTGATCTCCGACTTCGCCACCCCCCGGACGGCGCCCGGCGTGCAGTTCACCGGCACCACCGATCCGGCCGACCAGAGCAAGGATCAGTTCGGCGCCTCGCTGGGCGGCTCGATCGTCAGGGACAGGCTCTTCTACTTCCTCTCCTACGACAACCAGAAGCAGGACATTACGATCCCGATCGCGCAGTCGGTGCTCGACCAGGACATCTTCACCCGCTATCCGGTCCTGGCCACGCCCGACAACTACGCGCAGACCCGCAATGGTCACGTCACCTTCGGGCGCCTCGACTACCAGGTCAACGACGCCAACCGCGTGATGGTGCGTGGCAACTTCACCAAATACACGGGAGAGAACGGCACCTCGAACGCGACCAACCGCGCCGCCAGCAACAACGGCATCGAGGGGCTGGACTCGCGGTCGTACGTCGGCCAGTACTCCGGGCAGTTCGGCGCCAACCTGCTGAACGACCTCAACCTCAACTACGTCACGGAAGACACGCCGCGCGAGGACAAGGGGCTCAACCTTCCCGAGATCCAGCTCAACTCTCCGCGCGTCACCTACGGCGAGGTGAGCTTCCTGCCGATCACCTCGGTCAACGACCGCAAGGAGCTCGCCGACACGGTGAGCTACCTGTTCGACAAGCACGTCATCAAGGGTGGCGTCGACTACAACGACACCGGCATCGACCAGGTCTTCAAAGGCAACTGGCGCGGTGTTTACATCTTCCTCAACAAGGCGGACTTCCTTGCCGGCCGGTGGTCGGAGTACCGGCAGTTCGGCGGCCTCAACGGCCTGACCGCCGACCAGGCGGGCCAGGCGAAGTTCCGGCAGAAGGAGCAGGCGGCCTTCCTGCAGGACCAGTGGTTCCTGCTGCCGAACCTCACGCTCTCCGCCGGCGTCCGCTGGGAGCGGCTGGACAACCCGAACGCGGCGGTCCTCAATCCCAATGACCGCAACGCCAACGGCTCGTTCAACCTGACGGGCCACGTCCCGGACGCCAAGAACCAGCTCTCGCCGCGCCTGAGCCTCTCCTGGGCGCCGGATGAGAAGACCGCCCTGCGCTTCTCGGGCGGCCGCTACTGGAGTCGCACGCCGGCCATCCTCTTCGCCCAGCTCTTCACCTCGAACGGCATCCGGGGCACGCAGTACAACATCCAGGCGCATCAGACCGGCGGTGTCGTGGACGGCCCGCCGGTCGATCCTCTGGCCCCGGGCTGGGGGGGCGCCTTCAGCCCCTCGGGCGTGGCGCCGATCGACTTTACCCGTCTGACGACCATCGCCAAGCCGGGTGTCACCACCGTCGATCCGAACTTCGACAACCCCTACACCGACCGCTTCACGATCGGCGCCGAGCGGGAGGTCTTCAATCGCACCTCCCTGGCCCTCGACTTCACCTACGCCGAGGCCAAGCAGCTCGAGCGCCTGACGGACACCAACCGCGTTTATTCCGGCGGCACTGCGCCGAACGGCCTGCCGCTCTACAGCACCACCCGGCCGAACCCGTACTACGACCGCATCACCACCTTGGTCTCCGACTCGCGTTCGAAGTACGAGGCGGTGACCGCCACGCTCAACCGGCGCTTCGCCGACAACTTCAGCTTTTACGCGGCGGTGACCTACTCGAAGGACAAGGACGACGACGCCAACGAGCGCAACTTCTCGGGCATCCAGCCCGAGGACTTCAACGACCTCGACCTGAACTACGGCTACTCCAACCGCGACCAGCGGTGGAAGGGCGTGGTCAACGGCGTCTGGCAGAGCCCGTACTGGGGCCTCGGCCTCTCCGGCTCGTTCCGCTACTCCACCGGCTCGCCGTACACCGGGCTCGCCGGCCGCGATCTCAACGCCGACGCGAACAGCGGCACCGATCGTCCGACGGTCAACGGTGAACATTTCGACCGCAACAGCTTCCGTCAGTCGAGCTTCTACGATCTTTCCCTGCGGCTCTCCAAGGGCTTCAAGATCTGGGAGGGCAACTTCCAGGTATTCGCCGAGTGCTTCAACTGCACGAACGCGGCGAACCGGTTCGTCAGCGGCGCCAACCAGACCTACGGCGCCAACACCGCCCTGGGCGTCGACCCGGTGCGGAACGCCAACTTCGGCATCGAGGACGGCGTGGGTACCCCGCGCACGATCCAACTCGGCCTCCGGTACGACTTCTAAAAGAAGCTCGATCGGTGCCGTCAAAGGGGGAGCGAAAGCTCCCCTTTTTTCGTTGCCGGCAAGCCCTCGTACCCGAGGCGATAGGATGCTGAGATGCGCTTGGAGAATCTCAGGTCAGAAAGGGCGCGCTACGGCTTCCTGTTCATCATCCTGGCCTGCGGAATCTTTGCAAGCCATCTCCGCGACGGTTATCTCTCCGACGACTTTCTGTATGTGGCCTGGGCACGGCGTTCCCTGGCCACCTTGCTTGCCCATCTCACGATCTCATCCTATCCACAGGTTCTGCGCCCCCTCCCGGCTCTGGCCTGGCTGCTGAGCCGGCTTGCCGCCGGACCGCTCTGGCTGCACGTCCTCGCCCTCGCGGTCCACGGAGCGAACAGCGGGTTTCTCTTCGCCATCTCCCGGAAGTGGGGAGCCGCTCGTTCGACCGCTTTCATCCTGGGTTTTCTGTTCCTGGTCTTCCCTCTCTCCGGCGAGGTCGTTCTCTGGCTCAGCAGCGGGTTCGATCTCTGGGCCGCCTTCTTCGCGCTACTCGCCGTGACGGCGCTTCAGAAAGAGAAGGGAATTGGGCTGGGCCTGCTCTTCTACGCGCTGGCGCTCCTTTGCAAGGAGAGCGCTCTCTGCCTGCCGCTCGTGCTTCTCCTCCTTTTTTCGCGTCTCCGGTGGAGAATCGTTCCTTTCCTTCTGACCGCCGGCCTGTATCTGGCGGCGAGGTTCGCCCTCTTCGGAGGGATCGGCGGATACAAGGATCACTTCGGCCGGACCGTCGTGACGCAGTTTCATCCAGGCGCGTTCCTCCGCGCCCTCGCCGTCCAGGTGCCGGTGCGGATCCTGGCGCCGGTTCCCGTCGAAAGCCGCCTCGCGTTTGGCGGCATGATTGTCCTCTCCCTGATCCTGCTTTGTGGATTCGGAGCGTCCGGCTTCCGTCCGCGCAAAGCCCTGCTCGCCGCCGCCGGCGTCTTCGTGGCGGCGATCCTGCCGGCGGCTCCGTTGCTACGGGTTGAATGGGACCTTCAGGGAGCGCGCTTGCTGTATCTCCCTCTCGCCCTGGCCCTGGTGGCCCTCGCGCGCTTCACCTGTCCACCGACAAGGATCGCCACGGTTTCAGGTACCGTTCTCGCCGGCTACTGGATGATCGCGGCGGTTCTCAACGGCAGCCACTGGAGCACAGCGAGTCAGGAGGTTCGGCAGACTCTCAACACCATGAAAGCCTTTCATTCCAGGTTTCCCGCGGGAGCAACCATCCTGGTAGACGCGCCCGACACCTATCAGGGCGCCTACGTCTTCCGGAACGGCCTGTCCGAGGCCGCGGAGCTCGCGGGCTTGCGCCGGGATCTCCACTGGCGCCGGGGAACCGTCGCGCTGCTGGGGCCAGGGACCCGCCGCGACCTCGGCGTCCGCGTCTTCGAGATCGGTGTTGATGGGGATTGGACCGCCTGCGAAAGAAGCCTCTTTACATTGCCCAGGCAGGGTACCCCGCTGAGCCTTGTGCCCGCGTCCGCCCAGAGTTGGGTCTCGATCCCGGTGACCATCGCGGAGACAGGATGCCATTCCGTGACGCTCTCTACCTCGTGCGGTGAGAACACGGGAACCCTGTTCTGGAAGACCACGGGAGCGGCGCCCTTCACCACGATGAGATCGCGGGATCTCAAGCTCTCCGGCGAGTCGCTGCCGGTACGCCTCTCCAGCCTCGGCTCGCCATCGAAACTCTGGCTGCGGATCGATCTCGACCGGCCCATGGCCGCGGCCTGCTGGGGGCCGGTCGAGTTGGGAAGGTGTCCTGTCAGCTGTTCATCTCTCCGCCGTTGACCCTACTCAATGCCCGGACGATCATCGAAGAGTTGCACCCACCGACTGTCAAACCCGCCATTCGCTGCCGTATACCACGCGCCGGTAAGCCAGCTTCCGGCTTCTCGCGAAGAAGCGTCGACGATGGCACCCGAATGTACGAAGAAGTCATGTTGCCACCAGTAGGAGCCATGTGAGTTGTAGTACCCACTTGCGGCCCCACGGCTCCGGCCGTAGCTGTCCGTGCCCACCCCCTCGAAGGCTTGGAAGTCATCCGAGCCAGAGGGACAGTCCTCATCAAGCTCGGCTGAGTAGGCGCCAAAGAGCCAGTCTTTAGAGGGGATCCCATTCCGCTTCTGGGCGCGCAGCAATTCACGCCGCACCTCGTAGTCGGAGATCTCGGGCACGATGACCTGCGCGCCCGAAGCGACCAGGGTTTCTAACCATTGGGCGCAGGCCAAACTTTGGGGAGAGTACTTGGGGTTGGTCACCAGCCCGAGAGGCCCGGCGTCCAGCACGATTGTTCGGATCACCAGGTTTTACCCTTGAGCTCCAAAGGAAAAAGCCTGCGCTCGGAGAGCCGGTCTTCGTCCAAGGTCTGGACCAGATACTCGCCGGTCTCCTTTTGCTCCTGAGCGTCACCCTCCTCAATCCACGACTGGAGCAGTGCGGTCAGTTTTCCCTGGGTCTTGTCCGAAGGAAGATGCTGATCCAGCAGTTGGAGGGTCAGAGTATCCGCAGGCAACCCTTGCCGTACGGCTTCGTGCCGAAGGCGTTTCTCCAAGTCTTGCGGTAGATTCAGGGTCAGCGTCATATCCTTAAGCCTCCTGGTATCAATTTTACCTCCGGCCGACCCTAACGACCAAGATATCCAGAAACACCAAAGGCCGCTCGCGCGGCCTTGAAGTCTTCTGAATTGGCTGGGAGGCAGGGATTCGAACCCCGATTCTGCGGGTCAGAGCCGCATGTCCTACCGTTGAACGACCTCCCAGCAGGACAGGGACCGGAGATTACCTGAACCGGCCCGGGATGGTCAACCCTGGGCCGGTTGGGCCGTATTCCCCGCCTTCAGGAAGGCGAGGAAGCGGTCGAAGTGGCCGGCGGACGCCTCGCGGCCCATCGCCTCGACGAGGTCGAAGAGCGGCGGGCCTCCGGCGGCGCCCGAGAGGGCCATGCGGGTGGGGTGGATCAGGGCGCCCGCCTTGAGCCCCCGCTCGCCGGCCAGCGCCCGCAGGGCGGCCTCGGTCGACTCCTTGTCGAAGGCCGGGAGCTGGGCGTAGCGGTCGCGGAGGGCCTCCAGATGTCCCGCCAGGTCCGCGTCCTGCAGGAACTTGGCGCTGGCCTCCGGGTCGTAGGCGATCTCGCGGAAGTAGGGGAGCACCAGCTCGGCCACTTCCCGCAGCGTGCGGGCGCGGGTGCGGTGGAGGTTTACCGCAGTGGCGAGGCGGACGGGGTCCACGTCCTTCAGGCCCGCCTGCTCCAGGAACGGCTCGAGGTGCGGCCGCAGGGCCTCGAAGTCGAAGCGCGAGAGGTACTGCGAGTTCATCCAGAGCAGCTTCTCGCGGTCGAAGACGGCCGGCGAGTCGTTCAGGCGGTCGACGCTGAAGAGGCGGATCATCTCGTCGCGCGAGAGGATCTCCCGGTCGTCGCCCGGGTTCCAGCCGAGCAGCGCCAGGAAGTTGTAGAGCGCCTGCGGCAGGACCCCTTCGTTGCGGAACTCCTCGACGGAGGTGGCGCCGAAGCGCTTGGAGAGGCGCTTCTTGTCCTGCCCAAGGATCAGCGGCAGGTGGCCGAAGGTCGGCACCTGGCCGCCCAGCGCCCGGAACAGCGGCACGTGCTTGGGCGTGTTCGACAGGTGGTCCTCGCCCCGGATGACGTGGGTAACGTTCATGTCGATGTCGTCGCAGACCACGGACATGTGGTAGGTCGGGTTGCCGTCGGAGCGCAGGAGGATGAAGTCGTCAAGCGCATCCGGCGGGAAGTCCATGTCGCCGCGCACGATGTCGGTGAAGGTGATGTGCTCGTCCGGCATCTGGAAGCGGACGGCGAACGGCTTGCCGGCGGCGAGGCGCTCCTCGATCTCCTCTTTGGAAAGGCGGAGACAGGTGCGCGGGTAGCGGAAGGAGACCCCCCGCTTCTCGGCCTCGGCGCGCTGGGCGTCCAGCTCCTCTGGAGTGCAGAAGCAGCGGTAGGCCTTGCCCGCCGCCAGCAGCTCCTCGGCGCGCTCATGGTGGCGGGGGAGCCGCTCGCTTTGCAGGAACGGCCCCTCGTCCCAGACGACGCCGATCCAGGCGAGGGCCGACTGGATCTGACGGGTCATCGCCTCGTCGGATCGCTCCTTGTCGGTGTCCTCGATGCGCAGGATGAAGGCGCCGCCGACGCTCTGCCGCAGCAGGTCGTTGTAGATGGCGGTGCGGGCGCCGCCCACGTGCAGGAACCCGGTGGGCGAAGGGGCGAAACGGACCCGGATGGGTCCCTGGATTTCGGTCATGGCGCGTGGCTCCGGATGCGCCCCGGGAAACGGGGCATGGAACGGAAAACGGTATCACAGGGCCTCGCCCGGGATTTCAATCCCGGGTGGAGAAGGCTGAGCAGGTAGCTCCCCCTCGGGAAGGTACCCCCGCCGAATCATGTTAGAGTCCCGTGCGGCCGGGCGTGCCGCCTGGCGTTCCTGTTGGTGAAAACCTGTTCCGTTCTTCCCGAGAGGTCTCGTACCGAGATGGCTACCGCTTCGCCGCTTTCCCGCCGCTGGTCCCCGGCTGATTCCCACGACCTCTACAACATCAGGGGTTGGGGGAACCATTATTTTTCCGTCAACGACGCCGGCTGCATGGTCGTTCACCCCGGTGGGCTCAAGACGCCGGCCATCGATCTCAAGGAGCTGGTGGACGAGGTGCGCGAGCGCGGGATCAACCTGCCGCTGCTCATCCGCTTCTCGGAGATCATCAAGGCGCGGGTGGTCGAGCTCAACGAGGCGTTCGCGCGGGCGATCGACGAGTATGGCTACAAGGCCAGCTACCGCGGCGTCTATCCGATCAAGGTCAACCAGGACCGCTACCTGGTCGAGCGGCTGGTGGAGTATGGCCGCCCCTATCACTTCGGCCTCGAGGCGGGCTCGAAGCCGGAGCTGCTCGCCGTGATGGCGATGCTGGAGGACGAGGAGGCGCTCATCATCTGCAACGGCTACAAGGACGAGGAGTACATCGAGACGGCTCTCCTCGCCTCGAAGCTCGGCCGGCACGTGGTGATGGTGGTCGAGAAGCCCTCGGAGCTGCCGCTGATCCACCAGATCTCGCAGAAGATGGGGGTGCGGCCGAGGATCGGCATCCGCTCGCGGCTGTCGGCCAAGGGGGCCGGGCACTGGGAGGCCTCGGGCGGTGACCGCTCGAAGTTCGGCCTCTCGGGGCGCGACTTGCTGGGAGCGGTCGCCTTCCTGCGCGAGAACGGCCTGCTCGATACCTTCGAGCTCCTCCACTTCCACCTCGGCAGCCAGATCTCCTCGATCCGCTCGGTCAAGGACGGCCTCCGCGAGGCGGCGCAGGTCTACGTCAACCTGGTCGAGATGGGCGCGCCGCTGAGCTTCCTCGACGTCGGCGGCGGCCTCGGTGTCGACTACGACGGCTCGCAGACGAACTTCACCTCGTCGCTCAACTACACGCTCCAGGAGTACGCCAACGACATCGTCTTCGGCCTGATGGAGGTGTGCGACTCGCGGGGCGTGCCGCATCCGACGATCGTCTCGGAGTCCGGCCGCGCCACGGTGGCCCATCACGCGGTGCTGGTGATGGAGGTGCTGGGGGTCTCCGAGTTCGAGGTCGGCAAGCTGCCGCGCAAGGCGCCGGCGGACGCCGAGCTCTCGCTGCGGAACCTCTTCGAGACCTACAAGGAGGTGTCGCGGAAGAACGTGCTGGAGTCCTATCACGACGCCATCTCTTCCCGCGACGAGTGCCTGAGCCTGTTCAACCTCGGCCACCTGTCGCTCGAGAACCGGGGCCTCGCCGAGGATCTGTTCTGGGCGACCTGCCAGAAGATCCTGCGGATCGTGCGCACGATGCCGCAGGTGCCGGAGGATCTCGAGGGTCTCGAGCGGCAGCTCGCGGATACCTACTTCTGCAATTTCTCGGTCTTCCAGTCGGTGCCCGACTCCTGGGCGATCGACCAGCTCTTCCCGGTGGTGCCGATCCACCGCCTCGACGAGGAGCCGGCGAGCCGGGGTGTGCTGGCCGACATCACCTGCGACTCGGACGGCAAGATCGACCACTTCATCGACCGCCGGGACGTCAAGGACGTGCTGGAGCTGCACGACTTCCATTCCGGGCAGCCCTACTACCTGGGCATCTTCCTGGTCGGGGCCTATCAGGAGATCCTGGGCGACCTCCACAACCTCTTTGGGGACACCAACACCGTCCACGTCTCGCTCGACAAGGACGAGGACTACAAAATCGAAGGGGTGGTGAACGGCGACACGGTGAGCGACGTGCTCCGCTACGTGCGCTACAACCGGGACGACCTGGTCGCCCGGGTGCGGCGGGCGGCCGAGCTCGCCCTGCGCGCCAAGCGCATCACGCTCGAGGAGTCGAGGTTGCTCCTGCGCCGGTATGAGGAAGGGCTGTCGGGATACACTTACCTGGAGCAGGACTAGGGAAAGGGAGACCTCGATGACCCAATCGACCATCACGCCCGCCATCGTGAACCCGTTGATAGACCGGCTTTGCGAGGCGGTGCGTCTGAAGGACGTCAACGCCATCGGGGAGCGGATCAAGAACGATCTGGAGTCTTTCATTCCGGCCGAGGGGCTGATCCTGCCGGAGCGCTTCCGGAAGGTGAAGCCGGAGTCCTACGCCCGCCGCCTCCTCTATAGCGACCCGGAGCTCGGCTTCACGGCGCTGGTCATGACCTGGGGGCCGGGGCAGCGCACCGCGCTCCACGACCACGCGGGGATCTGGTGCGTCGAGGGGGTGCTCGAGGGGGAGATGGAAGTGATCCGCTACGAGCTGATGGCGGAGGAAGACGGGCTTTGCCAGTTCGCCGAGCGGGGCTCGGTACATGCCATGGCCGGCACCGCTGGGGCGCTGATTCCGCCCTTCGAGCATCATGTGCTGGCGAACGCCCAGTCCGACCGGGCCTCGCTCACCCTCCACGTCTACGGCGGCGAGATGACCCACTGCGACATCTTCCAGCCTCTGGCGGACGGTGACGCCGGCGCCTACCGGCGATCGACCCGGCAGCTCGCGTACGACGAGTAGCCCAACTGCCATGGCTCTGTCAGAACGGCACCCGCGCCTGCTGATCCGGCAGGAGAATCCGCTCAACGCCGGGCCGGCGCCCGACGTCCTCCTCGACTCTTTCGCCACTCCCAACGAGCTCTTCTTCGTCCGCAACCACGGCAACGTCCCGGCGGTGGATCCGGCGGCGTGGCGGCTGACGGTGGACGGGCTGGTGGAGCGGCCGCTCTCGCTTTCCCTCGCGGATCTCCAGCGCCTCCCCCGGCTCACGGTCGCCGCGACCCTCCAGTGCGCGGGCAATCGCCGGCTCGAGATGATGGCGGTCTCCCCCATTCCCAATGAGCTCCCCTGGGGGACGGAGGCGATCAGCAACGCCGAATGGTCCGGGGTCCCCCTGCGCGAGGTGCTGGCGACGGCCGGTCCACGGTCCGGGGCGCTCCACGCCGCGTTCCTCGGTCTCGACGACGCCGAGCGGCACGGTCACCGCTTCCACTTCGGCGGCTCGATCCCCCTCGCGAAGGCCATGCACCCCGAGGTGCTGCTGGCCGACACGATGAACGGCGAGCCGCTGCCGGCGGCCCACGGCGCGCCGCTGCGGGTGGTGGTGTCGGGCTACATCGGTGCCCGCAGCGTCAAGTGGCTCTCGCGGATCACCCTGCAGGAGCAGCCGTCCGACAACTATTTCCAGGCCAAGGCGTACCGGCTCTTCCCACCCTCGATCGGGCCGGAGAACGTCGATTGGGAGACCGGGATGATGCTCGGCGAGTCACCGGTCAACTCGGTGATCTGCTCGCCCCTCGAAGGCGGGACGCTGGCGGCGGGACGGGTGACGGTGCGGGGCTGGGCGGTGGCGGGAGGGGATCGGGAGGTAGCCCGGGTGGACGTCTCGGGGGATGGCGGCCGGACCTGGAAGACCGCGGATCTCGGCGCCGGGGCCGGCTGGACGTGGCGCTTCTGGGAGGCGCCGCTCGACCTCGCCCCGGGCTCGCACGAGATCTGCTGCCGCGCCTTCGACAGCGCCGCGCAGACCCAGCCCAGCGATCCCGCGCAGGTCTGGAACTTCAAGGGATACGCGAACAACGCCTGGCACCGGGTGCGGGTGGTGGCGGAGTAGGCGGGCGGGCAGGTCGGCGCGACTCCAAACGTCTTGCTGGTTGGAGCGATCCGCCCTCCGAATCCTCACCCCCTGGCCCCCTCTCCACGGAGTGGAGAGGGGGAAACAACCCTTCAAGAGGGCTTTCCCTTTCGATATCGCGCCCTCCCTCTCCACTTCGTGGAGAGGGACCGAGGGTGAGGCCTCGAAGGGCAGGTCGTCCCGATGGGAGAGGAGGCTAGAAGCGCTCCCCCTACTCCTGCTCTTCGAACCACGCCCGCCAGGGGCTGGCGCCCTGGCGGCGCGCGATGCGGGCGCGCATCCGCTGCATCCGGCCCCAGCGGGCCAGGTTCATGCCCCACTGCTGTTCCATCGCGAAACCGGCTACGGCACCCACCACGAGTGTGCTGACAAACATCACCATCGTCCTACCTCGTAAAAAAGAAAAAATGTCCTTCGGATTCGCCTGCCCCCCTGCTGGGAACTTCGCAGGGGGTCAGTGCAAGTCCTACCGATACCCCTTTGGCTTTTTGTAGAACTAGTGTAACTCCGCCCGCGGCCAGCGTCAACAGGTCCGCGGGATGATTTCGGTCTTTATACGCAAGTAGGGGTCGATTTGTTGATGTCCGCGATCGGGGCCCGCCGGGGACGGCTATCGCGGCACGGTGATTGCTGCCATTCTTGGGGCACTTACCTTGGTTAGGTGGGTAGGACTCTTGGAAGGAACTCCATGACAGAGACGGTTCAGCTTTCGACCCTCCGGCGCACTCTGCGCCGTACCTTTGGCTTCCGGGCTCTTCGCGAGGGGCAGGAAGAGGTCATCCGCTCCATCCTCGCGGGCCGTGACACGCTGGCGATCATGCCCACCGGGGCCGGCAAGTCGCTCTGCTACCAACTCCCCGGCGCGGAGTTGCCGGGCACCACGGTCATCGTCTCCCCCCTGCTCTCGCTGATGAAGGACCAGGTGGACAAGCTGCGGGAGATCGGCATCGACGCCGTCCAGGTCAACAGCACCCTCAGCGCCGGCGAGGAGAGCGAGGTTCTGGAGGAGATCGAGAAGGAGCAGCGGGAGTTCGTCTTCGTCACCCCCGAGCGGCTGGCGCAGCCGGAGTTCCTGGCGAAGCTGAAGACCAACCTGATCGACGTCTTCGTGATCGACGAGGCGCACTGCATCTCTCACTGGGGGCACGATTTCCGCCCCTCGTACCTGCACCTGCGCTCGGCGATCGAGGCGCTCGGCAATCCCCGGATCCTGGCCCTGACCGCCACCGCCACCCCCAACGTGGTCGACGACATCCGCCGCCAGCTCGGCCGCGAGGAGATGGAGGTCATCGACATCGGCGTCTATCGCGAGAACCTCCGCTTCGAGGTGATCCCCACTCCCAAGGAGGAGATGAAGCAGGAGGCGCTCGCCCGGCTTCTGGGCGAGATGGAAGGGACCGGCATCGTCTACGTCTCCACGATCAAGGACTGCGAGGAGGTCACGGAGCGCCTGGAGAGCCTCGGCTTCTCGGCGGCCCGCTATCACGGCCGGCTGGGAGCGCGCGAGCGCAAGCGCACTCAGGACCGCTTCATGGCCGGGGATCTGCGGGTGATCGTCGCCACCAATGCCTTCGGCATGGGGATCGACAAGCCGGACATCCGGTTCGTGGTCCATTACAACCTGCCCGGCTCGCTGGAGTCTTACTATCAGGAAGCCGGCCGCGCCGGCCGCGACGGCGAGCCCGCCCGCTGCGTTCTCCTCTATCAGGCGGAGGACAGGAACACCCAGATTTTCTTCCTCAACGGCCGCTACCCGAAACGGGAGCACTTCCTCACGGTCTACCAGGCGCTCTCGAAGCTCAGGGCGGACCGGCACGGTGTGGCGGCGGGCGAGATCCAGAAGCGGGCCGCCGGAGTCGCCCAGGCGAAGGTGAAGGTCGTCCTGGCGACCATGAAGGACCTGGAGATGGTCGAGGAGACCTCCCCCGGGGAGTATCGCCTGCTGCTGAGCGATCTTGGCGCCGAGGCGCTGGATGGGATGGCGGACAGCTACGAGAAGCGGTCCGAGGGGGACCGCGACCGGCTGCGCCGGATGGTCCTTTACGCGCAGACGGCGCTCTGCCGCTGGAAGGCGATCCTCGAGTATTTCGGCGAGCAGTTCGACTGGGAGCACTGCGGCCACTGCGACAACTGCTCGAAACCGATCCGCGAGCTGACCACCCCGCCGCCGGCCGAGGTGCCGATCCGGGCGCCCCACCGCGCCGTCGAGGTGCTCCCCCTGGCCTCGATCATGGTCGATCCGGCGACCGTGAAGCCGGGAGACACGATGAACCTGCCGATCTTCGGCGCCGCCAAGGTCCGCTCGACCGGCGAGCACAGCGTGATCTTCGAGCTGGCGGACGGCGAGGTCAGGGAGTTTCGGCGGTAGGGTCGCGGGCTTTGGTCTTGCAGCAGATCAGGTGAAGGAGGTTACCCTATGCGAACCCAAGCCTATGTTCTCGCCGCGCTGCTCTGCTCCTGCGTGGCTCCCGTCAGCGGCATGAGCCCGCAACTGCCCGCACCGCCGGGCCTGCCGGCTCCGCCGGGAGTCCATCTCCCGGCGCCCCCGGCCCTTCCGGCACCGCCTCTCCCGAGGCTCGGGACGACCCGGGTCCGGTCCAGGACCGCGCATCGACACCATCGCCATCATGTCCGGCATCGGCATCACCACCGCTCTCGCCATCACCACGGTTGAGGGGGGAGGACCCGCCGGCATGGTGGGATGTTTTTATTGTAAGCTTGTAGATCGCGCTCGATTTTGATTATCGTGTCCTGACAACTTCACAGGTAAGGAGAACTCCTTGAGCAGAGCCTTGAAATTCACCGTCCTCTCCACTGTCATGTTTTTCACCTTCTGGGTCAGCGGGAGTCGCACCGCCCGTGCCTCCTATGACTGCTTCACCCTGAACGGGACGCCATGCACGACCGTGAACTCGTACGTTCAATGCACCAGCGACGACCAGTTTGAATACACCTGCACCTGCAGAAGCTTTAAGGGTACAACGACTTGGCTCTGCCCCTACTAAGAAGCTCCCGCCCAGGGCCGTCCGTGGCCTGCGACCTCAACCCCTATCCCCTTCTCCTGAAGGAGAAGGGGGACGACTGCGCGGCGTATTGCCCGTAAGGCCCTCCCTCTCCTTCAGGAGAGGGACCGAGGGTGAGGTCGCAGGCCGCCAGTGCTCCGAGGTACGCTCCGAAATACCAGTTTCTTCATCTTTTTTAATTATTCGGGCGCATCGATCTTTGCCGAAAAGGAAACTTTTCGGATCGCGCCTCGGTATAAGGAGGCGATGCGCACTCTGATCCGCACCGCTGCCCTCGCCCTGCTCTCGACCCTCCCGCTGGCCGCCGCGGTGCCGCCCGTCGGTCCGCCGCTGCCGGTGCCGCGGGCGGCCGGCAAGATCGCCGTCGACGGCCGGCTCGACGACGCCGCCTGGCGGCAGGCGGCCGTCCTCGACACCTTCTTCGAGACCTATCCGGCCGATAACACCGAGCCGAAGGCGAAGACGGTGGTCTACCTGACCTACGACGAGCACGACTTCTATATCGGCATTCACGCCTTCGATCCCGAGCCCGGGAAGATCCGCGCGCCCTTCGTCGAGCGCGACAAGATCGTCGGCACCGACGACAACGTCGCCGTCTTCCTCGACACCCGGAACGACCGCCGCACGGCGGTCGAGCTGCGCGTCAACCCCCGCGGCAACCAGGCCGACGCGGTCTACAACGACAGCAGCAGCAACGAGGATTTTTCACCAGACTTCTTCTATGACACCGCGGCGCAGATCACCGCCGACGGCTGGACGGCCGAGATGCGGGTCCCCCTCTCCTCGCTGCGCTATCCCAAACAGGCCGAAAACCATTGGGGCATCCTGGTCTGGCGCAATTACCCGCGCGATCAGCGCTACGCCTTCCACAGCAGCCCGATCGCCCGTGGCAGCAACTGCTGGATCTGCCAGTCGCGCGAGCTCACCGGCCTGACCGGGCTGCCGGGCGGCGGCCATTTCGTGGCGGCACCCTACGTCACCGGCCAGCGCCTCGGCGAGCCCAGGGACGGACTCGGCTCATCGCTCGAGGACCAGGATCCCGAGTTCGACGCCGGCCTCGACGTCAAGTGGCAACTGAGCGCGAGCAATGCCCTCGACCTCACGATCAACCCCGACTTCTCGCAGGTGGAGTCGGATGTCGGCCAGATCGCGGTCAACAACCAGTTCGCCATCTTCTTTCCGGAGAAGCGACCCTTCTTCCTGGAGGGGCTGGACCTCTTCGACACCCCGATCCCGGCGGTCTATACCCGCACGATTACCGACCCCAGGTGGGGTCTCCGGGACACCGGCAAGCTGGGCCGCACCACCTACACCTTCCTGCTCACCGAGGACGAAGGGGGCGGCAGCTTCATCATCCCGGGCGCCACCGGCAACGACTTCGCGCCCCAGGAGTTCGCCTCCAAGGTGCTGGTCGGCAGCCTGCGCCGGGATTTCGGCGCCTCCTACGCCGGTCTGCTCGTCACCGCCCGCGAGAACGAGGATGGCGGCGGCTACAACCGGGTCGCCGGCCCCGACTTCCTCTGGCGGCGGAGCGCGACCGACCAGATGACGGGTCAGTTCCTGGTGAGCGACACCGAGACGCCCGATCGCCTCGACCTCTATCCCACCTGGGATGGCCGCCAGCTCACCTCCCACGCCGCCCACCTGGAGTATCTCCACACCGGCCGCGACTGGACCTGGCGGGCTACCGTGCAGGACTTCGGCGAGGACTTCCGCGCCGACGAGGGGTTCGTGCCGCAGGTCGGCTTCCGCTCCGGCCGCTACGCCCTCTACCGCAACTTCTATCCGCAGAAAGGCCTGTTCCGGCGCGTGGCGCCGTATGCCATCGTGCGCTACATCGAGAGCCCCGACGGCGAGCTGATCCGGCAGCAGAACAGCCCGGGCATCCAGCTCCAGGGGCAGCGCAACATGGCGACCGGCGTCGAGCTGGCGGTGCGCGAGAAACTGCGGGTCGGCAGCCAGGTCCTCGAGCGTAGCAACGCCTACTACTACTTTCAGTTCGATCCGGGCCGCCGCTTCTCCCGCGTCGGCTTCAGCGGCGTCCTCGGCGACTCGATCGATTTTACCAACGGCCGGGTCGGCCAAGGCGGGGACTTCTCCCTCTTCGGTACCGTCAAGCCCACCGATCACCTGGCGCTCGACTTCAACGCCGACCGTCAGTGGCTCGACGTCAACGCCGGCGGGGGGCTGGCGGGACGTCTGTTCACCGCCCAGATCGAGCGCCTGAAGGTGACCTACAACTTCACCGCCCGCGCCTTCCTGCGGGTGATCGGCGAGTACCTCGACGTCGACCGCGATCCGCGGCTCTACACCTCACCGGTGAGCGCCAGCAGCGGCTCGTTCGCGGGCTCGGCCCTCTTCGCCTACCAGATCAACTGGCAGACGGTGCTCTTCATGGGGTATGCCGACGACCGGCTCCAGAACCGCCTCGGCGACCTGCAGCGGGCGGATCGCCTGCTGTTCGTGAAGATTTCCTACGCTTTCCAGCGCTGAACGAAAATCGCTAGGAACCGACGACCCGCAGCTCGAAATCCCCCTGGATCTTGAGCACCTGAATGACGTAGGCGAAGGCCATGCGGGTGGCCATCTCATGCGTCCAGGCATACACGGGCCATTCCTGCTCTTCGGTTTTACCTTCCTGCCGGGATGTTACGGAGGCTACGAAAGCGCGCACATTTTTCATGAAAGAGTTACTCGAGCCGTGAGGGGTGGTGTTGAGTGAAAGAATGGGAGCGAGACGAATCGCTCAAGGGAGTTAAGAGTCTAGGACAAGGTGGCGAAGGGTGTCAATGGCGCGGCCAGGCGTTTCTGCTCTACTATTCAGATGTTCAAATAAAGGAGATGACAAATGAATACAAAGCGGATCTGTTGGACAGTGATTTGCGCGCTGCTGGCGCTTTGGGGCCAGGCCGCGGCCCAGGATCTGGGCGACGTCAGAGGTACGGATCACGTCGCCGTCCTCGTGCGTCCCGAGAACTTCGACGCCACGGGGGACGCCTTCACCCAGAAACTCGGCTTCGCGGCGACCCCCGCCCTGCTGTCTCCCCTGGGGGCCAAGAACCGGCTGATCTGGTTCCGGGACCGCTCGTACCTGGAGATCGCGACATTCACCGAGCGGAACGAATTCACCGCGCCGTTCCTGGACTTCCTGGAGGACCATGAAGGCGCCAAGTTCTACGGCACCGCCGTCGCCGACGTCGGCGAGACGATCGATTTCCTGACCGGTGCGGGCTATCCCAACGTGGGCCCGATTCCCGCGGGGCCGCTCACCATCTTATCGACCGGCGAGACGGTCGGGCTGACGCCGCTCTGGAATTCGATCATCCTCACCGCGCGGGTCGCCCCCGACAACTCGAATTTTTTACTACAGTATGACGATACCCAGGTGCGGCGGATGTTCGCCGATTTTCCGGTGCTGGCGCCCCGCCCGCATCCCAACACGGCGCGGAAGATCGAAACCCTCTGGCTGGTGGTATCGGATCTGGACGCCGCCATCGAGTTCTACGAGGGCCTCGGCCTCGAGGTCCGCTCCCGGCACAAGAGGATCGGCTATCTGGGCGCGCGCAGCGCGAGAGTGATCTATCACAACAACAGCACCGTGACTCTGCTGGAGCCGGAAGGCCCCGGCGTGGCGGCGAGTTTCGCGGCCGACCGCGGAGAAGGAATTCTGGGGGTGAGCCTCAAGGCCGGCAAACTCGAAACCGCCCGCGCCCTCGTCAACCGCAAGAACGGCCTGAACCTTCAGACCTTCAAATATAAAGGCCGGGATCGCTTCCTGATCCCGGCCTCCCTGGCTCACGGCTTCCTGATCGAGATGGTCGAGTAGTCTGAAAAGCGATTACCCCGGCAGGCCCGCGACCTCCACGACCGGCCGGATTTCGACGGTGCCCCGGCGCGCCATCGGAATCCGCCCGGCGATGGCGATCGCCTCGTCGAGATCGCTGGCTTCGATCAGAAAATAACCGCCCAACTGTTCGCGCGTCTCCGCGAAAGGGCCGTCGGTCACCAGCCGCTTGCCCTCGCGGACCCGGACGCTGGTCGCCGTCGAGGTGGGGTGCAGCGGAGCGGTCGCGAGGTATTGACCGTTCGCGTGGATCTCGTGCGCGAGCCGCGCGGACTCCCCGTAACACTGCTCGAGCTCGGCCTGGCTCAGCGCCTGCTCGTCGCCATAGATCAGCAGCATGTATCTCATGGTTGCCTCCGTGTTCCGCCTAGCCGCCGGCCATCGCGCCTACGATCAGGAACGGCTCTTTCCCCGTCGCGACCGCTTCGGGCAGCGGGTCGTCCGGCGACTCGTGGGACAGATCCTGCTCGCAGGCGAAGAATCTCAGGAACGGCCGGCGCTGCAGCGAGAGGCGATCGCGGATCGTCCCGCGCAGCACCGGATAGGTGGCCTCGATGGCCTCGAGGACCGAGCGCTGCGTCGCCGTGCCCTCGACCTGGATCTCCACCTCGTCGCCGACGCGCGCCAGGTTTCGTAGGTGATGCGGGAGCACGACGCGGATCATGGCAGCGTCTGGACCTCGACGGAGAGGACGGCCGGAAGATCCCGGACGATGGGAGCCCAGGTGTCGCCGGCATCGGCCGAGGCGTAGACCTGGCCGCCGGTGGTGCCGAAGTAGATGCCGCATGAATCGAGCGAATCGACGGCCATGGCGTCGCGCAGCACGTTGACGTAGCAGTCGCTCTGCGGCAGCCCGTTGGTGAGCGCTTCCCACTCGTTGCCGCCGGTCCGGCTGCGGTAGACGCGCAGCTTCCCCTCGGGTGGAAAATGCTCGGAGTCGCTCTTGATCGGGACGACGTAGATGGTCTCCGGCTCGTGCGCATGAACCGCGATCGGGAACCCGAAGTCGGACGGCAGGTTGCCGCTGACCTCCCGCCACGAATCGCCGGCGTCGTCGCTGCGCATGATGTCCCAGTGCTTCTGCATGAACAGCGTGCCCGGACGCGACGGGTGTATCGCCATGTGATGGACGCAGTGGCCGACCTCGGCGTTCGGGTCGGGGATCCCCTCGGACTTCAGGCCGCGGTTGATCGGCTGCCAGGTCTTGCCGCCGTCGTCGGTCCGGAACGCGCCGGCGGCCGAGATGGCGATAAAAATCCGCTCGGGATCGCTCGGATCGAGCACGATGGTGTGCAGGCACATTCCGCCGGCGCCCGGCTGCCACCGGGGCCCCGAGCCGTGCTCGCGCAGCCCGGGGAGCTCCTGCCACGTCTGCCCGCCGTCGACCGAGCGGAACAGGGCGGCGTCTTCCACCCCGGCGTAGACGGTATCGACATCCGTCAGCGACGGCTCGAGATGCCAGACCCGCGCGAACGCCCAGGGGTGCTGCGTGCCGTCGTACCACTGGTGAGTGCCGGGGACACCCTCATACGCAAACTTGTTGCCCACCGCCTCCCACGTCTTGCCGCCGTCGTCGGAGCGCTGGATCATCTGCCCGAACCAGCCGCTGGACTGCGATGCATACAGCCGGTCCGGGTTCACGGGCGAGCCGTTGACGTGGTAGATCTCCCAGCCCGCGAAATGGGGGCCGCTGACGTTCCACTGTTCGCGCTTGCCGTCCGAGGTCAGAATGAAAGCGCCCTTGCGCGTGCCAACCAGTACCCGTACTCCGCTCATGCCGGCTCCTCCCTGAGTTGTCTTTATAGAAACGATTTCTAAGAATTCGCGGGCTTTTCGTGGTTTACCATCCACGGTATACCGAACTGATCGACGAGCATACCAAAGCGGTGGGCCCAGAAGGTCTCCTGGATCGGCATCTGCACGGTTCCGTTTTCCGCCAGCGCGTGGAAGACGCGCTCCGCTTCCGCCGTATCGGTGGTGTGGAGAGCCACAGAGAAACCCTGGGGCTTCGCATAGTGCTCCGGTGGAGTGTCAGAACCCATCAGTACATTGTCGCCCAGAACCAGGCGGGCATGGATGATCTTGTCGCGCCATTCAGGGGACACGTGCTCCGCCATCGGCGAATCCCCGTGGGTTTGCAGGAAGGTGATTTTGCCGCCGAGGCACTGCTCGTAGAACTTGAACGCGGCTTCGCACTGGCCGTTGAACAGGAGGTAGGTATTCATTTCCATGGTGGGCTCCTCTGGGTATGCCGTATTGAGGTTCGAGATCGCCGCGAACCGCCGCGATACCAGGTAGTCGTTCGGCGGAGCCCCAAATCGACAGCCGGCCCGCCCGGAATCGAAAAAAGTCCGAGATCGCCGTTTCAGTCCGGCAGATCGCCCAGCCGCCGCTCGAGAAACCGCCGCTCCGGCTCCTGCCGCGTGAGGGCGAGGGCCCGTTGGTAGGCGGCCCGGGCTTCCGCCGTCCTGCCCAGCCGCCGGCAGAGCTCCGCCCGCGAGGAGTGCGCCAGGTAGTAGTCGGCCAGATCTCCGCGCTCCAGGATGGTATCGATCAGCGCCAGGCCCGCCGCGGGGCCGTCGCGCATCGCCACCGCCACGGCGCGGTTGAGCTCGACCACGGGCGACGGCTCCATCCGCGCCAGCGTGTCGTACAGGCCGGCGATCTGGGCCCAGTCCGTCGCGTCGGCGGTGGGTGCCTCGGCATGCACCGCCACGATCGCCGCCTGGAGGGTGTAGGGGCCGAACCGGCGCGACGCCAGGGCCCGTTCCACCAGCGCCTTCCCCTCCGCGATCTGCTCCCGGTTCCAGAGCGAGCGGTCCTGGTCGGCCAGCAGCACCAGCTCGCCCGTGGGGGACGCGCGCGCGGCATGCCGCGACTCGTGCAGCAGCATCAGCCCCAGGAGGCCCATCGCCTCGGGCTCCGGCAGCAGCTCGACCAGCAGCCGTCCCAGGCGGATCGCCTCGCCCGAGAGATCGGCCCGCGTGAGCGATTCGCCCGACGACGCGGAGTACCCCTCGTTGAACACCAGGTAGATCACCTGCAGCACGGTGTCCAGCCGGTCCGGCAGATCGGCCCGCGACGGCACCTGATAGGGAATGCGCGCGGCGCGGATCTTCGTCTTGGCGCGCACGATCCGCTGGGCCAGCGTGGGCGGAGCGGTGAGGAAGGCGCGGGCGATCTCCTCGGTGGTGAGGCCGCACACCTCGCGCAGCGTCAGCGCTACCCGGGCCTCCGGTGGCAGGGCCGGATGGCAGCAGGTGAAGATCAGCCGCAGCCGGTCGTCCTCGACCCCCTCGTCCTCCCAAGCCGCGGCATCCTGGGTCTGGGCGTCGAGCCGCGCGGCGAGCTCCGCCTGCCAGGCGTCGAACCGGGCGCGGCGGCGGATGCGGTCGATGGCCTTGAAGCGGCCGGTGGAAACCAGCCACGCCCGGGGATTGGCGGGCACGCCGCTCTGCGCCCATTGCTCCAGCGCCGCCGCGAAGGCGTCGTGCAGCGCGTCCTCGGCGAGGTCGAAGTCGCCGAGCACGCGGATGAGCGTGGCAAAGACGCGGCGCGAGTCGGAGCGGTAGACCGCGTCCACCATTTCTCGCGACTGTTCGGCCGTGTTGCCGCTCATCCTGTCTCCCGCGGATGATCTCTCCCGCAAATATTTTAGCGCTGGGCAGGGTCCGCCCCGACGCTCCTTTTTCCAGGGAGAGAGTACTACGCGAGTCAGGTTTTCTTGCGCTTCGCCGCCGCCTGCGCGACCGCCTGGTAATCCCGATAGCTCTCGTTGGGGTTGCCGTAGATCTTGAGCACCGCCCGAATCTTCCCCTGGCCGTCGCGGATCACCTGCGTCCAGTTGAAATCCGGCGCGCCGTTCATCTGGTCGATCCAGGCCGTGTCGCCCCCGAGCGCCTGGGCGATCGCCCGGTCGACGTCGCTGGCGACGAAGAAACGTTCGAACTTGGCGGGGGTCTCCGAATCATAGGACGTGTACCTGCCGCCGGCCGGATATCTCCACAGCACGGCCTTATCGGCGGGATCCGCCATGTACAGCACCGCCCACTGGCAGAAGGAAAGGTCGCCGAGCGTCTTCATGAGCTCCGGCAGCGAGGGGGTCGCGCAGGTCGGGCAGGGGGCCTGGATCTTCGCGGTCTCCCCCTCCAGGTGAGGGCCGAGCTGCAGCATCTGATCGCGGACGACCAGCTTGAAGACCTGGAGACGCTTCACCTTCACCCGGTGGTTGACGGCGTTGAAGACCAGGATGGTGCCGACCAGCAGAACCAGCAGGGCCGCCAGGACGGCCACATAGCTCCGCCGCGGGGCCGGTTTCGCCGGTTCGATCGCTCCTGGTGAAGCCGCTTCGATCATCCGCCGCAGGGCCTGGACCACCTCCTGGATTCCCAGGACCGTGCTGATCGCGACGCCGAAACCTCCCAGGGACAGGCAGGAGAAGAAGATGCCGTAGAGGAACTTCTCGACCTCGGGGCTGAAGATGTCCCAGTGGAGGTATTCGTTGAAGGTTCCCAGCACTACCAATACCGCGCCGATCGCCAGCAGAACGACCGTGGCGCCGACCGTCAGAGACAGCAGCTTGATGCGGCTTCGCATGAGAAGGGCTCCTTGTCGACCTGTACTCATACGACGGGGGAGCGGAAAGTGTCCAGGGAATCGGGTCCCAGGAAAAGCTCAGTTCAAGCAGTCGCCGCCGGTGTCTGAATAGATCTGCTGCATGCGGGTCAGCACCTCGGCCGGAGTGCCGATGGCATAGTTGACGGTCTCCCTTTCCCGGCCGTCCCCCCACCTTGCCGGGAACGGCCGTTGTTCGACTCTCTCCTGGTTCGTTCTAAGGTTGCTTGCCGTTGTCGATCCACTGCTGGAAGCACTCGATCCATTCTGGAGGCCACGGCGTGGGTGGCATGGGGTTCGTGGTGCTCTTCAACCGGGAGAGGATCAGGTCGGCGTTATCCCGCACGGTAGTGTAGTCGTTGAGGTCCATGCCCACCATGTCGTTCATGTGCTCGACGTCCTCGTCGGTGAACTTGGGGCGGATGTCGGCCGCGAAGCTCGTGCAGCTCGCGGCAAGATCTTGAGGAGAATCGGTCATGATTCATCCTTTCAGGGGTTATTGAGTTGTTCCATGAGCTTGACGATCTTATCCTTCACGGGCTTGTCGAGGATGTTGCGATCCTGCGGCATGTTGCCGCTCTTGACCCGGGCGAGGATCGACGACTTTTTTGACAGGACGGCTGCCCGGTCGAAGACGTGATAACGGACCGAGCTGTGGCAGCGGAAGCAATACTGGTTCAGCAGCGGCAGCAGTTCGGTGTCCGGCGTGGCTCCATCCTTCCAAGGATTGGTGCCGAAGCCACGGAGCAGCGGCGGAACATGCTGATCGGCGCTCGGCGTGCCTTCCTTGTGGATCTCCAGCCACTTCTGCACAGCGAGCAGAGCGAACTGGGCGCCACCCGACTGCTTGATCACCGCGTCGTTTTGCTTTTCGATCTCGCCGTTGAGCTGGCGGTAGGTGACATAGGATGGCGCGCCGTCGACGAGGACGTTCGCGGCGGGAATCTTCGGAAAATCATTGTCTTTGTCAGTGCGGTCGATCCAATGATCCGTGTCCAGGTAATTGACCTTGGCCCCTTTCTGGTCGTCCGTTTCCGTACCGTGGCACTGCCCGCAGGCTCGGGGCACGTAGTATCTATCTTCGGGTACGGGCTTTACCACCGAGGAAAGGTCGAACGACGCGGTCAGGAAATAACCTACCTTTCCGGGCGTAGGTGAATCCAGCTTATCGTAGACCAAGAAGTAGGCGTCCCGGTGCGTGCCTGTGCTGGGATAGGCCGGCACCAGCATCGACTGAATCTGTGCGGCATGAATACCCTCTGGGAACGCCGTGGCCGCACCCGATGTGAAGTTGAACAACAGGTAGAAAGCATCGAGCTTGGCCTTGTTGGCGAGCGAACCTGCGCGAGCTCGGAAACGGAGGACTTTTCTCCAGCCATAGCCGCCTACAGGGGCGTCATTGACCCACGGATCGTTGACGTTGATGATCTTGGGCGCGAAGAACCTGGTAACAAGGATCTCGCCGGCCTGCAAGGGGTGGTCCTTGTATGCGGCCTCGAACTCCGGCGTCGAGATGGCCTTGCGGAGCTGCTCGAAATCCATAATCATAGCGGGAGCCAGGCTCTCGAGCTTCGCCGGCGGTAGGGCCGGAAAGCCGTAGTAGGCGAGCATGTCGTCGATCGAGCTCTCGGCCAGCGTGGGTTTCGGGAACCCCATAAGGTTCGGACGGATCGCTTCGTAGTACTTCGTCGCTTCGTTCTTGTTCCCTGGCGCTACCTTGATGACAGGAGCTGCCTTTGCCTTGAGCCCGGCGCCACCCGGGGCGGGCACTGTATTCCAGAGTTTTAGCTCGTGACTGGCGGCGGGGGGATGCGACGCCTTCTGGGGTGTGACGTTCCGCGCTAGCAGCAGACCCGCACCCATGAGGAGCAACAGGAAAAGCCAGAATCGATAGCGCACACTGACCTCCTTTGCGTGGCTTTCCACGCGGTTGGTAATCGCTTCAGAATCAGGCAAAGAAAAAAAGGCTGATACGGAAGCATAGGGAGAGGATATTTCAACGTCAACGATATGCGGCTATTACGATAAACGTTTCGATATTGCCGATACTGCACTCGTTCTGGGGGGCCATGTGCCACCCGATTCGCAAGACCGGCGCTCCAAGTGCTCTGGCTGATCAGCTCGCCCTCCCCGGCGCCTTCAGGCGCCAGCGACAGCTTCTCCGATCTCTCTTCGCTCTCCATCTCGTACCTCCTCAACGGAGGGGGGATTTTTAACCTCCAGCAAGGGGGGAATTTAGGCGTAGCGGTGACACCGGCTACGACGGTCCGTCGTATCGGTACGATGGTTTGCCTCCGGCTACGACGGTCCGTCGTATCGGTACGACGGTTTGCCTCCGGCTACGACGGTCCGTCGTATCGGTACGATGGTTTGCCTCCGGCTACGACGATCTGTCGTATCGGTACGACGGTCTGCCTCCAACTACGACGGTCCGTCGTATCGGTACGACGGTTTGCCTCCGGCTACGACGATCCGTCGTATCGGTACGACGGTCTGCCTCCGGCTGCGACGATCCGTCGTATCGGTACGACGGTCTGCCTCCAGCTACGACGATCCTTCGTATCGGTACGGCGGTCTGCCTCCAGCTACGACGATCCGTCGTATCGGTACGGCGGTCTGCCTCCGGCTACGACGATCCGTCGTATCGGTACGACGGTCTGCCTCCAGCTACGACGGTCCGTCGTATCGGTACGACGGTCTGCCTCCGGCTGCGACGATCCGTCGTATCGGTACGACGGTCTGCCTCCGGCTGCGACGATCCGTCGTATCGGTACGACGGTCTGCCTCCGGCTGCGACGATCCGTCGTATCGGTACGGCGGTCTGCCTCCGGCTGCGACGATCCGTCGTATCGGTACGGCGGTCTGCCTCCGGCTGCGACGATCCGTCGTATCGGTACGGCGGTCTGCCTCCGGCTGCGACGATCCGTCGTATCGGTACGACGGTCTGCCTCCGGCTGCGACGATCCGTCGTATCGGTACGACGGTCTGCCTCCGGCTACGACGGTCCGTCGTATCGGTACGGCGGTCTGCCTCCGGCTGCGACGATCCGTCATATCGGTACGACGGTCTGCCTCCAACTGCGGCAGTCCGTCGTACCCTGGTCCGGACCTCTCTCCTGCCCACGCGCCCAAAATGCCTCTGTAAACTACGAGCAACAAAAGGCTTGTCAGAAGGGGCGAGATTTTACGTCTTATTAGGGGTATGGGACGAAAACTTCGCTACCTTCCCGAGGAGGGCGCCCTGGTTGAGGTCACCTGCCGGACCTTGCAAGGACGCCTGCTGCTCCGGCCAAGCCCGGAGCTCAACGACATCGCCGCCGGGGTGCTCGGCAGGGCCCAGCGGCTCTATCCGGTCGACTTGATGGCGCTCAGCCTGCTGTCGAACCACTACCACATGATCGTGCGGGCGGAGAGCGCCAAGCGCCTCGCGCGGTTCGTCGGCTACTTCAACTCCAACCTGGCGCGGGAGGTCAGCCGGCTCACCGGCTGGACGGGGAAGATCTGGGACCGGCGCTACCAGGCGATCCTGATCAGCAATGAGGAGGACGTGCAGGTCGTGCGTTTTCGGTACGTCGTCAGTCACGGGGTCAAGGAGCAGTTGGTCGCCCGCCTCCGCCAGTGGCCCGGTCTCCAGTCCGTCCGGCAACTCGCGGACGGCGAGCCTCTCGCCGGCACTTGGTTCGATCGCACCCAGGCGTACCTCGCCCGGCGCAAGGGGGAGGAGATCGACCGCCTTCGCTACGCCACCCCCGAGACCGTGACCTTCTCGCCTCTCCCCTGCTGGGAGCACCTCTCTCCAGAAGTTTATCGGCAACGCGTCACCAATATGGCCACCGAGATCGAGGAGGACGCCGCCGCGGCCAGGAAGCGGACGGGAACCGAGCCGTTCGGAGGCGCGGCGATCCTGGCTCAAGATCCGACCAGCCGCCCCAAGCGCCTGAAGAAATCACCCGCTCCGCTCTTCCACGCGGCGAGCCAAGCCATGCGCCACTACTTCTACGAAGGCTTCTCCTGGTTCGTGGCCGCCTATCGCACGGCGGCCGAGAAGCTCCAAAAAGGAGACCCCGATCCGCGTTTCCCTGTCGGGAGCTTCCCGCCGGCGTTGCCGTTCGTCGGCGGGTAGAACGCGGCCGGCCGCAGATCCTGATCGGCGATCTGGCGATTTGGACCTTACCGGCTGAGGGGGAAGGAGAAGGTGTGTCCAGGAGGCCGATTTGGCGTGAATTTCAGGAAACCGCTGTCGTAAGTTGCCGTCGCGAGAGGCCTCTCCACATCTCCAAGGCTGTTTCCTGGGGACTTGACAAGGCGAAAAGCCCCTAGCAAGGATCGCCGAATTTTACGTCCTCGCACTGGCAAACGTAGGTGCAGGGGTCTACGCATGAATTGATCGGCACGCAGTAGTAGCCTCCTCTGTTGTAGCAGGTAGTTCTGCATGCCGTAGTTACCGCCCCACATCCATATCCACAGGTGGCGCCGTCACTTTGTACGCTCCCGTGGATACCGCCAGGACCGCTACCACAAAGACCATACGAAGAGTTCTCATGCATTCTCCTTTCAGCATAGGCTGCAGATTGTACCATGGCTCTTCCTATGTCTCGTATTGCCATAGCTCCCTGGGCTAGGGCTATCCACGGGCTATCCAGGCTATCCACTAACGTGGCACGTAGTCTGGCGAGCTTATCCACGGACGTGGCACCTAGTCCCGGGCGTTAATTTCAGGAAACCGTTGTCGTAAGTTGCCGTTACGAGAGGCCTCTCTCGACATCCCCAAGGCTGCTTCCCGGGGACTTGACAAGGCGAAAAGCCCCTTGGAGAGGAGCTATTTTCTCCAGGGACGTGGCACTTGGGGAGGGGTCGCGCGTTTCCGGTACGTCCTCAGCCACGGAGTCAAGGAGAATTTGGTGGCCGGCCTCCGCCAGTGGCCCGGTCTCCAGTCCGTCCGGCAGCTCGCGGACGGCAAGCCTCTCGCCGGCACCTGGTTCGACCGCACCCAGGAGTACCTCGCCCGCCGCAAGGGAGAGACCGTCGATCGTCTTCGCTATGCCACTCCCGAGACCGTGACCTTCTCGCCCCTGCCCTGCTGGAAGAATCTCTCCCCGGAAGCCTACCGGCAACGCGTCGCTAACATGGCCACTGAGATCGAGGGGGACGCCGCCGCGGTCAGGAAACGGACGGGAACCGAACCCTTCGGAGTCGCGGCGATCCTGGCCCAGGATCCGACGAGCCGACCCAAGCGGCTGAAGAAGTCACCGGCCCCTCTCTTCCACGCGGCGAGCCAAGCCATGCGCCGCTACTTCTACGAAAGCTTCTCCTGGTTTGTGGCCGCCTACCGCACGGCGGCCGAGAAGCTCCAGAAGGGAGATCCCGACCCGCATTTTCCCCTCGGGAGCTTCCCGCCGGCGTTGCCGTTCGTCGGCGGGTAGGACGCGACCGCCGCGGCAGGATTCTGGTCGGCTATCTGGCTCTCTCGACCTTCACTGGCGGAAGGGAAGGAGAAGGTGTATCCAGGAGGCCGAGTTGGCGTGAATTTCAGGAAATGGCTGTCGTGAATAGCCGTCGCGAGAGGCCTCTTCTCCTCTCCAAGGCTGCTTCCTGAGGACTTGACAAGTCGAAAAGCCCTTGGAGAGGAGCTATTTTCTCCAGAGACGTGGCACTTGGGGGAGGTAGAGAATGAGGGTTTATCCACTGACGTGGCACGTAGTCTCTCGGGGCCGTCGACCGTCTCCGCTATGCCACTCCCGAGACCGTGATCTTCTCGCCTCTTCCCTGCTGGAAGCACCTCTCCCCGGAAGCCTACTGGCAGCGCGTCGCCAACATGGCCACCGAGATCGAGGAGGACGCCGCCGCGGCCAGGAAGCGGACGGGTGCCGAGCCGCTCGGAGTCAGGGCCATCCTGACCCAGGACCCGACAAGCCGCCCCAAACGGCTGAAGAAATCGCCGGCTCCACTCTTCCACGCGGCGAGCCAGGCCATGCGCCACTACTTCTACGAAGGCTTCTCCTGGTTCGTGGCCGCCTACCGCACGGCGGCCGAGAAGCTCCAGAAGGGAGACCCCGACCCGCGCTTTCCCCTCGGGAGCTTCCCGCCGGCGTTGCCGTTCGTCGGCGGGTAGGACACGACCGCCGCGGCAGATCCTGATCGGCTTTCTGTCTATCTCGACCTTCACCGGCTGAAGGGAAGGAAGAGGTGTATCCAGGAGGCTGATTTGGCGTGAATTTCAGGAAACGGCTGTCGTAAATTGCCATCGCGAGAGGCCTCTTCTCATCTCCAAGGCTGCTTCCTGAGGGCTTGACAAGTCGAAAAGCCCCTCGGCGAGGGACGATTTTCTCCAGGGACGTGGCACTTGGGGGAGGAGGAAAATGAGGATTTATCCACTGACGTGGCACGTAGTCTGCGTGGCCAATAAGCGCCAAGCGGTTAAGGCAAGGTATTACGGGTTATATGTGTTCGGCTGCCATTGATGGATTGGGAACAATCTTGGTCCAACTAAAGCGTGTAAAGCGTCGAGACACGGGCAGAGTCTGATCAAAGACCTTCACCGGACTAACGCCGTGCATGAGGCTGCCCGCATTAGAGAACATAATAAATACTGGCCGTTCAGAATTCGTAGTAATCTGGCAGCCATACGGTTCCAGTTCTGCCTCATATTCCCGTCGTATAACTCTATTTCTGAAATGGTCAGCCTCACATACGGCGTCGAGCGTTAGTGAGTAATCTGCGAGAAAAGAATCAAGATCATAGATCGTAAGATTGCCGCCAGAGATGTTGTATGGAGGATAGTAGAGCATTGCCCCGACAAACGGGTTGGGATCGATGTGCGGTCGTTTTGCGGTCTGATATCCAATGAACGCTCCCTTATCAATAACGCCGATATCGCCTGGAAGTTGTCCATCGTTGAATTCGACTCTGATGCGAATTGCCGGTAAACGAGCAGGATTAAAGTGCCCTAAGTAATTCGCTTCAAGGTGGTCAATTATTCGAGCAAACAGGCCTTGGCACTGTAATTTGAGGTCTTCTTCTGATCGCCCGCTATGCAGATCCGAAAGGAAGAAAAATCCTGGATCCCGAGCTGAAGTCCGTACGAGCTTACGAGACGCCTGTTGAATGTGATTGCTGACTTTCTCAGGGAGCTCAGTTGCGGTTCCGGTAAGAAGATCTAACTCTCCAGGCGTGAGTGATACTGCGACGTCGTCTGTAGAGAGCGCCGAAGACCATCCCTTGCGCGACCCAGTCCAAGATGTTGACATATTACACCTCCTTATGTGACATCCGTATTCCTGTTCACAAAGGGCATAAAACCTTTACAGACCTAGTGTCTCGATGGATTCAAGTGATGCCTCAATCATGCTGCTCTGGGATGGGCAGCGCCTTGTAATCCCATGCTACAGGGGCGCGCGACCGCGTTTGCCGCGTGGTGGCCACCCTTTTATAACTATTCAACATTGTTTAAGCCAATCGACAATTTGCAGATTCTTAGAGTTCGGCAGTTCCAAGTATAGTTGCTTGCCTTCTTCATGGTCTAGCCTCGACGAGCGTTTCGGAGTGCGTGCTGCGCTTTTAGTGAGAGGGTCTGACATTTAGTAAGGCGACGACGTCTTCGAGACTTTTAATGACGATGTCTGCACCCGCATTGAGCAGGTCTACAGCTTCGCACCAACCCCGCCTGCCTATGGCAAGGAGCCCCTCGCTTTTTGCTAATTGCATGTCGTGAGGGGTGTCGCCAATCATTGCGCCTCGTCTTTTAAATTCATCAACAGAAAGACCAAAATGCTCCCGGATAATTATAAAATGAGCAGGACCCTTCACCATACTAGGTCGAGATATCTCGGTGCCAAGTGCTAGTCCAAAATATTTTTGTAATCCGGAAAGTCTTAATTTCGTCTCCACCAACGCCGGAGGGCCGCCGCTCGTCACCGCCAACTTGAAGCCTGCCTCCTTAAGCCAGCGGATGGCCTTGGGCACCTCTGGAAAAGGAATTGGTCGCTGCTGACAGAGAATTGCTACAAAATGTGCGGCGATGCTTTCAATCTCGGTGTGGGTGACCTCAATAGTCGGAGAAAGAGCTTTTCGGATCTGGACAGCGAGCGGTTCACCCGCAGTTTGGCGGTAGTGGTCTAGGGCATCAGCCTTTGGTATGCCGAAATCGGCCGCGAGCAAGGTGCCAAATATCTCGGCATGTTGAGCCATTGAATCCACGAGAGTGCCATCTAAATCGAATACTAGGACTAATAACTCTCGGATGCGAGAGGGCTTTATGGTCGAAGTGAAGGGCGAAGGGCTGTTCATACAATAACTAGCTTGGCAATGAGTTCAGGGTCGGCCTTGTATTCTGCTCGCACTACTTCCTGTACGATTCCATGCTGTCGCCGCCGACATAGTGAGCGAACGTTATCGGGGTCCGACAGGTACTCCGCTGCGCCCAGCGTGCCGGTGCCATGTATGCCGGCTAAGATAACAAGTTGCCTATCCATGTTAAGAGGGCTGGGCATCGAAAGTAGTAGGCCGAAGTCGTATGCGACATGTGCGGTCGTCGCTGCCTCACTCGACAGGTCCCGAGAGGAAACAAGTTGTGAGTTGCGCTCGCGGTCAAAGAGCACATTATCTCCGGTCTCGGGAGAGCAACTCAGTTGATAACGAAGATGAGGCGCCATAAGCAGCACCTCGCTCACCAGGTGATTCCGCTTTGGCCCGCAGAGAAAGACGAGGTCGTAGTCAGCAGCGTCTACGAGTTGCCCGAAACGAGAAGTGAAATCGCCTTCGGGCAAGATCAAGAAGCTCTTCCCCTCGATTCTTCCTGCCGTCTCCAGGAGATGCGCGATGACCCGCGCGGCTCTCGTGTCACAGGAAGGCAAGTTGTAGGCCTGCCTTGAAGCATCCAGAACGGCGCTATGGACTATGAGGACTTGCGCGCTCTTCAAGCCAAAAAAATCTTTAATAGACGCATTGACACGACGAGCCTTCCGAGAGTCTTGAAGCAGGCGCAGACAATATCCTCCTCCAGCGCCGAGAGTACCAGCCAGGACGTGGGCGCCTATGAGCTTTCCGATGTCCTCTGCCAAATCCTTCAGAGTGTTAATCGGCATGAGCCCAAGACCTCGATATCACGATTACGGTAGAGGAGTGCACAGTCACGCTCGACGCTAAATATCCTGGTTCGGAGTGCCTCAGTCTCAGTCGTGCCGGTTGATCGTCAGCGGTAGTGCCGCATAGCCGGAATCTAGCGCAGAGTGCCCTTTGGGTGAGGTACGACCGCAATAGACTCGCTTCGGTGCATCGGGGCGTGTCCCAACAGAGTTCCATCATGGCGTGCTCCTACACTGGACCTGTACCCCAACATTGTTCAGCTTCGGAAACAACGTATGTAAGCCGAGCTCGCGAGCCAATCCAAGTATTCGCCTTTCCAGTGGCTCGAGCGCATCCTCTTTTCCATAGATTACTATTGCAGCTCCGCCAGCTCCAGTCTCGTGTGCTGTGCGATACAACTTATGGAGCTCCTCTCGGACATTGTCAAGCGTAGGATTCGCCGCATACGTCGAGATCCCGCGCCGCAGCTCCGCAGCCTTCTCTACGATCGTCAGCGCGGAATCCAGATCATCGCCCGAGATGGCCTGATCGAACTGCTCGTTACACGCTATGATCTTTCTTAGTCGGCTTATCAACTCAGGATCGGAGTTGAGCCGGGTGACCACGTCCGAAATGATCTCCGATGAACTGCACCGTCTTGGTGCTATGAGCACAAATGTGGCTCTGTCGAAATAGCGTATAAACCGCGGTGGTAGATGGCGGCGCTCAGTGCGGGCATCTCCATGCCCGACTTTCTCAACAAAGCGATGGTACCCCCCAGCGGCAGCGCTGGCGAAATCCTGATAGCCGCCTTGTACACCTAGGAAGCGGCACTCGAAATCACGTGCTAGTTCTGCGAGCTCTCGCGCGTCTCGCCAACGTCTTCCACTACTGACAAGCCAAGCCGCGATGAGCATCACGCTCAACGTCGCGCTACTACCTAGTCCCGTCGACATTGGCAAACCCCGGTGGATGCGGAGAGCACGGCGGCAGTCGATATCCTGCCTGACGTACTCTGTCAGGCTCGCGAGCATCAGTTCATCATTGTTGACCTCGGGCAGTGTCGGTGCATCACCGAGAGCCAGTTCCACCAGTTCCACCGATAGATCGACGGGTTGCGTGCGATCTTTGTCTTCGTACAGGTCTACCGCGGCATTGACAACCGCTGTACCCGTCACGGCGGCAACATCAGCAACATCGGTAAATCCACCGCAGAAGTCAATCCGGACAGGCGCTCGTACAGAGGATCGGTTCATTCCTTGAGATAACAAGTTTTCTCCTCCAGTTGCCTAGATCGCAGCCACCTTTCATCGCTTGCGGTGTCCCTCGCATTCGCCTCGCGAAGTCCTTTTTCGAGTTACCGGGTCTGCCTCCCCTGAAGCTCCAGGTAGGAGGAGATAGCCTCCATGGCCAGCCGGGTTTCTGACTGGTCCGTCGCTCGTGCCAGATCTGAGAGGCGCGCCTCTACGTCCAGGGGCATCTTGAAGGTCATCCGGGTGGTGGGTTCGCTCATGGATCGTCTTTCTATCGGTTTAGGATACCACGCAGCTTGAAGCCCAAAAACAAAGCCGCCGCCCCGAAGGGGGCGGCGGCAGGTAAAACGCGGGTTCCGCGTTCGATCTACAACTGCAACCCACCCAACGCCAACAACGCGTTCGCCGTTAGAGCCTGGGCGGCGTCCTGCGTCAGGAAACCCTGGTCCGCGTACACCCCGACCTGATTAAGGAACGCCTGCAACTGATTGACGGCCGGCGTCGCATGTCCGGCCTGCGCCTGCTGCAAGGCGGCCTGGAGCTTGGCCTGGAGGGCGTTGGCCCTTCCGCTGGAGAGGGCTCTGGAGGTGACGAGGCTGTTCACGTCCTGAATCAGGAGCTGGATCTGCTCCGTCGCCGGGCGGTTGGCCCAGAAGGCCGAGGCGGTGCGGCCCGGGATCGAGAAGGCGCCGAGACTGCTGTTGAAGCTCGCGGCGCGCTCGGTGGAGTCGGGGGAGATCCTCTGGAGGGGGTGGAGGGTCAGGGGGACACCCTGGAGCTCGGGGGTGTTGAAGTTCCTGGTCTGGTTGGCGGCGTTGAAGACCACCACTACCCTTTTGTGGGCACGGTCGACGCCTCCGTTGTCGTCCGCGACGCTCATCACGATGACGCCGGGGATCTGGCTCGGGCCGGTGTTGTAGAAGCGCAGACGGCTCTCGACGTCCGCCGCGGTGCGCAGCCGGAAGAGCGGCGTACTCTTGCGGATCGCCACGGTCTCCAGGAAGTGGGCGTAGGCGGCGAGGATCTGCGGCCGGCCCGCCTTCAGCGCGGGGTTCGCCAGCAGCGGACCCTGGATCGGCCAGCTCGACTGGTTGTCCGGCGCCGGCGGCAGGCCGACGCCCCAGTTGTTGGAGCCGTAGGTGAAGTCGAGCTTGTTGAACCAGTCTCCGGAGTTGTAGCTGTTGCGGTCCATCGACTTGGAGCGCAGCAGTTCGACGCCCGCGTGGTAGAAGGGGATCCCCTGGCAGAAGCCGAGGATACTCATCCCCAGATTCTGCATGCGCACGCGGTCGGACAGGCTGTCCGCCGGGGCGGCCTTGGCCTGGATGGCATCCCACAGGGTGTCGTTGTCGTGGGCCTCGATGTAGCTGATGACCTCCTGCGGATCGGCGGTGTAGCCGGCCGGCTGGCCGTTGTAGTCGATCTGGCGGGCCGCCACCAGGTTGCCGTTGCGGTCCACGAGCTGGTAGTCGGCGAGCCCCCCGGCGAGGCCGGTGCGCACCCAGTCGGTCTCCAGGAGCAGCTTGTTCAGCTGATCGGAGGACGACCCCTGGTTGGTGGCGTTCGGATCGGTGTAGAGGCCGGTCAGGAAGCCCTGCTCCTGGAGGCCGCTGAACGGGCCGCCGCCGCGCACGCCGTCGCGGAGACGGTCGCTGAAGGTGCCGACGCCGGTGCCGGCCATGTTGGCCTGGATGGCGTTGACGCCACGGGCGTTGTTGGCCACCTCGCCGAAGTTCCAACCCTCGCCGTAGAGGTAGATCTTCCTGCCGTCCACCCCGTCGTTCGCCAGGGTCAGCGCGTCGAGGGTCGAGCGCAGCTTGAGGATGTTCCGCTTCATGTGGTGGCCCATCAGGTCGAAGCGGAAGCCGTCCACCTTGTACTGCTTCGCCCAGGTCGCCACCGAGTCGATGAGGAGCTTCTCCATCATGTTGAACTCGGAGGCGGTGTTCTGGCAGCAGGAGCTGGTCTCGATGTTGCCGTCGCTGTTGAGCCGGTGGTAGTAGCCGGGCACGATGCGGTCGAGCACCGACTTGTCGTTCTGCCCGGCGGCGCTGGTGTGGTTGTAGACGACGTCCATCACCACGCGCAGGCCGCTGTCGCTCAAGCCCTTGACCATCTGGCGGAACTCGAGGACGCGCGCCGGCCCGTCCGGATTGGTGGAGTAACTCCCCTCGGGCACGGTGTAGTGCCAGGGGTCGTACCCCCAGTTGAAGGGGTCGGCGTCCCCCACCGCCCGCACGCGCGCCTGCTGCTCCTGGGAGTCGGGCGGGAAGCTCGCGAGGTCGCCGGCCGGCTGCTGCCAGTGCGACTTGTCCTCGTCGATCGAGGTGATATCGAAGGACGGCAGCAGGTGGACGTGGGTGAGCCCCGCCAGCGACAGGGAGCGCAGGTGGAGCATGCCGAGCGAGAAGGGGAGGGTGAACGCCTTGAAGGTCCCCTGGAGGTTGGCGGGCACGCTGGCGTCGCTGGCGCTGAAGTCGCGGACGTGGAGCTCGTAGAGGACGATGTCCTCGGGAGCGTCGAGCCGCGGCTTGACGAGGCTGTCCCAGCCGGCCGGCTTGTACGCCGGATCGGCGAGGTCGACGATCTGGCTGCGCTGGCTGTTGCGCGACAGGCTCACGGAGTAGGGATCGGTGACCAGGTTGGTCTCGACCTGCCCGGTGGTCCGGACATAGACGTCGACCTCGTAGCGGTAGTACTTGCCGTACCAGCTTGGCGTACCCGTGGCGGTCCAGACGCCGGTGGCCGGATCGGCCGTCATGGCGACGACGGTCGAGGCGGTGGCCGGGTTGGAGTCGTCGAACAGGTGGAGCTTGACCGCGCGAGCGGTCGGCGCCCAGACCCGCAGGGTCGGCGTTCGACTGGGATCACCGGCGGCGAAGGTGGCGCCCAGGGGGCCGTTATAGGTGTAGAGGTCGTCGAGCACGCCCTGGATCTGAAGGCCGGTGGCGTCGACGAGATTATTTCCGGAAATACTGCCACCGTCCTTGGCATCGATAGCAATCTGCCCCTTGAGGGCCGCGGGCACTTCGGCGAGACGGTTCGCCGGGATGTGGAATGCCGAAAAGCCGGCGATGTGCGGGAACTTCTCCCGGACCGCGGCGGAGAGGCCGGCCGGATCGTAGGTCAGCGGGATCGCCGTGCCGCCGGTCACGCCGGCGGGATCGAGGGCGAGGCCGCCGTTCGCATCATAGTGAAGGGAGACGTTCCAACTCGCCGACACGGCTCCCGGGTTCCAGGCGATGGTGTCCGCCGTGACCCAGTAGGCCTGGGTGCGGTCGATGTTCCCCTTGGGGGCTCCGCTGGCGCCGACGGTCAGCACGTGGGTGGCGGAGTTATAGGAGAAGAAGATCTCGACGCAGGCCTGCGGCACCGAGAAGGAGATGTTGGCGCCGTTGAGAGCGCCGTTGGCGCCGTAGTTCTCGTCCCAGCTCTCATTGATCGCGACCTTCGTCTCGTAGTTGCCGGGCGGGATGGCGGTGGTCGAGAAGGTGTAGACCCCGTCGCCGTCCGGATCCTGGAGCCAGGAGCGCAGGCAATCCGGCTGCCAGTCCCCCGGGCAACCCAGGAAGTGCTGGTAGCTGCCGGGCGCCGTGGCGATCACGGCGTTCTTGTTGCTGGTCACCCAGTGTGTCGCGTCATCGTAATAGAACTTGACCGCCGACGGTGAGGCGAGCGTGAGGCCAATGTTGCCGCCCCCGGGCTGCGCGTTGGCGCCGTAGTTGACGTCCCACGAGTCGTTGAGCGCCGCCTTGTACTCGTAGCCGCCGGCCGGGAGGTTGAAGGTCCCCTGCCAGACGCCGTCGGTGGAGTCGTAGCCCAGGTGGGTGTTGGCGCAGCCGGGCTGCCAGTCGTCGGGGCAGCCGGCCTCGGACTGCAGGCTGCCGGCGATGGTGACGCTCGCCGGCTGGGCCGCGCCGCCGCCGGAGCCGGCGGCGATGGTGAGCACGTGGGTCGCCGCGTTGTAGCTGAAGACGGTCTCGGCGCAGTCGGAGGCAACGGTGAACGGGATGTTGGCCCCGTTCGAGGCGCCGCCGGCGCCGTAGTTCTCATCCCAGCTCTCGTCGATCGCGACCTTCGTTTCATAGCTGCCGGCCGGGATCGAGCGGGTGGTGAAGCTGTAGATGCCGTCGCCGTCCGGGTCCTGGAGCCAGGAGCGCAGGCAGTCGGGCTGCCAGTCCCCCGCGCAGCCCAGGAAGTGCTGGAAGCTGCCGGGCGCGACGGCGATCACCGCGTTCTTATTGCTGGTGATCCAGTGGGTCTGGTGCGAGTAGTAGAACTTGACACTGGCGGCGGCGCCGAGGTTCAGCGAGAGGTTGCCGCCGTTGTTCTGGGCGTGGTCGCCGTAGTTCTCGGTCCAGGAGTTGTTGAGGGCGGCCTTGTACTGATAGCCGCCGGCCGGGACGTCGAAGGTCCCCTGCCAGACGTCGTCCACCGGATCGAAGGCCAGGTGGGTCGCGGCGCAGTCCGGCATCCAGTCGTTGGCGCAGCCGAGCTCGGACTGCAGATCGCCGGCGACGGTCACGAACTGCGGCGCCGGCGTATTCGCCAGGGCCGCGGCCGGGATCAGGGATAGAAGTGCGAGGGCGAGCAGGATCGTGCCCGTGCGGGATCGGCTGGATCGGAAGACGGGATCAGACATGGAAGAACCTCCTGGGCCGGGTTTTGGCAAGATCCGGCCCGAACTGATTGGGATTCCCGGCAAGAAAAAGGAAAGGATATACACACCGCACCGCCCGCTCTTCGAGACTTTAAGAGTTCCCGAGAGGGTAGAATTGTAGCAGGAGTTGGGGGCGAGGGGACCCGCCCGGGCGGGTGGGGTGGACGGCTGCAGGCATCTACAGGGCGTCTGGCTGGTTGGGGCGCCCCCGCCCCGAATCCTCACCCCCCGGCCCCTCTCCCACCGCCCTCCCGCCGACCGGGAGAGGGGAGCTTGACGGAGCGACCTCGCTTGTAGGGTGCGCTGTGCGCACCAGAAACGGTGAAGGTGCGCACAGCGCACCCTACAAGCCACGCCTTCTCAGTAAAGTCCCCCCTCTCCCGGTCGGGGGGAGTGCGGTGGGAGAGGGGCCGGGGGGTGAGGATTCGGGGCGGGGGCGCCCCAGCGGGCACCAACACGTGGACCGGAGCCTTCGAGGCTGTATCCTTCGATCCCAATGTCCGAACCGGCTCCCCGCAACACCCTTTCGAGGCTGGCCCTCGCCGCCTGCGCCCTGCTGCTCTTCTTCGGCGGCCTGGGGGCGTATCCCCTGCTCGAGCCGGACGAGGGGCGCTACGCGGAGATCCCGCGCGAGATGCTCGCCCGGCACGAGCTGGTGACGCCTCGCCTCAACGGCGTCCTCTATCTCGAGAAGCCGCCTCTCTACTACTGGCTGAACGCGGCGGCCCTTTCAGTCCTGGAGCGGCCGGAGACCGCCTGCCGGCTGGCGAGCGCCTGCCTTGGCTTGGCGGGCGTGGGGCTCGCTTGGCTGCTGGGCCTTTCGATCGGCGGGTCGATCGGGGATAAAGGCGGCCGGCGGGTTGCGCTGGGGGCGGCGCTGGTCCTCGGCAGCTCGCCGATGTGGGTGGCCCTCTCCCGGGCCAACATCATCGACATGACGCTGACGTTCTTCCTGTGCGCCACCCTGACCTGCTTCTGGCTGGCGCAAGAGCGGGAAAAGGGGGAGCGCGGCGAGCGGCTCCTCTGGCATGGGATGTTTCTCGCCGCCGCGCTCGCCACGCTCTCCAAGGGGCTGATCGGCTTCGTCATCCCGGGGGCGGTGATCTTCTTCTTCCTCCTGTTCGCCCGGCGCTGGCGGCTGCTGTTGCGGGTACCCTGGCTGACGGGGGTTGGGCTGTTCCTGCTGGTGGCAGCGCCTTGGCACGTGCTGGCGGCCCGGCGCAATCCGGAATTCCTCTGGTACTACTTCGTCCACGAGCACTGGCTGCGCTACACGACGCCGGAGGCGAACCGCCAGGAGCCGTTCTGGTACTTCGCCGCGGTCCTGGCGCTGGGCATGCTCCCCTGGGCGGGACTGCTGCCCGCCGCGGGCCGGTTCTTCCGGGGAGCGGGACGGCTGCGGGACCGCCCCGGCCTGATCTTCCTGGCCTGCTGGGCGGGGTTCATCCTGCTCTTCTTCTCGGCCTCGCAGTCGAAGCTGGCGCCGTACATCCTGTCCGCCTTCCCTCCGATCGCCGTGCTGATCGCGCTAGCGATTGATCGGGCCGTCAATAAGGAGAGCCGGCTGCGCGCCTGGGTGCGGGCTGGCGGCGTGGCGGGCGCGCTGGCGATCGCGGTTCTGTCCGGCGTCCTGCTCTGGGCCTCCCTCGGCAGGATGCCGCGCCTCTCGACGAATTTCGTCCCCGCCCTCTTCGTTTTCGCCCTGCCGGCGCTGGCCGCCGCCCTGCTCGCGGTGGTCTGGTGGTGGCGGCACGGCGCGGCGCGGCCGCGGAGCGTAATGGCGCTGGCGGCGGCTTCGGCGCTGATCGTGGGCTGCCTCTGGTCGGCCGGTCCGCGGGTGGCCGCCAACCGCAGCTCCGAGCGGATGGCCCGCGTTCTCGCTCCCCGGCTCGCGCCGGGTGATGAGGTCTACTCCTACCACTGCTATCCTCAGACGCTCCCGGTCTACCTGCGGCGGCTCGTGGGCGTCGTCTCGTTCCAGGGGGAGCTGGAGTTCGGCATCAGCCGGCTGGCGCCTGAAGAGCGGGCCCGGCGCTTTCCGACGCCTGAGCAGTTTCGGCCGCTCTGGAGCTCCGGCAGGACCGTTTACCTGGTCCTCGAGAAGAGGGACATCCCGCGCATGATCGGGGAGGGGCTCGCTCCGGGGACGATCCTGGAGGAGCAGGAACGATATCTACTGATGGTCAACCGGAGATCGATCGATGGCTGAGCCGTTCGTGAAGCGCGACACCTTCCTGCCGTTCTCCCGGCCGACCATCCGGCAGGTGGAGATCGACGAGGTCGTCGATACCCTGCGCTCGGGCTGGCTCACCACCGGTCCCAAGGCCGAGCGCTTCGAGAAGGACTTCGCCGCCTACGTCGGCGCGCCCGAGGTGCTCGCGCTCTCCTCGGCCACCGCCGGGCTGCACATCGGCCTGATCGCCCTCGGGCTGAAGCCCGGCGACGAGGTGATCATCACCTCCATGACATGGGCCGCCACGTCCAACATGGTCGAGGCGCTCGGCGGCAAAACAGTGTTCGTGGACATCGATCCCGACACGCTGCAGATCGACCCCGAGGCGGTGGCCGCCGCGGTGACCGATCGCACGGTGGGCATCATCCCCGTTCACTTCGGCGGCGCTCCATGCGACATGGATCCGCTGCTTGAAATTTCACGCCGGCACTCCCTCTGGATCTTCGAGGACGCGGCCCACGGGGTGGGGACGCTCTACAAGGGGAAGCACGTCGGCCTCTTTGACAGGCTGGCGGCCTTCTCCTTCCATCCGATCAAGAACATGACCACCGGCGAGGGGGGGATGCTGACCCTCACCGACCCCGAGCTGGCGAAAAAGCTGCGCGCCCTGCGCTTTCACGGCCTGGAGAAGCAGGCCTGGAACCGCTACGCCGAGGGGGGGACGCCGCAGGTCGAGATCGTGCTGCCGGGCTTCAAGTACAACTTCATGGACATCCAGGCGGCGCTCGGCATCCACCAGCTCGCCTCGGTGGACGAGTTCAATGCCCGGCGGATCGAGCTGGCCGCCCTCTACCACGAGCTGTTCGCCGGGGTGCCGGAGATCGGCCGGCCCGGGGTACCCGCCTACGATCACTTCCACACTTGGCACCTCTACGTGATCAAGGTCCTCGATGAGGCCGGGGTCTCGCGGGATGACTTCATGGCCGCCCTGCGCGCCCGCAACGTCGGCACCGGCCTGCACTTCCGGGCCGTGCACACCCAGCCCTACTACCGGGACAAGTACCCGGAGGTGCCGGGGACGCTGCCGAAGGCCGAGTGGGTCTCGGACCGCATCTGCTCCCTCCCCCTGTTCCCGGACATGACCGAGGACGACGTCCGCTATGTGGTGGACGCGGTCAAGGACGTGCTGGCGCACGCGAAGGGCTGAAGAGGATTCGTGATGGCCGATCCGTACCTCTCGGTGGTGGTTCCCGTCTACAACGAGGAGGCGAACCTGCCGGAGCTCCTCGACCGCTTGACCGGCACGCTGGTCCCGCTGGGGCGCTCCTATGAGATCGTGCTGGTCAACGACGGCAGCCGCGACCGCTCCCTGCCGCTGCTGCGCGAGGCCGCGGCCCTCGATCCGCACCTGGTCGTCGTCGACTTCAACCGCAATTACGGCCAGCACGCCGCCGTCTTCGCGGGGTTCGAGGTCAGCCGCGGCGAGGTGGTGGTCACCCTCGACGCCGACCTCCAGAATCCGCCGGAGGAGATCCCCAAGCTGGTGGCCAAGATCGAGGAGGGGTTCGACGTCGTGGGCTCGATCCGCGTCCACCGCCAGGACACCCTGCTGCGCCGCGCGGCGTCGAAGATCGTCAACCGGATGACCGCGGTGGCGACCGGCGTACAGCTCACCGACTACGGCTGCATGTTGCGGGCATACCGGCAGCCGGTGGTCAAGCTGCTCGCCGCGTCGAACGAGGTCTCGACCTTCATTCCCGTGCTCGCCGACCTGTTCGCCGGCCGGGTGACCGAGATCCCCGTCGCCCACAGCGAGCGCCTGCACGGCGAGAGCAAGTACAGTATCTGGAAGCTCTTCCGCCTGCAGTTCGACCTGATGACAAGCTTTTCGGTGCTGCCGCTGCGGGTCACCATGGGAGTCGGGGTGGTGATGGCGATCGCTTCCTTCCTCGTCGCCCTGGTGCTGATCGCCGGCCGGCTGATCTATGGCCACGAGTGGGCGGTCTCCGGCGTCTTCACCCTGTTCGCCCTGGTCTTCTTCTTCCTCGGCGGGCAGCTCTTCGCCATCGGCCTGCTGGGGGAGTACGTGGGGCGGATCTATCAGCAGGTGCGCGACCGGCCGCGCTATGTGATCCGTCAGGTGATCCGTGGCGGGGAGATCACCCGATGAGAGCGGTCGTCCTCGGCTATCACACCATGGGGTGCCTCGGCTTCGAGGCGCTGCTCCGCCACGGCTTCGAGGTGGCCGCCGTGCTCACCCATCGCGACGATCCGCGCGAGGAGGTCTGGTGGGATTCGCTGGCTGCCCGCGCCGAGGCGCGCGGCGTTCCGGTGCATTATTCTGGAAATAGCTCGGAAGATCCCAAAAATCCGGCGTTCCGCGAGCTGATCGCTTCCTACGCGCCGGACTTTCTCTTCTCTTTCTATTACCGATACATGATCCCGGCCGAGGTGCTGGAGATCGCTCCGCGCGGCGCGCTCAACCTCCACGGCTCCCTGCTGCCGCGCTATCGCGGGCGGGCGCCGGTCAACTGGGTGCTGGTCGAGGGGGCTGGCGAGACCGGGGTGAGCCTTCATTACATGGTGGCAAAGCCGGACGCCGGCGACCTCGTCGATCAGGAGCGGGTGGCGATCGAACCGGCCGACACCGCCTTCACCCTCTACGCCAAGCTGGAGACAGCGGCCGGGTGGCTGCTCGACCGTGCGCTGCCGGCGCTGGCGTCGGGCACGGCGAAGCCGGTCCCCATGGATCTGTCAAAAGGTTCCTATCGCAGCGGGCGCAAGCCGGCCGACGGCCGCATCGACTGGAGCTGGCCCGCCGGCCGGATCTACGATCTGGTGCGCGGCGTCACCCACCCTTATCCGGGCGCCTTTACGACCCTGCGCGGCGCGAAGCTCCTGGTCTGGTGGGCGCTTGCGCTGGACGATCATCCTGAAGCCGCGCCGGGCACCGTGACCGCCGTCGACCGCGAGGGCATCACGGTGGCGGCGGGGGAGGGGTCGGTACGTCTCATCACTTTGCAGCTCGACGGGCAGCCGGAGTTGCCCGCCTGCTCCCTGGCACTGGCGGCCGGAATCGCGCCCGGCGAGCGCCTCGGGCTTCTGACGGAGGTTCCATGAAAGTCCTCATCCTCGGCGTCAACGGCTTCATCGGCAATGCGCTGACGCATCGCATCATCACCACGACCGACTGGCACGTCTACGGGATGGATCTTTCCTCCTCGAAGCTCGAGCATTCGATGGGCCACCCCCAGTTCCACTTCCTGGAGGGGGACATCACGATCAACAAGGAGTGGATCGAATATCACGTCAAGAAGTGCGACGTGATCCTGCCGCTGGTCGCCATCGCCACTCCGGCGACCTACGTCAAGGACCCCCTGCGGGTGTTCGAGCTCGACTTCGAGGAGAACCTGCGGATCGTCCGCTACTGCGTGAAATACCGCCGCCGGCTGGTCTTCCCCTCCACCTCCGAGGTCTACGGCATGTGCCCGGACGCGGAGTTCGACGAGGACACCAGCCCGCTGGTCTACGGGCCGATCGACAAGCAGCGCTGGATCTACGCCTGCTCCAAGCAGCTCATGGACCGGGTGATCGCCGCCTACGGCCAGCAGGTGGGGCTGCGCTACACCTGTTTCCGGCCGTTCAACTGGATCGGTCCGAAGCTCGACGACATCTACGCCGCCAAGGAGGGCTCCTCGCGCGTGCTCACCCAGTTCATCGTCAACCTGGTGACCGGCGAGCCGATCCAACTGGTGGACGGCGGCGAGCAGAAGCGCTGCTTCACCTGGGTCGAGGACGGCATCGACGGCCTGATGCGGATCATCGAGAACCCGGACGGCGTCTGCGACAGCGAGATCTTCAACCTCGGCAATCCCCACAACGAGTGCTCGGTGGTGGCTCTCGCGGAGAAGCTGGCGAAGATCCACGACGCCCACCGCGACACCCTCCCCAACTTCACCCCTTCCCGCCTGGAGCCGGTGGACGCCGAAGGCTACTTCGGCAAGGGGTACCAGGATGTGGTGGCCCGCAAGCCGTCGATCGCGAAGGCTGACCGCCTCCTCGGCTGGAACCCCACCACCTCGCTCGACGAGGCGCTGGAGCGGACCTACGCCGCCTTCCTCGCGGATTGGGTGCGTTCAGACCATCAGGTGGAGCAGCCCTGAAATGATCTCCGGGCTGCTCGGCCTGCGGGTCGACGTCGACACCCACGACGGGATGCGCGACGGCGTCCCGCGGCTGCTCGACGTGATGGCGGCGGAAGGGGTGAAAGCCACCTTCTATCTCTCCATGGGGCCGGACAGGAGCGGCCTCGCCGTGCTCAACGCCCTGCGCCCGGGCTTCCTGGCGAAGATGACCCGCACCGGCGCGGCCAGCGTCTACGGCTGGCGCACCGTCCTTTCCGGCACCCTCCTCCCCTCGCGGCCGATCGGCATCGCCTTTCCGGACATCGCCCGCCGCGCCCGGGACGAGGGGCACGAGACCGGCGTCCACGCCTGGGATCACCGGCAGTGGCAGGACCGCCTCCTCCGCTTTCCGCCGGAGAAGACGGCTGATCAGCTCGACCGCGGCTTTCGCGCCTATGAAAAGGTTTTTGGCCAGCCGCCGAGCACCTACGCCGCTCCCGCCTGGCTGAGCAGCGACGACGCCCTGCTCCACGAGGAGTCCTACGGCCTCGCCTACGCCTCCGATTGCCGGGGCACCGAGCCGTTCCTCCCCATCGTGCGCGGCACGACGCTAAAGACTCCGCAGGTCCCCGCGACCCTTCCCACCCTCGACGAGGCGCTAGGCGACACCTTCGCCGATGCCCCCGCCTACTTCGCCGCCATGGTGAAGGAAGCGGCCTGCTCCGCCTGGCCGGTCTTCACCCTCCATTCCGAGCTGGAGGGGGGGCCGTACGCCGAGGATTTCCGCGCCTTCCTGCGTCAGGCGCGGGACGCGGGCCTGCGCTGCGTCCCGCTCGGCGAGCTGCTCGCGGAGCGGCAACGCCGGGGGGCGCTGGCCGCCTGCGCGATGCGCCACGCGCCGGTCCGCGGGCGGCATGGCGTGCTGTCGACGCAGGGGGTGGCGGCATGACCGCGCCCCATCTTGGTCCCCATATCGCCGTCGTCGGCGCCGGCGCCTTTGGCGGCTGGACGGCGCTCCACCTGCTCCGGCGCGGCGCGCGCGTCACGCTGCTCGACGCCTGGGGGCCGGGCAACTCCCGCTCCAGCTCCGGCGGCGAGACCCGGATCATCCGCGGCGCCTACGGCCCGGACCGCCTTTACGTCGACTGGACCGCGCGCTCCTTCGGAATGTGGCAGGAAGCCGAACAGCGTTGGGGGCGGCGCCTCTATCGCCGGACCGGCGTGCTCTGGCTGGGCGGCGAGGACGACAGCTATGTTCGCGATTCGCTCCCCTTCCTGAAAGACGCGGGGCTGGAGATCGAGGAGACCTCCCCGGAAGTGGCGCGGACGCGCTTCCCGCAGATCGATTTCGCCGGAGTCCGCACCGTCTTTTACGAGCCGGAGGCGGGATATCTGCTCGCCCGCCGCGCCTGCCAGGCGGTGGCGGAGGGGGTGGCGGCCGAGGGGGGGGAGGTGCGGCTCGCGGCGGCCTTCCCGGACGGGTTCCGGGGCGGCAACCTGGAGCGCCTGCGCCTCGCCGACGGCTCGGAGCTCCAGGCGGATCTCTACCTCTTCGCCTGCGGCCCCTGGCTCGGCCGGCTCTTTCCCGAAGTGATCGGCGATCGGCTCCTGCGGATCACCCGGCAGGAGGTCTTCTTCTTCGGCATGCCGCCAGGGGACCCCTGGTTCCACGAGGACCGCTGCCCCATCTGGGTGGACTTGAGCGAAGAGCGGATCTTCTACGCCCTCCCGGGAAACGAGCACCGCGGCTTCAAGGTGGCGGACGACACCCGGGGAGCCCCCTTCGATCCCACGTTCGAAGAGCGGCTCGTCACTCCGCAAGCGCTGGCGGCGGCGAGGGAGGCTCTGGCCCGACGCGTCCCCCGCCTCGCCGGCGAGCCGATCGTCGAGACCCGCGTCTGCCAGTACGAGAACAGCCCGGACGGCCACTTCCTGTTCGGCCGCCATCCGGAGGCTGGGAACGTCTGGCTCCTCGGCGGCGGCTCCGGCCACGGCTTCAAGCTCGCCCCGGCCTTCGGCGACTATGCCGCCGGCATCCTCCTCACGGACGGCACTCCCGACCTCCTCTTCCGCCTCGACCGTCCCGGCCACGCCGGCGAGGGGTTCCGGACGCAGTTCGACGGCTGAGCCGGCAAGAACAAAAGGAGTCCGCGTGAAGAAGATCCTCGTTTTCGCCGTTCTCTGCCTGCCGCTCCTCGGCGCCGCCCCCGCGAAGCCGCATTCCGCCCCCAAGTCGTCTCAGGCGCTCGCCGCCATCCTCGCGGAGTTCGACGCGTTCCAGCTCGACCATGAGCCGGCGGTCCGCGTCCAGCGCGGGCTCGACGTCACGAAGCTCCCGGACTCCTCGTATGCGGGGGCGCAGAAGGACGCCGAGGCCTTCCGCGCCTTCCGCAAGCGGCTGGCCCGGATCGATCCCAAGGGGCTCACCCACGAGGAGTGGCTCTCCCGCGAGATCCTCGACTGGCAGCTCGCCACCTACGCGTCGGGAGCTGAGCACTTCTGGAGCTTCTTCCAGATCACCCCCTACTCCTCCCCGTTCCGCTCTTTCCAGCAGGTCTTCACCGCCGTCAACTTCAAGGCTGAGAAAGACCGCCGCCGCTATCTTGATCTCCTGCGGCAGTACGCCCGGGCCGTGGGGCAGCTCCGGACCAACCTGGAGGCCCAGCGCGCTCGCGGAATCATGCTGCCAAAAGCGGAGATCGATGCCGTGGTGGGGCTCGTCCGGTCGTTCGCGCGCAAGCCGGAGGAGAGCCCGTTCGCGGTGAGCTCCGAGCGGCTGGAGAAGTTCTATCCGGAGGGGGCCGCATCCTTCCAGGCCGAGGTGCGGAAGCTGATCGAAACCGAGATCAATCCCTCTCTCGAAGCGCTCGCGGCCGTGCCGGACGCGAAGGCGTACCGGGATGCCGCGCCCGAGCAGGTCGGGCTCGTGCATTACCCGGGGGGGCAGAAGGCCTACGGCTACGTGGTGCGGCTCCACGCCACGCTCGACGGCCTCACTCCCGAGACAATCCACCGGCGGGGGCTCCAGGAGGTCGCCCGTCTCAACGCCCGGCTGGAGGAGGTGCGCAAGGCTGCCGGCTTCCAGGGGGATCTGCCCGCGTTCCGCCGGTTTCTCAAGACCGATCCGCGCTTCTTCGTCAAGACGCCCGAGCAGGTCTCCGAGCGGCTGATGATGCCCGTGCGGCGGATCGAGCCGCATATCAAGGATTTCTTCGGCCGTGTTCCCAAGGCTCCATACGGCGTGGCCCGGCTGGAGCCGGAGCTCGAAGGCGGTATGACCTACGGTTATTACCGCCAGCCGCTCCCCGGGCATCCGGAAGGGGACTACATGTTCAATGGCTCGAAGCTCGACGAGCGGTCGATGCTCTCGGCGGCGGCGCTGATCTATCACGAGCTGATCCCCGGGCATCACTTCCAGATCTCCCTGCAGCAGGAGAGCGGGAGCCTGCCGGAGCTCCGCAAGAATTCCTATCCGACCGCTTTCGTCGAGGGGTGGGCCATGTACGCCTCGGAGCTCGCCGAGGAGATGGGTGGGTATCCCGATCCCTACGATCTCTGCGGCCTGCTCGCCAACGATCTCTTCCTCTCCTCGCGGCTGGTGGTGGACACCGGCATGAACGCTCTCGGCTGGACGCGCCAGCGGGCGATCGACTACATGCGGGAAAATACTTTCGAATCCGACACCCAGATCGGCACCGAGACCCTCCGCTACAGCGTCGACATCCCCGCCCAGGCGCTCGCCTACAAGATGGGAGCGAGCGAGATCTGGGAGCTGCGCCGGCGGGCCGAGCGGGAGTTGGGCAAGAAGTTCGATCTCCGCCGCTTCCACGACGCGGTGCTCGGCAGCGGCGCGATGCCGATGACCGTGCTCGGCAAGCACGTCGACTGGTGGATCGATCAGGAAAAAAAGCGGTAGGAGGTACCGGTAGGAAACCAGGGGCGGCCACGCGGGGCCGCCCCCTGCATCATCATTTATTTCGCCGCCGCCATGGCCGGACCGGTCTCGCGGAGCGCGATCTTCCTTGCGAGCTGACCCCCCTTCAGGCTGTCGTAGTGGACGGTGATCTCGCCGTCCCCCTGGACCAGGAAGAAGAGGATGCGGGTGGAGAGGCCGTCGACGCCGGGCACCATGAGGCGATCGGCGCGGTGGTCCTGGACCTCGATCTTGTCGAGATAGGGATCGTTCACCAGACCGCTCGAGATCACCTTGCCGCCGGTGACGGTGGCCACGTCCTGCCGGTGCAGCTTGTTCTGCACCGCCGTCGCGGTCATCGACGGGATGGCGCGGTCGTTGAGCACCGGCACCTCGACCCTCCACAGCCGGTCTCCCACCTTCTTGACCATCGCCTCGCCGATCGACAGCCGCGGCAGATGGTAGGCGTTGAGCAGGGCGAAGGAATTGTTGCGGTGCGTCTCGTCCTCGAGCGCCCAGCCCTCGGGCACGCGGCCGACGTCGCGCTTGAAGCCGCCGATCTCGATCGCGCCGTATTGCGGGTGGTTGTACGGGTGCCAGCCGACGAACTCGCGGCCGAAGGTGAGCTCGTCGTTGAACTTCATCAGCTCGGCCTCGGTGACCTCGCCGTTCTTGTCGAAGTCCGCCGGCGGGTTGTACATCTCGTTGGTGAAGGCGAGGGCGCCCATCAGGCTGTAAAAGTGATCGGTGGTGGCGCCGTGAACGGTGTAGAGATCTTTCCACGAGATGAAGTACCGGTAACCCGGCAGCAGCTTCTCCCCCTCCTTGCCGATCAGGTCATAGGCCTTGAGATCCTGGGGCGGATAGGGCGGATCGGCCTTGGCGCCCGGGCCGCGCAGGATCATCTGGCCGTTGTTGTGGTAGCTCTGGACAGCGGCGACGTTGCGGTGCTGCATCGCCCACATCGCGATCGATCGCGTCTCCGGGATCGACAGCGGGTAGGCGCCGGCTCCCTGCTGCACGTACGCGGGCTCCCAGGAGAAGCCCCAGGTGCGGTTCGGATCGACGTAGCCGACCGTGTCCTCGTTGACCCGGCCGTCGCCGTCGTTGTCATACCCCTCCTTGCCGAGCTCGAGGTAGTCGCCGAGCTCGCCCGGCGCCACGGCCACCAGCAGGCGCGGATCCTTGGGGTCGAGCCGGTGGGTGCCCTGACCGAGCGGCACCTTCTTGCGCATGGAGGTGATGTAGCCGTCGCCGTCGACGTCGTCGTAGCCGTCCTCGTCCACCTTGCCGTCGCGGTCGTCGTCCACCGGCACCATGACGGTGCGGGGGAAATCGGCGTCCGAGGGGCCCTTGAACCAGAGGGTGCGGCCGTCGGGGTTGACGACGGGGAGGATGTAGAAGACCGAGCGGTCGAGCATCTCGGTCACCCGCGGCAGCCGGCCGTAGTTCCTGAGCAGGAAGTCGACGGTGTAGAGGGCGGTCTCGCCGCCCTGCACCTCGTTGGCGTGGGTGTTGCCGTCGATGTACATGGCGGGCTTGGAGAGCTCGGGGCCGGTCGCCGGATTGGTGATGACGATCATCCAGAGGTCGCGCCCCTGGCCGCTCTTGCCGATGCTCTCGAGCCGGGTCCACTTCGGGTAGGCGGCCGCGTACCCCTTGAGGAGGTCGACGATCTCCTCGTAGGGGTGCAGCCGGTTGAAGGCGGCGGCGGGCGGATTGCCCTGCGGCTTCAGCGGTTCCGCCGCCCGCAGCGCCGGGGAGGCGGCCGCGACGAGCGCCACGGCCCCCAGGATGGATCTCAAGGTATGGGGTCTCATGGCGTTCAGGCTCCCTTCCCGACGGTGGTGGTCTTCTGGTCGCGGCCGGCGTTGTCGGTGGTCACATCGACGACGACGCGGGCGCCGGGACGGGCTCGCACCAGCCACTCCCCCTTGAGGGTGCCGGTGGTGCCGTCGAGGCGCTCGGAGGTCGCGAAGTTGTAGCCGGTCACGAGGTCGACCCCCTGGCCGGTCTGCAGGGTCAGCCGCACGGGCACGTGGACCCGGGCGCGCTCCGCCTGCTTGGTGTGGGTGGCGAGATAGCCGCGGTTGCCGGCCACCGCCTTGACGCGGTAGACGCCGCCCCCGAGGTCGGTGACGTCGAGCGACAGGACCTCGACCCTGGGGAGCTTGTTCGCGATGTCGAGCACCGTCTCGGTGTGCGCCGCCAGCGCCGGCTTGAGGATCGCCATCGGCGGGTTGAGCTCGATGAAGGGATCGAGCCCGCCGACCTCGGCCCGGGTTCCATCCGGCAGGGTGACGGGGGTCCAGGCGGTGAAGGCGCCGGGAGTATTGGCGTCGACCCAGGCGAGCACCTCGCGCTCGCGGGCGCCGGCCTCGCCGGCTTTATTACCTGATGGACCGCCTGATGGGCTTCCGCCGGCCGGGGCGGCACCGCCGCCGCCGCCCATCTGCTTCATGCGGTCGATCATCGCCTTGGGGGTGAGCTGCCCGCCCTTCAGGGCGCCGATCACTATTTTGGCGTTGAACTGCGGCGGCACCTTGTTCTCTTTGAGGAAGGCGTCGATCTTCTCCTCCCCCTGGGCGATGAGCTCGTCGGGGCTCATCGCGGCCACCTTCTCGGCGGTGAGCGAGTCGTCGGCCCCCTTGCCGGCCTCGGCTTTCTTCGCGGCCTTCGGAATGCCCCAGACATCGAGCTCGAGGGCCATCGCCCCATATTGATAGTAGAGCCAGGGGGTGAAGCCCCCCTTGCCGTACTGCGCCCCGGGACGGTCCGAAGAGAGGCCGGCCTTCTTCAGGCGCTCCTTGTAGCCGTCGGCGAACTTGTCGAGATAGGCCTGATCGCCGGCGTCCACCTTGGTGGCGGCCCCGGCGCCAAGGAACTGCTGGAGCTGTTCCTTGGTGACGCCGTTCTGCCGCACGAAGGGGAGGTTCTGGGCCACCTCCCAGATCTGGTCGATGGTGTACTCCTGCTCGGGATCGAGGCCCATGAACTTGGCGGCCTGCGGCGGCACCTTGAGCTTCTGTGTCCCCAGGTCGCCGCCGCCGCCCAGGCTCTGAGGCGCGGCGAGCAGGTTGTTGGCCGGGCCGTAGACGACCGCCAGGGCGACGTTGCGGCGGCCGAGGAGGAAGTCCATCAGCGCCCTGGTCTCGGGCGCGTAGCTCGACCAGGGGCCGGCCTCGGGTGTGGAGTAGGGGAAGGCGTGAGGGAAGTTCTTGTCCGGCCAGACGCCGTCGGCGGCGTCCTCGTTGAGCTCGCCGTCGCCGTCGTCGTCCCTGCCCTCGGTCTCGATCCGGTAGGCGCCGGCCCGCTGCTCCATGGCGTCGGCCTTGACGAGCACGCGGGGGTCGCCCGGATCGGGGAGCCAGCCGCCGGCCGGATCGGGGATCCGCAGGCGGGTGATCATGCCATCGCCGTTCAGGTCGTCCGCGGGGTCCTCCCCCAGGATCCCGTCGACGTCGTGATCGACCTTCAGACCATCGCCACCGCGGCGGACCCGGAGCTTGCCGAAGATCGTGTCGTGGGCGTCGGGGTTGAGTGCCGGGGCGATGTAAAAGGTGCTAGTGGCGAGGAGCTTCGCGGCGGGGCTGCCGGCGGGTGCCTCGACCAGGTCGCGGATCAGGTCGAGCGCCGCCTCGGTGCCGGCGTTGTGGAAACCGGCGATATTGGCGCCGACGAAGATCGCCGGCCGAAGATCCGGATCGGCGACGCCGGGCGCGGCGACGCGGGCGACCCAGAGCGACCGGCCGCCGGCCGACTTGCCGATGGCGAGCAGCTTCACCTCTCCCGGGTGCGACTGGCTCCAGTCCTGGAGTTGCCGCTCGACGGCGGCGAACGGGTGGTAGTCCTGATAATTGGCCTGGTAGCTCGCGGCGCCGGCGGGGCCGCTCAGGGCCAGCAGGCCGAGAGCGGCGGCCGCCAGGGCGGTCCGCAAACCGGGAAATAGGGTTTTCACGGGCACCTCCTCGAAAAGAACGGCAATGGGGAATCGACCGGCGAAACGCCGGGCGGAAACTATACGTCCGTGTTGAAGGGAAGTTGCGGTGAAAATTGGCACGGCCATTGCGTAGATATCAGCCTGTCCAACGGTCCGAAGGTGGGGCCGACATACGAGCCGCGGGGCTCGAAGGAGATCCACCATGAAGTCTTCAAAATTAGCAGCGTTGTTCCTGGTCTCCCTGCTGCCGCTGGCGGCTTGCAAGTCGCACGAAGCGGACATGGGGGACAACACCGCCGATGCGGCGACCAGTACCCAGAACTCGGCGACGGCGCCGATGGATCAGGGTTCCCAGTCGTCCGCCGGCGCGACCACGCAGACCACCGAGCAGGAGATCGCGGGCACCAGCAATCCCAATGATCTCAACCCGGTCAAGGCGCAGTCGTGGATCGACGACGTGACGATCGGCCACAAGGTGGTCGACGGCACGATTCCCAACGCCGACCAGGGGGATGATTTCGCTCCCGGCCAGACGATCTACATCACGATGAAGGTCGCCGACGCGCCGGCCTCCTCCAAGGTGAAGGTGGACTGGTACGGCCCTGGCGAAACCAAGATCTCCGACGAGGAGAAGCCGGTCCCGGCGGGCGCCAAGTATCTTACCTTCTCGAACTCCAAGACCAGCTCCTGGGCGAAGGGTGATTACCGCGCCGATATCTGGGTGGGCGACGAGAAGGTCGATACCCAGCAGTTCAACATCACGGACAAGAGCGGCGCGGGCAAGTAACCCGCCGTCGATCTTTTCGAAGTACGAAGCACGAAACAGACCCTTTCTACCCCCCAAGGAACGCCGGCGCGGGATCGTCCCTCGCCGGCGCTTCCTTTTGTGCGGGATAAAAATTTTTGACCCATAAAAAAGGCGGGGATCTCTCCCCGCCTTCCCCGCTTACGATTCGTAACATTTACTGCGGCGGCTTGACCTCGACCGTCGGCACCTTGACGTCGCGCTTCTCGGTCGAGACATCCACCTTCGGGACCTCCACCTCGCGCTTCTCGGTCCCCACCTCCACCTTCGCGGTGTCGACGTCGTACTTCGGCAGTTGCCCGCCCTTGGCGCTCACCTCCACGTCGGGCATCTTGCCGTCCTGGGTCTGGGTCACTTTGCAGCCGGTCGCCGAGACCGTCAGCAGCGCGGCGCCCAGCAGCAGGGTCGCCTTCTTGGAAATCCGGATCATGGGAGCCTCCTTGGCCTTTGCCATATGTTTGCCTTCTTGAGGGCTGGTCACTTCTTGATGCCAAGGCAAAGATGCAAGGCGCATTCCACTAATCCACCAAGCCACTAGGCGCGGGCGCGGCGGCGGGGCGCGGCGAGGGTGACGTAGGCCAGCTCGCGGTCCTCGCGCACGGCGCGCAGCATCATGCCGCCGCGCTTCATGTCGCCGGCGCCCGCGAAATCGCGCGGAAAGAGCAGGCGGTCGCCGAGGGCGGGCAGCAGCAGGTCCACGTACTTGCCGGTCGCGACACTCCCCAGGAGCACCACCCAGGCCGCGGGCGCGAGATCCCGGAGCTGCTCGACGTGCTTCTTCATCGGCGCGCAGTAGGCCCGGCTCTTGAGATCGACCGGCGTGCGGCGGAGCTTTTTCATCTCCTCCGGCGTGATCCGCCAGCTCGGCGGCACCAGCCCGAAACCGGGAGCGATGACCAGGATGCCGTCGTCCGCGGTCCCCAGCGTCATTTCCGGCGGCGGCGCCGTGAAGTGGCGGGCGTAACCGATCTTGCCGCGGAAGTAGAGAGAGCTCATGAAGGTGAACGCCTCCGCGATGGTCACCCCCTCGGGGCTGCGGTAGCGCTCGGCGGCGCCGAACCGCGCCCGCGGCGAGGTGAGCTGCTGAGCTCGCAACCCCTCGGTGCTGGCGGGGGAGAGGAGGAAGATCCGGGGTCTGGGGTTCTCTACTTCCATATCGAAAGGGAGAACGAAAGAGGGCTTGTTGCGCATTCCCGCAACAAGCTCTTCTCTGAGGGTGATGAGGCCTACACCCGCGCCTGCCGCATCAGCAGCTCCTCGGCGCGGTCGGCGGGGACGGGCTCGGAGAGGAAGAAGCCCTGGCCGTATTCGCAGCCGAGGGAGCGGAGCTTGACCCTCTGCTCCTCGGTCTGGAGCCCCTCGGCCACCACCTCCATGCCGAGCTGGTGGGCGAGCGTAACGATAGCCCGGACGATCGCCAGGTTCCCCTCGGTCTCGTCGATGCGGGAGACGAAGGAGCGGTCGATCTTCAGGATGTCCATCGGGAAGCGGTGGAGGTAGTTGAGCGACGAGTACCCCTTGCCGAAGTCGTCGAGGTAGAGCTGCACGCCCAGGCTCTTCAGGCGCGAGAAGCGAGTCGCCGCCGAGTCGGCGTGGCGGATGATCACCCCCTCGGTGATCTCCAGACCCAGGCAGGCGGGGGCGAGCCCGGAGGTCGCGAGGGCCTCCTCGACCTGGGTGAAGAGGTCGGACTGGAAGAACTGCTTGTTCGACAGGTTGACGCTCAGCTTGAGGGCACCACGCTCGGGGTGCTTGATCTGCATCTCGCGGATCTGCCGGCACCCCTCCAGCAGCACGAAGCGGCCCATGGGGACGATCAGCCCGGTTTCCTCCGCCACCGAGAGGAACTCCTCCGGCAGCAGCAGGCCGCGCCGCGGGTGATGCCAGCGCAGCAGGGCCTCGAAGCCCGTCACCTCGTCGGTCGCGAGATCGAAGAAAGGCTGGTAGTAGACCCGGAGCTGGCCGCGCTCGACCGCCCGCCGCAGGTCGGTCTCGAGCTGCAGGCGCGCCATCACGAAGCGGTGCATCACGCGGTTGAAGACCACGTGGCAGGCCCGCCCCGAGGACTTGGCGCGATACATCGCCGTGTCGGCGTCGCGCAGCAGATCCTCCGGCCGCTCGTACTCGGGGGTGTGGACGGCGATGCCGATGCTGGCAGTGGCGAAGACCTCATGGCCGCCGAGGTTGATCGGCGCCGCCAGGCGCTCGTGGATGCGGTCGGCCACCCGCACGGCATCGCTGACGTCGCGCCCCCCCTCGAGCAGGATCGCGAACTCGTCGCCGCCGACGCGGGCGATGGTGTCCGAGGGGCGCAGCGCGCCGGAGAGCGAGCTGGCGATCTGGATCAGCAGGTCGTCCCCCACCAGGTGGCCGAGGCTGTCGTTGACGATCTTGAAGCGGTCGAGGTCGAGGAAGAGGACGGCGGTCAGCCGCTCCGGCTCGCGGCGCGAGCGCTCCATCGACTGGCGCAGGCGGTCCATGAACAGCGCCCGGTTGGGGAGCCCGGTCAGCTCGTCGTGCAGGGCGTCGTGGAGGAGCTTCTCCTCGGCGTGCTTGCGGTCGGTGACGTCATGGGCGTTGAGCACGACGCCGGCGACCGCGGGCTGGGAGAGGAGGTTCGAGGCGGTCGATTCGAGCACCCGCCAGGAGCCGTCGCGGTGCCGCATCCGGTGCTCGAAGGTCACGATCTCGCCCGGCTCCTCGAGAACCTGGCGCAGGGCCTCCGCGATCACCCCGCGGTCCTCCGGATGGACGAGGTCGAGCAGGCTCCGTCCGGCGTGCGCTTCCGGCTCGAGGCCGAGGACCCGCTGGTGCGAGGGGCTCTCGTAGCGCACCGTGCCATCCTCCGAGAGGATCGAGATCAGGTCCGAGGCGTTCTGGACCAGCGAGCGGAAGCGCTCTTCGCTCGCTCGCAGGGCCTCCTCGGCGTGCCGGCGGTCGGTGACGTCCTCCAGCGCCCCCTCGTAGTGGAGGACCTCCCCCTGCGCGTCGCGGACGGCCCGCACGGTGAAGCGCACCCAGATGACCGCGCCGTCCAGGCGGCGGCGCACGCGGGCCTCGAAGCTCTGCACCGGGCCGGCGCCCTTGAAGGCCCGCTGCCAGCGGCCGCGGTCCTCCGGGTCGAGGTAGAGGTCGCCGACCTGGGTCTCCAGCAGGGCCTCGAGGTCAGGGAAGCCCAGCGTGCGCACCAGCGCCGAGTTGGCGTCGAGCATCCGCCCCGCCGGGGTGGTGCGGTAGAGGCCCACCGCCACCCCCTCGAAGAGGCCGTGGTAGCGCTCCTCGGAGGCGCGCAGAGCGGCCTCGGCCCGCTTGCGCCCGGTGACGTCGCGGGCGAAGGCGCAGTAGCACTCCCGCCCCTTGTACTCGAGGTGGCTGAGCGTCACCTCGGCCGGGAAGCGCTCGCCCCCCTTCCGCACGTGAGTCACCTCGAAGGTGAGGGGACCCCGGGCGCGGACCTTCGCCGAGAGCTCCTGGAAGAGGCTGCCCTGATCCGGCGGCAGGGTGTCCGGAACGCTCAGCGCGAGCAGCTCCTCGCGGCTGTAGCCCAGCATCGAGCAGGCCGCCTCATTGACGTACAGGAACCGGCCGTCGGGATCGGTCCAGAACGCGCCCTCGCCGGCGCGGTCGAGAAGGAGCTGGGTGAAGCGCAGCGCCTCCTCGGCCTCCATGGGATTCCGCGGTCGAGCGGCGTCATCCTGCAAAAGCGCGCGCGTGGGCACGATTCCTCCCGGCTTTGAAGGCGAAATGTTTGGAACCCGTGGATTATATCCTCCTGCCGATGCTTTCCGGCGTCGCGGCCCGCACGGCGTTCAAATTCAGGGTTGCAGGGCAGGCGAGTTCTCAAGATATACGCTATCATGCATATCTTGGCTAGTTCGGCGGTATGCCGGACGGAGCCCGGGCCACGGTCCGGCCGCATCGATACCCCTCCCCGGCGTGACCGGACCGCCTGGTCCGTTTTCCAGGCCCTTTCCGCGGAAAGGTGATAGCGTTTTTCCCGCCGCGCCGGCCCGCCGGCGCGTTTCCCCAGGAGGCCCCACCGTGGACCGTACCCCCGCGGCTCTCTACCTCGAAGACGTCGCCGATCAGTTCCGCAAGTACAAGCAGCTCGCCGACCGCGCCCTGGCCCAGGTGCGCGACGAGGACCTCTTCGTCACCCTGGACCCGGAGTCGAACAGCCTGGCCATGCTGATCCAGCACATGGCGGGCAACCTGATCTCCCGCTGGACCGACTTCCTGACCAGCGACGGCGAGAAGCCCAACCGCGACCGCGACTCCGAGTTCGTGGTCGAGGAGGGGACCACCCGGGCCTCCCTGCTGGCCCGCTGGGAGGAGGGTTGGCGCTGCCTGTTCCAGGCGCTCGCCGCGCTGAGCGAGGAGGACCTGTCGCTGACCGTCCTGATCCGCGCCGAGCCTCACAGCGTGATCAAGGCGATCGACCGCCAGCTCACCCACCAGGCCTACCACGTCGGACAGCTCGTGCTGCTCGCCAAGCACTTCGCCTCCGACCACTGGCAGACGCTGTCGGTGGCGCGCGGCGGGACCCGCGAGCTCAACGCCGAAAAATTCAACGCCGGCAAGGGATGACGCCGTCGAGCCTGCCCGAGGCGCCGCGTCCGATGCGGCGCCTCTTCGCCTACCTGCGTTCCTACCGCGGGTGGCTGGGGCTGGCGACCTCGGCGAGTGTCGCCAACAAGATCCTCGACCTGATGCCGCCGCTGCTCGTCGGCTGGGTCATCGACTCGCTGCGTGGCCGGCCGCCGGGGTGGATCGCGGGGCTCGCCGGCACCCGCGACCCCTGGAAGATGGCGGTGGTGCTGGCCGGGCTCTCGGTCGGCATCTTCTTCTTCGAAAGCCTCTTCCAGTGGATGTACCAGGCGGGGTTCATGCGCCTCGCGCAGTCGGTTCAGCACGACCTGCGGATGGACGTCTACAACCGTATCCAGTCGCGGGAGGTCGCCTTCTTCGAGGAGCACCGGCTGGGCGAGATCCTGGCCATGCTCAACGACGACGTCAACCAGCTCGAGCGCTTCCTCAACACCGGCTTCAACGAGCTGGTGCAGCTCGCGGTGCTCTTCCTCTTCGCCTTCGCGGTGATGTTTCCCATCTCGTGGCAGCTCTCGCTGGTGGCGGTGGCGCCGGTCCCGGTGATCCTCTGGGGGAGCCTGCTCTACCAGCGGCGGATCGAGCCGCGCTACCGCCGGGTGCGCCAGGGGGTGGGTGGGCTCGCCAGCCGGCTGGAGAACAACATCGCCGGCATCCACGTGATCAAGAGCTTCACCGCCGAGGCGTTCGAGACCGAGCGCGTCCGCCAGGTCTCCGCCGAGTACCAGCAGGCCAACCTGGAGGCGATCCGCCTGTCGGCGATCTACACGCCGCTGATCCGGATGGCGATCGTGGCCGGTTTCGCCGGCGTGCTGCTGCTGGGGAGCTACTGGATACTCAATGGCTCGCGGACCATCACCGTCGGCCAACTGGTGCTCTTCGCGATGATGACCGAGCGCTTGCTATGGCCGATCACCCGGCTCGGCACCACGGTGGACGACTACGAGCGGGCCAAGGCGAGCGCCCGCCGCGCCTTCGGCATGCTGGACACCGAGCCGGCGATCCAGGATCCGGAACATCCTGAGCCGCTGCCGCGGGCGCGCGGCGAGGTGGCTTTCGACGGCGTCGACTTCCGCTACGAGCGCGGCCGCGGGGACGAGCCGGTGCTGCGGGATCTCGGCTTCCGGCTGGCGCCGGGCGAGACCCTGGGGATCGCGGGGCCCACCGGCGCCGGCAAGTCGACGCTGATCAAGCTCCTCCTGCGCTTCTACGACGTCACCGCCGGCACCGTGCGCCTCGACGGCCACGACGTGCGGGAGATCTCGCTGGCCGACTTGCGGCACAACATCGCCCTGGTCAGCCAGGACGTCTACCTCTTCCACGGCACGATCCGCGACAACATCGCCTATTCGAGCGACGCCGGGCTCGACGAGGTCGTGCGGGCGGCGAAGCTCGCCCAGCTCCACGGCTTCGTAGCCGCGCTGCCGCAGGGGTACGAGACGCTGGTCGGCGAGCGCGGGGTCAAGCTCTCCGGCGGCCAGCGCCAGCGGCTGTCGATCGCCCGCGCCATCGTCAAGGACGCGCCGGTCCTGATCCTCGACGAGGCCACCAGCTCGGTGGACACCGAGACCGAGCGGGCGATCCAGGAGAATCTCAGGACCCTGACCGCCGGCCGCACGGCGCTGATCATCGCCCACCGCCTGTCGACGATCCGCCACGCCGACCGCATCATCGTCCTCCGCGACGGCCGCATCGCCGAGGAGGGGACCCACGACGGCCTGCTCGCCCAGGGTGGGATCTACGCCGATCTCTGGCGCGTGCAGTCGGGCGATCTGGGCGATCTGATGCTGTCCCGGTTCTGAGCGGCGGGCACACTCTAGGGACAGCATTGCAATCTCTTTTGAAGTCCTCGGATCGTTTCAAAGGCGCTGAAGCTGTAGCTGTACCTCCCCCGCCGCTGGTCCTCCTAGAGGGATCGGCGGCGGGGAACCTCCCGCCCGAGGGCTCCGGCCGTCGCGATTTGACGTAAGATCTTCGCGTCTTGCCGGAACCCATGTCGGAGATGCCCCCGGATACCATCGTCGTCCTCGCTGAAAAGCCTTCGGTCGCCCGCGACATCGCCAGTGTCCTCGGCGCGAGCCAGAGAGGGGAGGGGTGTCTGCGCGGCAACGGCTACGTCGTGACCTGGGCCATCGGCCACCTGGTCGCGCTGGCCCAGCCGCACGAGATCAACCCCGACTGGAAGCGCTGGCGGCGGGACCACCTGCCGATGCTGCCCCGCGACTGGCCGCTGATCGTCTCCGAGGAGACCAAGGCGCAGTTCGAGGCGGTCCGCCGGGCGATCACCGCGCCCGAGGTCGAGCGCATCATCTGCGCCACGGACGCCGGCCGCGAGGGGGAGCTGATCTTCCGCTACATCTACGAGGCGGCGGGGTGCCGGAAGCCGTTCCAGCGCCTCTGGATCTCCTCGCTCACCCCCGACGCCATCCGCCAGGGGTTCCGCAAGCTGCGCGACGGCCGCGATCTCGATCCGCTGGCTGACGCCGCCCGCGGGCGCAGCCGCGCCGACTGGCTGGTGGGGATGAACCTCTCCCGGATGTACTCCCTGGACTTCAACGAGGAGCAGCTCTCCGTCGGGCGCGTCCAGACGCCGACCCTCGCCATGGTCGTCGAAAGGGAGCTGGCGATCCGCGCCTTCGTGCCCGAGGACTACCTGGAGGTGCTGGCGGTCTTCTCGCCGGGAGGGGAGCCCTCGTACCGGGGCACCTGGTTCCGCGGGGACTCTCCGAATCCCGAGGCCAAGCGGATCAAGACGCCGGCGGGCGGCAAGGACGGCGAGGATCTGGTCGAGGCGATGAAGATCGTCCAGCGCGCCCGCACCGGCAAGGCGGCGGTCGAATCGATCCGCGCCGAGACCAAGCGGATGCCGCCGCCGCTCCTTTACGACTTGACCGAGCTGCAGCGGCACGCCAACCGCCTCTACGGCTTCAGCGCCAAGAAGACGCTGGGGGTGGCGCAGACGCTCTACGAGCAGAAGAAGCTGATCAGCTACCCGCGCACGGACAGCCGGCATCTTTCTACGGACGTCGCCGCCACCCTCGGCGAGATCGTGCGGGCGATCCAGCGCCCCTACGCCGAAAAGCTGGCCCCCGGCACCGGCGAGCGCCCCTTGAGCCGCCGCTTCGTCGACGATTCCAAGGTCACGGATCACCACGCGATCATCCCCACGACCACCTCGCTCGACGTCTCCGCCCTCGCGGACGACGAGCGCAAGATCTACGACCTGATCTGCCGCCGGCTTCTCTCGGCCTGGCATGACGATCACATCTGGTCGGTGACCACCGTCATCACCGCGATCTCCAATCCGCCGGCGTCCGGAGTGGGGGAGCCGCTGCTCGACCGCTTCCACAGCACCGGCACGCTGGTCGATCAGGTGGGCTGGAAGGTTCTGGACATCGACCGGAAGAAGAAGGAAAAGGCGAAGGAAGGGGAAAAGGACGGGGAGAAGGATGCCGAGCCCGCCTCGCCGGAGGAGAATCAGGACCTGCCGCAGGGGCTGGTCCAGGGGCAGCCGCAGGAGGTCCGGGACGTCCGCGCCGTCTCCAAGCAGACCCGGCCGCCCAAGCGCTTCACCGAGGCGACGCTGCTGACCGCCATGGAGACCGCCGGCAAGACCCTGGACGACCGCGAGCTCTCCGATGCCATGAAGGACTCGGGGCTGGGCACGCCGGCGACCCGCGCCGAAATCATCGAGACCCTGCTCCGCCGCGAGTACATCGTCCGCATGGGCAAGACCCTGGAAGCGACGGACAAGGGGATCCGGCTGATCGAGATCGTCCATCCGCACGTCAAGAGCCCGGCGATGACCGGCCAGTGGGAGGCCCAGCTCCAGCGTATCCAGCGCGGGCAGGGGGAGCTCGGGGCGTTCATGAAGGAGATCGAGGAGTATGTGCGGGGGGTCGTCGGATCGAACGGCAACGGCAATGCCGCTCGCATCAACCCCACCCTCCCCTTCGCCGCCCCGCCGCCTTCCCCCCCTCTCCCGGTGAGGGAGAGGCCGGCCGCAGGCGCCAGCCTCGAGGATCTCCTCCGCACCACCTTCCGCCTCCCCTCCTTCCGCCCCTATCAGGAGGCGGTCTGCCGGGCGGTGGTGGAGACGCGGGACGTCCTGCTGGTGATGCCCACGGGCGCCGGGAAGTCCCTCTGCTACCAGCTCCCCGGGCTGGCGCGAGGGGGGACGACGCTGGTCGTCTCGCCGCTGATCGCGCTGATGGAGGACCAGGTGGCGAAGCTCCGCGAGGTGGGCCTCCGCGCCGAGCGCATCCACTCGGGGCGCGACCGGTCGGCCTCGCGGCAGGTCTGCATCGACTACTTGGCCGGGCGGCTCGACTACCTGTTCATCGCTCCCGAACGGTTGTCCGTCCCCGGCTTTCCCGAGATGCTCGCCAAGCGCAAGCCGGTGCTCATCGCGGTCGACGAGGCGCACTGCATCTCGCAATGGGGCCATGACTTCCGGCCCGACTACCGGCTGCTCGGCCAGCGGCTCCCCCTGCTGCGGCCGGCGCCGGTGATCGCGCTGACCGCCACCGCCACCCCGCGGGTGCAGGACGACATCGCCGGCCAGCTCGGCCTCGCCCGCGAGGGGCGCTTCATCCACGGCTTCCGGCGCACCAACATCGCCGTCGAGGTGGTCGAGATGCGCCCCGCTGAGCGCCGGGACGCCGTGCGGAAGATCCTCTCCGACCCCGATCGCCGGCCGGCGATCGTCTACGCGCCGACCCGCAAAGAGGCGGACGCCCTGGGCGACCTGCTCCAGGAGAAGTTCCCCGCCGCCGCTTATCACGCGGGGATGACCACCTCGGAGCGTGACCGCGTCCAGTCGGCGTTCCTCGCCGGCCGCCTGGAGGTGATCGTCGCCACCATCGCCTTCGGCATGGGGGTGGACAAGGCCAACGTCCGCACGGTGATCCATACCGGCATGCCCGGCAGCCTGGAGGGGTACTACCAGGAGATCGGCCGCGCCGGCCGGGACGGCAAACTGTCACGGGCGGTCCTGCTCTACTCCTTCGCCGATCGCCGGAATCACGAGTGGTTCCACGGCCGGGACTATCCCGAAACGGCCGAGCTCGAGCGGATCTACCGCGCGCTCAAGGCGGAGCCCCAGGTGGACGGCCAGATCCGCAAGCGCCTGGGGATGGACGAGGAGCTCTTCGAGAAGGCGCTGGAGAAGCTCTGGATCCACGGCGGCGCCCTGGTGGACCCGGACGGCAACGTCGCCGCTGGCGTCGCCGGCTGGCAGAACCCCTATCTCGCCCAGCGAAATCACAAGCTCCAGCAGCTCGAGCTGATGAGCCGCTACGCCGAGTCCCACGGCTGCCGCATGCTCCACCTGGTTCAGCACTTCGGCGACCAGGAGGACTCCGGAGAGCCGTGCGGCATCTGCGATGTCTGCGCCCCCGCGGAGGCCGGAGTCCGTCAGATGCGTCCGCTCAACGCCCTGGAGCGGGATCTCGTCGACCGCGTGCTCACCGCGCTACGCGGGCGCGACGGCCAGTCCACCGGCCAGCTCTACCGCGAGACCTGCCCGGAGGAGCTCTCCGACCGCAAGTCCTTCGAGCGCCTGCTCGGCGGCATGTCGCGCGTCGGCCTGCTGCGGATCACCGAGGACGAGTTCGAGAAAGAGGGGCGGACCATCCGCTTCCAGCGGGCGGTGCTGACTCCTGAGGGTTACCGGGGAGAGGTCACCGCGATCGCCCGCGCCGAGATGGCCGAGGAGATGCCGCGGACGCGCAAGAAGCGCCAGCGGCCGGATAAGGGGGAAACCCGGGCCGTCCGCCAGAAGATCGCCGCCGGCCTCATGCCGGACGCCCTGGCGCCGGGGGCCGCGCCGGATCTGGTCTCGCCGCAGGTCATCGAGGCGCTCAAGGTCTGGCGCCGCGCCGAGGCCCAGCGCCGCCGCGTGCCCGCCTTCCGCATCCTCACCGACCGCGCTGTCCTCGCCCTCGCCGCCAGCCGGCCGCGGACCGAGGTCGACCTCCTCAACGTCCCCGGGATCGGCCCGACGATCGTGCAGAAATACGGGCAGGAGATTCTAGGGATTGTCGGGGCGAGCTCCTGAACCCTAACGTTGAGGGCCCGCCGTGGGCGGCTCCCCGGCGTTCAGGGTCTCCGGCCCCGGCAGCGCTCCCGTAGGCAGAATCTGCAGGCCCGCGCTCCGCGCCAAGTCTGCCGGATTCCCAGCAGAAGATCCCTGGAGCCTCTGCAATCGCGTCATGTCGGCGACCTGAAGGGATCCGAGGAATGCCGCCAGCTCTGCCGCCACTGGGCATTGAGGGTCCTGGCGGCAGAGCACGGCAAGATGGGCGCCCACCGTCTCGTGCTCGTCGGTCGCGCTGCCAATCAGGAGGTAGGCGGGTCCGCCCGTCAGGGTTCCTGGCTGCTCCTCCCCATTCCCCGCGCGGGAAAGCCACTCCGCGACCGGGTTCAGCGCGGGAGCCGCCTGCCCGAGACGCGCCAGGCCGCGTGCGAGCTCGCCGGGAAAACTCCTCTGCCGCCCCCAGATTCCCGAGGAGCGGGCCAGGCGCACCACCACACCTTTTGGGTTCCGGCCGATCCATCGCGAACCCGAGGAGCCCTCCCGGGCAGAGCGGAAACCGAGCCCCAGGCCGGCCGTGCGGGTCATCGCGAGTTGCAGGAGCCTTCCAGCCTGCCGGGCGTCGAGTCCCGTGCCGTGGGCGATCCGCCGGCCCAGGCCCCTCCCGAAGAGACTCTCGAGAGCCTCGGGATCGAGCAACTCCTCGACCTCCTCAGGAACGACCTCCCGGTGGAACCGGCTGATCTCCGTCGAGGGGCTGAGCATCATCCGTGGTGAGAAAGCCTCGGCCCAGATCAGCGCATCCAGCCCCGCGGGACCGCGATGGATGACCAGTGTAAGCCCCGGATCGGCCGACCACGTCCAGGCTTCCGTATCGCTCGGCAACTCCCCCAACAGACCATTGCCCAGAGGCACGTTCTGTCCGGGGGGCTGCTGCTGCGTGGGGGGCCGTTCCGGTGACGCGGCGTTGAGCGTGCGCTCGAAGGCGGAGCCGCTCTCTCCCGGCGGCGACGCCTTCTCCTGCGTTGCCAGTTCGGGAAAGGGGGAGCGCGGCGCAAAGACGGGAAACGAGAGCTCGCGAGACGGCCGCTCGCCGCAACCGAAACTGAAGACCAGGGCGGTCAGCGTGTAACCAAGGAGAGTTTTCGATCGTCCTCTCATGACTGAGGACCTCCAGAGATGGAAAGAGAGAGCGGCAAAAAGACCCAGTTTTCCGGGCGCTCGATGTGAACGGTCCCTACCTCGCCCGTGGTGACTGAGACCGGCACGAGCAAGCAATGAACGGAGTTGTTCGCGGTCGACGGCTGCACGGCCCAGAGGCCCGGCAATCGTGGGAGGGATGCCGCTGCCGCCCAGGCCTCCAACTGCCGGAGGTCCTGGTCCCCTGAGTCCCCGGCCGGCTCCGGCAGCCCGGCGGCAACCAGCGCGGCATTGCCTGCGGGATCGAGGAAGACGCCGGCCTCAATACCGCAGGAGCGTAGGAGCAAGGCAAGAAGGAGGCTTTTGGACCGTTCGTCTCCGAGGCGTCCGAGCAGGGTGTCCACTGGCGCACGGAAGAAAGTGCCCGGCTCGCCGCCGGCGAAGGCGGGGATTGCCTGCACGAAAGCGGTGAGATAACGGACCAGATCGAGCCGCACCTGGAAGTCGCTCACGTCCGCAGCACCGCTACGCTCTCGCAGCAGGCTGGCGAGAGGAATGAGCGGCGCCGTGGCCTGGGCGGTCGCCACGGTAGCCTGGAGGTGAAGGCGGCGGAGGCGCTCCGGCTCCTCCGTCAGGGCTTCTCGGGAGCTTTTCGGTGCGGTCTCGCCCAGGGGGAGGAACCAGACGTCGCGGGGAGCGTAACGATCCCTATCGTCAGGGCGATCGGTTTCCATCTGTTCCAGCGCGGATGGAACCGGCGCTGGGGAGCGTGCCTCGGCTCCCGTGGCGCGATCGAACCCAATATCGAGCATCGCCTCGCCATGGGCCGGAAGAGGCCAGCGATGCCGGACCCATACGAGATCGGAGAGTGCGCCGTCGCGGCTGTACCAGCAGCGGCCGAGGTCGAACAAGTCACCTTCTCCCGTCTCAGAGCCGCTCTGGGTAACGGCTAGCCCATGCCAGTCCAGGGGACCGCCCTCGGGTTGGAGGCGGCTGTCGAGCCATGCGAGGACCTCGTGACGTACCCCTTCGTCAAGGGCCTCTGCGGCCGCGGTCTTCTCGCTCCGGCTCTCGGCTTCGATCTCCGCCTCTTCACCCCATTCGTCATAGAGAGCGCGCAACCGGACGTGGGAGAGGGTCCGTTCGACCATCAGACGGCAGAGGCGCAGCGGCAGCTCCAAGCCGTCGCGATAGATCGCCCGCGCCGTGCCATTGCCGCCGGGTTCTGCATCGAAGAGACAAAGGCTTTCATCGGGGAGCAGGATGTCCTTGGGCCGCCGCCGCCCGGCGTCGGATACGACGAGGGCCACCTGGAGGCTTTCGCCGGCGCCTCGATAGAGGACAGGTAACAGGGCCCGCAGGGCGGCCGCGAGGAGCCGTGCCCCTTCCAGGGTAAGCCTGGGACCCATTCCAGCGCTCGGCTCGCTCTCGGCCTCCGGATTGGGAATGAGAAGAAGGGCCACGGTGGCCAGAGGGAGGTCCCGGGTTCGCTCCCGGGTTTCCGGATCGACCAGCGTCCGCTGCCGGACGTCGCAATGGGCAGGCCCCAGGCGATAGGTGGCGATCTGCTCCACCTTGACCTCGATGGGTTCCAGCGACAGCCGGAAAGGGTAACGGCCGAGGAGGACGCGGTGGGGCTCGGGGAAGCTGCCCCCTGCGGCTTGGAGAAGCTGGCTGGTGCCTTCGGCATTCCGCAGAGAGCGCACCTGGAATTGCCTTCGGGGGCTCGATATCTCGTCCGTCAGCAGGGGCTCGACCAGCACGTCCCCACGGCGCGCCCGGCTGGTGCTCTTGGAGTCGTCTCCGCTTTCCTCCGCGGCCCGGCTCACGACGACATAGGCGCCTCGGGAGTCTTTGAAGATCCGGCCGGGGTAATGGAAGAAGTGGGCGCTCGCGTCGTCGCTCACCCCCAACTCAGTGAGGTTGGTGCGGTCGCGGATAGCGATCAGGTTTTGGGCCGTCACCTCCACCTGGGCGACCTTGGGCGGCAGGAGGCCACGGACTCCGGGGGCGCCCTCCTCCTCTTCAGGCGCACACACTGCTCGCGCCAGGGCCCGCACGTAAACCTTCTCTATGTAGTCGTTAGCCCGGTCGTTGACGTCGATGCGCGGCTCGCAGAGCAGCAAACCCTCCCGTGCCAGCCAGCTTAGGGTGGGAACGGTCGAGGCGCCGAACACCCGCACGACCTCTTCGACCTCGGTCCAGTGCTGCACGAGATCGGCCGTCAGGTGAGGCTCGACGGCAAGGCCGGTCGGGGGACGGATAACGGGACGGGGGAGCGCGTCCAGGGCCGGAGCGAGGGAGAAGCCTGGATCGAAGTGGGTGAGCGCCATCTCCACGTCGGGGTCCACCTGCAGGACGAAGGCGATGGACTCCGCTCTGTCGCCGGTATGACGCGCGGCCTCGCCACCGGCGGCGCGAAAGCGGCTGAAACGAGCTCCCGCGCGCACCAGCCGCTGGCACTCCCGACGGACCTCGCTCCACGCTCCCTCCAGCAGCAGGACGCAGGCGTCCTCGGGCGAGTCGGCATAATGGAGGGGCTCCTCGCGCAGTAGCAGGGGGCCGCGGCCCAGGTCGCGTCGGCCATCGCCACAGAGCCGGTAATGCCAAGGGACGGCCAGCCGCTCGCAGGCCGCGACCAGGTCTTCGAGGCCCAGGCGCTCCTGGGCTCCGGCCCGAAAGTCCCGGAACCGGTAGAAGCTCTGGAGGGGTTGCGACTCGTCAGACAGCCCCGGCGCGGTGGCGATGCCCACCGCGGCCATTTCCGCCGTCTCCCGCTCTCGTGCCTCCCGTGCCGAGCGCGAGAAGTCCCGCGCCACGGCATCGACGCTGCAGAGGCTCTTCGCCCATTTGCCTGTCTCCTGCATGCTGTCGCAGCCCAGGATCAGGAACTGTGGCGCACTCTCCTCCTTCTGGTCACCGAAATCCCCCAGGCCCAGCAGCTCCGCGAGCCGCAGGACCAACCTCCTGAAAGCGAGTTGGGCGTGTACCTCCACGGGACCGACGAACGACTCGACGTCATCTACGACGATCAAGCCTATGTTGCGCAGGAATGGAGCGAAGGTGTCCGTCCGGTCGAGGATCGTGAGCACCAGGTCTCGCAGGCAGCAGATAACCACGTCCGGGACAATCCCCTGGCTCAAGTCGTTCATCAGGTCGGCACCCGGATGGCGCACCCGCACGTTCCAGCGCAGAGGCGAAGGCAGGATGGTCTGGCGGAAGCGTTCCGCCAGAGCGTTAGCGCCGTCGTCGCTCCGCACCACGATCAGCGTGCTGCGGGTGTGGACGAGAGCGTGATTGGCCGCTGCCAGCATGGCCAGGGTGGTTTTCCCCTGCCCTTCCTGAGCCAGCACGATCTGGTGGCGCACCCGCTGACCACTGCGGTCCTCGATGACCTCCTGGAGATCTTCCTTGAGTGTCAGATGCTCGAGGGCCAGCGGCGGATCGACGTGGACGAACCCTTGGAGCGCCAACTTGGTGAGCACGGACCGCTGCATGGGCGTGAGCTTCCGTGGGGCGGGAAGGAGCTCCGCCACAAGAGGCGAAAGGAAGCCGGCGGTGCGAGGGTCGACCTCGGAGAACAGGAGGGGCTCGACCGTCCGCTCGTCCCAGGGCAGGGGTGCGGTCACCTGCCGCTCCGCCGCGAGATGGGCCAGGACCTCGGGCCAGCCGTTGGCCTGGGTCTCGGGCGCCGGTCCTTGCGTCGCGACCGCGACCGGCAAACGCTCCCTGCCGCGCAGGGCGAGATGGAGGGCCCAGGAGATCCAGAGCAGGATCGCCACCGCCGTTTCTCCGGGGTGAACCCGGTAGGGGTCACCTCCGAGGGAGAACCAGGCCCAGATCAGGAGGGGAGTGGTGGCGGCTACCGGCCAGACTGCCCATTCCAGGTAGGAGCGGGACGGCGCGGCAAGGAACGGGGTACCAAACCGCCGGCGCCATAGCGGCAGTACCTCCGGGTTCTCCCGGTCCGCCGCCAAGTTGCCCCCGATCTGGCGCAGGAAGATCACCCTCACCGCGATCCCCGCCAGCGACCAGAGCACCGCCCAGAAAATGGCCGAAAGAAAGCCAGCTAAGAATGGATAGCGCTCCAGAGGGAGGTACCAGGCGAGCTCCGGCCGGCGGCCCAGGAGCAGGAACTGCCAGGCCGAAAGCCCCCGGGAGAGTCCCAACTGGGCCCGCAGGAAGGGATTGGCGGCCAGAGCCATCAGATAGAGAGCCGCGGTGACCAGCCCCGCCAGTAGGAAGCTGGGGCCGAGGCTGGCCACCAGGAGGGGCTCCGGTTGGGGCTGCACCTGAACCCCGGCAGGCTGTGACGGCTCCACCGCTGCGGGCCGGCGGCGGATGAGCCGTCTGGAGAAACGGAAGAGCCCTCGCACCGTGGCGACCAGCAGGCGCAGCGGCCAGACCGGCACGGCGAGCACCGAGCTCCAGAGCTCGAGCTTCAGCCAGGCCGCCAGGCCGAGGCGCCTTCCTGGGCTGTCCAGAGCTGCGTTGAGTTGGCGCTGGAGAAGAAAGGCGAGACCCGCGGGGATCGCCAGGAGGGCGAGAGTGAGCAGGCCGGCGCTGACGCTCCCCAGGTCGCGCAGGATATCCAGCAGCCAGCCCACGGCCGGCCGCATCGCCACTCGGGGAAGGGCCCAGAGGAGCTTCAACAGGTTGACGATGTCCGTGCTGGTCATGGCGTGCCGTCCACGGGTTCCGGCTGCTCGGAATAACGGACACCGTCGCTCAGCGCCCGGGCGACGTCCTTGTAGCCGGTGAGAGGATTGATGGGCGAGCCGAGGCTCTGCTGCTCGTGCGAGAGGGGGAAGATCCGATCGTCCGGCAGGGTCACCCGATTATGGAAGGACTCGAACCGCCGGAGGTTCCGCATGCTGTGGACGCGGATACCCTGGACCAGCGACAGCATGTAGGCGGCATTGGGCCGGATGCCGGCGGTGATGACCTGCATCGTCTCGGTGGTCGGCATCTCGTGGCGGGTGACCTCGCGGGCTTTCTGGAACACCGTGGCGAACCCCGGATGGACCACCAGGGAAGCGTCGGCCAGCACCTGGACGTTGTCGGGATCGAGCCCCTCGTACCCCTTGAACCCCGCCCCGAATCCTAGGTTCGAGTAGCAGCGGGTAACGAAACGGACCAGCCGTTGGCCCGCTTTCTCGGCGAAGAAGTGCTGCTCCGAAATGGGTTCGGAGACGATCGGCTCGAACTGACCACGGCAGTAGCGCAGGATGCGCTCCGACTCCGCCAGGCAAGCCCGCTCCCGCCAGTCGGCGAACCCTCCGGCCGCTTCGATCAGATCCCGCATGCGGTCCGGCAGGTCCTCCCGGCGGCCGACGCGCTTGGCGTAGTAGTCCTCCAAGTCCTGGGGATCGATGAGCCGGTCGCCCGCGCCTCCGGCGCGGCTGTCGAACAGTTTGCGCACGTCTTCCTGCCGGTCCGCGCTATCCGCCATGCGCGAGCGGACGCCCAGGTCCTCACTACGCCGGGAGAGGGCCTGAAGCTGGATATCCACGCTGCGGTTGAGGCGGTAGGCCAGCTTGGAGTCGGCGACCGCCCTCTCCAGCACCCGCAGGGCGAAGCCGCGTGTTGCCACGGCGCCCGTCAGCTCCAGCCGGCTCTCCAGGAAGGAGCGGACCGAAGGTTGGGCCTCCTGATCTGGCGGCAGGCCGCTACCCCACAACAGGCGGCGCACCGCCGCCGCCATCTTATCGATGGCTTCCCGGACGTCCATCGACCGGCGCCGTATGTGCCAGTGCGCCAGGGCCCAGGCGGGCGCGAAGAGCGTGGCCCCCCCCACCAGTGGCGCCGCCGGTCCGAGCAGCAGATCGAAGACGCCGGGGTGCCGTTGCAGTTCGAAAAAATAGGCGATCGCGAAGGCCAGGGGCGCGCCGAGCACCGGGCAGAGCAGACCCCAGAGGAGCAGGCCCAGGCGCAGAGAACCGAGGTCGGGCTTGCGCTCCGCGGTCCGGAGGACCCGCAGCCGGGCCTGGCTCACTGGTGACATGGCGGGAATCTGGTGATGCAGGGACAGGGTCTCCTTGTGGCGCCGCAGCTCCTCTTCGCGCTGGAACGTGTCGCGGGTGCCGGCGCGCAGCAGGTGAAAGCCGGCCTGCGCCGCCTTCAGCCCTCCGGCCCCCACGTAGTCCTCGATCAGACGGTCGCTGTGCTGGCGGACCCGTTCGAGCTCCTTCGACAGCAGGCGGGAGGTCTTCAGACGGAGGTCGTCCACCATGTCGTCCACTCGTCCCTGGCGCCCCGTCAGCTCGCTCCACCGGTCCTGGATCTGTCCGTAGAGAGAGCGCTCGAACTGCTCATCGAACGTGGCGGCGATCTCCTGGGCGGGCGTGGTCTCGTCCGGCATCCGACGTTCCGTGACCCGCTGCGCCATGGCATCAGCCGCCTCGCGGGTAAGGGCGCTCAACACCTCCCGGGCGGGTGTTACGAGACGAGCCACGGGCGGCGGAGCGAAAGGCTCGGGAGGCTCGATGCGGACCTCCGGTCCCTCCTTGATCTCGGCGAGGCACTCTCTGGCGAGGCGATTGGCGAGGTATTCGCGAGAGCGCAGGGCCGGAAAGTCGATCTCGTAGCAGGAGAAAGACGAGAACAGGTCACTGCCACCCGCGCTGACCGAGGTCTGGCGTAGCCAGAGATCGCTGGAGAGATCGCTTCGGGTCTGGAAGGCCAGGAAGTCCCGCGTCTGACGCACGGCGTCCGAGAGGCTGAGGGAGGCCGTATCCGTCACCCGGCTGTTGACGAAGATCTGGGAGATACATCGCCGCCCAGGCGGCAGGACGCACTCCACCCAACGGCGAATGCCGTGAATGCCATCGATGATGGCGGCCTCCTCGCAACGGTTAAGAACCAGTTCCTCGCCAGGGAACGGATCAGCCGGATGGGGGGTCCAGAGGATCGGCGTGACGCACAGGCAGCGGTCGAACCCCTCTCGATAGGTCTCAAAGATGGGAGTGAACGCCCGCAGCAGCTCGGCGTGGACCTCGCGCAGCACCGGGCGCAGGGTCTCGCGAGTGAAGGGCTCGCTCATGTCCCCGATTACGAAGACTGTTAGGCGCGGCGGGCGTCGGGTGGGGCGGTTGCGGTATTTAGACAGGAGCGAGAAGCCGAAGAGCTGGCGGACCTGGTGGTTGAGAGCCCGCCGCAGCTCGGCCGGCAGCGCTCCGCCGTCGTCGTCGCCGAGCCCCGGCAGGCCATCCGAGGAACGATGGGCTTCCGGCAACAGGGGCACGTCCTCCAGGAGCTTGTACCGTTGCGGCTCGGAGTTGCCGGAATCTTCCAGGCCGAGCCGCGCAAGACGCTTCGACAGGACCGCTGACGCAGAGCTGTCCTCGTCCTCCCCCGTCAGAACCAGACTCGCGAGGAAGCGGCTGGGAGCTAGAGGCAGCTCCAACTCGGGGTCCGAAGCCTTGCGCTCCGGAGCGGGTGGAATGGGCGCTTCGCGAGCTTCGTCTCCCGGGCGCGAGAGCGGACGAACGACCAGCTCGCCCAGAATTTCCAGAGATTGCTGGAGGGCGTCGCTCAGATAATCCCGCTGCCGCGCCTGGACCAAGACGTTGACGTCCAACTCGGCCACTCGCTCCCATTGGAGGTCTACCCAGAGCCGGACAAGCCCGCGGTGGAGATGTTCGGCCAGCAGCCGTAGCCGGTGGGGGAGCTCTGTCTCCTGGTTCCCGGGCCGTGTTTCCCTGTCGTCGTGATCGAACAGCCCGAGACGGAAGGGTGAGACGGGGAGCAGGTCGAAGACGACCGCTCCCGGCTCGCCGGCCGTGCTCGCCCAGCCGGTGGTCTCCCAATCCCGGCCCAGGAGGGAGCTGGGGTCGAGCGGCGCCGGCAGGTCCGACTCTCGCGGACGCAGGGGCTCGGGGATGAAGAGATCCAGATGGGGCCGCGAGTCGGAGCTGAGGTCGAGCCACTGGCTCCAGGCCGGTAGAGGGGCAGGCACCGCGGCGAGATGGGACTCCGCGGCCTTTGCGTCGCCGCGGCTGAGCTGTTCCTCCACAGCCTGATCGACGCGCAGGAAATCCCCGGAGACCTCGACGTCCGCGTGTCTTAGCCACCCCCAGGGCGCGGGATCGCGCCCCTCCTGCAGAGCCCGGCAACGGCCGATGCAGGCCAGTAGGGCCTGAGGGCTGTGCCCCTGCTTGACCCGATTAAGAAGAGGGGTCACAAAGACGTCCAGCTCCTTGAGCCGTTGAACGAGATAACGCAACCGTTCGGCCGCCACGATGGGATCGGGGCTCAAACGGGTCCATTCGAAGTAGCGACGCCGCAACAGCTGGCGCACAGGAGGTTCCGACTCCTCACGCCAGATCTCCACCACTCCGGCGTCGCGGGGCGTGGCGACCTGATAGCTGCCGTCGCGGTAGCGGACCAGACCCAGGGAGCGCAGAATGACCAGGTCCAGGGCCAGCCAGGGGAGGTCCCCCTCCCCTAAATAGCGCGCCACGCTCACCACCCCTTTTTCGTGCTCGCACCACTGGCGCTCGTCCGCTTCACTGCCTGGCCGCACGGCGAGGAGGCGCAGGTTCTGGAGGGAGGGGTCGGCTCCGGCCACGCGCAGGCCCAGCCAATCGTCGCCGAGGCGCTCCAGGATGGCGAGGCCGAAGCGCCCGACGCCGATGACGATCGTCGGGGCTGGAAAGACCAGGCTCAAGCGCGCCTCCCTCCCGGCTGAGCGGCGCGGAGCCGCTCGAGCCTGGTCGCCAGCTCGCTCTCCTCCAGCGAACGGAAAAGAGAGTGGAACTCCTTCGGCACCTCGCGGGCGAGGTCGGGGTTCTCCATTCCCCTCCAGGCCTCGCTGAAGGTGCTCAGGAGGTCCAGGCTCTGGGCCAGGTTGAGCTGCGCCTGGCTCGGGGGCAACCGGGCCGCGTTGAAGCTCGCGTCCTCGCCGAGGGTGCGCTGCTCCACGCTCCGGTTGCGCAGCTTCTCCAGCAGCTTCTCCAGCGCCTCCTGGAGGCGATGGAAGGCATCGGAGTAGTCCTTGAGCTTCGCGTTCTGCTCGGGAGCCGGGCTGGTGCCGTACTGGGTGCGCAATTCGTCCCGGTTGCGCCGCCATTGGAAAGGAAGATCGACGATCTGTCCCAGGATCTCCGGCGCTAGCCCTTCCCGCACCGCCTTCAGCATCTTGCGGAACGGCAGGTACTTGACTTTCTCGGCTTCCAGCGCCTGAGGGAGTTGCTCGATGGCGTCGGACAGGGTCGGCCCCAGCGGGGTGAGGCCTTCCTCCTCGAAGTCCCCCTCGGCCTCGGCCGGCTGCCACTCCGGATCCGCCAGCCAGTAGCGCCCCTCCCGGCGGACGATCAGGCCCGGGCCGCCGGAGCCGTTCGGGCGGGACGTAAGGAGGGCCGCGAAGTTGATCACGTGGTCACGCAGCAGATCCTGGCGGTGCTTCTCCTGGGAGCTGTCGGGGTCGAGGTCCGGCAGCGAGTCCTCCCAGTTCTTGTCGATGTGCAGCACCTTCGGTCGCCGGGCCAGGTTGCGGAACTGGTGGTACTGATCCTTCATCTCCCGCATGCGCCCGAAGACGTAGAGAGGAACGTTGAGCACCGCCCGGTAGAAGATGATCTCCTTGGGGTTGTTCCATCCCGTGGTGACCCAGGTCAGGCGGGAGTCGGCGGTCCGGATCACCTCGGCCAGAGAGCTGTTCTTGAAATCGGCGTCAATGGCGGCCAGGTAGACGTGGTCCGGCCGCACACCGCCGTGCTGGTCCCGGGCGTCTTCGTAGACGCAGAGCAGCGAAGCCTTCTCTTTGACCAGGCGCTTGATCTTGTCCCGCAGATAGTCGGCGTGCTTCTCCTCGCCAAGTTGGAGCTGGAACTCGGACGGCTGGTGGCGATAGCCGGTGATCAGGTTGCGAATGGCGTTGTGGCCATTCCGCTCCACCTCCGCTAAATTGCTCATGTAGATCGCCCGGTAGACGACCTCGAGCTCCAGGGCGTCGGAGAGCGTCAGGCCGTCCCGGCGCTCGCGGTCCGCGTCGTGGGGGTCGCCTCCGATGTATGTTTTAAGTTGACCGTAGATATGCTTGCGGAGGTCGTCGAACAGCTTTTCCAACTTCGCCGTGGCGCCGCCGCCGCGGCGCACGCTCATCGCGGTGACCGTGTCGCTCAGCAGGAGTTGGATAATGCGATCGCCCAGACTGAGCTCCGGCAGGTTGGCGATCTTGTCCTCATAGTAGAAATCCCACATCCGGCGGCCGTCCTCGATCTGCAGCGCTTCGGCGTCGAGGACATACTGATTGGTCGACGTGTCGCCCTCCTCGCGCAGTTTCTCCATGCGCTTGGACTGCTCCTTCTCCAGGCTGTCGAAGCCCTCCTCCAGCTTGCGGTGGGTGGCCACGAAAGCACTCAGGCTCTTCTGGAAGTCCCCCAGGCGCTCGGTGAAAACCTGAGTGACCACCTCCATGGCGCGATCGATCGCTTGCTGCTGGAACTGCTCCAATAGCGCCTGGGCCGTGGCCTCCCTGACGTTCTGGTTCTCCCCCCGGCTGCCGAGATCGAATTCGGCCGTCCGCTCCGGCGCCCTGCGCTCCCAGGCGACCCGCTCCAGGATCGACAGCACGGCGTAGCGCTTGGCCACCAGGTCCACATCTCCCGCTTCCTCATTGAGGAAATCCAGGGCGACGAGAGAATCCATGCCTGGAAAGGCAAGACCGCCATCCTTGTAGCCGCCGTTGAGGATACGCATGCCGATACCGCGGAACTCGTCCATCCAACCCTCGGCACGGTGCACGAGCTCTCTCACCGTAGTGGCACCGGCCGGCGGGGGCGGATCGTCCTGGAGCCGCTGCTCAATGGTGCGCCTGGCGAACCGGAGAAGCCCCGGAGGTTGGTTTTCTTCCTCGGAGACCACCGGCAGGACCATGGCGCCAATGGAGTAGCGCATGCCAGCGGTCGCCAGCTGGACCTGCGCCTCTTTGAGCAACTCCGGGCGGAGCTCAAAGCCGGCGCCGTCTTCTTTCGGTACCTCTCCGAGCCGGTGGCCGTGGCGGAAAAGGGTGAGAAACCGTTTCGCATCGCCTTCTTTGTACTCGGACTCCGCCAGTAGACGCACTCGCTTCATGAACAAGCGGTCTACAAGCTTTTCCCGGATAAGCGGCTCCTTCTTCTGGAATTCCGAGACCGGGATGGCCTTCTCGTTTTTGCTGTTGCCCAGTGTCACTTCGAAAAAGGGCGCCGGGTTGTTGCGTAGCAGGGCATAGACCGGGTCGCCCGGAATCGAGCGCAGGAAACTCGCCCTCATCAGCGACAGGGCCGCCGCCTGGGCGCAGTAGTCCACCAGGCCGTCCACCGGCACCAGCAACACGGCCGAGCCGTAGGAGCCGTAGAAGGCGGTGAAGCCCACAATTCCTTTGGCCTCGAAGTCGTGGGGTACCAGGAAACGCTGGTGCTGGGTGTAGTTGTCGTAGTCCGAGGCTTGATGCCCATAGAGAGGGGAGAAGAATTGGAGGTACAGGCCGTCGGCCGCCGCGTCCACCGGCTCCGCGACAGTGAACGACTGGGGCTTGTCCACCACATAGACGAACTCGAAGGGGCGCTGCCTCACAACCCGCTTCGCGATGTCCGACGGATCATAGTGAAACTCGATGCCATCCTCGGGGAAGAAGCGCGAGTCGGGAGCGCCCAGCTTCATCAGGTGCTCCATCTCTTTGAGCGCCGCGTAGCCGTTGGCAAACGTGCCATCACGGTTGATGCCGGTAAAATCTTCGAACACCGCGGGCAGCACGGCGACGCCGATCATCGCGGGCTTTCCCAACTCTCGCGCCAAGTCGCGCAGCATGAAGGCTATGGGCAGATGGCTGCCCGAGCCCGTGCCGCCCGCCACTGAAAAACAGACCACGATCCGGATCTCTGGGCTGTCCAGCCGCCGGTGTCCGTGCTCGTGGGACTTGAGCTGTTCGAGCAACCTGCGGAACTTCGGAACGAAATCCTTGTGTTTCATCTGATAGAAGACGCCGAGCCGCGACTCGATACGGATCTGGCCGGCGCCGGCCGTGTCGCCGGCGCGGAAACGGTAGTTCTGGGGCACCCACTGGGTGAAGTACGGGTCGGGCTCCAGGAACATCTTCCCGGAGGCGAGGTCCGAGTACTCTTCCTTCTCGAAGTCGCTGATCAGGAAGGTTCCATCGGCGATCTCGCGGTACGCCTCCAGATCGTTGATGTTGGTGTCGACCAGGGCGAACTTGACGAGGCTCCTGTAGCGCTCTTCAAAGTCGGGTCGCCGCCGTAAATGTTTTGCGATCCGGCTTACCATACGGCAACCGCAGCCGCCCAGGCCGACGAACAGGGTCGGGCAGACGGCGCTCGGTTTCGTGAGCAGCTCGTCGACGACATAACTGACTTCCTTTGCCATCTTAATGACCTCCGGCAGATCCATGGTTCCTGGTTTTTGATCGATCGATATTCCTATGGCCGCGCGCTAACCCACCTGCCAACCGGCGGCCGCGTCTTCCTGATAACCCTCCCGATCCTCCAGGCGCTTGAGCAGCTTGGCGCGCCGCAGCCTGGCCACCTTTGGCTTGCTCTCCTCCTCGGAGGCCGCCGGGGCGTAGAAGTCCTGCTGCGCGAGACGGGCGATCTTTCCTCCTCTATCGGGTACCGCCAGGAAGGTCACGCCGCCCAGGGCGATGGCGAACAGCCGGCCGCCGAAGGTCTCGGGCTCCGCGGCCATCCGTCGCTGAAGGTCGGGTTCGACCCGCAGGATCACCTGCGAGCGAGCCATGTCGCGATGGGGCTGAAGGAAGAGCTCCGCCGTCTCCTGATAGCTCCCGCCCGGCAGCCCGAAACGGAAGGGATTGGCCCGCAGCCAAGCGAGGACCCTGGGCCCGAATGGGAGGCCTCGGCGGACCAGGCGCAGCACTTCCTGCGAGGAGTTCTTCTGCTCTACTGTGTCGCCATAGCCTGTCCAGACCAGGGGTTTGAGCTTGGCGGCCAGGGCCTCTGGCTTGAAGAACGAGCTGTTCCTGACCATGTTGATGGCGTAGAGCAGCAGCAAAAGAAGCAGGAGGCCCACGACGGCCCATAGAATTCGCGGGCCGTAGCAGGCCCAGAAGCCCGCCGGAATCACCTCGATCTTGACCGGTATCAGGATGGGCGCCAGTGGCGGCGCACCCGCGGGCTGAAACTGTCCCGCGGCCGGCGCCAACCCTACCCTCGTGCGGTAAGTGCCGTCTCCGCAACAGCGGTCCGGCATGACCCGCAGCGGCAGGGCACCGCCTCTCGCGGTCGAGCCCAGGCCCACGACGAAATCGCGGACGAGGAGTGGACTACCCTTGCCGTCCCTCAGGACTTCTTTCCGGCCGAGAGCGGCAAAGCCCAGTGCGAGGTCGTCCGGGTCTTTTGGCCAGACCACCTCCGCGTCGCCCTCACCCGCCACCACCGCCCGCAGAGCCAAGTCCCGGCGAAAGTTGCCTGACACCTGTAGGGGCAGATCCGCTATCTCCCCTGCCTTTACCCGCGTCACCAATTCCTGGGGAACGCGGATGTCGTAATTAACGGCGAAGTGCACCGGCAGCTCGACAACGGGGAGCTGGCGCCCGCCCGCGCCGGTCTCGAAGGTGAGGCGCAGCACCGTGTCGAAGGAGCGTTGGAACGGCTGCGGTCCGCAGTAAGGCGCCACGCGCAGAGCGAGGTTGTAGCCCTGGTCCACCCGCACGGACTGGCTCGTCCCCTCGCGAACTCCTCCCAACTCCGCCGAAACGCAAGCGGGCAGGTCCCCCCGATCTCGCCATTCGACACGGCCGGGCGCCGGCGGGAAAGAGCCTGTGAGAGTGAGCGGACGCAGGGCGCTGTCGCCCGGCCGTAGCGTGCCGAAGTCAAAGCGTCCTGGCCGCGGAGCGATCACCAGAGAGGAGACGGCGAGCAGCATCGGCCGTCCAGAGAGATGGACCGCGTCTCCCGAAGCGAGATTCAGTGTCACCTCCGGCTGGAACTCGTAGTCACCATGGGGCAGGTCACTGCGCAGCAAACCGAAGCGGGCGCGGTCTCCCGGCAGCGGATTGGCGGTCAGCTCAAGTGGGGATGAGCCCGGCTGGTCGGGCCGGCGCACGCGCACCACGGTTTTCAGATCACCCCCGGTGACGTCTCCTCCCACCACATCGCCCTCGCCGTTGACCAACTCGGAAAGCACGCAGATCGAAGAGCCGGTATCCACGCCGAAGTGCACCGGCGCCCCCGGGTGGTCGCACGATCCTTGAGAGAAGCTCATGCGTACGGAGAGGCGGTACTCAGGGAGCGCTACCACCTTCCAGGCTTCTCCGGCTCCATTCACTTCTACCGTCACCGGCTCGACATTTGGCCGGTAGTCGAGAGACGCGAAGCGGAACACCCGGCCTCTTGGGTAGTGGTGGATACCCGTGCGGGGAGCTGCCACGATCTGGGGCGCGTTGCCCTTCTGATCGCGGACCGAGAGCGTGAGCGGCGGCCCCTCGCCCGGGGCCACGGCGAGCAGGCGTACCCGTTCGGCCCCGCGATGCGCGGCGAGGCGCTGCTTGCCTGGAGCCAGCAGATAGGACTCGTACCCCTGAGAGCGGGACAGGGCCGTGGCGAACGGATGGAGAATTGCCGTCGGATCGCTGCCTCCCACTTCGATCGCCTCCCCCCCTGTGCGAACGGCCAGCGCGGCCATGGCCGGCGTAGCCTTCGCACCGCGGAACAGCAGCAGGTAGAACTGGAAGAGGCCGTCCTTTCGCGACCTCAACCCTCCGATAAGACCCTCAATGTCCGGTTGTTCCTCACCGGTCGGCGTGCATTCCCCATCAGTAAGGAAGATCACCACTTGGGCAACATCCGGCCGGTAGGCTTGGTCAAGCAGGCGTCGCGTCGCGTCGAGGGCGGTGCGGCAGCGGGTGTGGTCCGCCTCGTAGCGGGCCAGGGTCTTGTCCAGGCCGAGCATGTCGAGCACCTGCGAGCGGTTCTGCCGCAAGGGAGCTATGGGCGGCGGTGGCACGCCGTCGTGGGGACCGTTCAGGCGCACCACAGAGACTTCGTCCCGATCGTCGAGCATGCTGACCAGCGACTGCACCGCGAAGATCGCCAGACGGTCCGGATCGGTCGTCTTCATACTCCCCGAGTCGTCGATGATGAAGACGAACTGCGCTGCCCGCGCGGCCGCCGAGGAGATCTCAGGCTGCGCCCCGGTTGGAATAGAGATCCCGCAGAAGAGTAAGAAGAACAGAAGAGAGACTCTGGAGTTCATCAGAGAGAGGCTCCCGTCGGCGCCTCGTCGAGATCGAAGCGAGAATAGTGGCTGAGCAGGGGACGGAGCTGATTATCGCGGTGCAGAATCTGATCGATGCAGGAGCGCAGGTCGGTCCCGGCTTCGTGCTGGAGCACGGCCATCAGAATGACCTTGCGTTGGCCGGAAGTGTCGATGGGATGGGCAGGATCGCAGGCTTGGCCTTGCGTCCGGTCGTGCCAGTACCGGCCAAGACCCAGGGTATGCAGGCTTCGGGTTGGCCGAGAGACGTTGTCCGGCCAGGAGCGGGCGTCCTCGATCCATGCTTTGAGCTCCGCAGCCCGGTTCATCGCCCGGTCGTCCTCGCTCGTCCACTCTGAGCCTTCGCACGAAGCCGTTCCGACGGCGACCAACTCGTGGGCCTTCCCCAGGACCTCCTGCAGGCCTTTGGCACTCTCGAGACGATGGACAAAGTCGTCCCCCGTCAAAACCTGGCCGTTGAGCTGCACCCTGTCGTCCCGCTCGTAGACCCAGCTGTATGCTTCCGAGAAGATCACGACGCGGAAAGGGTAGGAATGGCCGTTCGATAGCCGGCACTCAAGGCCGTGGACGTCGGCCTTCGTACCATCGCTGAAGGTGATGGGTTCGACGGGTGGTGTTTCCGTCGGCTCCGGGTTGTGGGCAGGAGCCTGCCCCCTTGGTTCGGACTGTGAAGGGAGAAGGTTGGGCGCGATGTCCAGCCGGGTTTCCACCTGCTCAGCGGTGCGAACGGGAGAGGCTTCCAGAGGCCTGAGGAGACGGTCGTAGATGAAGTTGGTGAAAAGTCCCAGGATTAGGACCCAAACGAGCTCCTTGAGCAGCCATCGAGCCCAGCCGGGTAAAGGAAGCTCGATGATCACCGTCCTCCTCCAAAGCCAAGAACTTTCCAGCCCGCTGGGCGATTCACAAGATCCGCGGGCGGTTCGGGTTCCAAGAGATGGACGATCCTGCTCAGAGGGAGCACCTGATCCGAACGCAGAGGCTCCCGAGGTTGGAGTTTCCCAATGCGACCCCGGGAATCGGGCAGGGCGAAGAACAGCAGCGAGCTGCCTTTCTGCGCCGTCGCGAAGAGTCGCCCCTTGGCTTCGTCCGGGTGGCTCCGGAAGTACTCGAATGCCTGCCGTTTCGATACCGGCGTCAATACCAGGCTGTCGGGCCGCCTACCGAGGTCGATATGGACCGCCTCCTCATACCGTGTCCACGGCAGGCCGAAGATCAATGGATTGGCGGCCAGCCAAGCCAGCGCTCGCCGTCCCAGGGAGAGCTGCCGGACCACCAGGTTTTGCAAGTCTTCCCGCCGGCCTCCACCCACTACATCCCGGTTCTCCGTCCAGAACAAGGGTTGAAGGTGTTGTGCCAGAAGGCTGGGCGAGAGAAACGTGCTGCTGAAAAACATGACTCGCACGTAGACTCCTGCCAGAGCGATGAGAAGAGCGGCCCCTTCAGCCCGAGCTTTCACGGCTGCGCAGGAATCGCTCTCGACGATGATGCCCAGAGGGATGTCGGCGGCCTTATCGAGAGCGGTAATCTGGAGGCGGGCTTTATACCGACCCGGTGGTGTGCAGTGGCGCGCGGCAGCGAGCAGGCGGACTTGACGGCTTCCTGGACCCTTGGAGATCTTGTGTTCCCCGGTTTGCCGATCGGTGGTGTCCGCCAGAGTGAGGGCGAGCCCTTCTGGCCAAGCCTTCCCGTCGGCTTGAGTCAGCTGTGCAAGGAAATCGAGGTCCGGCCGCGAATCTCGCCCCAGGTCGACAAGCACCTCCCGGGCTTCGCCAGCCTGGAGATGAATCTGGATCTCTCGAGAATCCTGTGCGAGAGAAGGGCTCGCAAGGACCGACCCCAAGGTCGCGATCGCGAGGTTGAGGCCCCACCCACCAGGGAGCCAAAAGCATTTCGAGCTGTTTCGCATCTTTCCTCGTCCAGGAGGAAAGACACGATGGGAGGGAAAAAGTTGAAGAACCGGTGTGGGAGGGTGCTTCAGGAGACGGAGCGAAGCCGCTCCGTCATCCTGGGATCTTCGGGTCTGGATAGGCCTTTACGGGCGCTCCGGGATCGAGGGCTCGCTCTGCGCGAAGATCGAGTTGAGGAGCCCGGCTAGGCGCACTCCCCCTTGCAGAAGCCGCCGCTTCACCAACGGGATGTTCTTGTAGACGTACTCGTAGCTGAGCTTGCCGTCGCCGATCTGGTAGACCCGGTCCCGTAGGGCCTTGGATTCATTCGCCCAGTCGGCCGGCGGCGCGCTCTGCCAGGTCTGGAGCTCCTGCAGCGTGGGGTGATCGATGAACGCGGCGAATTCGGAGAAGCTCAGCTTCTCATTGTCGACCATCCCCGAGTCCCAGACCGAGTGGAGGTTGGTCTCGTCCCTTTCCTTGAACCAGAACACCTTGATGGCATTGCCGCCGAAATCGGCCCGCCGTCCGACGTGCAGGGGCTGGTGGATGTCACCCACGAAATGAACGAGAAACTTCAGGGCCTCCTGCTTCGCCGGCCGGCTCGTCTGCGGATCGCGCAGCACGGCCGTGAACCGCTGGATCGCCTCGAGCACGTCGCCCGCGGGATCGCGCGCGGTCGTCTCCAGCGTCTCGGCGTCGTCGACGCTGATGAAGTGCCAGGGGGTGGATTGCTTCCAACTGGGATCGGAGCGGATCTCGTCCGGCCAGGTGCTCACCTGGTCCAGTCCCTCGGGGCCGAGCAGGCATTCGACGGCCCGGGCCGCCTCGTCCGTCAGGTGATTCATGGCAATCCGGCCGACGATGCGGTGTCCGTTCGGTCCCCAGGCGAGGACCGCTGAGGGTGCTGCGAAGAGCAGGGTCGCGAGGACCACGCAGGCTCGTTTCACGGGAAAGCCCCCTTTATCTATATGGATAAGATGTTTTCATCATAGCAGCCGTTCCGCCGCCGCCCACTCGACCAGCCCGAATGTCATCCGGGCGTTGATCTCTCCAAGCGGATTCAGCGCGATCGAACCGTCCTCGCGCCGGTAGCGCCAAGCGTCGATCCCGAACGGCCCCACGTACCCGGCGCGCCGGAGGGCCGCCGCCACCGCCTCGACGGTCTTCAGAAGCTGATCCCGATCCTGCTCGGAGATGTCGGGATGGAGATCGATCCCCGCGAACTGACCTTTGCGGTCCACCCGCTGGCCATGGATGCCCACGATCCGCAACTCGTCTGGACCGAGCAGGGCGGAGACGCCGAAATCTTCCGTGCGGTCCATCCAGGGCTCGAAGAGGAGAGGACCGTGGTGTTCGAAGAGCCGCTCCACGGTCCGTCTGGATTTCAGATCAGTGAGACCTGGACCGTTCCTTTCTATGTAGCGGGAGCGTCCCGAGGCGGAGAGGGGGGCTTTGACGATCCAAGCTATAGGAGCCGTCCGGAGGACGCGATCCAGCTCCGCGAGGGATTCCACCATCCGGGCCCCTGGCAGGGTGTAGCCGATCTCCTCCGCAACCTGAAGGCAGAAAGCCCTATGGTGAACGGCGGCAACGACGGCCGGAGGGGGCGTCGGGAGCTGCCAGAGAAGGTCGCGGAGGGGTGTGTCCCAAGAGATCGGGGTGGGAAGGCGCGGACCGCCGCGATGCGCTATCGCTTCGGGCGTCTCGCACCAGGCCAGGACCTCGCCGGCTGGAGGGAGGTCACCCAGGAGACCCGATTCGTCGAGGCCGGGACCGATCGGCGCCGGGCTCCACAGCCGGTCCCCCTCGCGGGCGAAGGCGCGTAGCCGGACCGCCATCCGGGCGAAGGTTTCCAGAACGGTGCGGGGGGGGGAGTTCCGCCGTCGGCCCGCGAGGTCGTCTTCGGCGAGGAGATTGGCGAGGATGCGCCTCACGGCTCACTCTCCTCCTCCAGCCGCCGGATGAACTCCGGATCGAGCCCCGCCGCCTCGCGCCCCTCGCGGTGGAAGGCCCTCCCCCGGGCCTTTGCCGGGCGGAGGGGCCAGGTGAGGTTGGCCTGGAAGGCATCCCAGGGGGACTCGTCCTCCCGCTTCAGGACCTGGAGCCAGGTCCAGCCGAAGCGGACGTGCTCGATCTCGTCGCGGTGGACCCGCTCGATCACCGCGGCGGTCTTCGGGTCCCCCGCCCGCCGCGCCGCTTCCTCGTACTCGACCGTGTGGTCGAGGTTGGCGTTCTCGAAGGTGAGCGACATGGCGCAGAGGAAGCGCAGGGGGGAGGTAATCGTCTCGATCTTGCTCCAGAAATAGCCGTTAACCGGATAGTCGCCGAAGCGCGCTCCCGCGTCCTCCACCCGGGCGATGTACATGCGGGTGTGCCGCTGCTCGTCGATGAGGATACGGAGCAACCCGCGCCGGAGCTCCGGCGGCGCTTCGGGGAAGGCGAGGAGCGCCCAGGCGAACAGCTCGGCGGCCTGGAGCTCGTGATTGGCGAGGGCATGGAGGATGCGCGGGCGCTGCGCCGGATCGGGCATCCCCTCGATCGGCGGCACGTCGATCCGCCGCTGGAACCGCAGACCCGGCGGCCGGCCCGGGTGGTCGATCCGCAGCGGCGGGCCGGGGTCCTCGTCCGTCAGCCCGGACGGCGGCGGAGAGAGCTTGAGATCGAGATCCTCGGTGGTGACTAGGGCTTGAGCGAAGTCCCGGATTTCCACCGAGGAAACTTACCGCATGCCGCTCTCTACCGGTAGCGGAGGATCGCCGACAGCAGGAAGGCGCGCGGCGGTGTGTAGGCCGTGGCCTTGCCGAAGTTCGGATTCGGAGTGCCGGCAGGAGGCCGGCCGATGATCGGCCGGTCGTCGACGTTCAGCGCCACCTGCTGGTCGAGGAGGTTGGTCACCCGCGCCTCGAGCTCCAGGCCGATGCCACCGAACTGGAACTCATAGGAGGTGAGCAGGTCGACGCTGTACCAGTCCGGCATCCGCCTCGAGCCGGCCTTCTCGAGATAGCGGATGTAGGAGCTGCTCGAGACGGTGGGATCGGGAAGCCCGCGGGCCTCCCAGGCGCCGCCGCTCTGGAAGTAGGTGTAGGCGCCGATCGTCCAGGCGTCCAGCGGCCGGATGGCGGCGAACAGCTTGGCGACGTGCGTGCGGTCCCCGCGCAGGATGCCGTTCCGGTTGTCGGTGATCAGCACGCCGGGGCCGTCGCCGATGAACGAGGAGTTGTAGAACGGGGAGTCGCCGGTGCTGCTGAAGTCGATGTCCCAGTTGCCGGTCAGCCGGCTCCAGGTGTAGCTGGCGTTGACGGTCAGCCGGTAGAAGCGGTCGTTGAACGGCCGGCGGTTCACCGACAGGGTGACGGCCTTGTAGCGGCGGTAGGCATCCGGGAGCTGGGCGACGTGGAACGGGCCGTGGCCGAGCCCGTCGGCGCTCACGTCCTCGTAGATGTTGCCGACGTCGCGGTACAGGCCCGTGATCTCGCTCGACCAGGCGGTGCCGAACGGCCGCGCGTAGCCGAGGAGGAACTCGTCCGTGTACTGCGGATCGAGGCCGGGATCGATCGTCTTACTCTGGGTGTTGACCTGGGGAGTATCCGAGATCATGGCGCCCGTCGCCGCGTCGAAGCGGGCGGTCGTCTGGAAGATGCGGGTCGGGGACGCCGCCCGGCCGAGCGACTTGTTCTCGGTGTTGTAGTAGCGCCCGAAGTTGAAATAGAGCTTGTCCCCCAGCGCGGCGGTGGGGACGAAGGAGATCCCGAGGCGCGGCTGGATCTGCTGACCCCAATCGAAGGTGAGGATCTTCACCTTCCGCTTGGTACCGGGAGTCGCCCCGTTGGCCTCGCCGAAGTAAGTGTCCTCGTTGTCAAGCACGCCGAGGGTGAGCGTCACCCGCTCGCCGAGCGCGATCTGATCCTGCACGAAGGCGCCGTAGGAGGTGCCCTGGCCGGTGTGCGGCGGCTGCCGTGAGTAGTAAGTCGCGCTGAAGTTCGCGACGGGGTTCGAGGTGGACACGGCGTTGTAGGTCACGACGCCCCAGCCATTAGCGAGGCGATCGAGCTCTTCGGAGCTCTTCTCGTAGGTCACGCCCGCCCGCAGGTCGTGGCGCGTGTTTCCCCACGTCTTGAAGGTCTGGAAGGTCGCCCGCGCCTCGTCGCGCGTGAAGTCCTGGTTGTTGACCGCCAGGCTGGAGCCGCCCACCGCTTGTCCCACGTCCGTGGCCCCGCCCACGACGAAGCCGGTCGCGGTGGTGAACAGGCCGTTGCGCTCCGGATGCACCACGTCGAAGGCCGGGCGATAGCCGAGACTGGTGACCGGATCGGTCGAATTTTCCTCTTTGTCGTGGTTGTACCGGGCCTCGACGAAACTGTCGGCGGTCACGTTCCAGGTCCAGGTGGCGGTGCCGAGCAGGTAGTCGCGCGAGTCGTCGCTGGCGACGCTCGGGCTGGCGGTGGTGCCGATGCCGGCGTTCTCGTCCGTCCGCTTGCGGGAGCGCAGCCCGGCGTTGAGGAACTGGCTGGAGGTCGGATTGGCCGTCAGCTTGACGAAGTACTCGTCGGTGACAATCTTCTCATCGGGCACCGAGCCGAGCCGGTTCCGGCGGTCTGTCGTGGTCATCGAGGGGCGGCTCGCCGAGCCGTAGAACCAGAGCCGGTCGCGCACGATGGGACCCCCGAGCGCGATGCCGAGAAAGTCCATGTCCGGAGTGTTCTGGACGTTCGGGTCCTTGCTCTTGGCCACGAAGCTCGAAGGCTGGTATTCGACGCGCGCCTCGCCGCGGAGATCGTTGGTCCCCGACTTGGTGATGGCGTTGATGACCATGCCGCCCGTGCGGCCGAACTCGGCGCTGAGACCGCCGCGGATCAGGCTGACCTCTTTGATGTCGAGCTGGGTAATGTCCGGGAAGATGTCGCCGAAGTCGGGGTTGGTGATGTTGATGCCGTCGAGCAGGAAGAGGTTGTCCATCCGCGAGCCGCCGGCAGTGGGCGCCAGCCGCCCGTTCTCGGCCACGCCGGGGGCGAGCTCGAAGAGCCCCTTGTAGGTGCGCGGGACGGGCAGATTCTCGATCTCCTCGCTGGTGAAGTTGACCTGCGCCTCGGTGGACTTGACGTCGATCAGCGGCTGCGCCTCGGTGACCGTGATCTCCCCTTCCACCCGGGGCTGCAGCGACAGCTCCACCTGGGTGTCGCGGTCGAGCGCCACCAGGGCCTCGCGCTGGACGCCTCCCATACCCTGCACATCGGCGCTCACCTGGTAGGTGCCCGGCACCAGGCGCTGGAAGCTGAACGCGCCCTCCTTGTCGGTCACCACCGTGCGGCCGGCGGGCAGGAAGGTGCCCTTGACCGTCACCGGGACGCTGGCCAGCCCCGCGCCGTCCGCCCCGCGGACCACGCCGGAGAGGGAGCCGGTCGTCTCCGCCGCGAAGGATGCCGTCGCGATCATCATCAGGAAGAGCCAGAGGAATGGTTGGACCTTACGAACCATGCGAGCCTCCCTCCAGTGTTTTACCGGCCTCAATGGAGGCCGGATCTGGATCAATTTTCAGAGATCGCGATCCTAGCATGGGGCGTGACGGGGAGGTGACAGGGGGCGGGGTCTCCGTGGCCTGCGGCCTCACAGATAGGGATCAGGAACGCCTCGCCGCCCGGGATTGAAATCCCGGGCTACCCACGGCCGTCCCGTCCGGGACTTCCACAAACCCTTTGCAGAGCCCCGGGAAGGGGCGATTGTCGGTAGCCCGGGATTTCAATCCCGGGCGGCGAGGCTATACTCATCCTCAGCTATGAATAAAAAAACTTGGGTTCCCTCGCCAGGGCCGGGCCTCGCCATGCCCCTTGCGCTCCTCCTGGCTCTATCATCTTTACTAGCCGCCGCCGGCGTTTCCGCCCAGCCCGGTGGGGCGCTCCCCGGACCGCTGCCATTGTTTCCGGCGGACAACTGGTGGAACGCCGACGTCAGCTCGGCGCCGGTCGATTCCCACAGCGCGAGCTACATCAATTTTATCGGCGCCGGCGTCGGGCTGCACCCCGACTTCGGAGGGGACGCGGATTCGTTCCCCGAGGTCTACGGGATGATCTACCTCGTGGTGCCCGGCACGCAGCCACTGGTGCCGGTCACCTTCGTCGAGTACGGCAGCGAGAGCGATGCCGGAGCGCCGGGCCGGCCCGCCGGCTATCCGATCCCGCAGGAGGCCAAGACCCAGGCGAAGTGGATCGAGGGGGGCTATCCCGGCAACGCCAGCCCCGGCGGCGACCGCCACATGCTGATCGTCGACCGCGATCATCGCCTCCTCTTCGAGCTTTACCATACCCGCTGGAACGCCGCCCTCAACCGCTGGGAGGCGGGCTCCGGGGCGGTCTTCCCGCTCGGCTCGAACCTCCGCCGGACCGACGGCTGGACCAGCGCCGACGCGGCCGGCCTCGCCATCCTCCCCGGGCTGGTGCGCTATGACGAGGCGTTCGGCTCCGCGCCCATTCAGCACGCCTTCCGCTTCACCGTGGAGGAGAGCGACGGCTACGTCTTCCCCGCCTCTCACGACGCTGGCAACAGCCGCGGCGCCCTTCCCATGGGAGCGCGCCTGCGCCTCAAGGCGGGCAAGGGTCTCTCGGGATATACGCCCGAGGTGCGCAGGATCTTTCAGGCGATGAAGACCTATGGCCTGATCGTGGCCGACAACGGCTCGAACCTGTTCATCTCCGGGGCCTATGACACGCGCTGGAACAACGACGTGCTCAATCCCGCCTTCGCCAGCCTCAAGGCGAGCGACTTCGAGGTGATCCAACTCGGTTGGAAGCCGGCCGCGACACCGCTCTGTGTCCCGGACGGCACGCGGCTCTGCCTCAACGGCGGCCGTTTCCAGGTGGAGGCGCGATGGACGGCCAACGGCTCCAGCGACGCCGCCCACGCCGTCCCGATGACGCCGGACACCGGCTACTTCTGGTTCTTCGCCGACACCAACGTCGAGATGGTGATCAAGGTCCTGAACGCCTGCGGCTTCAATCAGCGCTACTGGGTCTACGCCGGCGGCCTGACCAGCGTGAAGGTTCATCTCACGGTGACGGACACCCAGACCGGCGCGGTCAAGACCTACGACAACCCGCAGGGGACCGCCTTCCGGCCGATCCAGGATTCGAGCGCGTTCGCGACCTGCCCCTGAATGGGGATCAAGCCGCCGGCTGGTACATCCCCAGGAACTGCTGCGCACTTTCCGGGGAGGCCACCATCCAGGCTGTGAAATTGGCGAGCAGGTTGATCTGCGTCGGGGTCAGGTCGGTCTCGAGCGTGCTGTAGTGCGGGAAGTAGTCGCCGGTCGACGGGTTGTCGAACGGCGCCAGCAGCGCCTGGACCTCGGGGCTCAACTGGCTGAACCAGTCCTGGGCGCGGTTCGGGTAGACCCAGAGGACGCTCACCGTCCGCCCGCCCTTGACGCCGAACCAGGCGTTTGCCTGAACTTCCAGCGTCTGCTTGTAGATGGCGCTGCCCTTGTTCGTCCCAGTACCAGCGCCACTGCCGCTCGCCGCCCAGAGCCCCTGGATCACCGCGGCCAGCAGGGACGACTCGAAAACCTGGCTGTTCTTCCCCTGCGGAAAGACGGGGTTGGGGTCCCCCTCATAAAGGATGTACCCCTTCCGCGGGTTGTAAGGCTGATAGCCGAAGAGCGGCGGGATGTCCTCGGTGATGACCACCCGCGTGCCCGGCACCTCGTTGCCGGACTCGTCGATCATGCCGAGGCTCGCCGCCGCCATCGCGGTGCTCGAGTTGAGGAAAGCGATCACGTTTTCGACGTCGGTGTAGGAGAGCATGGCGTTGACGCCGCTGTTCTCGAGGCTGCCGCCGTCGGCGAAGCGGGTGGGGTTGGTCTGGGGATAGGGCGCGGCGTTCGCCACCGGCCAGTACTGGTAACGCGGGATCAGATCCTTGAGGCACCCGAGGTCCAGCTTGAGCGCCATGAAGTCCTCCACGGTCTTGATTCGCGGGGGAGCGGCGATGAAGGCATGGGACGCGGCGAGACCGTATTCGCCGAGATGCCCTTCGAGCCACTCCCAGACGTCCTCCGCCAGCTCGACCAGCAACTCCAGGAACTGCGCCGGGTCCTGCTCCCAGATGGCGAACTGGTTCTGCAGGGTGTCCGCGAAGGCGGCGCTGCTGATGCCGACGATGTCGGTGAGCGCGAGTTGCCGCGGCTGGCTGGCGGTGACCCCGGTCCCTTCGACGGCGGTGGGGTTCGAGTTGAAGGCGAACGAGGTGACGCCGCCGCCGCCCGGCGCGCGGCCGTTGGCGTCCGTGCCCGTGGGCGAGCCCACGATGCCGGTCATGAACCCGGTGCTCTGGACCGGCGCGAGATACTGGATCGCGGTGCCCGCTTCGCTCAGGAACATCCCCATGTTGCAGATCAGGAACGGCCGGCGGGCGCGGCCGGCGCCGCCCGCGCTATCCGCGACTAGGTGCGCCGTTTCGTCCGCGAGCTCGGGGTTCGGGCCGGTCACCGCGGATTCGAGCGACGCCTGATCCCATGAGAAGAGCGAGGTCGGGAGCATCCCGTTCCCGGGATCGATCTCGTAGAGCCCATGGGGCGCGAGGATGTGGAGCCCCATCAGCGTCTGCCAGAGGGCGTTCGGCGGCGTCTTGAAATACTTGTAGAGGATGTAGGCCTCGACGGCCAGCGCGGGAACGGAGAAGAGATCCGAGTCCACCGTCGACCCGATGTTCCCCTCCGGCAATTCGTCGAGGATCTCGGCGATCGGATGCCCGGGCTCGGCGGTGGGAATGAGCTGCCCCTGATCCGGCACGTAGTCGTTGAGGAACGCGCTATCGCTGGTGCCGGAGGTGAGGAACTCGAAGGTCACGCCGAGCCAGGAGCCGCCGGAGACGGTGGAGATCGCCTTCGTCTGGCTGAGCAGGCTCTGGCCGTCGAGTTGCAGGTAAGAGAGCGCGCGGAGCTGGCCCATGCCGGCCGAGAGCGCCCGCGAGCCGCCGCCGCTGAGGCAGATCCCGACGTTGCCGGGGGTCTGAGCGAGCTCCGGGACGAACTGCCCCACCGTGAGCGACTCCGAGGTCTCCGTGAGCCGCGCTTTGAAGCTGCCTGACACGCTTTCCTGGGGCATGGGGTCTCCTTCCGTGAAAAGTCTCTTGGAAGGATATCGCAAGGTCAGCCGGGCGGCGAGCTCGCCAGGAGCAGGAACAGCGTGGCAAGAAACCTTTTCATTCGACTACATCCTGAGATAATCGCCGCGCCAATTCGTGACCATTTTCTTGATCTCCTTCGGGCTCGTGATCCCCCGGTCGAGCACCGCGCGGGTCAGCTCGGGAAGCTCGGCGTCGCTGGCGAAGCGGAGGGCGATGAGCTGGCCGGTGCGGAGGTCGCCGATGCGCGGGCGGAGGTCCGGCGGCAGGAGGCGCTCCAGCCGCAGCAACTCTTCGAGGCGGATCACCCGGTCTTGCGCCCTAAGCGGAAAAATTCGCGCGTACCACGCGAGCAGGACGAGGGCGACGGCCACCGCGAAGCCGAGCAGGCGGTCGAAGAACGGCACTCCCGGCAGCCCCGAGACCAGCCGGTAGAGCGACCAGAGCAGGTTGATCGCCAGGATGCCGAAGGTGACGAAGTGAAAGCCCGGAACGAACTTCGGGTGGTTCGCGAAATTCTGTGGCTCGGCCATGGTCCCCTCCCTGAGTGACTGCTTGGATACGGGGCTCCATGGTATCCCAGACCGGGATAGACTTCCCCTCCATGGACGCGGAGACCAAGAGCCTGCAGTGCCTGGACACCTCGGTGGTCGCGGGCGGATGGGATCATTTCGTGCGCTCGTTCCTCGACGGCTATTTCGAGCTGCACCCAACTTTCGCGTCCGGGGCCGGGCGGCACGAATACGACGGCCGGCTGCCCGACTGGAGCCCGGAGGGGTTCGAGCGGGAGATCGCCTGGCTGCGGGCGGAGCGGGCGCGGGCGGCGGAGTTCGATCCCGCGACGCTCGACGAGCGGCGGGCCTTCGAGCGCGAGCTCCTGAACGTCGTCGTCGATTCCGATCTCTTCTGGCTCGAGGACGCCGAGTGGCACCGGCGCAATCCGCTCTTCTATGCCGGCGCCATCGATCCCAATCTCTATCTCGCCCGCGACTACGCCCCGCTCGCGCGGCGGATGCGGGCGTTCGTCGACTACGCGCGGGCTGTGCCGCGCGCGGCCGGGCAGATGCGGTCCCAACTGCTCACCCCGATGCCGCGCACCCACGCCGAGCTGGGGGAGATGACCTTCGCGGGGCTCGCCGGCTATCTCGAGTCGGACGTCCCGGCGGTCTTTGCCACCGTGGCGGACCCGGCGCTCCAGGCGGAGTTCCAGGAGGCCAACGCCGCCGCGGCGCGGGCATTGCGCGAGCTGGGCGCCTGGTTCCACGAGCAGGTCCCGCCGCCGGGCACGGACGCCGGCGAGTTCCGCCTCGGCGCCGAGCTGTTCGCCCGCATGCTGCGGGAGACGGAGCGGGTGGACATGCCGCTGGCGGAGCTGGAGGCGGCGGGCCGGCGCGAGCTGGAGCGCAACCTGGCCGCCGTGCGGGAGGCGCTCGCCGCCTTTGCTCCGGGTCTGCCGGTGGCGGCCGGCCTCGCCAGGATGCACGCCCGTAAGCCCGCGGAGGGGCCGGTCGAGGCCGCCCGCCGGCAGCTCGCGGGGCTGCGCCGGTTCGTCGAGGAGCAGGGGCTGGTCTCGATCCCTGGGGAAGAGGAGGCGCGGATCGCGGAGGCGCCCCCCTATCAGCGGTGGAACTCGGCCTACATCGACATCCCCGGGCCGTACGACCGCCACCTGCCGTCGGTCTATTACATCGCGCCGCCGGACCCGTCCTGGTCGCCCGCGGAGCAGGAGCAGTACATCCCGAACGAGGCGGACCTCCTGTTCGTCACCATTCACGAGGTCTGGCCGGGGCATTTCCTGCAGTTCCTCCATTCGAACCGGGCGGAGTCGGAGCTGGGACGGCTGTTCGTGACCTACGGCTTCGCCGAGGGGTGGGCCCACTACTCGGAGGAGATGATGTGGGAGGCGGGCTTCGGCGACGGCGACCCCTTTCTCCGCCTCGGCCAGCTCCAGAACGCGCTGCTGCGCAACGTCCGCTACGTCGTGGCCCTCGGCCTCCACGCCGGCACGATGACGCTGGAGGAGGCCGAGCGGATGTTCCGCGAACAGGGGCTCCAGGACCCCGCCAGCGCGAGACAGCAGGCCGCCCGCGGCGCCTTCGATCCGGGCTATCTCAACTACACCCTGGGGAAGCTGATCGTGCGGAAACTCCGCGACGACTGGACCGCTCCGCGCGGCGGGGAGAGCGCGTGGCGGGATTTCCACGACCGGTTTCTTTCCTACGGCGGGCCGCCGGTGCCGCTGGTGCGCAAGGCGATGTTGGGGGAGATGGGGAAGTTGTTGTAATTACAGCCCGTTCAACAATTCCAGGTACTGCTCCGCTCCCATCTCCCGCGGATTGGACGCGTTCGAGCCGTTCCGCGCCGCCTGCTCGGCGATCCACGGGTAGTCCGTGCCGGGGAGCTTAAGGTCGCCGAACCTGGGGATGCCGAGGTCCCGCAGCAGATCCTCGATCGCCTGCATAACCCCTTCAGCGCCGGTTCCGCTCCCCGGCGGCAGAGCGGCTTCCAGGGTGGCCAGCTTGTCCGTGCAGGCGGCAAGGTTGTAGCGGGTGACCGGCGCCAGGAGAATGGCGTTGGCCAGCCCGTGCGGGAGGTCGTAGCGCCCGCCCAGGGTCTCGGAGAGGCAGTGGACGGCGGCGACGTCGGCGTTGCCGAAGGCGAGGCCGGCCAGGGTGGAGGCCCGCATCACCGCCTCGCGCGCCTCGGCGTCCCCCGCGATGTCGGCGGCGGCCCGGCGGAGATAGCGGAGAAGGAGGGCGACAGCCTTCTCCGCCAAGGCGTCCGAAACCGGATTGGCGAGCCGGCAGGTGGTGGCCTCGACGGCGTGGGTGAGAGCGTCCACCCCGGTCCAGGCGACGAGGCGCCCCGGCAGGGTGGTCAGGAGATCGGCGTCGACGATCGCCCAGTCGGGGAACATGGTCTCCCCCTTGACGCTGATCTTGGCGTGCCGCTCCTCGACAGTCAGCACGGAGACCCAGGTCACCTCGGAGCCGGTGCCACAGGTAGTGGGGATGGCGATAAACGGCAGGGGCTTCTCGGCATAGCGGTCCCGCCCCTCGTAATCGACTACCGAGCCGGCGTTCGTCATCATCATCGCGGCGGCCTTGGCGGCGTCGAGGACGCTGCCACCGCCGATCCCCAGCACCAGCGACGCCCCCTCTTCCTTCCCCCACGCCGCCAGCCGGTCGACCGTCGCCGCCCGCGGGTTGGGCTCGACGTCGTCGAAGGTGATCGCCTCGATCTCCCGCTCCGCCAGCGCCTGCCAGACCCGCTCGGGCCAGCCGGTCTCCTCGATCCCGGGATCGGTCACCATCAAGACCCGCTCCGGAGCATAGCCGGCAACGATTTCGGGGAGCTGGTTCAGGCAGCCGGGAGCCATGAGGACGCGGGTGGGGACGCGGAAGGGGCGGCTCATGGGAACGAATCTTCACCCAAAGGGTGGCGGGAGTCGAGCCCCGCCCGGGCATCAATGCCCGGGCGTCGCCCCGCCCCCTACCGCCCCGCCGCCGCCGTCCCCCCGCCCCCCAGCAGCGCCGTGGCCCGGTCGAGCTCCCTGGCGAAGCCGGTGATCGCGCCGGCCACCACGCTCATCTGCTGATCCGCCTCCTTCCAATCCCGCTGCTCGAGGGCCTCGCGCACGGCGGGGAGGGTCTTCACGCCGTAGCCGGTGTAGAAGCCGGGGGCGTAGATCTGGTGGACGTACCAGGAACGGCGCGGCAGCCCGGCGGTGGTGGTCAGGGCCCGCTCGGTCTTCATCAGGATGTCGTCGAGCCGCTGCTGGACCTCCGCCGACGGAGCCTTGCCGCCGGCGGTCGCGGCGGACATCGCCTTGGAGTAGGCGGCGGCGCTGGTCTTGAGGACCGCCACCGCGTTCTCCAGCGGCGCGAAGTTGATGTAGGGCACGGGACCCAGCCGCTTCGGGGCGACCCAGGTCTGGTTCGGATCGTCGACCGCCTGGTAGAGCTTGTCGTCGAGGCCGCGGTTGCGGTCCTCGGACTCCTTGCGCAGGGTGCCCGCGAGCTTCTCGACCTCGTCGGCGTAGCGGCCGACAGTGGTGGTGAAGCGGTCGAAGTCGAAGGGGAGGACGTCGGCGTCCGCCAGCCGCATCACGAGCCGCCCGCCGGTCTTGGCCAGCGCCACGCCATAGACGAAGGTCGGGTCCACGAAGCGGGTGAAATGGTCGAAGGAGTCGTAGATCGAGTGGTACTGCCCGTACTCCTCCTCGCCGCCGTAGCCGATGTTGAGCGCGGCGATCCCCAGATGCTGCAGGAAGGGGGTGAAGTCCGAGCCCGACCCCAGGGGATCGAGCGGGAGGGCCCTGGCGGTCCGCGCCTCCTGCGCCTGGTCGGGGGGGCCGAAGAGGATCGTGGCGGCGAGGGCGCGGTCGAGGACGCTGATCCCCTTCTCGGGATCGGGCACGTCACGCATCACTTGGTTGACCAGAGTCTCCAGCTGGTGCGAGCCGCCGGCGCCGAAGAAGCCGCGCGAGTTGCTGTCGGAGTTGATGTAGACGGCGGCGTGCTGGCGCAGCTCGTCGGCATGGGTCTCGGCCCACTCGGTCGAGCCGAGCAGCCCCGGCTCCTCGCCGTCCCAGGCGGCGTAGATGATCGTGCGCCGCGGCTTCCAGCCCCCCTTGACCAGCTCGCCCAGGGCGCGGGCCTCGGCGAGCTCCGCCACCATGCCGCTGAGCGGGTCGGACGCGCCGTTGACCCAGGCGTCGTGATGGTTGCCGCGGATCACCCACTCGTCCGGCCGTTCGGCGCCGGGAATCTTGGCGATCACGTCGTAGAGCGGAGCCATGGTCCAGTTGAACTCCAGCTTGAGGTGCACCCGCACCGGGCCGGGGCCGAGGCGGTAGGGGATCGGCAGGCCGCCGCGCCACCCCTCGGGAGCCATCGGGCCGGCCATCACCCGGAGCAGCGGCAGGGCGTCGCCGTAGGAGATCGGCAGCACGGGGATCCTGGTCAGCGTCTTGGCGTCCTTGAGGTCCAGCCGCCTGGCGTTCTCGACCGCCCCCACGCCGGGGGTGAGCGGGTCGCCCGAGTAGGTGGGCATGTCGGCCACCGAGCCGCGCTGGACGCCGCGGTCCGAGCGCCACCCCCCCTTCGGGTAGGCGTCCCCCTGGGCGTAGCCGTCGCCCGAGGGGTCGGAGAAGATAATGCAGCCGACGGCGCCGTGCTCGGCGGCCACCTTTGGCTTGATGCCGCGCCAGGAGCCGCCGTAGCGGGAGATGACGATCTTACCCTTGACGTCGATGCCGCGGCGTTCGAGCTCCTCGTAGTCCCTCGGCACGCCATAGTTGACGTAGACGAGGTCGCCGGTGACGTCGCCGTCGATCGAATAGGCGTTGTAAGTCGGGAGCTGCTCGGCGGTCTGGCCGGAGGTCGAGTCCCCGGGGACCGGCGGCTCGGAGAGGGAGGCCGTGAAGCGGGTCGGCGCCACCATCTCGAGCACGCGGGTCTTCGGGGTGGGGAAGAGCACCTTGAACTGCTCGATCTCGGTCTGGAATCCCCACGACCGGAAGAGGCCCGCCATGAACTCGGCGTTCTCCTTGTCGTAGGGAGATCCGATGTGGTGCGGGCGGGCCGACAGGCGCTTCATCCATTCGCGCAGATTCGATGCCTCGAGATGGGAGTCGAAGCGCGCCTCGAGCGCCCGCTGCTGGCTGGAGTGATCATTGCTGAAGCCAAGCAGCGGTCCCGAAGAGGGTAGAGTCGTGTCGGCGAAGGTCCAGGCCGCGAGGGCGAGGACGAGAGCCGGGATCAGGAGCAGAATTCTTTTCGTCGGCATGGATTCCTCCGGCCGCCGGAAAGTCCGGCGCGCCTCCGGTAGTAAACAACGTTGTGGCATTCTAGTCCGCGGGCATGGGGAGGGATACGAGAGTTTTGAGCGAAGGTTCGCGCGCGAGTGTCACGCCGGGGGTGCGCACTCTCTCCCCCGAGGTCTTCCTGTGGGCGATGGGCCTGTTCTGCGGGTTCATCGGCGCGTTCGTGCTCATCGCGCCCCATCGCTTCAATACCCCTTCCTACGAAGCCTTGCTGCCTTACGCGTTCGGCTGGGGGATGCTCTCGCTCGCCTCTGGAATGGCGATGCTGGCCGTGGCTGTGCTGCGGCCCCGGCGAGCCTTGTGCTTCGCTGCCCACCTCTGTGTCGGGGCGACGCTGCTCGCGCTCGCCGTGAGCTTCTTCCGGGTCGGCGCCACCTCCGGAGGGGTCTGCTACACCGTTCTGGGACTGGGGGCCTTCGGAGCCTTTCTGCTCCGGCGCGACGGGCCGGCCGGTGCTGGGCCCGGTGACCTGTTCGGCCTCCTCATGGGCGTCAACGCCACCCTGGTGGGACTGTTGATGCTGGCGTTGCCGCGGCTCTTCCAGGGCTCCTTCTACGGCCAGTTTCCGTTCGGCGTCACGGTCTTCGCCCTGGCGTTTCTGCTGACCGGCGTCCCGCTCGCCGCGGCGCAGCTCGCGCCCGCGGCGAGGCAGCGGTGGATCTGGCTGGTCCACGTCCTCGCCGGCGCTACCTTCCTGGCGTTCGGGCTCCTCATCTCGCTGCCGCGGGCGTCCTGGACCGGCGTCGTCCTCTACGTCAGTGGCGGCGCGGCGGTCGCCTGCCTCCCCTGGCTGCGCCGCCGGCTGGCGGTGGTCGACACCGCCGCCCTGCGCGCCCGCCTCTCGCTGACCCTGGTGATCGCGACCTCGCTCGCACTCATCCTGGCGACGGCGGTGGTGACGGCCCAGGAGGAGCATCTGGCCGAGGCCCAGGTGATCGCGACCCAGAGAGCCGAGGCGCATTCGGTCGCCCAGAACGTCTCGGACTACATCGAGCTGAAAGGCGCCCGGACGGCCAATCTGGCCACTTTCGCCGGACGCGAGCCGATGACGGCCGCGCCCCAGGCCGAGCTGCTCGCCGGCTCCCTGCGGGTCTACCCGGATCTCTCCGCGCTCCGCGCCGTCTCGCTCGACGGCCGGATGGTGGCCGCCGCCGGAGCCATAGCCCTGCCGGCGCGGGACGTGCTGGAGCTGGCCGCGGCGGTGGTCCGGGATTCCCGCAGCCAGATCACCCCGGTACGGGTGGGAGCGCGCTCGTTCTTCCTCCTGGGTGCTCCCATCCACGACGTCAACAACGACCTCACCGGCACGCTGGTGGCCGCCTACGGCGCCGAGGCTCTGGCGAACCGGATCTCCCGGCGGGGAGCCAATGTCTCGCTGAACGACGGCCTCGGACACACGCTCGCCGAAGCCAACGGGCTGCGGCCGGGCGAGACGCTGCCGCCGCTGCCGCCTTCCTGGGACCGGCGGGTCCGCGACCGCCAGCAGCGGGTGGAGAGGGAGGAAGGCTTGGCGGGTTTTGCCCCGGTCCCCCGCCTGAATTGGGCGGTGGCGGTGGAGAGCCCCCGCGCCGCTTCCCTGGCCGGCGTGCGTCGGGGGCGCGATCTCGCCTTCGGCCTCCTCCTGCTGGTGATCCCCCTGACGGTGACCGCCGGCATCTTCGCCGCCCGCCGGATCGCCCGTCCGCTCGGCGACCTCTCGACCGCCGTCGGCGAGCTGACCGCCGGCAATCTCGCGGCTCCGCTCGGGGCGAGCAGCGGCATCGCCGAGGTCGCCCGCCTCGCCGCCGCCTTCCAGGAGATGCGGGACCGCCTGGCCGAGCGCACCGGCGAGAGCGAGCGCCTGGCGACCGAGTTGCGGGCTCGGGCCGAGGCGCTCGCCGAGACCGACCGCCGCAAGGACGAGTTCCTCGCCATGCTCGCCCACGAGCTGCGCAATCCACTCGGGGCGATCGCCAACGCCTCCTACCTGCTGGAGCAGCTCGGGTCCACCGATCCGCAGACCTCGCGGCCGGTCGCCATCATCCGGCGGCAGATCCAGCATCTGGTGCGGATGGTGGACGACCTGCTCGACGTCTCGCGCATCACCCAGGGCAAGATCGAGCTGCGGCGGCAGCCCCTCGACCTCGCCGAGGTGCTGCGGCACGCCGCCGAGGCCTCGCGGCCGCTGGCCGAGGCCAAGGAGCAGACACTGGAAGTGGATCTACCGCCAGGCTCCCTGCCGCTCGACGGCGACGTGACGCGGCTCGAGCAGGTGGTCTCGAACCTCCTGCGCAACGCCGTGAAGTTCACCGAGCCCCGGGGGCACATCGCGCTCTCCGTCCGGCGCGAGGAGGAAGATGCCGTGGTGCGGGTCCGCGATGACGGCGCCGGCATCACCGCCGCCCTGCTGCCGCGGGTCTTCGACCTCTTCACCCAGGGCGAGCAGGGTCTCGATCGCTCCGAAGCCGGCCTCGGCATCGGCCTCACCCTGGTGCGCAGCCTGGTCGAGATGCATGGCGGAAAAGTCGCCGTCCGCAGCGAGGGGCCGGGGAAGGGGAGCGAGTTCGAGGTGCGGCTGCCGCTGGCTGCCCCTGCGGCGGTTCAGCTCGCCGGTGCAGGTTGAAGCGGCCTGCCCTCCGAGGCCTCACCCCCTGGCCCCCTCTCCACGAAGTGGAGAGGGGGAAACAACTCTTCCGAGGCCCTCCTCCTTTCGATCTCGCGCCCTCCCTCTCCACTTCGTGGAGAGGGACCGAGGGTGAGGCCTCGAAGGGCAGGTCGCCCCATTAGCTAAAGGTGCCCTGGAGCTTCCCCTCAGTACCGCCCCACCAGCCCCACCGAAAAACTCCGCCCGCGGGCCAGCGGCGCCACCTCGTCCGGCGAGTCGCGGTAGCGCCGGTCGGTCAGGTTGCGGCCGAGGAGGCGGATCTCCAGGGGCTCGGTGATCCGCCAGCCGATCCCCAGATCCCAGACGCTCTGGCCCGGCCTCTCGACCTCGGTGGGGCCGGGCCGCTCGTCGCGCAGGAAGTAGGTCCCCCGGAGATAGGCGAAACCACGCTCCCCGCTCCAGCGCAGGGTGGCCGCGCCGTTGGGGGCCGCGATGTTGTCGAGCGCCGCGCCGTCGTCCACCGCCTCCCCCCGCGCCCAGGCGGCGGCGAGCTCCAGCCGGAATCCCGCGGGCAGCGGCGTCTGCCCCTCCAGCTCGAGCCCCTCGATCTCCGCCTCGCCGCGGTTGCGGAAGAAGAAATCCCGCTCCGGGCGGTAGCGCTCGATCAGGTCGTCGATCTTGTAAAGATAGCCAAACAGGGCCAGCGATCCGCGCCCCCGCGCCCAGCGCACCGAGGCGTCATATTGCAGGCTGGTCTCGGGATCGAGGTCCGGATTGCCGGTGATGAAGCCGCGGCCGGAGGGGCCCCGGAAATAGCGGTCCGACAGCAGGGGATCGCGGAAGCCGCGGGCCACCTGGAGATAGGTGGTGACGTCCCGGAACGGTCCCGCCGCCAGGGCCGCGTACCCAGAAAGCGCGCCGTGGCTCGTCGAGCGGTTGCCGAAGAAGCCCCCCTCGTTGCGCGTCTCCACCCGGTCCCCCCGCACTCCGGCCGAGAGCAGGGTTCGCGCCGCCAGCGGCCGGTCGAAGGTCACGAAGACGGCCTGGTCGACCTGGCGGGCGTCGGCGATCGACACCGTCCTTTCGAACGCGACCCGGCCGCCGTTCGCGTCGAGAGTCTCGCGGCCGGTGAACGCCTCCAGGTTGAAGCGGGAGACCACCTCCAGCCCGGTGAGCAGCCGTCCGCCCAGCAGCGGCCGCGAGGCCACGGCGCGCACCGAGGCGTCGTCGGCGTCCACGTCCGCGCTCTCGATCAGGCGCGCAGCGGTCGACGTGGCGGCGCGGTCGCGATCGGTGACCAGCCGGTAGCGGCCGAGGAAGAGCCCGAGCTCCAGCGTCTCGAAACCCCAGTGCGGGCCGGCGTCCAGGTTGAGATGGAAACGCCGGGAGCTCTCCTTCGGGTAATACGTGCGCACCGTCTCGACGTCCGAGGAGGGCTTGCCGACGTCCACGGCGTCGGCGGCGGAGAACGAGGCCCGCAGGCGTCCGAGCGGGGTGTAGCTGGTGTAGCGCAGCGCGCCGCCGCGGTCCTCGAAGGCCGAGTTGGGGATGCGCTCGCCGCCGCCGGCCTCCTGGTCGCCGGAGCGGCGCCAGTTGATCTGTCCCAGCAGGGCGCCGCCCGGCACATTCCCCGAGATCTCGATGCCGGCCACCTCCTCGTCCGCCGCGCCGCCGCTCTTGTCGAGCTGGAAGTTGATCGACGAGGTGCCCGGCTCGGGGAAGCGGGAGCGGGCATGGATGACGCCGCCCAGGGCGTCCGAGCCGTAGGCGACCGAGCCGGGCCCGCGCGCGATCTCGATCGAGCCGAGGCTGAACGGGTCGAGATAGCTGGCGGAAGGCCCGGCGCGCCGTTCCGCGGTGACCCGGCCGCCGTCGAGCAGGATCAGCGTCCGGCCGCCGGCAAGGCCGCGGATCACCGGCACCGCGGTCGAGCTCTCGTCCGTCCGCGAGGCGCCGGCGACCCCCTGCAGCGCGTCGGCGAGCCGGGGGGGCCGGCGCTGCTCCAGATCCTCCTGGCTGACCGTGGTGGTCGCCGAAGCGGGGGGAGCCTCGATATTGGGGGCCACCCCGGTAACCACCGTGACGCTGTCCTCGAAGGACGAGGGAATCGTCAGGTCGAGCGCGCCCGTTTCCGGCAGTCCGGCCACCTCGAACGGTGGCGACACCTCTCCGGCGGGGCTCGAGGCCACCAATTGGAAGGGGACGAGCGGCGTGGGGAAAAGGCGGAACCTGCCATCCGGTCCGGCGGTCACCGAGACCGTCTGGCCGACGAGGGAAATCCGGTAGCCGGAGGCCGGCGAGCCGTCCGCGAGCAGCAAGCGCCCCTCGAAGGCGTGGGCCCAGGAGGGGAAAAGAAGAAGGAGAAGGGAAAAAGCGTACCTGAAACGCATAAATGAATGACCCCGATCCTGGCCAGTGCTCGCGCACTGGACTGTTTCCGTGTTTTCGCCGCGCTCCCCAGGAGCGGGCGGGCGTCGTCACGGAGGTCTCGGTCTATTGGTTCAGACGGCCGGTCAGGATGCGGACGGAGGTGCGGACGGGAGGCGAGGGGACGGGTGTCCGGGTGGCCCGCGAGGGCGTCTGAGAAACAACAACAGAGGGCGCGGCCAGTTTGGCCATGGGCCGCGACGGAAAGGCCTCCCGCGCCTCGGCATCCGGCGACGGCTCCTCCCAGGCGACCGTGGCGAACGGCACGGTCAGGAGCGCTACGAGGATCAGGAAAAGGCCGGAAGGCCGCCGGAACAGGTGCATCGGAGGGTCATTCTACCCGAGCCTCCCCCTCGTCGACCTGCTGCGCTCGCACGATGAACCGCTTCGGGGCCGAGCCCACGTAGTAGAAGGGGTAGCAGGTCACCAGCGTGAGCTCCGAGGTGCCGTTGTCCGCCAGCACCTCCGTGTCCTCGGGCTTGACGATCTCCGTCCACTCCACGCGGTACTGGAAGGTGCCTTCCAGCGTCTGCAGACGGATAATGTCATTCTTACGAATATCCTTCAGACCCCGGAAAAAACTGTCCCGGTGCGCCGCGAGGCCGACGTTGCCGACGCCCGGCCGGGCGGTTTCGGGGATATGGCCGACGCCGCGCCGCAGGGCCTTGTTATCCACCCCCTCGAGCACGACGGCGGAGACGCCGACGCGGGGGATCTCGATACGGCCGATCAGCGAGCCATCTTCCAGCGGCTTGGGTGGCATGGCAACGGGCTGAGGCTTGAAGCTCCCGAGGGAGTCCGTCTCGGCCGCGGCCGTGCTCTTGGGAGGGGCGTTCAGCGCCTCGTCCAGGATCTGGTTCTCGCGGTATTGGAAATAAGTGGAGTCGAGCCAGGACCAGGCCCAGATACCCAGGCAGAGGGTACCGACGAGCAGCAGGGCGCGCTCGAGCCAGCGCAGGCGGGATCTTTTCATGACTATCGTGGAGCTGTTCATGGTCTCTATAAAACAAAATCACCTGGCGCCGGAGCGCCAGGTGATTTAGTTCAACCGGCGGAACGGTTTAGGCATTGCGCTTCGCGTAGGTGCGAATCGCGAAGGCGGCGAACAGCGCCAGGAGGCCGGCGATCGCGACGGTCGGCAGGTCGCTGGCGGTCTGCGGCAGCGAATCCGAGGTCGTGGTCGTATCGGTGGCGCTGCTGCTGCCCGAGTACGAGCCGGTCGTGCCGGTGGTCGTGTCGGTGTTGTTCATCGAGTCGGACGAGCCGGTGGTGGTCGTGGTGGTGGTGCCGGTCGTCGTATCGTTGCTCATCGTGCCGGTGGTGCCGGTGGTGCCGGTCGCGGTGCCGGTCGAGTCGGTGTTGTTCATCGTGCCGGTCGTCTCGGTGGTTCCGGTCGTGCCGGTGGTACCCGTGGAGGTGCCGTTCTGGTTGTTCATGTCATTGGTGCCGGTCACGCTCTCGTTGGCCGAGCCCTCAACCGTGCCGTGCTCCTGCATGGTGCCGTTCTGGTTCGGGGTGCCCTGCTGCATGGTCGAGCCCGGGTTCTGCAGGTTGTTATTGGTCTGGCCCGGCTTCGTCTCCTGCGACGGGCCCGGGGCGTTCGTGTTCAGGGTGCTCTGCGCGAAAAGGGCGGGGGCGGCAACGATGGCCATGACCGCGGTCGCAAGGGTTAGACGCTTCATATCGAGCTCCTCTCCGAAAATTTAGTTTTCTCCTGGAAGACACCCGAATGGGGGCGCCCTTCCGCCTTAACTACTTGCGGTGTTCGGGGGGACCTCGACTCTTTCGAAAGTTTTCAGCGCGCTGTGCCGAGGTCCCTCGCCCTCCCACCGCTGCTTCACGGGAAATTACAGTTGCAACCTCGGTGCCAGATTTTGGCCATCGTCACGATTTCAGGAAGGAATTGTAGGGGCGGCCCTGTGTGGCCGCCCTGGGCGGGTGGCCTTCTGAACAGGCGGCGCACAACGAAAGGGCGGCCACACAGGGCCGCCCCTACATCAAGACAAGAAAGAAAGGTAAGAAGATCAGGCCTTCGTCAGCTTCTTGTAGCGGATCCGGTGCGGCTGATCGGCGTCCGCGCCAAGACGGCGCTTCTTGTCCGCTTCATAGGCCTCGTAGTTCCCCTCGAACCAGACCACCTGCGATTCCCCCTCGAAAGCCAGGATGTGGGTGGCGATACGGTCGAGGAACCAGCGATCGTGGCTGATGATCACCGCACAGCCGGCGAAGGCGAGCAGCGCATCCTCCAGGGCCCGCAGGGTGTCGACGTCGAGGTCGTTGGTCGGCTCGTCGAGCAGCAGGAGATTGCCGCCGGCCTTCAGCGTGCGGGCGAGATGGACGCGGTTGCGCTCGCCGCCCGAGAGGTCCTTGACCCGCTTCTGCTGGTCCGATCCCTTGAAGTTGAAGGCCGCCGCGTACGAGCGGGCCGGGATCTCGCGGCTCCCCAGCATCACGATGTCGCGGCCGTCCGAGATCGACTCCCAGACCAGTTGCTCGCCGTCCAGGCTGTCGCGGCTCTGGTCGACATAGGCGACCTTCACCGTCTCGCCGATGCGGATCGATCCCGCGTCCGGCGTCTCCTGGCCGACGATCATCCGGAACAGCGTCGTCTTGCCGGCGCCGTTCGGGCCGATGACGCCGACGATGCCGCCGGGGGGCAGGGCGAAGTTGAGATTCTCGATCAGGAGATTGTCGCCGTACCCCTTGCGCAGCCCCTTGGTCTCCACCACCACGTCGCCGAGGCGGGGGCCGGAGGGGATGTGGATCTCGTTCGGATCGCCCCGCTTGTCATACTCCCGGTCCTCGGCGAGCAGCTTCTCGTAGGCGGTGAGACGGGCCTTGCCCTTGGCCTGGCGGGCGCGCGGCGACATCCGCACCCATTCGAGCTCGCGCTGCAAAGTACGCCGCCGCGACGACTCCGTCTTCTCCTCGAGGGCGAGGCGCTCCTGCTTCTGCTCCAGCCAGGAGGTGTAGTTCCCCTTCCAGGGGATGCCCTGGCCGCGGTCGAGCTCCAGGATCCAGCCGGCGACATTGTCGAGGAAGTAGCGGTCGTGGGTGACGGCCACCACCGTGCCCGGATAGTCGGCGAGGAAGTGCTCCAGCCAGGCCACCGACTCCGCGTCGAGGTGGTTGGTGGGCTCGTCGAGCAGGAGGAGGTCCGGGCGCTGGAGCAGCAGCCGGCAGAGAGCGACCCGGCGGCGCTCGCCGCCCGAGAGCTTGTTGACGTCGGCGTCCGGCGGCGGCAGTCGCAGGGCATCCATGGCGATCTCCAGCGTGCGGTCGAGCTCCCAGGCGTTGGCGTTCTCGATGGCGTCCTGGACGCGCGCCTGCTCGGCCATCAGCTTGTCCATCGCGTCGTCCGACATCTCCTCGCCGAACTTCTCGTTGATCTCGTCGAACTTGGTGAGCAGGGCGCGGGTCTCGGCCACCCCCTCCTCGACATTGCCGAGGACGTCCTTGGCGGGATCGAGCCGCGGCTCCTGCGACAGATAGCCGACCTTGGCCCCCTTGGCGGCCCAGGCCTCGCCGACGAACTCCTTGATCTCGCCGGCCATGATCTTCAACAGCGTGCTCTTGCCGGCGCCGTTCAAGCCCAGCACGCCGATCTTGGCGCCGGGGAAGAACGACAGCCAGATATCCTTCAGAACCTCGCGATTGGGCGGATAGACCTTCCGCAGGTCCTTCATCACGTAGATATATTGCTCAGCCATATGACTCCTGAACTGCGATCCTTGGATTGGGGTAAGAAGACGACAGACCGCTGACAGGGGGATTGTAACCCAGGCTCCCTAGTCTGGAGGCTCCATCCGGCGCAGGCCGGCGATCTCGTCGAAATCCCTGTCGTAGCTGCAGATCGCCTGAGCGGCATGAATCCGGGCTACCGCGGCGTGAAGAGCGTCCCGCGCCATGAGGCCCTCATGCTGGTCCAGGAGATTCCGTGCCAAGTCGATGACCTCGGCGGTGATGGGGATCACGATCAGTACGATCTGCCGCGCGAGATCATAGACGCTACGGCCTTCCGGCCATCTCCTGATCGCCCGGTATCGATGCAGGATCTCCTGGAGCACCTCCGCGTCCAGCGCCGCATCCACTTCCCCGCGGGCCACCCGCTCCAGGAACCTCCGGCTGGGTTCTTTATAAGGATGTTCGGCGCCGGCCGCATACATGAAGATGTTCGCGTCGATCAGGATCAAGGCAGGAGATCCTCTGCCCGAGGGACCGATTCACGCTTCATCGTGCCGGGATCTCTGACCGGGAGAGACATCGCCGCCAACTGCCGGACCGCGTCGAGACGTGTCTCGGCGGACACCAGTCCATATTGAATCTCGCACGCCTTTCGCACCAGATCCCCCAGGCTCCTCCCCTGCTGCTCCGCCAAGCGCGATAGCCGCTCGTGCAGATCCGGCGGAAAGAGGATAGTGGTCTTTTTTGTAAGCTCCATATGCGCCTCCATAGGAGGAGGGTAGGTGCGCTGGCACAGTTGTGTCAAGCGGCCACCCGGGACGAGCGCTCCGTTGATTCTGCGCTTCGGGGCCTCCCCCGCCTTAGCGGCGCAAATGTTTTCAACGACTTACGCGTTCCCTGACCGCGTTCGCCCAGCGGGATGACGCCGCAGTTTCACCGCGGGGGCGCCTTCTCCCCTTCTTTGGGCAGCTCCTGCCCCCGCTTGGGCCGCTCCGTCCCTCACTTGGGCGGGCCGCGCCCCCGCTGGGGAAGGTCCTGCCCAAAGAGGGCGCGCTAGTTCCCTCTTTTGGGACCGTGCTGCCCCCGCTTGGGCCGGCCGCGCCCCCGTTGGGGATGGTCCCGCCCCCGTTGGGGAAGCATGCTTCCCTCGTTGGGAAGGTCCGGCCCAAGCGTGGGCGGGAGCTGCCCAAAAGAGGGGAGGAGCCGCCCCGGCGTGGGCCAGACCGGGAACCTTCTCCGTCAACGCAACCGAAAAGAGGAGCGCCCCGGCCCAGCCGTGGGCCGGAACGGCCCTTTCGAGGAGCGTTCCGGCGGATTCGAGCGGGATGATACCAGAGGGATCCCGCGAGCCCGCCCACGCTTGGGCGTTGACGTCGATTTAGCCGGAAGCGTAAGATCCGAAGATCCCATAGGATGAAAAGCCTGGGCTGGCCAGACAAGCTATGCCAGCGGAGACCCGAGCAACAATATGCCCTCTTGGGGTGAACGCGAACATCGCATGGGCATTGAGTGAATAGCACATATGACTTCTGCAACGATCAAACTGTTCCTCCCTCGTGGAGATGCCAAGAGCCTGCGCACTGCGGAAATCTCCAACTGGACCGGCAAGGCTGTCGCCGCACCTCGCACAGAACTGGACGAGCTTTTGGCTCGCGAGGAACTGGAGAAGGCTGGAGTCTATATCCTCATTGGCAGTGATCCTCACACCAACGCGCCCCGCGCTTATATTGGTGAGGCGGAAGTTATTCGAGATCGACTCAAACAACACAAGACAAAAGAATTTTGGGTTTCAGCCATAATTTTCGTCAGCAAGGATGAGAACTTAACCAAGGCCCACGTGAGATATCTCGAGAGTCGCCTCCTTGCCGAAGCCACTCAGGTCAGCCGATTTACTCTCGAACAGAATCAGGCTGGCGGTTCAAGGCTTCCCGAGTCAGACCGGGAGGACATGGAGGTGTTTCTCGCCCGCATTCGGCAACTGCTTCCCGTTCTCGGGTCGGATATTCTCTCTCCGATTGCTCAATCCGCTGCGAAGGCTCAGCCGGGTGGGGTGCTCTTCTGCCGCAATAAGGGGGCCGAGGCGCGAGGCCAGCGCACCGTAAACGGCTTCGTCGTATTCCATGGTTCCACAGCCGTCTTGGAGGAGCGCCCATCCGCCGAAAACTACCCCTACATTTCGGCCCAACGTAAGCAACTTCTGGCTGACGGGACGCTCGTCCCGAAAGACGGCTTCTTGGTGTTCACCAAGGATGCTGAGTTCTCAAGTCCATCCGCGGCGGCAGTCGTTATCCACGGCGGAAGTGCGAATGGGCTTATCGTCTGGAAGGCCAAGGATGGAAAATCGCTCAAACAACTCGACGAACAGGGCTAACCCCAATGCTGTTCATTTAACGATCTCGACGCCGATATGGGTCCGAGGCGGGCGGGTTCTCTTGGCCCGGCTGCGGGTAGGGAATTTGCTGACCTTCCGTTTCACCGCCCGGGGGTTGTGGCGTCCCCG